>Ga0105047_10007185_pt1 | contig 18812 bp, 6 predicted proteins | sample MAT04_FD_78384 | JGI IMG/M metagenome (GOLD analysis project Ga0105047, IMG submission 78384) | Freshwater microbial communities from Lake Fryxell liftoff mats and glacier meltwater in Antarctica - MAT-04 (megahit assembly) | ecosystem: Environmental > Aquatic > Freshwater > Ice > Liftoff... | reverse complement strand
GGCGGTGACGAAGTGCGGGCGGCCAGGCTCCAGGACGAGATAGCGGCTGCGCATGGCGGCAGGGTGGCGAAGCAGAGCTTCGAAGACAAGTGCGTGCCGAAGCAGGAGCTTCGGCACGAGGGGTGGGGCGAGCTTCGGCACGAGGGGCGAAGTGCGGGCGGCCAGGCTCCAGGACGAGATAGCGGCTGCGCATGGGCGGCTCGCCGCGCTCGGAAACCATTCCAAGCTGTGGCTCTCCGCTCGGGTCCGGGAAACGGCAGAGGCGGCGCTGGCAAAGCTCTTTTCGGGCGGCGGGTAAGTGGGCTCGGCGTGGCGGAGGGCGGCCGGGCTGGTGTCCGGAGTGAGGCTGCGCTACGAGGTGAGAGATGGTCGATCTCGCCTTGATTCGCTTTGCAGAAATCCTCCCTGGCTCGGTGGAATACGCGGCGGCTCTGGTGCTGCGGGAGGAGGTGCTGCGGCGGCCGCTGGGGTTGAGCTTCACGCCGGAGGAGACGGCGAAGGAGCCGGGGTGCGTGCATCTGGTGGGGCTGCTCCGCGGGGAGGTGGTGGCGACGCTGCTGCTCGAGCCGCTGGACGCGGCGACGGTGCTGATGCGGCAGGTGACGGTGCGGCCGGCGCTGCACGGCGGCGGGATCGGCGGGCGGCTGCTGGTGGCGGCGGAAGCGGCGGCGCGGGTGCGGGGCTTCACCCGGCTGATGGCGCATGCGCGAGCGGCGGCGCTGGCATTCTACGAACGGAATGGCTACGCGGCGGAGGGCGAGTTTTTCATCCAGGCCACGATCGCGCACCAGACGGTGGCGAAGGCGCTGTGAGCGCCGGGATTTTTGAAACCACGAAATAGACGAACCAGACGAAAGGAAGCCCCCCCGCGGGACCTTTCGTCTATTTCGTCTATTTCGTGGTTCCGCCTCCGCCAGAGCCTTGGGTGGGGACGAGCCGGGAAATAGTGAAAATTTCGCTTTACCGCAGGGGGCACCTCCGCTTTCTTCACCGCCCCACGCGCGTAATCTGTAAGACGCACCGTTGGTCCCCGGGCGGCGAATCCTCATGATCCGCTGCTATCGCGCCGGGGGTAACCCGGTGAAATAGAAAACTAAAATCCCCATGCCTGTTCGTTTAGGCCGCTTCGAAATGCCGAAGTCCCTCGTCAAAGAGGAGTCCTCCGCCACCGAAACCTACGCCAAGTTCATCGCTGAGCCCTTCGAGGCCGGCTACGGCCACACGGTCGGAAATTCGCTCCGCCGCGTGCTCCTCTCCTCGCTGGAAGGCGCCGCGATCACCTCGGTGAAAATCGAGGGAGCCAACCACGAGTTCCAGACGCTGCCGCACGTCGTCGAAGACGTGACGGACATCGTCCTCAACCTGAAGAAGGTGAAATTTAAGGCGCACGATCACGATGTCCGCAATCTCACCCTCTCGGTGAACAAGGAAGGCGTCGTGACCGCCGGCGACATCCAGGAAACGGCGCAGTGCGAGGTGCTGAACAAGAGCCAGATCATCTGCACGCTGGACAAGAAGACGAAATTTGAAGCCGAACTCGAAGTGAAAGTCGGCCGCGGATTTTCCACTGGCGACGAGAACAAAACGGCCGATCAGCCGATCGGCCAGATCGCGATCGACTCGATCTTCTCTCCCGTGACCCGGGTGAAGTATGCGGTGGGCAACACCCGCGTGGGTCAGCGCACCGATTACGACAAGCTCGAGATCGAGATCTGGACCGACGGCCGCATCACGCCGGAAGACGCGCTGGTGCAGTCCTCTTCCATCCTGAAGAAGCACTTCGAGCCCTTCTACGCGTATGACGAAAACGCCGTGGCGTTCGACGAGACGCCGCAGGCGCAGAGCCAGGAAAACCAGAAGCTGAAAAAGCTCCTGAACATGAGCGTGAACGAGATCGAACTCTCCGTGCGCGCCGCGAACTGCCTCAACAACGCGAACATCACCACCGTGGGCCAGCTCGCGCAGAAAAGCGAAGCCGAGATGCTCAAGTATCGCAACTTCGGCAAGAAGTCGCTGAACGAGATCAAGGAAAAGCTCACCCAGCTCGGGCTTTCGCTCGGCATGAAATTCGAAGCCGGCCTGGTGGAAATCACCTCAGCCGACACCAGCCTCGCGGTTTAACGCCCGCCATTTCCCTGACACCCCATGCGTCACCAAAAGAAGACGGTCAAACTCGGCCGCAAAGAAGGGCATCGTAAGTCTCTGCTCGCGAATCTCGCGGTCAGCCTCATCGAGCACAGCCGCATCAAAACCACGCTCGCCAAAGCGAAGGCCGTCCAGCCGCTCGCCGAGAAGCTGGTCACCATCGGCAAGAAAAACACGCTCCATGCGCGCCGCACCGCGAAAGCCGTGCTCCGCCAGGACGACGCGGTGAAGACGCTCTTCGCCGACGTGGCACCCCGCGCCGCGGATCGCAAGGGCGGCTACACCCGGATCGTGAAGCTCGGCCAGCGCAAGAGCGACGCCGCTCCCATGGCCCTCATCGAGTGGGTCGACGCGCCCATGATCGTCGAGACTCCGGCGCCCGAGCCGAAGGCCAAGAAGGTCACCAAGCCGAAGGCGGAAGCAGCCGCCGAGGCCGCGGCCATCGCCGGCGAAGAAGGCAAGACGGCCAAAAAGCCGGCCGCCAAGAAGCCGAAGAAGACCGAAGAATAACCGAACACTTTTTCCGGCGATCCCCTTGCCGGAAGAAACCACCGAACGGCGCAGCCCCCCGGCTGCGCCGTTTTGGTTTTGCGGGTCGGTTTCGCGACTCTGGCGTGGAGATCTATGGGAGCGTAGGCAGGGCCAGGCGGGCGGTTTCCTCGGTGGCGACCGGAGCCTCTGCGTAGCTAACAACGGTCCAGCCTTCGCATTCAAAGAGCCCCCGAAGCTGTCGCACTTCCGCGGCCGGGGCGGGGTCGGTGACCAGAGAGCTTTGCTGAGTATCGTAAAAATCGTCGCTGCCGAGAAAGCGCACCGCCGCCGCGGCGACGCTGCTCGCCATCTGGTCAGCGGGGAGTGCAAAGGAGTTTGCGGGGGAGAGGATGAGCATCGTCGCCACGGCGGTGGCGGCGCCGGGACCGGTGAAAATATTCAGGGTTACACGGTAAGCTTTGCTTTCATTCATACTTTCCATAAAGCAAAAGACCTGCCAACCGGCTCCAAGCACTTTCCGCTGACGGCCGGCGGCGCGGTGCGATCGGAGCGTCATTGATTTATTTTCGCGCATCTGGGGCAGGCGCGCAGCGGGGCATCCATTTCCTGCCGGAGCCGGGAGATGGAGGCGTCGCGCGCTGCGGAATCGCGGGCCGAAACAGGGGCGACGCCGGCGGACTTCGGCGTGAAATTGCTCGCGACGTTGAATGGAGCGCGACGAAAGGGGTGACGCTGGCAAATCCGGCAAAGGCTGTCCCCGGCGAGAATCGAACTCGCATTAGCGGTTTAGGAAACCACCGTTCTATCCGTTGAACTACGGGGACTGCTGCTTATCAGAACCTTACGACTGGAAATCGTCGCGTGTCCGGGAACTAAGACCAAAAACTAGGACCACGTCCGATTTTGTCGGCGGGCATCCGTCCTTGTTCATAAAAGTCGTGAGATACCGCCAGAACCTCAATCAATCAAGCACGCCAGCGGCACCGAAAGCGTCGCGCCTCCGAATTTTCGTGGCCCGCGGTTGGGCTGCAAGTGGCAACCAAGATGTCGTTGAACGGCTCGCCCGGCCACGCAGCGGCGCCACCCACGAGGCTGGACGGACGAAATCCCAGCTCGGTCCCATACTCATCGTTGCCAGTCCGGCGCGGTCGAAAACGTCCTGGCGGCCTCAACGAGGGGGTGAGGTTAGAATTTCCGGTCAAGTCGCCAGTTCGAAGATCCGGACGTCGAGAGTATTGGCTAAAAGATAGCGATTATCTTGCGAATCGGAGTCGTTTGAGTTGCCGGCGTTCAGGGCGATCTTTCCCTTCGTGCCGAGCTTAAAGGCTCCGATGCCTTGGGCGACGAAGCCGAAGTGATCGCCCGCATCGTCGGTGCCGAAGATGCGGCCCTTGATCGCAATGCTGCCGATGCGGGAGGCGATGTTCGTGTTGTCGGCCCCGGTGCTCTTCACATCCGTGCCGTCGGCGAAGACGGTGGCATACTTCGCCCCGGCGACGAGGTTCGACGCAGTCCAGTTGCCGCCGACGACCACCTTGCCGATCTGCGCGTTCGGATTCACGGCTGCCGGCGCGAGGTCGTCCGCTGCGTTGTAGCCAGCCAGGATGTCGGCGTAGGAAACGCTGCCAAAACTGGCGCTGCCGATCGCCACGTCCGCCGAGGGCTGCACGACGGCGGCTCCGCGGGCCGTGATGAGCACTCGCGCGGATTCATTGCCGATGAGGCCTCCCTTGACCGCGATGCTGCCGAGGGTGTTGTCCACCCGGATGGCGGCCGAGCTGACGAGGTCGAAAGTGGCGCTGGAATCCTGTCCCGCGCGGATCGAACCGGTGACGGTGAGTTTCGCGATGGCATCCGCGAGCACGGCGCCCGAGTGGACGAGATCCGCCGTAGCTGCACCGCCGAGGTCGCCACCCACGAGATCGCCCGTTAGGTTCAGCGCCTTGACGTCGCCGAGGTCGAGCAGGCCGGATTCGTCGGCGGTGCCGCCGAGCAGATTGCGCAGGGAGAGCGCACCGACGCTGGTGGTTTTCACGAAACCCGAATGCTCCGCGCTGCCGCCGCGCACATCGCCGACGATGACCACCTTGCCCAGCGTCCCGGCGCGCAGGCCACCATTATCCTGCCCGGCGCTCCCGCCGTAGATGCTGCCGGTGATGCTGACGCTGCCGATCGCGCCGCCCGCGTCGATGAGCCCGCTCTCCTGCTGATTGCCGCCGAAGATCGAGCCCTTGATCGCGATGCTGCCGATCGTCGAGCCAGCGCGGATGATGCCGGTGCCGTCGGTCGTGGGATCGCCACTCTGGCCGCCGATCACCGAACCGCTGATCCTGGCCTTGCCAATGGCGATGCCGGCTTCCACCGAGCCGGAGTGCTGACCCGCGCCTCCCTGCACGTCGCCACGGATGATGAGCGATTTGATACTGCCGGTGACGTCGATGCGTCCGGATTCCGCGAGGTCGCCACCGACGAGGGCGCCGATGTTCAGCTTATCGATCGAGCCAAAGGCCCCGCCGCTCAGGTGGAAGGAGCCGCGCACATCGCCGAATACGGTGAGGCTGCCGATCTTGCCGTTGATCTCACTGCCGGGGAGCACCGCCCCGAGCAGGTCGGTCCGAACACCCACGGTGAAGGCCTGCAGCGAAGCAATGGCGGTGGACTTCTGCGCCGTGAGCACCGCAGGGCCAGCGTCGATCCGCCCGAGGTCCCCGTCGATGCTCACCTTGCCGAGCGCATTCCCCGTCGCATCGATGTAACCGAAATCGACGAGTCCGCTGCCGACCAGTCGGCCACCCGCCGCTTCACGCGAAGCAACAATGCTGATGGATGCGCCGCTAAACTCCGCTGCGCTCAGGTCGAGCTTTTGGACCACCAGACCCGCACCTTTATTGGAGTAGGTGAAATTGCCATCTTCGAGCGTGCCGGTGCTGATCGTGAGCGTCACGGAGTCGCCGTCCGCGTCGGTCCATTTGACCAGACGGTCGGAGACGAAGGTGAGGCTGGCTGGGGCGATGCGGGATTCGAGAGGTTCGATGAACATGGGCAAAGGGTGAGACGGAATTTACGGGGTGGTGATCAGCGGCGACTTAAGTTTGGCGCCACCGCGGTTGAACTGGCCGGCTTCGACGAGGATCGAAGCCAGCGCGGAGATGTTGGTTTTGGCATCGAGCGAGACGACACCGGTCGCCGGCGCGGCGTGCAGTCGCACGGCGGCAAAGGCTTTGATGGAAGTGGAGACGAGGGAATTCTGCGCGAGGGCGTCAATCAGCACGTTGCGCGCGGTGATCGCCCCGTTCGTGATCGCACTCGTGTCTGCGTCGATGGACAGACTGCCCGATTTGGATTCGAAGGCCCAAACAGGCGCCTTGTTCTTCGGCGGTAGCGTCGCCGTCCCGAGCTGCACCGAAGCGCCGCTGAGCGTCAGATCACCGCTGACGGTCACCGCCTTCTGCACGGGCTGCGCCTTGGTCGGTACGAGCGCCCAAGTCAGAGCGCCTGCGCCGCTCCCGTCGGAATCGGCGATGACACTGATGTCGCCGCGGCCCGCGGTGCGGAGCGAAGCTTCGACCGTGATGTCGCCAGCCGCGCGCAGGCCGAGGTCGCGACCGCGGGAGTTGAACAGGGTGAGCGCGGCGGAGGGGCCGGCGACTACTTCGAGATTCGCACCGCTGATCAGCTCCACATCGTTTTGGAACGTAAGGCTGTGCGTCACCTTGAAGACTCCGGAGTTTGCGCTGCCGATCTTCACCGCCGCAAAGCTGGAGTTGATCGCCGCGAGTTCCTGCGGGCTGAAGTGCAGTTCGCCGGCTTCGGGCGCGTTGCCCAGCGTCACGGCCAAGCCCGCGGTGTGCGTGTGCAGATCGAGCGTGCCGAAGCCGCGGATGCCATTCGCCGCAGTGGTGTCGAGCGCCATGGTGTCGGCCACGATGGTGACATCGCCACCTGCGGAAATACCGGCGCGCTTGCCCTGCGTGAAGGAACTCTGCGCGAGCAGGAAGAGGTGATTCTTCTCGTTGCCATTGACCACTGAGATGCCGTTCACGCTTTGCCTTGTGGACGAGGCGAGCAGCGCGATCGAGTCGCCGCGAATGGTCACGTCGTCCACGAATTGCGCGCTCTCGATCTGCACCGCGTGATCGCCGGTGGCGCGGCCGATCTCCACTTTCCTCCAGCCATCGCCGAACGCGAGTAGCTCCGCGTCGTTGAGCGAGAAGCCTGCGCTGTCGCGGCCGATGTCGATTGCCGCGGCATTCGTGAGCGGCTGAAAGTGCAGCGCACCGGAAGTCGTAATGATCGAACGCTTGGGAGCGGTAATCGCGATCGCGCCTGCTTCGACTGTGAAATCGAGCGTGGATTTCACCGCGCCATTCAGCGTGAAGGTCGAGGCGCCCTGGACGGCGAGATACTCCAAATCGCCGCCGCCGATCAGCACCTTGCCACCATCGGCGACGACCGTGAGGCCTTCCGCGCCGGTGTTGCTGAGCACGCGACCGGTGATCGTGATGTCGCCGCCGTCGGAGTCGAAGGTGAGGTCGTTCATCAACAGGATGTCGCCCTGATAAATGATCGGCTGGCCGCCGCTGTTTTGATTCGCGCTCACGATCGTGGTGCCGGTGATGGTCGCCGGCGAGCCGGTGAGGTTCGTCACCGTGATTCGGTTTGCGGTCAGGTTCACTCTGCCGTTGGCCTGTACGCGATCGACGGCGAGGTCGCCGAGCGCGACCACCGTGATGTCGCCATCGGCGGTGAAGAGCCGGTCAGTCGTCGCACTGCCGCCGAGATGCAGCACGTGCGGCGCGGCGTTGTCGTCGTTGATGTCCAGCGCGCCGGTGCCGGTCACGCTCGCGGAGATGTGATCGGTGCGAGTGATCAGCGTGAGGCCGGCCTTCGCGGTTGCGAAAACATCCGGCGTGATCGTGCGCCCGCCGGTCTGCGTGATCTGGCCGAGCGGCGTTTGCAGATTCACCGACGAACCCTTGAGATCGGCGGAGAACAAGATGTTGCCCGTCGTCGCGGTCAGCGCGGCGGCACCGGTGAAGTTCAGCGCGGCGTCGAAGCCGATGTTGCCGGTCGTCGCGGTGAGCGTGCCGGTGGTGCCGTTCAGCGTGCTGTGGATCGCCAGGCCGTTCGCGGCGGTGAAGGTGATCGCCTTGGCAAAGATGTCGTCGTTCACCGTGATCGTGCCTTTCGACTGCACATCGAAGTTGCCCGTCGCGCGGACATCCTGCAGCGAGACGGTGTTCTCCTCGAAGCTGACGTTGCCACCCTGCAGCACGAAGTTGCCGTTGAAGCGCGAGGACCCGACGACGAAATCCGCCGTCGAATCCGGGCGCCCAATGACGACCTTGGCGAAACTGGCCTTGATCGCGTTGAGATCGGCGTCCGAGATGTCGAGCGTGCCGCTCGGCGTGGGTGAGCCGATGTCCACCGTCGTGGTCGCGGTGTCGGGCACGAGATTCAGCGTGCTCGTCACGCTCCCCTTCACCGAACCAGAGCCGCCGCCGAAATCGATCTCCAGGCTCTTTAGCGTCAGATCGCCGCTGGTCGCTTCGAGCGAAGAGCCCGCGAAGATTTGCTGCGTCGCGGTCACATCGAAGCTCGCCGCTTTCGTCGCGCCTTCGAAGCGCGTCGCGCCGCTGCCGTTCATCGCGATCGCGCCAGTCACCCCGAGCAGGCCTTCAAACGTGGTGTTCACCGCGTTGGTGATGCCGAGCGTGGTGAAGTTCGACTGCGAGACAAAGCGCAGGTCGCCCGCGATGTCGAAGGAGCCGTTCGTCACGTCCAGCGTGCCTTCGACGAGCACGGACTTGCCGGTCACGTCGAGCGTGCCGACCTCGATCGCCGCCTGGAAGTTCACCGGCCGCGCCGAAGTAATCTTCAGCGAGTCCGGCTGCACGTTGCCGGTGAAGCGCACTTCGCCGACGTTCGCTTTCGTCGTGATCAGCGTGATCGCTCCGCCCTCGAGCGCCGCGCCGTTGGCGAAGACGATCGAGGTCGCGGTCGCATTGAGCGTCGAGCCGAGCGTGGTAGCGGCCTGGAAGGACGCGATGTCCGCTGCGGTGAGCGTGAGCGTTGTGCCGGTGACGCCGCCGATCAGCGTAGCGTCGTCGGCCACGGTCACGGTGCCGCTGGTGAAGGTGAAGCCTTGCCGGAAGGTCGCATCGCCGCTGGCGCCATTCGCTTTCACGCTCGCCACGCCGGTCGTTACGTTTTGGTAGAAATCCACCAGCGTGCCGCCATCCACGGTGAGGCTGCCGCTTTGCACGCCACCCTTGAAGACGAGGCCCGCCGTGGTGGCGACGTTGAGCGCACCGCTGACGTTGAGGCCGGAATCGAAGGTCGAAGAATCCACGCCCGCAACGGTCACGGAGTCCGCGTCGATCAGGCCGTCCACCACAAACGTGGCGCCATCGTCGATGATGAGCTGGCCGACGCGCACCGTGCCTTCGAAGCGCACCGAGCTGGCCGCCGTGACGTGCAGCACACCGAGCTTCACCTCGCTGCCGATGTTGCCCTTGATCACGATCTGGCCATTCGGCGCGGCGAGATTGAGCGTCTCGACGCCGAGTCCGGCGCTGCCATCGAGCCTGAAGTTCAGGAAGACGTTCGAGTTCTGGCTCTCGAGGGTGACCGTCTCGCCATCGCGGATCACCGCTGAATCGCCGATGTTGATCTCGCCCGGAACGCTCTGGTTATTGAGTTCCGTGGTGTGTCCCGAGCCGATGATCGCGAACATCGCATTGTCCGTGCCGGTGACGACGCCCGTCTGGCTGACGTGGGCGCCCAGGAGCGGATTACGCAAGACGACCGGATCGCTGATTGCGAGATTGCCGATCTTCGCCAACGCCTTCGCGTCGTTTCGGCCGAGGAGGATTTCGTAGAAGCCGTCTTGCAGATGCGTGATCTCGGATTGCGAAAGATCGAAGGTCGCGTCTACGTCTTCGCCGATCGCCACGCCCGTGGTCGTGCCCTTGGGCTGGAGCACCACCGTGCCTTTCGGATTGGTGATGTCCGCGTTGATCTGCAGCGAGTCGGAAGTGAGCGTGACGTGGTTGCTGCCGTCCGCGACGATCGGCGATTCCGCGCGCAGCTCCGCGCTGTCGTTGAAGATTGTCACGTCCGCCTTGCCCGTCTTGATGCCGGAGATCGAAGCGATTTCGCCGACGACGAGTCCGTTTGCCTCGGACAGATTGATGAGGCCGGTCGAGCTTGCGGCGAGCGTCGCGATCTGCGTGTAGATCGGCACGGTGGCCGTGCCGATCGACCCCGTGCCGCGCAGGAGCAGGCTGCCAAAATCCGCGATGACGCGCGGCGTGGAGCCATCGTCATTGATACCGGTTTTGATGCCGCCGCCGGTCGCGAGCAGATGGATCAAACCCGAGCCGTCGCCCGTGAATCCCCCACCCGCGGAGGAGAGGAGGTTTCCGTTCAGCGTGATGTCGCCGCCGGCCACAACGGTGATCGCGCCATTGATCTTCGCGTTGAGATTCGCGCCGACGCTGAGCTGCTGCGAGGTCTCCAGCCGGATACCGCCGGCGTTGATCGTGTTCTCGATCTGCGCCGTCTTCGCGGCGAGCCGCACGTCGCCGGAAAAGTTCAGATTCTCGGAAAGCGACAGAGCGCTGCCGCCGTTGTTTTTCGCATCGACTGTCAGGTTTTCAAACCCATCGCCAAACTGGATGTGTTGCCGCGCGGTATTCGGTTTCGTCCCGATCACGTCATGCTGGCCGACGGCGAGGCTGAAGCCGCCGGTGAGCGGAGCGATCTGCACGAGGTCGTTCCCGCCGGAGGAGTCCACGAGATGGACCGTGGCATTCAGCCGCCCGAATGTGACAAGAGACTGGTCGTCGCCCGCGCCGCCATCGACCGTGATCTCCGTGCTGCCGGAGGAGGCGATGATGGCCGTGTCGTTGCCGCTGCCGCCGAGGAGCTTCGTAATGTAGCCGCCGCCCAAGTAGCTGATCGTGTTGTTCCCAGCCGAGCCGCTCGCGCCGTTCGAGGAGACATTCAGCGTCAGATTCGCGGTGACCGCGGAGAAGTCGAACGTGCCGGAGCCAGTCGACAAGTTCGCGTTGGTCGCAGCAAGGTTGAAGGCGCGGGCGCCGGGGGAGCCATCGGCCACCACGAGCGTGTCTCGACCCCAGTGGTCCGCAAATTTGAACGTGTCGTTTCCTCCGCCACCATCAATCGTGTCGTCGCCGTTGCCGCCGATGACGATGTCGTTGCCCGCGCCGCCGAGAACCTGGTCCGCGCCCACGCCGCCATCCAGCGTGTTCTTGCCGCCGCCGCCGCGGATGATGTCATTGCCCACGCCGCCGAAGACGACATCGTCGCCGTCGCCGCCTTGGAATTCATCGTCGCCCTCGCCGCCATCGAATGTGAACGCCGTCGTCACGCCCGCGCCGACAATGAGCCGGTCGTTGCCCTTGCCGCCATTCATCACCACACGATCCACATTCGTGTAGTTCGTGGTGTGGCCGGTATTGGTGAACGTGACGCTGAGGTTTTTCCCGGAGCCGCCGATGACGAATTCCTCACCCACGTCCGTCGTGGAGATGAGCTCGCGTTTGTTCGCGGTCGGGCCGGCATTGAGCGTTAGCACGTTCTCGCCGTTCACGCTGATGATCTGGCCTCCGTTCGGCTGGATCGCGGGCGCCGCGAAGTGCGTCTCGAAGAGCGTCGTGCGCAGAAATTCCTTCTCGAAGACGGTCTTGTAACCGAACAACGCAAAGACATCGACGTAGGCGCGCGCGCCGACTTCGCCCTTTAGATCGAGGCTGGCGAGGTTTAGCGGGCCAAAGCCGTTCGAGAGATTAACCAGCGCAATGATCTCCGAGCCGCGAATCTTTCCGTCGTCGTTCGGATCATTGAGATCGAGATCTGCGGATAGCTCGAAGAAGCCTTCCACGCCGCCGCGGGCGATGCCGACATTCAGCTCGCCGCCGATGCCGATGCGGCCCTTGAACCCGGCTTCAGAGACATCCGCGCCTGTGCCATCGGCATTTGCGCGATCGGAAACGAAGAAGCCGTCGAGGACGTCCAACGGATCACCGCTGGTGCGGAAGGTGTTGAAGCCTTTCGTGTCGAAGCCGAACGCGAGATCGGCGTAGGCGGAAACGGAGCCGCTGAAGGTACCGAAGAGCGGTGGATAAATGGCGAAGGATTGGCGCAGGCTGAGCCCGACTTCCAGCCGCGGGAGATCGTAGGTCACCAGCGTCGCGTCCTGGCCGAGCAGCAGCTTGAAGGCATTCGCCGGCTGCAAGATTGGGAAGCCGAAGCCGCCGCCCGTCACGCTGGTCGTCTTGTTGAATGTGTCGCGATATTGGTTCTGCGTGGCATTGCCCGCGGGGATGGAAATCGTCGTGTTGCCGAGGCCCGCGGTGCTTACGCCCTTGGCGCCATCCTTGCTCATCAGCGCCGAGCCGAGACCCGTCAGCGAGCCGATCGGCACCTCGATGCTCACGCCGTCCGGCAGCGCAGCGATGTCCCCGACGATCTGCCGCACCTGGAGGATGGCATCGACGAACCGGCGATCGACCTTTCCAAAATCTGAGGCGAGATCGAGCACGGTGTAGTCGCGCCCGAGGAAATCCGAGAGCACCGGGAGGCGCGTCTGGAGCGCATCCAGGACGGGGTCGAGGGGGTCAAGAACATCATTCACCTTCCCAAGGATGGGCTTGAGGAAATCGGTGACGAACGAGCCGAGATCCATGCGGGCATTCGTAAAACCAATCTCCGGCGCCGAGATCGGCTGGCCGGCGACGAAGCTCCACCCGAGATTGAAATCCGTGAGCACGCGCGGAATCACCGCGCTGCCACCGACGCTCGCGGCGAGCGAAAGATTCACGACTGCCTCGGCCTCGAGACCCGCGCTGAGCGGCTTGATCGCGCCGCCTTTTGCAAACAGCTCCTTCGGCGTCAGCCGCCCATCTGCCGCCGCGCCGACGCCGGGATCGGCGAGATCGACGAAAAAGCTGCCCGAGAGGTGCGAGAACTCGTTGTTCACCAGTTTATCGTCCGCATCGAGCTGGAGGAAAAAGAGCGTCCCCGTGGCGTGAAAAGGATTCGCGGGATCGCTGGTGAGCACGGCATTGAAGCCGAGCGAAAGCTCATGCGCCGCGGCCGGGCCGGAGGTGATCACGCCGTCCCCAGCCACGCTGAATGCCTCCGGCGGCGCCACATCGAGGTAGAAGTAATCCGTGACCGAAACGCCGAAGCCGAGGAAGAGATCCCAGCCGGCGGTGATCTCCGGGCTGCCCTGGATATCGAGCGCGAGCCCGGGGACGCCGAAATCCACGCTGAGGTCCGTCCCGAGCGTGATGGATTGGCCGAGGTGGAAGTTGAACTGCACCGCGTCCTGCAGGCGCGGGTCTTCGCCGTCGTTCCAGATCGTCCCGTCCTCGTGGCGGAAGGTGAGGACGATATCGTCCTTCGTCACCGTGCTATCGCCATTGTAATCGAGCAGCAGACCAAGATCGCCGTCGAAGAAACCGAACATCGCCTCCTGCAGCGTGCCGAGGAGGTTGTCGCCCGCACCGCGGAGCTTGTCCGTCAGCTCGGAAAGGAACCCGCCGCGGAAATCCTCGATAAAGCGCGCGCCCGCGGCGAGCTGATCGCCGATGATCGGCAGCTTTGTGCTGACCTTGCTATCGAGCGTCTTCTGAACCAGCGCCAGACCGGAATCGACGCCATCGAGCAGGATCGCCGGATCGCGCAGGAGCTGGAGCAAGCCGGGGATTTCCGGGATGAGTCCATCGAAGCTCGGCAGCGTGAGGTTCACCGCATTGGGCAGGTGATTGAAGAGCCCGCTGATGGTCAGGAGACGCAGCTCGATCGGCGACGGCAGCTCGATTTCGCCGATCGGGCTGGTGATTGCCGCGGGGAGTTCCGCCGTGAGCGTGCCCTGATACGTGAGACCGAAAAAGCCGCCGAGCGATGCGCCGCCTCGGATGTCCGTGATCGCCTGGCCGATGTCGTAATCTGCCTTCGGCCCAAACTTGATCGTCGCGAAATCCTCCTCCTGGATGCCGTCGTCATTTGCATCCAGCACGCCGTCGGAATCGAGGAGCACGAGCCCTTCGCGAATGCCGATGCCGATGGGGCCGAGCGAAGCATTAAGATTGAGATTTTGCCCGACCGCGCGGAAGCCGAGCGTCACGCCCGAGGTCTGGTAGGCGATGAATTTCGGCGTCGCGCCGGAGACGTCGATACCGAGATCGAGGTCCACGCCGGCAAACCCGGAGAAGTTGATATTGCCCTCCGAGGAGACATCGAGAAAGCCGCCGAGGCTCAGCAAGTCCGCGGGGATCGCGTCGTTCGTCAGCTCGGAAATCGTCTGCAGATTGAAGTTCAGCCCGACCGCCTCGCTGAAGCTTTGGCGAATGCCGAGGTGCATCTTCACGATCGAGCCGTCCTCGAGCGTGAGGGAGAACGCCTCTGCGGGGATGCCGAGAATTTGCTCGATCTGCGCCTCGACAGTTTGCAGCACGCCAGCCGGGTTGTTTTCCAGCTCGTCGATGACCGAGACCAGCTTGTCGCCGTAGGTGAAGACATCGCCAAGCGAGAGCTCCAGGACGGGAATCTTCGTCTCTTTGAGGAAAGCGAACTGCTCGGTCTGCGCGAGGAGATCAATGCCCGCGCGGATGCCTTCGTAGATGTCCTGCCATTTGAGCGAGGAGAAGTTTTGCAGCTTTGCCAGCACGTCGGCCGGCAGCCCTTCGATATCCACGGTGAAGGCCGGACCGCCTGCTGCAAAGAGGTTGTCCGAGTGGATTTCGATGCTCGCGCCGGTCGTCAGCGCGAGCAGGCCGCCATCGACTTTCAGCCCCGTGAGCGACACGTCCGCCGTGCCGGTGAAATCCTTTTCGACGATGTCCAGTAGCGTCCCTTGGCCGACGCGATCGAACAGCTCGCCGATGCCGAAGCGCGTTTGCGCGCCATCCTTAAGCTCCGCCTTTGCGGTGAAGACGATGGAGCCCGCCGCGGGTCCGGTGGTGACGTTGAGGAATCCGAGCTGCGCCGCGACGCGGAAGTCATCCACCGAGATCGTCGCGTCCGCCTGGACCGAGGTGTTATCGAGGAAAAACTGTGCGCCCTTGGTGCGAACGGTCGCCGGATCGTCGGCAAAACCCAACGCGCTCACGGCGCTGCCATCGGCATCCACACGAAGCGTTTTCACCTCCGCGCTGCCGAGGAGGACGAATTGCGAGCCCGCGCCCACCCGCACCGCGCGGACCTTTCCGGCAAGCTGCGAGTCGGCGGCAATGGCCGCGTTGATGTCCGCCAGCAGGTCGGGCAGCGTCGTGTTCGCAGCGGTCGCGCTGACGGGGATCGTGATCGTCCGCTCGTCGCCCCCATCGACCGTGATTTTGAAAATGGCGTCCGTGCCCGGCGAGTGATCGATCGCGCCCGGCTGATTGGTGACCGCAACCGACGGGCTGCTCGCGGATTGCAACGCACCCGGCCGGAAGCCGAGGCCCGTGGAGGCGCTCGCGCTGCCGCTGGCCTGCACTTCGAAAGTGCGAATCTGAAAGCCGGCCGTCTGCGCCTTCGTGAAAAACTCGAGGCGATCCGCCGTGCCGCCGTTGCCCGCCTGCACCCGCGCGCCGATCTTTCCGGCGAGCATTGCGTTCGCGGCGATGGCGGCATTCACGTCGGCGGCGAGGTCCGCGGCGGTGGCGTTCGTGCTGGTCGCGCTCGCCGGCACGATCAGCGGGATTTTTACGCCGTCGTCGAAGGAGAAGGTGAGCGCGGCATCAGAGGCGAGCCGACCGTTCCAGGTCTTTGCCGATTCGGGATTCGGTCCGCCGCTGGCGTTGAGATTGTAGCCTGCGGGGGCAAAACCGCGGTCTGGTGACACGGTCAGTTCCTCGAAGCTCGGCGCGCCTTGCAGCGTGAAGCCAAACGTCGTCTGGCCGCTGAGGTGAGGAACGATCGAGAGCGTGGGCGTCGCCAGATTCCCATCCGCATCGACGGTCTTGAGGCTGGCAAGGTCGCCGAGTTGGAGGTTCAGGCCGACGGGCAGGTCGAGGCTCGGGCCGGTGTAGTCGAGGGCGACGGAGAAAGTGAACGTCAGCGTCGAGAGATCGAAGCTGGCCTGGAGGCTTTGCTCCGGCAGGCCGAGCGCGTCGGCGAGGAGCGGCATCAGGTCGTTGATCGTCCGGAAGAGCGGCTCCGTGACGGTCGTGGCGCCTTTTGAGACAAGACCGGCGGCGAGCGAAGCGCCGAGGCCGAGAGCCGCGCTGCCGGTATCCGGTGCGATGAGGAAAGCCAGCCCATCTGCCCGGGCAAAATGCAGCGTGCCGTTTGCCACCGTCACGGCGAAGCCGCTCCCGAGCGCCGTCTGCACGTCCGCGGCGAGGTCGGCCAGCGAGGCATTCGACGTAGTGGAAGAAGCGGAGACGGTCACCGCCACCGGCGCCGAGCCATCGACAGAAACCATGAACCGTGCGTCGGCAGCGAGCACCGCGGAATTCACGGCGGCGCCGGTCGCCTCGGACGCCGGCAGCACGGAGAGAAAGCCGATGGCGAAGAGGTTCGACGCCGCGCCATTCAGCACAAACGGCTCCTCGCCGGCGTGCGTGATCCGCACCTTTCCCGAGCTGTCATCGACCGCGGAGTAGCCGGTGCCGGCGAGCGCTTCGTTCAGCGCCGTCTTATAGGCGAGGAGGGTGGGATACGTTCCCGCGGGCAGCTCGACGGTCTCACTTCCCGCAGCCGTCTGGAGCACGAAGTTGACCGGCGCCGTGAGCGTGAAGGCGGCGAAATCCTTCTGCGTTCCCACGGAACTCGTCGCCGCCGAAATTTTTTCCTTCAGGTTCGAGGCGAACAGCGCGCCGAAATCCGCGACTTCCCCGAGCGTGCTGCCGGTAAAAGGAATCTGCGTGCTGAAGATCGGCGAATCGGCGAACTGCTTCGCCCACGCACCCGCATCCACGATGAAATCCAAGACGTCGCCCGGCGTGATGCGCCCGAGCGAGAAGACCTTGTCGAAACTCGGCAGGTTCGCGTTGAACTTCACCGGTGTGGTGAAAACATTCGCGCTCGCAAGCTCGATCTGTGCGCCCGCGAGCGTGGTGCCGCCAAAGCTCACATCCAGCGGAAGACTCGCGGCGAAGGCGCCGGAGCCGGTGAGCGTGATCGCGCCGTTCGCTGCCAGCTCCGTCACATCGAGGTCCACGCCGCCGAGCGCGAGGGCCGCCGTCAGGCTGGCCGAGCCGTGTGTGACCCCGGCGCTCAGCGGCCCGAGGATCGCGGCGACATTGATGTCATTCGCGGTGAAGCCGGCGGAGACGTCGATCGCGGGCGTGGCGGTGACGGCTTTCGAGGCGAGATCGATCTTGACGCCGAGTGAGCCGGAGAAGGCGGCAGTGAAATCGAACTGCAGGCTTTCATCCTGATCGAAGGTCAGGCCCACGCTCGAGGCGGCGTCGCCGAAGCGGTCAAAATCCACCTGCGAATGGATTTCGCCCGAGAGCAGATTGAGCGCGAGCGACAGCGTCCCCGCCGCGGGATCGAAGCTCGTCGTGAAGCTGGCATTGAAACTGGCCGGCAGCGCATCCGTGAGCGCGCCCGCGAGGCCTCGCAGGCTCGGGCCGGTCAGCGTTAGGTAGGTGTGCGCTTCGTCCGCGAGGCGGAAGATGTCGTCGATCGGCGTGAGATCCTTGATCGAGCCGTTCAGGCCGGGAAGCGGCTCAGTATAAAAAGGGTTCTCATCCAGCGCTGCGCCCGCGGTCTGGAGCGCGGCGAAAAGGTCGTCATAAGCCGAGGCGATGCCCGCGGTGAAGACCAGGTCAAACGCCACGTCCGCCATCGCGCCGTGGGGCGCTGCCGAAGCCTGCTGCAGCACGATTTCCGTCGCCGTCGAGAGCCGATAGCGAGCGTTTAGGCCATCGCCCGACTGCGTGAATTGCTGGCCCGGCGTATTGGCGGCGTGCAGCGTGGCGAGTTCGGCTCCGGTCAGAATGCCGTCTGCCGCCTCGGAATTCACGAGCGTCAGCGCAGCAGTCGAGTCGACCGCGACCGCCCCGCCCGTGATATTGAACTTGTGGCCGCCGCCGAAATCGACCTTTCCTGCCGGAGCGTTCTGCGAGCCCAATACACGCACCTGCGTGGCGCCAAGGGTGGAGAAGAAACCGCCGTTCGCATCCAGCCCGAACGAGAAGGTCACGTCGCCGGACGCGGTCACCGGGATCAGCGGCGCGATGTCGAAGGTGACGTCGCCCTCGAGCTTTGCCGCGACGGTCGTCGCACGGTCGCCGGAGATTTTCAGCTCCCATTCAAACGGATGCGCGCCGGAGTAGGAGCCGCCCTGGATGAAGTTCCAGCCGACGTTCGCGAATGCCCCGGTCGGGCCCGCTCCCGGCCCCGCTTGGAGGAAGGCGTTCACGTCCGCGACCGTCGCTGCGGCGGGAAAAGCCGCGTTGAATCGATCGCGGAACGCATCTCCCAAAAAACCGTCCGTGCCATTCGCCGACCCTAGCCCGAAGAGCCCGCCTGCGCCTTTCTCCAGCCCGGCAAAACTGGCCATCGTCGTCGACAGATCCGCGTCGTGCAGCACGAGATTCAAGGATTCCAGCCCCGTCACTACCGTGTCCACCTGCGCCGCGGAGAGGCTGCCCGCCACCATGCCCGCGCCCATATTCGCCGCCGGCACTACCCGCGTTCGAGCACCTCGACACCATAATGCCTCGCCTTCTCTTTTTTCTTCCGCAGGAAGGAAGGCGAAGCTGGCGAGATACGGGAGGCGAGGGGTGTCATAGAAAAGTGGTGAGATTCCAAAAAACGGCCCGGCCACAGAGTGGGGAAAGGCAGGCGCGCCTCTGGAAAAACGAGAATTTCAAGGGAGTATATGGTTTTCCAGAAGAAAGGTAACAGGGTTTTCGGATTTTCTTCTCGATGCCCCGAAACCTCGCGCTTTTCACTTTCCCAAGTCGGGAGAGGGCCTGGTTCTGCGTCAGCGCTTCTTTTTCAGCACGACGATGACCCGATTCCCCGAATTGCAAACGAGCAGCCGCTTTCCATCAGCGGAAATGTCCAGACGCCGCCCGCGAGGCGGCCGAAGCGTTTGGCGATGACCTCCACCGCGTCGCGATCCAGCCCGGTGGGTCGCAGCCGCAATACGTGCTGAAGGGCCGGAGTGGAGGAGGCCTGCCAGGCGTCGTTGCGGTTGGTCT
>Ga0105047_10007183_pt1 | contig 18816 bp, 10 predicted proteins | sample MAT04_FD_78384 | JGI IMG/M metagenome (GOLD analysis project Ga0105047, IMG submission 78384) | Freshwater microbial communities from Lake Fryxell liftoff mats and glacier meltwater in Antarctica - MAT-04 (megahit assembly) | ecosystem: Environmental > Aquatic > Freshwater > Ice > Liftoff... | reverse complement strand
GCTTCCACATGATCCGCCGCCAGTTGTGCATGACCACGCGCAAGCCGCTGGTGGTGATGACGCCGAAGTCGCTGCTGCGCCACAAGCTGGCGGTGTCCAGCCTGGACGAGCTGGCCAATGGCGAGTTCCAGCACCTGATCCCCGATGCCAATGCCGACGCGAAGAAGGTCGAACGCGTGGTGCTGTGCTCGGGCAAGGTCTATTACGATTTGCTGGAAGACCAGACCAGGCGCGGTCAGGACAATGTCGCGATCCTGCGCGTCGAGCAGTTGTATCCGTTCCCGCGGGAACTGCTGGCCGGACAGCTGAAGCACTACGGCAACGCTACTGAAGTCGTCTGGTGTCAGGAAGAGCCACAGAACCAGGGCGCCTGGTATCAGATCCGCCATCATCTGAAGGCCTGCATCGACGGCAAGCAGACGGTGCATTACGCCGGCCGGCCACGTTCGCCCTCGCCTGCCGCCGGCCACTTCGCACAGCACGTGGAAGAGCAGCTGAAGCTGGTGGCCGACGCGCTGGTCAACGAATGCGGCCACCGCGTCGTCGCCGAATAATCCTCCAGCACATTCCGCCAACACCTCAACAGGAAGTCTTTCCAACATGGTTACCGAAGTCAAAGTCCCGGCGCTGCCCGAGTCCGTTTCCGACGCCACCATCGCCAGCTGGCACAAGAAGGCCGGCGACGCGGTCAAGCGTGACGAGAACCTGGTTGACCTGGAAACCGACAAGGTCGTGCTGGAAGTGCCTTCGCCGGTCGACGGCGTGCTGAAGGAAATCAAGTTCGAGGTGGGCGCGACCGTCACCAGCCTGCAGTTGCTTGCGATCATCGAGGAAGGCGCTGCGCCGGCCAAGGATGCAGCGCCTGCGGCCGCCGGCAAGGAAAAGAACACGGCGCCGGCCGCTGGCGACCAGGAAGTGCGGCCCAAGGCCGAAGCGGAAAAGGAGCAGGCCAAGGCGCCTGCTTCCACGTCCCCGGCACCGGTCTCCAGTGGCGGCAGCGAGTCGCTGCCGCCCGGCGCGCGTTTCACCGCAGCGAAGGAAGGCATCGATCCGGCCGACGTCGAAGGCACAGGCCGCAAGGGCGCGGTGACCAAGGAAGACCTGCTGAACTACGCCCGCAACGGCGGCGTTGGCAAGGCCGGCGGCGCGCGTCCCGAAGAGCGCGTGGCGATGACGCGCATCCGCCAGCGCATCGCCGAGCGCCTGATGCAGTCGAAGGAATCGATTGCCATGTTGACCTCGTTCAACGAGGTCAACCTGGGCAAGGTCATGGCGATGCGCAAGGAGCTTGGCGAAGCCTTCGAAAAGGCCAACGGCATCAAGCTCGGCTTCATGGGCTTCTTCGCCAAGGCTGCGGCCAACGCGCTGCAGCGCTACCCGGCGGTCAATGCGTCAGTCGACGGCACCGACATCATCTACCACGGCTACGCCGACATCTCGATCGCGGTATCGACCGAGAAAGGCCTCGTCACGCCGGTGCTGCGCAATGTCGAGCGCCAGAGTTTTGCCGATATCGAAAAGGGTATTGCCGAATACGCAAAGAAGGCGCGCGACGGCAAGCTGCAGCTGGACGACCTGCAGGGCGGCACCTTCACCATCACCAACGGCGGCACATTCGGCTCGCTGATGTCCACCCCCATCGTCAACCCGCCGCAGAGCGCGATCCTGGGCATGCACGCGATCAAGGAACGCGCCATCGTCGAAAACGGCCAGGTCATCGCCGCGCCTATGATGTACATCGCGCTGTCCTATGACCACCGCATCATCGATGGCAAGGACGCGGTGCAGTTCCTGGTCGACATCAAGAACCAGCTCGAGAATCCGCATCGCATGCTGCTGGGGATGTGATGCCCTGAGCCCCTCTCCCTGCGGCAGAGGGGTTTGGGCGAGGGTCGGCGAGTTGACGATCGTCGGGGCCATCGCCACTCCACCGTACCCTCATCCGCCCTCCGGGCACCTTCTCCCAACAAGAGAAGGGAAAAGGCAAAGGACACCATCCACATGGCAGAACAATTCGACGTAGTCGTCATCGGCGCAGGCCCCGCCGGCTATCACGCGGCAATCCGCGCCGCGCAGCTGGGCATGAAAGTCGCGTGCATCGACGCCGCGCTGGGCAAGGACGGCAAACCTGCACTGGGTGGCACCTGCCTGCGCGTAGGCTGCATTCCGTCCAAGGCGCTGTTGGACAGCTCGCGCCAGTTCTGGAACCTGCAGCACCTGTTCGGCGACCATGGCATCACCACCAAGGACGCGAAGATCGACATCGGCACGATGATCGGCCGCAAGGACAAGATCGTGAAGCAGTTCACCGGCGGTATCGCGATGCTGTTCAAGGCCAACAAGGTCACGCCGTACTACGGCTTCGGCCAGTTGCAGCAGGGCAATATCGTCAAGGTGAAGCAACATGACGGCAGCGAGATCGAGCTCAAGGGCACGAATGTGGTCCTGGCCGCTGGCTCGGATTCGATCGAGCTGCCGTTCGCCAAGTTCGACGGCGAGACCATCGTCGACAACGTCGGCGCACTGGACTTCACCTCGGTGCCCAAGCGCCTGGGCGTGATCGGCGCCGGGGTCATCGGCCTGGAACTCGGCAGCGTGTGGAAGCGCCTGGGCGCCGAAGTCACGGTGCTTGAAGCGATGCCCGATTTCCTGGCGCTGGCCGATGCCGAAGTGGCCAAGGTCGCGCTGAAGGAATTCCGCAAGCAGGGCCTGGACATCAAGCTGGGTGCAAAGGTCAGCAAGACCGAAGTAAAAACCGGCCCGAAGAAGAACACCGAAGTGCACGTCACCTATGCCGATTCCGAAGGCGATAAACAGCTGGTGGTCGACAAGCTGCTGGTCGCTGTCGGACGCAGGGCAGCGTCGAAAGGCCTGCTGGCCGACGGCACCGGGGTGAAGCTTACCGAGCGCGGCGTCATCGAAGTCGACGAGCACTGCCACACCGGCGTCGACGGCGTATGGGCGATCGGCGACTGCGTGCGCGGGCCGATGCTGGCACACAAGGGTTTCGAGGAAGGCATCGCCGTGGCCGAGCTCATCGCCGGCCTGCCGGGCCACGTCAACCTGGACACCATCCCGTGGGTCATCTACACCGAGCCGGAGATCGCTTGGGTTGGCAAGACCGAGCAGCAACTCAAGGAAGAAGGCGTGCCCTACAAGACCGGAAGCTTCCCGTTTGCCGCACTCGGCCGCGCCGTTGCGATGGGTGAGCCCGCAGGCTTCGTGAAGGTCATTGCCCATGCGGAAACCGACCGCGTCCTCGCGATGCACCTGGTCGGCGTCGGTGTCTCCGAACTGGTGCACGAAGGTGTGTTGACCATGGAGTTCAACGGTTCCGCCGACGATCTCGCACGCATCTGCCATGCCCACCCCACCTTGTCCGAATCGATCCACGATGCGGCGATGGCGGTGGACAAGCGCGCAATCCACAAGACCAATTGAAGTCGTGGCTTTCCTTCTCCCTCCGGCACCCGGAGGGTGTGCAGGGCTGAGAAGGTGCCCAAAGGTCGGACGACCAAAGGAATGCCCGTGGCATGAGGACATGGGCTTTCCGATCGTATCCGTGGGCTGGGTCCTCCCTCCCTCACAGCCCAGGGTGCTCGCTGCGCAGCGTCCGGTGCCATGCGCCACCTTCTCACTTTGCACTTCCTTCGGGCGCCGGGGGGAGAAGGAACCAAGGCTCCCATGAAATCCATCTGCGTCTACTGCGGTTCCAACGCGGGCAATAAAGCCATTTACGCCGAACGCGCCATGGCGCTGGGCGACCGCATCGCGCGTGATGGCATGCGCCTGGTCTACGGTGGCGGCAACGTCGGATTGATGGGGGTCGTAGCCAATGCCGTGCTCGATGCCGGTGGCCAGGTAACCGGCGTCATTCCCAAGCAACTGGCCGACTGGGAAGTAGCGCATCGCGACCTCACCCATCTGGAAATCGTGGGTTCCATGCACGAACGCAAGTCGCGGATGTTCGATCTGTCCGATGGCTTCGTCGCCTTGCCTGGCGGCTTCGGCACCATGGAAGAGATCTTCGAGATGCTGACGTGGCGCCAACTGGGCATCGGCAGCAAACCCTGCGCCTTTCTTGATGCAGACGGTTTCTATGCGCCGCTGATCGGCATGATCGATCGCATGGTCGACGAACGATTCCTGCATCCCGAACAGCGCCAGGACCTGTGGTACGGCGAAGACATCGACGCGCTGCTGTCCTGGATGCGCGAATACGAACCGGCGCAGGCGAGCAAGTGGATCGACGAGAAGCGGCGGCTGGCACTGCGGTGAAGTGGTTCCGGTAGTATTCGACACTGTCTTCCTGCAACACCCAACCTTCTGTGGGCGTCATTCCGCCGGAACCAACATTCCGACATCGTTGCGCCGGGGCCCGGCGTTCGCCGGGATGACGAAGATGGGTTGGGCGCGAACACAGAAGCCCGCCCTTGCGCTCAGACGCGATGACGACCAGGAACACCCATGACCATCCCCAACACCTTCTCCGCCTTCCGCATCCACAACGACGCCGCTGGCTATCGCGCCGGCATCGAGGACATCTCTCTCGACGACCTCAATCCCGGCGAAGTGGTGATCAAGACCGAATATTCCTCGGTCAACTTCAAAGACGCGTTGGCCAGCACCAGCGCAGGCAAGATCCTGCGCCGCTTTCCGCTGGTGGGTGGCATTGATGTTGCCGGACATGTGGTCGCTTCGACAGATGCCGCGTTCAAGGAAGGCGACGCGGTTCTGGTCACCGGCAGCGGCCTCAGCGAAAACCGCGATGGCGGCTATGCGCACTACGCGCGGCTCGACGCCAAGTGGGTAATCCCGCTGCCACCAGGTTTGAACCTGCGCGAAAGCATGATCATCGGCACCGCAGGCTTCACCGCTGCGCTGGCCCTCTACCGGATGCTGGACAACCGGCAGACGCCGGCGCGCGGACCCTTGGCAGTGACAGGTGCCACAGGCGGCGTGGGTTCGCTGGCGGTGGATATCTTCAGCGGTGCTGGTTTCGAGGTTCATGCCATCAGCGGCAAGGCGGACCAGGCGCCGTACCTGCACGGACTCGGCGCCAGCGAAGTCCTGGGTCGTGAGGTCCTGGCGACCACCCGTCCGATGGAGTCGGTGCGCTTCGGGGGCGGCCTGGACAACGTGGGCGGGACGATGCTGACGAGCCTGCTGGCACAGACCGCGCCCTACGGCAACGTGGCCTCGGCAGGCCTGGTAGCCAGCCACGAACTGCCCACCACGGTCATGCCCTTCATCATCCGCGGAGTGTCCCTGCTGGGCGTGGCCTCGGCCGGAACCGAACGCGGCATACGCGACGATATCTGGCGGCATCTGGCCGACGACTGGAAACCAGCGCACCTGGACACGATCTGCACGCACGAAACCACGCTTGAAGGCCTGCCCGGGGTGTTCAAGAACATGCTTTCAGGACACTCGTTTGGCCGCACAGTGGTCAAAACGGGATGAAATGGTCCCGATACCCATCCAGCCCACCCCGCCCCATTTTCCGCGAGCCGCAACACCCACTACAATCACGGCGGGGACAACTTGGGGTAAAGCATGGCTCGCATTCTGATCGTTGACGATTCACCTTCGCAGCTGCTGGGCATCCAGCGCATCGTGGAAAAACTGGGGCATGAGTCATTGACTGCCGAAGACGGCGCCGCCGGGGTCGAAGTCGCCAAGCGCGAACTTCCCGACATGGTGTTGATGGACGTGGTGATGCCGAACCTCAACGGCTTCCAGGCCACGCGCACCTTGAATCGCGATGCCAGTACCAGGCACATCCCGGTCATTCTGGTGACCACCAAGGATCAGGACACCGACCGCATGTGGGGGCTGCGCCAGGGCGCGAAAGCCTACCTGACCAAGCCGTTTTCCGAAGACGAATTGGCCGAAGTGATCGAGCGCATCTTCAACACCATCGAGGCACCGGCCGTTCCACCAGCCGCCTGACCCGTACGCTGGCAAAAGAAAAAGAGCAGGCCAGGCCTGCTCTTTTTGTTTGCGAAACTTGAACCGGTGGCGGCTCAGCCGGAAGATTCGCCAAAGGCCTTGGCCAGATCGCGATACGCCTCGCGTTGCTCCTCGTTGGCAGCGCGCGGCGCGGTGACCTCGAGTTCAACGATCTGGTCGCCCGGGGTCGTGCCGGGTAACCCGCGCCCCCGCAGGCGCAATTTCCGGCCTGCTTCCGAATCCGGTGGGATCTTCAGGTCCACTGACCCACCCAGGGTCGGGACGCTGACCGTTGCGCCCAGCGCAGCCTGCCAGGGGGTTACCGGCAGCACGTGAATGATGTTGCGGCCGTCGACCTCGAAATGAGGATGCGCGGCATACTCGATCTCCAGCAGCAGGTTGCCGCCGCCCTGGCCTTGTCCTCCAAGCCGGATCACCTGCCCCGGCTTCACGCCCTTGGGCACGCGTACATCCAGTTGCCGACCATTGAGCCCAAGCCGCACCTGTCCGCCATCGAACACCGCCTGCAGCGGCACCGAGACCTTGGCGCGGCTGTCGCCACGTGGCTGCGGCCCACGGGGTGCGGAAGCGCCGCCGGCGCGTTGTGCGCGCTGCCCGAACAGGCCTTCGAAGAAATCGCTGAATCCACCATTGGCGCCATCGCGACCAAAAACTTCTTCGTAGTCGTAACCCTGCCCGCCACCGCCGCGCCCAAAATCCGGCGGCGGACGGAACTCCTCGCCCGGCCGGTAACCCTGCGCACGCAATTGGTCGTAGGCCTTGCGTTTTTCAGGGTCGCGTAGCGCCTCGTAGGCTTCGTTGACGGCCTTGAACTTGTCCTCCGCGCCAGCTTCCTTGCTGACGTCCGGATGGTATTTGCGCGCCAGCCTGCGATACGCGGTCTTCATCTCGGCATCGCCGGCGCTCGGTTCGACGCCGAGAATGGTGTAGTAATCCTTGAACTGCATCGTCTACCTCTGGGGCACTCTACGCTGGCAAAGGCCCCAGGCATCGGCCCGCAACCTTGCGGTCACTGGCCGAGTTTACTGACTGCTGCGATCGAGGGCATCCACACGCTCGGCAGTTGACCTCATACAAGGGAAGTGCGGCAGGGAAATTACGCTCAATGCGGCCCCATCCGTCGCCCACCTGGACGCGCCAGTGCCCCGTTTTGGCTTCCTGGGGATGCTCGTTTCCAGAACCCCGTTGCGGCTGGCGGCGACACCTTGCGCGCCGGCACTGTCGGACAGCGCAGAAAGCTGCCGCTCCTGCAGGGCACCCTGGTTGGGTCGCTGGCGGTTACGCGCGATGTTCATTGCTGTCTCATGCTTTGATGGCGCCGGCGCCAGGCCGTCATGGCGGAAAGTAGCAGCGTCGAGGTTGTTTCAAGTACCGTTTACGCAAGCCGGCAGTTGCGCCGGCCGGTTTTCTTCATCCCCCAGGAGCCCCCATGACCATCCAGATTGGCGAACCCATCCCAGAAGTCATCCTCAAGCGCATCCGCGAAGGGGTGGAAACCGTGGATACGCTGGCGCTGTTCCAGGCCAGCAAGGCCGTGATGTTCGGCGTGCCCGGCGCCTTCACCCCTACCTGTTCCGAGAGCCATCTGCCTGGCTATGTGCAGCACTTCGATGAGTTCCGCCATCGTGGCATCGAGGTCTACTGCGTGTCGGTGAACGATCCCTTCGTGATGCAGGCCTGGGGCCAGAGCCTGCACGTGCCGGATGGCCTGCAGATGCTCGCCGATGGCAATGGCGACCTGGCGCGCGCACTCGGACTGGAAATGGACGCCAGCGGCTACGGCATGGGCCTGCGCTCGCGCCGCTACGCCTTGTATGCCGAAGATGGCGTGGTGAAAAAGCTGTGGGTCGACGCGCCCGGTGAGTTCAAGGTGTCGTCGGCCGAACATGTGCTTGAACAGCTTCCGGCCTGAGTTCCAGCCGGAGCAGCGCGCGGCGTCACCATTGCGGAAGCGACGGCCGCGTTCGTGAAAGCGACGCAGGTCGAGACCGGAGACGTTGTCCGCGAAAAGTCACGCGGCGGTTCGATTCACCGTCGCCAATCACGTCGCTCCGACAACAGAGGTCAGCGCAGCACGCGGAAACTGATGCGGCTCCACGCACCGCTGTCGGCCAGCGCCGTGAGGGTGTGGTCACCGGGTTCACCGTAGTCGCGCACGAAGCCTTGCGTGCCTTCGGTCTGCGCGATCCAGCGGCCGTCGAGCAGCCATTGCACACGGCTTTCAGTACCGAGTGCGCGCACGCGCAGGCGCGCGCCGTGAAGGCTGCCTGGTGCACGCGCCAACGTGGCGCGGTCGTTGAGGCCGTCGATTCGCAGCTCCTGGGCCGCCTCGCGTCCATCGGCGACGCAGTCCGCGGCCAGCGCCGGCAGGGTCGATTCCTGTCGCGCCTGCGCCGTCAGCCAGGGTGATGCCAACGCCGGCCAGCGCGCGAGTTCGACTTTGCGGGTATGCGGATGTGGCTTCGCACATTCCGCCGAAAGTCGTGCCCCGGATGCAGCGTCGATGTCGAACCGCACGCGTCCCGTGCTCCACAGACGCGCATCGCGTTCGGGAAAGGTTGGCGGCACCGCGCCATCCAGCGTCCATGCCTTCAGGCGTCGCTGGCACAGTTGCGGCGCATCGATTTCGGGCGGGAGTCCCAATGGCCAGCACACTTCGGTTTCGGCCACGTTGGCCGGCGGCGCAGCAGAGGCCCCATCGCTGCGCGCATGCGGAAGCGTGTCGATCACTTCGAACATCAAGGGCAGCGCCGTCACGGCGCCGTACTGGCCGGGCAGCGGCGTGCCGTCCGGGCGCCCCACCCACACGCCGACGGTGTAGCGACGCGTACCACCGACCGCCCATGCGTCGCGAAAGCCGTAGCTGGTGCCGGTCTTCCACGCCACCCGCGGACGCGAGCCGATATCGAACGTGCCTGGTCCATAGCCGGGACGTGGGTTGGCCTCCAGCATCTGCCGCACGATCCACGCTGCGCCCGGGGACACCAGGCGCCGATCGATGACCGGATCGGCATCGGAATAGCGAACGCGTCCGGCGATGCCGTCCCGGTTGAAGGCGGCGAAAGCCCCGACCAGATCCTCCAGGCGCGCGCCGGTGCCGCCAAGGATCATCGAAAGATTGGGCTTGCCCCCGCGCGGATAGCGCAATGCAATGCCACCGTTGGCCAGTCGCGCCGAAAAACGCGCAGGCCCCACGCGATCCAGCAGGTCCACCGCCGGCACGTTCAACGACAGTCGCAGGGCCGCGGCCGCGCCCACCGGGCCGTTGAACGCGGCATCGAAGTTGCCGGGTCGATAACCACCGAACGACTGCGGCGCATCCACCAGCAGGCTTTCGGAATGGATCAACCCGTCCTCCAGCGCCAGCGCATACAGGAACGGCTTCAGCGTGGAGCCTGGCGATCGCCATGCCTGGACCATGTCCACGTGTCCCAACCGGGCGGCGTCGCCGAAGGTCACCGATCCGACGTACGCGCGCGCCTGCATGCTGTGGTTGTCGACCACCAGCAACGCAGCCGAAGTGCGCTCGGGCAGGTTCGAGAAATAGGCCGACACGCGTTCTTCCAGCGTGCGTTGCAGCCCGGCATCGATGCTCGAAACGATGCGCGCGGCGCGTGGCTGTGCCTGGCGCAACCGCTGCGCCAGCAATGCCGCGCTGAGTGGAGGCCGCAGCGATCGCGCCACCACCGCTTCGATGCGCGCATCGGCGACGTCCTCCTGCGACCACACGCCGCGATCGGCCATGCGCTGCAGCACCTTGTCGCGTGCGATGCGGGCCGCTTCTGGATGTCGATCGGGACGTAGGCGGCTGGGCGACTGCGGCAGCACTGCCAGCAGCGCCGCCTCGGCCTGCGACAGCTGCAAGGCCGGCTTGCCCAGGTAGGCCCAGCTTGCGGCCTGCACGCCTTCGATGGTGCCGCCGAACGGAGCGCGCTCAAGGTACAGCTGCAAGATCTGCGACTTCGACAGATGTACTTCCAGCTGGACCGCGCGCAGCAGTTGCTTGGCCTTTCCCCACGGGGTGCGGCCGTGGGGATCGAGCAAACGCGCCACCTGCATGGTCAAGGTGGAACCGCCGGAAACGATCCTGCCACTGCCCAGCCACTGCCACCCTGCACGCGCCAGCGCCCACGGATTGATGCCGGGGTGTTTCCAGAACCAGCGGTCCTCGTAAGTCAGCAATGCCTGCAGATACAGCGGCGACACCGTGCCCACGCTCGCGGGATAGCGCCATACACCTTCGCGATCGGCAAACGCGCGCAGCGGCGTCCCATCGTGCGCCACCACCAACGTGCTGGTATCGCGCGCCTTCGGTAGCGGCAGCGGGAACGCGAGGTCGAGCGCGAGCAGCGACAGCAGGACCACGACCGTGGTCCAGCGGAGCGTGGCCAGAAAACGGGTGCGTCCGTGTTTTTGCTTTTGCGTCTGCATCGGCTGCTGGTTGTTGGTTCTGGTGTCTGATTTCGGATCTGGCCCCGTCATTCACGGCAGGCGTGGCGGGTCCAACCAGAAGGCGACGCACATGGTTTCCACCGCACAGGAGCAAACCGCCTTCGGCCACCCTCTCCGGCAAGGCGAAGGCGGAACGAACTACGGCTGCACCACCGTGATCGACTCTGGCGCCGACTTGCCCACGCCGCGTATGTCAGGACGGTACATGTCTTCCACCAGCGGCGGCGGCACGCTGTAGATCCCGGGCGTCACTGCGCGCACCAGGTAGAAGACCTTGGCGGTGCTGCCACGCGACAGGTTCAGCGCCGCCACGTAGCGGTCGTCACGATACTCTTCGTGCTTGACGTCGGCGGAGCCGGCTCGATCAGTGATGCCGATACCATCCACCACCACGTCGGCCCATTGCTTGGCATCGCCCAGGTTGAAATTTTCAATTTCGAGCCCGGCGGGCAGCAAATCGGTGAACAGCGCATCCGGGATATCGACATTGGGCGTGATGCCCACGCGCACGATCAGCGCTTCTCCCTCCTTCAGCGGCCCGGGCTTCCACGGCCTGCCATCGGTGCCGTAGTAACTGCGCTCGATGCCGATCTGTCGCTTGTCCACCGCAGGCGCGGTGCGCGGAATGCCGGCGACCTCCAGGCTGGCGTACATCGGGGGCTGTCCTTCGGGCACGAAGCGCACGCCGCGGGCCAGCGTGGCGTAGTCGAAACTGCGGCCGAAGATGCGAGTGGCCGCAATCGTTTCACTGTCCTCGCCGACGCTCCAGGTGCCCGACACCCGCTGCTTCTGGTCTGCCATCAAGGCCTTGCCCAGCCGCGCCAGCGCCACCTGCTCCTGCGTGCTCAGGTACATCCAACCGCTATTGCGACGCGCGTCCAGCTCGCGGCCCAGCGATACCACGCGCGCGTCGTACAGGGGCTTGGACAACTTGCGTTCGTGCACCAGCGCGATCATCAGCGCATCGTCCCGCAACGCGGTGCCGTAGTCGCCCAGATACATCGGCCGATCGGTCTTCAGAGCGAATCCGTCCGCGACAGCTTTCTCGCCCCGGGTCTTGTCGCCCTGCAGTGCCAGCGCCAGGCCCAGGTGGACCAGCGGCAGTGCGGTCAGGCTCTTGCCACGTTCGTTGTCATACAGAGCGCGCAACGTACCCAGCGGGGCGCGATTGACCCGCGCCAGCACGTAGCCCGAATAGGCCTGTTGGGCAAACTTCAGATGCTCGCGGCGGTCCTGTCCGTAGAACTGGGCGCCACCCGACAGCAGGTCCTCGCTCAGTCGCGTCAGCGACTTCTGCAGCAGGGCATCAGGAACCGCAAAGCCGCCTTCTTTCGCATCCAGCAGGAACTCCACGATGTAGGGCGTCAGCGATGGATTGACGTACTCGTCATCGCCCCACATCGAGAAATGGCCATTGGACATCTGCATCGACGCCAGCCTGCCAAACGCGCCTTCCATGCGTTCGCGCCGCTGCTTCGCAGTGATGCCGGCCACACCCAACATCCCGGCAGTGGCTTCATCCAGCAGCAACGCAGCGTAACCCTTGCTGGTGGTCTGCTCGGCGCAACCATAGGGGTATTCGAGCGCACCCTTGAGCGCACTGGCGAACGGTATCGGCGGCAGCGCACTGACCAGCATGCGCACGTTGACCGAACCGGGCATCAGCCCTTCCGCAAAACCAGCACCGAGTTCAACGCTCGACAGCGGATCGAGCACCTGCGTGCGCGAACGCAGTACCGCCGGCCATCCTGCGCGTATTGGCAGATCGTAATTTCGATCCACCTTGAAATTGCCGCCGTCCACGCGCACCCGCACCTGCGCGGTGGTGTAGCCCTCGCCCGCGGTGATCGGGAAACCCAGCGTTGCCTTGGCACCGTCGCCAAGTTTTGCGCTGCGCCGCGCCTGTGCGATCGAAAGCGGGCCGATGCCGTCGATACGAACATCGAATTCGCCGGCCTTTCCGGTGAAATTCTGCACGTCCAGCGTCAGCATGCTCTTGTCACCGGGCGCCAGCACGCGTGGCAGACTGGCTTCAGCCACGATTGGCGCCCGCACCAGCGTTTCCCGGTCGCTGTTGCCGTAGCGATCATCCGAATACACCAATGCCGACACGCGCAGCGTGCCGTTGAAATCGGGCACCTTCAATGCAACCCGCGCATTGCCCTTGGCATCCAGTCGCACTGGGCCGGCGAACAGGTCCACCGTCTGCACGCGCGATGTGGGTCGGCGCGCCTGTGGCAACGCGGCCAAGGCCATGTCGCCGCCGAAACGGATGCGTGCGCTGTCGCCCTCGAAACTCTCGATCACCCGTCCATAGATGTCATAGGCGTCCACGCCCAGGCGCCGCTGGGCGAAGAACTGCGCGTGCGCATCGGGCACCGGGAAACGGGTGATGTTGAGGATGCCGACGTCGACCGCGGACACAGTGACATGCGCCTGCTTGCCTGCCAGCTCGGGCACGCTGACAGTCACGCCAAGCTCCTGCTGAGGACGCATCTGCTTCGGCGCAAGCAGTCCCACCGCCACCCGCCGCGCGCCACGATCCATTGGCACGTGGGCCACGCCCACTGCGCGCGCCGGGGTCACCTTGCTTGGTGCCGAACCACCGCGAAACACCAGCGCGGTGACATACACATCATGCCGTTCCCAGTCCTGGGTCACCGGTACTTCGAACGTGCTGCCAGGCTTGGCATCGATTGCCTGCACGTACAGCATGCGGTCGCTTTCCACCATCAGCAGGCCCTTGCCCGGATGCGGCGGCGTGACCGTGACCTTGAGCGTGTCACCGGCCTTGTAAGCGGTCTTGTCGAGCGCGATCTTGACCTTGTCGGGGCGCGCATCGAGGCCGCGATTCTCGTCGTCCCAACTCCAGCCGGCATCGAAGGGATAACGCGTAGTCAGGCCGGTGGCTGGATCGAACACGTCAAGGCGATACGCGCCCCACTCAACCGGATAGTCGACCCGCGCCGCAGTGGCGCCCACATCGATCACCTTGGTTTCAAGGTTTTCATAGCGCCGGGTGAAGTCGTAATCCCAGCCACCGTCCTCATCGAAATTCCAATGGTAGTCGCGCAGTTCGCGCACCAGGGTGACCTTCAATCCCCTCCCGGGCTGCGGCTGGCCCGTGGCATCCACGCGCAGCAGTTCGAAACGCGCATTGGCGTTGGCGTCCGCGCCTTCGGTGTCATCGAACAAAGGGCGGATACCGACCAGCGTTTTGGCCGGCCAAAGCACGCGTTTGAGCGTGCGGTTGACGGTGCGTCCGCCGGTTTCGTACAGGCTGCCAGACACGATGGCGGCGATGGTGCTGACCGGCCTGGCTTCCGCCGGGAGGGCGATGTCCTGCTGCAGCACGCCTTCGGCATCCAGCGTGGTGTCGATGATGTCGTTGGCTTCCTTCGGCAGCTCCAATGTGGGATCGCCGAAGAAAAACCCAGGCAGCGATTCCACCGGATGCTGTTCAACTGCTACCGCGAGTTTGGCAGTGAAACGGTTGCCGGCGGCGGGTGCGCCGTACAGGTATGCGCCCGTGGCCTGGAGCTTCAAGGCCTGACCAGGCGCAAGCAGCTGCTGGGCGGATTCCAGATCCAGCTTCATGCGCTCGGGCAGGAACTCCTCGATGCGCAGCGACATGCCCTGCACCGCGTCCTTGCTCGCGGGATCGGTGCGAAACTCCACCTGCCAGCGACCGGTCGGCGCTTCCACCGGGATGATCTGTTCGAAACTGAAATAACCCTGCGCGCCCGGCTGCAACCGGGTCTCACGGAAGGTCTTGCCATCGGGTTGCTTGAGGCGCAGGAAGATCGGCTGCGCCTGTTTGGCTGCGGAAGCGAGCGGCTTGCCGTCGTTGTCGCGCAGCAGTGCATTGATACGAACGGTTTCGCCTGGGCGGTAGAGATCACGTCCGGACCAGGCGAACACATCGAACCACGCTGCCTCGCGTCCGGCCACCGAGAACTCGGACAGGTCCAGCGCAGGCTGGTTGAACGGCAGCATGGAAACGTCGTTGCCGCGACTGGCCACCAGCACGTGCCCGGCCTGCAACGTGTAGTTCAGCAGTGCATTGCCGTTGCTGTCGGTTTCGCCCTTGAGAAAAGTTTCACCCTGCGGGTCAAGTACGCGCAACTGCACCCCGCCCATCCCGCCGCCGTCATGCAGCGAGGCGGTATGCACGAACAACTTGTCCTTGTAGGCGCGCGCGTGCAGGCCGACGTCGCTGACGGTGAAGAACGCGGTCTCGAACTCACCGGAAAACTTGCCGGCTCGCTTCATCACCGCGAAATACAGACCTGGCTCCTGCAGTTCCTTGATGTCCTGCACCGGCAGGTACGTCACTTGCCGCGCATTGGGTTTGCCGCCCAGCACGAAGCGGTTGAGGTACACCGGTTCGGCCAGGCCGGCCAGCGGCGTGCTGTCGCCGTAGTCGTTGTCCAGGTCCCAGGCACCGCGGCGACCGCCACGCTGGTACTCGGAAAAGAATTTCGGCAGCGACTTCTCGGTGACGCGCAGGAATTCGACATCGACCTCTTCGACGTTGATCGACACCACCGGCAGTCCGCGGCTCTCGCGCGCCGGCAGCACGCTGCCCTGCGAAGCGAAGCCCACCGCAGCGTCGAGCTTGCCGGTGTGCACCTTCTGCTTGAGTTCCTTGCCCAAGCGGTTTCCGTCGGCCGCCAGCAGATCGGCGCGCACCAGCACCTCGTAATCGCGCGCTGCTTCAACCGAAGGAAAGCGCAGGATCTTGCCGCTGTCGTCCAGCACCCAGCTACCCTTGACCGCCGCGCCCCTGTCGTCGCTCACCGCCAGCAGGCGATCGAAATCCTGTGAACCCACCAGCGGCCGGCTGAATTCCAGCGCGATGGCCAGTTCGCCATCCTGCTGGTCGGGATAGGCGCTGGCCAGCGCGAAAATCGTGATCTCTTGCTGCTGCGAATTCACCGGTTCGCCACTTGGCTTGGGCAACTGCCCGGTCTGGTTGCGGTCGCAGCCCGCCAGTGCCAGCAGCACCAGTAACGCAAAGAAAAACGCGCGCATCCAGTGGATACGCGCGCTGTTTTTGAACTTGTCCGCCGATCCCCTGCGCATGTCCTGTGTTCCTTCCTACCCCGTTGACCGCCGGCAGTATAGAACGCGAATACGAGCGCCTTGGGAATGGCGCCGCCGTCGCACGGCGGCGCCAATTGCTTATGCCGGCGGCTGCAACTCCGGGGCCAGATCACCATCCTGGCCGCCTGCATCGGCAAGCGACTCGTCGACCTCGTCCAGCGACGCGTCCAGGCGTTCGACTGCTTGCAGTGTCTCGTCCTTGGCCAGCTTGATCAAGGTCACGCCCTGGGTATTGCGGCCGACCTGGGAAATCTCCGCCGCACGCGTTCGCACCAGGGTGCCGCCATCGGAAATCAGCAGTACTTCGTGGTGATCGGACAGCTGCACCGCCCCCACCAGTTGGCCGTTGCGCGCGCTGGTCTGCAGTGCGATCACGCCCTGGGTGCCGCGGCCTTTGCGCGGATAATGCTCGACCGGCGTGCGCTTGCCGTAGCCGCGCTCACTGGCAGTGAGGATGTCGCCCTCGCCGTCCACCACGATCAGGCTGCGCACTTCCTCGCCCTTGGTCAGGCGGATGCCACGCACACCGGTGGTGTTACGCCCGGTGCTGCGGACTTCCTTCTCGGCAAAGCGCACGGCCTTGCCATTGGAAGCAAACAGCATCACGTCGCGCTGGCCATCGGTCAGCGCCACGCCAACCAGCGCATCGCCGTCATCCAGGTTGATCGCGATCTTGCCGCGCGCCAGGCGGAAGGCGAACTCGCTCAGCGGCGTCTTCTTGACCGTGCCTTGCTGGGTCGCGAACAGCACGAAGTGATCGCCGTCGTATTCGCGTATCGGCAACACCGCCTGCACCTGTTCGCCTGCTTCCAGCGGAATCCAGTTGATGATCGGCCGGCCGCGCGCGCCGGGGCCCGCCTCGGGCAACGAGTACACCGGCAGCCAGAACACGCGGCCGCGACTGGTGAAGGTCAACAGCGTGTCGTGCGTGTTCACCAGCCACAGCTGGTCGATGAAATCCTCGTCCTTGGTCGATGCCGCGCTGCGACCGCGGCCGCCGCGACGCTGCGCGCGATAGACCGTTGCCGGCTGGCGCTTGGCGTAGCCCGAATGCGACAGCGTCACCACCACGTCCTCGGGTTCGATCAGGTCGAGGATGTCGAGGTCTTCCTCGCTGTGGCGGATCTCGCTGCGGCGCGCATCGCCGAACTCTTCCTTGATGTTCAGCAGTTCTTCGCGGATCACCTGCAGCAGCACGTCCGGGTTCTCGAGAATCCGTATCAGGCCGGCAATCGTTTCCAGCAGCTGCTTGTACTCGTCGGTCAGCTTTTCCTGCTCGAGCCCAGTGAGGCGGTGCAGGCGCATCTCGAGGATCTGGGTGGCCTGCTGCTCGGTGAGCTGGTACACCTTGTCCTGAAGCGGGCCATCGATGAAACCGACGCCTGGCGGCAGGTCTTCAGGACGCGAGGTTTCGGCGCCGCTGGCTGCCAGCAAGGCACCCACCAGCCCCGGCTCCCAGGTCTTGGCCAGCATGCGCTCGCGCGCTTCCCACGGATTGGCTGAGGTCTTGATCAGTTCGATCATCTCGTCGATGTTGGCCAGCGCGACGGTCAGGCCTTCGAGGATGTGAGCGCGATTGCGGGCCTTGCGCAGTTCGAAGATGGTTCGGCGCGTGACCACTTCACGGCGGTGGCGAACGAACGCCTCCAGCATCTGCTTGAGGTTGAGCGTCTGCGGACGACCGTCGACCAGCGCCACCATGTTGATGCCGAACACCGACTCCATCTGCGTCTGCTGATAGAGGTTGTTGAGCACCACGTCGGCCGAATCGCCGCGTTTGACCTCCATGTAGATGCGCATGCCGTCCTTGTCGGACTCGTCGCGCAATTCGCTCAGGCCTTCGAGCTTCTTCTCCTTGACCAGTTCGGCGATCTTCTCGATCAGCCGCGCCTTGTTCACCTGGTACGGGATCTCGGTGACGATGATCGACTCGCGACCGGTATCGTCGTTGACCTCGATGCTGGCGCGCGCGCGCATGCGCACCCGGCCACGACCGGTGCGATAGCCGGCCACGATCCCGGCGGTGCCGTTGATGATGCCGGCGGTGGGAAAATCCGGGCCCGGGATGTACTGCATCAATCCGTCGACATCGATCGACGGATCTTCGATCAGCGCAATCAGGCCGTTGATCACTTCGGTAAGGTTGTGCGGCGGGATGTTGGTGGCCATGCCCACCGCGATGCCGGCCGAACCATTGACCAGCAGGTTCGGAAACCGGGTCGGCATGACCGTTGGTTCGTTTTCCTTCTCGTCGTAGTTGAGCTGGAAATCGACGGTTTCCTTGTCGATGTCCGCCATCAACTGGTCGGTCAGGCGCGACATGCGTGCCTCGGTGTACCGCATTGCCGCGGCGGAGTCGCCGTCGACCGAACCGAAGTTGCCCTGCCCGTCCACCAGCATGTAACGCAGCGAGAACGGCTGCGCCATGCGCACCAGCGTGTCGTACACCGACTGGTCGCCATGCGGATGGTATTTACCGATCACGTCACCGACGATGCGCGCTGACTTGAAGTGCGCCTTGTTGCTGTGCGCGCCAAGCTCGTTCATCGCGAACAGGACCCGACGATGCACAGGCTTGAGGCCGTCGCGGACATCGGGAAGCGCGCGCCCCACGATCACGCTCATGGCGTAATCCAGGTAGCTGCGGCGCATCTCGTCTTCGAGGTTGACCGGGATGATTTCCTTGGCGAGTTCTGCCATTCGGGTTCCGTTTTCTGGTTATTGCTTCGGCCAAAGCCCGGGCTACCGGAGCAGGTCCGGCGAGGCGGGAATCGGTGGGATTTCGAACTGTCGAATGGTAGCACGGATGGGCACCGGGCGAGCACCCGGAAGCCCTCCGGAATCAAGCACTTGGCCTCCATTTTTGGGTCGTGGAGCTGGACTTGCGCGGAAGCTCTGGATTTGTCGATCCGAGCTCGCTCGGATGCTTTTCGTTCACGCAGGCCGGAGCATCCGGGCAGGCTCGGATCTACACGCTACAAGGGAGCCGGGCCAGCATGCATCGAGCCTGAGAAGGGCTCGAAGTCCAAGGCGGGGTCAACCAAAAGCTGCGCGCATCTTCTCCAGCGTGGGCTGCTCGATCACGCCTCGCTCGGTCACGATTGCGTCGATAAGATAGCCCGGGGTCACGTCAAACACCGGATTCCATGCTCGGATACCTTCGGCCACCATGCGCACGCCGCCGATGCCCAGCATCTCGCTGGGATCGCGTTCCTCGATTTCGATAAGGTCGCCGCTGGCGGTGTCCATATCGACGGTCGAGGACGGCGCCACCACCATGAACTT
>Ga0105047_10007180_pt1 | contig 18819 bp, 14 predicted proteins | sample MAT04_FD_78384 | JGI IMG/M metagenome (GOLD analysis project Ga0105047, IMG submission 78384) | Freshwater microbial communities from Lake Fryxell liftoff mats and glacier meltwater in Antarctica - MAT-04 (megahit assembly) | ecosystem: Environmental > Aquatic > Freshwater > Ice > Liftoff... | reverse complement strand
GCGTATTTATTGATATACTGATTTTAGGATGATATTCATTACTATCAATACTATTTTTAAATTCTGTTGAATTAAAGCTAATGCCTCCAGTGTTCGCTCTTATTTCATTTGAAAGCTGTATAAGATCATATTTTTCAGTTTTTACATTCCCTAAAATACTAGAAAGTAATTTTAAATATAATATTTTATTTTGAGGAACTTTTGAACTATCAAAATATAAATTTGAGTAAGTTACCCCATCAGTAAATAAAGGATGACACAATATTTTTATACCTTTTTCTGTTTTTTCTATAGTTGGAATTTCTTCTGCTTTAAGATTTATATCTTTACGTGTAAGTGTTGGTAGTTTAGATAAATTTTCTTTTGAATCCGCTGTGTCCTGCCACTTTTTTAACTCTTCTGCGTCTTTTTCGATTTTAGACAACTCAATATCTGATAATGATAATTTATAAGCTGCAAGCTTCTTTTTTAATATTTCTTCTTTTTTTTCATTTAATCCATTAAAAGGCTTTAAAACAACTAATGAATTATGTTTATTGTCTAATAGATACTTTTGGATTAGTTTTTCAAAATACCTATGAGATATTTTGGATTTTATTTTATTTAGTGCGGGAGTTATCTCTAAATATTCAGTAGGGCTTATATCATAATTCCAACTGTTCATAACAGCAGACATATAGTTCATTCCCCTATTAGCATCAGAATTTTCGATACGCAAACTCAATTCTATAGCAGTCACTACTGACTTTACTAATTCGCTATCAAAACCGTCTTCTACTATTCGCTTTAAAGCAGCGTCAACAACCTTTTTAAATTTATATTTTTTTGCTTCATTTGTATTGGTGACAATTATACTGAAACTTGGTTGCTTGGTTGATGTATTAAAACTAGCAAACCCATTACCTCCAATACCACTTTCTAATAGTGCTTTCCTTAGAGGAGAGGCTTCAGTATTCAAAAGGATTTCTTGCAACATTTGAAGACCTAAAATATTTTCTATGTCTGGTACTTTATCTATTACATAGTTAGATGATAAATAAGTCATATTTGTTATACTTGCATCTTTTGCTACAGGATATATTCCTATTTGTTCAACCACTCTTCCATTAGATTCTTGTGATTTAATCTCACTATCAACAAATGTTTTTTCAAGTTTACAAAGATAATTATCATTTATAAATTTTAACGTGTTTTCAATATCCAATTTTCCATATAGATATATAGAGCTGTTTGATGCAACATAATATTTTTTATATGTTTCTATAAATTTATTATAACTTAATTCAGGAATATTTTCCGGATTACCACCTGATTGAAAATTATAGGAATTATCCTTGAAAAGCGACTTATTAATAGTATTTGATAGTATTACTTGTGGTGAAGAATTTACACCTTTCATTTCATTGTATACTATTCCATTATAATTTAACTCTCCTGTTTCCTTATTAATTTCATAATGCCAACCTTCCTGTTTAAGTATTCTAGGATCTTTAGTAATATTAGAATAAAACACTGCATCCAAATACACACTCATCAAATTTTCAAAATCCTTTTCATTTTTACTTCCTACTGGATACATTGTGCAATCTGGCGCAGTAAGTGCATTTAAATATGTACTCAATGATTGTTTATTCATAATCAAAAATGGATCTTTAACAGGATATTTCTCTGAACCACACAAAACCGAATGTTCAATAATATGATTAACACCTGTATTATCATTCACTGGTGTGCGGAAACTTATTGAAAATACTTTGTTTTCATCCTCATTTTGTAAATAAATCAGTTTAGCTCCACTTTTAACATGTTTGAATATTATGGCATTAGAATGTATGTCTTCAATCCATTTTTTAGACTCTAACTTAAATCCTGATATATTCTGTCCTGTTTTTAATACCCTAACAGCACTTTTAGTGGAGGTATAATTGCTTAGCTTTGTGTTCTTACCTTCCGCAACTCTTTCAATTTGTAATCCTTGTGTGACTGATACAATTTGTGCACCTTGTGCAATACTATCGAAATTATTTAACAACAATCCAATTGCTAATACTATAGAAGTTAATTTCGTGAATTTTTTCATTTTACTCCCCCTTAAATATAATTTTCAAGGCATTTTTTTTTTCACGTTATAACTAGTATGTTTTATTTTAGGCGAACTATTCAATTACTATTTTATAAATGCAAATTATTTAAATTCTTTATTTCTATAATTTCCAGTAAATTATAAAAATCCAGTAGAATTAATCTTCTACTGGATTTTTATTACATTCAAATTGATTAAACAAATTTTGCATTTAACATACTAAGCATATCCTGCTTTTCTTTAGTAAATCTATTATAAACGCTTTGTTTTACTTGCGAAGAACTACTTCTAAAATAAACATTAACTTTTTGTCGTTCATTATATAAATCATTTATAATATTGCCATCACTATTATTTAAATTAAGTTTTGAAAACACAGACAAAGTTCCTCCTACGCCATGTTGAACTACTGTGGAGAAAAAACTTTCTTTTAAAGCATTACCTTTTTTACTTATATCAAAACCATATTTTGATTTTAATGCCTCTGCTGCTGTATCATAATAGTTCTCTTTTATACAATCTTGCTGTAACTTTAAGAATTTATCTTTATCAGATAGTGCAATACTAATCCATGCAGTATCGAAATTTTTGCCAAATCTATTACTATCTTTAGCTTTAGCTTCTGATAATTTTGAATAAATCCAATTTTCTTTTTTATTTAATGAATTCACAAAAGAATCTAAAGATCCTGTTTTAGAGGAAAACTGCCATGCTCCATAGGATTTGCCACCATAATCTCCTGGAGTATTACTTACAGTACCTGGATTACCATTAGATTCATATTTAGCAGATGTTGACCCAAAGCCATTTAATTTATTATCCGCGCATTTCGACTCATCATTTGATAATGATAGCGACGCACCTCTCATATTTGAATTAAAATTACTAATAGCATTCAATGAGTCATCTATATTAAAAGATTTTTCCTTTGATAGTGCAGTAGCCATAAGCTCTGCCATCATTGAATTACCTGAGCTATCCATCATTTGAATAAGCATTGTTTGGAAAGCAAATTCTTGCATTGCCTTTTGGTCCTCAAAATCCTTCATACTATTATCAGAAATTGTATTATTGTTTTTTATTTGAGATTCATATTGATTTAACAACGTATTGTTAATTATATTAGTAGATAATGCCATGATTATCACCCATTTTACATAAATTATTTCCCTACATTATGTTTATCGTATAATAGAATAAAAACTTTATCTATTTTATTGAAAAAATTAAAATATTATAATATATAAATTGGAATATACAAAAGCCTAATGAATAGAAAAAAAAATATTACACATATTAAAAGAGTCAAAATATTTTATTCAGATAACTACTTATTTGTAAAATATAACACAAATTAAAATATGATTTGTATGCCATTGGCTAATTTATATATTAGATATTTATGTGTAAAATTAATATATAAAGTTATAAAGGGTGGGTAATATGGAAAATGAAATTAATTATGTACAGATTGGCAACCGAATAAGGATTGAACGAGAAAAATTTGATATGACTAGAGAAAAATTATCAGAACTCTTAAACCTTTCGCCCTATTTTCTAGGACAAATTGAACGAGGCGAAAGAAAAATGAGCATTAATACATTGATAAACATCTCTGAATGTTTGCATGTTTCCATAGATTATCTGTTTTTTGAAAGAGTGAACGCTAATACTAATAATAATATTTTACATTCGCTAATAAATAAATGTTCAGAAAAAGAAATAAAAGTTATTGAAGCGGTTATAAAGTTATTATTGCCACACCTTGCAAGATAATATTAAAAGATGAAAAAAGCAAATACTGATTTTAAAATTAATAAACTCGGATATTTATAAATCACTAGGATATTTCGTTAGAACTATTCTAGTGATTTTAAATTGAAACTTGAGTTCACCATGTAATTTATTTTTAATCTTGCCATGTGCCACGTGGATGGCACTTAATAATTTCTTCTGCAACCAATTTACTTGAAATTAATACTATAGAAATTCCAGTACCTGGGTTAACTGAACTTCCTACAAAATAAAGATTCTTAACTTTTGGTAATTTCAAATGAGGTCTAAAGTAATTAGTTTGCGTTAGTGTGTGGCTTAACCCAAATGCTGCCCCTCCATAAGAGTTAAAAGATTTTTTCAAATCTATTGGTGTAAGATAATTTTCGTATATGATATTTTCTTCTACATCTTTGAGCCCATCTATCCTACATACGGTTTCAAAAATTCGTTTTCTAAAAGATGCAATAGACTTTGCGTCCCAATTAATTTCATGAAATAATAAATTTGGTACACGCACCATAATATTTAAACACTCTTTATCTTTTGGTGCCATAGTTTCATCAATTTTGCTTGGACAATATATATATAAAGATGGCTTTTCTGGTAATAATCCCACAAAAGCAGCTTCAATATTATTTTTAAAATCTTCTCCTAAAAAAAGATTGTGTACTTGAAGCTGCGGATACTTTTTGTTTAGACCAAGATACATTATAAATGTAGAACAGGAATATTTCATCTTAGATATTTTTTCATTCTGATATTTACCCTTGGCTTTTTTATCCTTGATGAGCTCTGTCACTGCATATGGGAAATCAGCATTACATATAATTATATCTGCATTTTCAGTTTTAACGCTCGTTTTTATACCTGTGGCAATCCCATCTGAAATTAGAATTTCCTCTACATTTGATTTTGTTTCTATAATACCGCCCAATTCATAAATTAGTTTTTCAAGCGCTTTTATGTAAGAATACATTCCACCTTTAAGATGCCAAAGACCATAAACCTCTGACATAGTTGGAACAATTGTATAAATATTGGGGCCATTAAAAGGAGATATGCCTACATATAATGCTTGAAAACAAAGAAATTCACGAAGTTTTTCACTTTTTATATATTTTGAGATATAGCTGTAGGTATTTGAAAGAGTTCTACTCTTTAAAGCCATACTGAGAGTAAGTGGATTAAAAAAATCACTAGTTTTTACAAAACTTTTATTCAAAAAATATTTATTAGCTATAAGATATTTTTCATAAGAGTCCCCTAAAAATTTTAAATATCCTAAGCTATCGCCTTTAGAAATAGATTCCAAGGTTCCTATTACTTTAACCAAATCACTAGAGAAATCAAAACTACTACTATCAGCATAATTAACTCTATAGTTAGGATCTAATCTTATAAATTGAACATAATCCTCCCAGTTTTTGTTTGCAAAAATAAAAAGCTCCTTATACTCCTGAGGGCACATTAAAATAGATGCCGTCAAATCAAAAGTGAAATCATCCTGCTTAATAATATTAATCTTTCCACCAATTCTTACTTCTTTTTCATAAATTTTTACCTCATATCCACTACTAAGTAGTCTTACAGCTGTTGCTAACCCACCAATCCCTGCTCCTACAATTATAACTTTTTTATTAACCACAATTCTTACTCCTTATTATACATATATTTATATATATCTTATTTTTATCTATTTGATATAAAATATACTAAATGCACGCATAAATTTCAGTAAAAATTTTAGACATATAAAAAAATAACTAGCATTCACTAGTTATTTTTTAAATATGTCTTATATTTTTAAAATTGGAACTTTCCACTTGCCACGTGGATTGCAGTATGTAATTACATCCATTCTTTTAATATAGATTTTATTTTAATATTGAATAAAATTGTTGAGCATGTCCTACTTGCTCTCAATTTTAAATCATATTCGTATTGTTCGAATTCTGAACCTATCTTTTGCTTAATTCTATTATGAAGAATATCATGAGTATAATCCATCTCCTCAAAAGGAATATTATCTATATGGAAAATTTCTAATTCTTCTCCTGCAACCCCTTGCAACTGAAAATTATCAGCCATTTTATTAATCATAAACCACTTTTTTATATTTTCGTACTCTTTAGTCATTTTTTCCAATGACATATTATATATTGCCTCTTCCAAAAATGGGACTTCGTGTAAACAGTTTACATTCATCACATTTTCTTCTATGTCTTTTACAAAATAAAACATTATCTTTCGCCTCCAAAAACCAAGCTTATATTACTTTATGTATGCTTTTTTACAAATTTGAATTTATAAGTAGTATAACAAACTTTTATGCAATTTTCTATTAATACTTAGACCCAATTATTGAAAATATTACTAATTGATATTTGTCTTTCATACTAAAAAGTGCTATTATTACAATATATATTGTACGAAAGGGGAATAAAAATGAATACAATGAAAGAATTTACTTTTGAACCTCGTTATTTGAGTTTAGCTGTTATAAAAGAGATAAATGTAGGGAATAAAATATTGAATGAACTTATTTTAGATGACGAGAGTTGTTTAGGTCACAGACAAGTTGGTAGCAGAAGTTATCACATATTCTATTTCAAAAATGATCGTTTTTCGGTTTATTATCATAAAGGTGGCACAGATGCAATGTACTCTTCTCATTCACTAGATGTAGTTTTAGCTTATGTAAATAAATTAAAACCAGAGGATTTCGAATAAAATATAAAATGAAATACAGTTGGAGATGAAATAATGGCAATAACTAATATCACAACACTAGCAGATACAAAGTTTTTAAAACTTTACAATGCAGAATATATAAATAAAAATGGGAAACCTAAAAATTGGTCCATAGCTTCTAGAAAAAATTTAGATAAATTAAAAAATAATTATTTTAATGGCAAAGAGGATAATATTGATGCCGTTATAATAATAGCAACACATTCAACTGAAGATAAACTAGTAATTATAAAACAATTTAGGGTTCCTCTTAATGATTATGTTTATGAGATTCCAGCTGGACTTATAGATTTTGGTGAGGACTTCGAAACTACTGTAAAACGTGAATTAAAAGAAGAAACAGGACTTGATTTACTTAAAATAGATTTTGAAAAGACCAAATCTAAGGCATATATATCAGCAGGTATGACAGATGAATCTGCTGCCTTAGTATATTGCACTTGTCTTGGAGAAATATCAAAAGCTTATTTAGAACCAGATGAAGACATTGAGATTATGCTATTGTCAAAACAAGAAGCTAAAAGTTTAATTAATTCAAATGAGAAAATAGATATTAAGGCTTTTCTTGCAATACAAAACTTTATAGGATAGGTATAAAGTTACTTCAAGGATTACACAATAATTTCAATTTTTTTAGTAGTATAAAAAAAGGCCAGCAGAATATTAATTTATTCTGCTGATTTTTTGTTCCTTTTTTTAATTGGATTTTCAATATAATTCATAACTAAAAGTTCTACTTATTTTTTTATTGAAAATTTTCTATTAGTTAGTTTCCGTTTTTATTACCTCTTTAACATTTATACCTTCTATAGGTTTTGATACTATTGAATTTTTTTCACTTGCCATATTTGCAAGAACCATACTCAATATACCTTCCATTGCATTAGGTGTTTTCCCATCAGCACCACCCATTATTACTGTTTGTGGTACAAGTGGGGACTTGTTTACCTTTAATGCCTCAGCAAAAGCTATCATGACGCTTTGTTGCACTTGTAACTCCGGTCCACCGTATGCATCAACTAAAGCCCTTGCCGCCGCTCCCTTTGCGATACCAACCTTTGTTTCTTGCTCAGCAGTCGCGTCTGCAACGGCTTTAATATTTAGAGCTGTTGCATTACCTACTTTTTCAAGTTTGAAAGCCTCTGCACTTGCTTGCAATTCCACTTGCTTCGCATTAGCCGCCGCAGTTAATTCTATAGTTTTCGCTTGTGCAGCTGCTTGAGCTTCTCTAGTGTATCTTTCAGCATCTGCTTCTTGCGTTCTCTTATATTTGTCTGCTTCAGCAAGTTTTTGCGTTTTTAATGCTAACTGCTCTGCAAGCCTTAATTCTGATTTACCCTTATTATCTGCTACCTCTATGTCAATACTTGATTGTGTAAGAGCTGACTGTGCTGTTGATTTTGCTTGAGCTTCATTTAATTCTCTTTGCTTTTCAGCAGATTTTTGTTTAGCTTCATTTGTCTTGATTTCTTCCATAGCTACTTGTCTATCTCTTAATTGTGCAAGAATTTTCTCGATTCTTGTATCACTAGCCGAAGCAGCTGGTGTACCAATTAATACTTCTTGTAACTCTAAATCATATAATTTAAATTTACCTTTCATTTCATCTGATGCCTGTTGTTGAATTTGACTTCTGTCTTGAACTAATTCTATAAGTGTCTTAGTTTGCCCAATATTCTTAAAGTAACCAGCTATCATTGGGTCAAGAGATTGTTCAATAAGCATTTTAATATCCCCAAACCTTTGTATAACTGATGAAGCTTTTCTATAATCAATATTAAATACTACTGTTAAAGGTAAATTAGGCTCAAAAGCATCTTTAGTTATTAAACTAATCTCTTTTAAATTATCATCTAATTTGTGTACTCCACTTTGTCCACTAATCCATTTTAATATTACATTAGTAGTAGGAACTGGCACAACTTTACCAGCATAAGTATTAAATGCATACTTTCCTGGCATCATGGAATCTCTCCAAATGCCCTTTTTACCTTGTTCTACAAGTTCTCCATGAGAGTACCCTGTACCTGAAACATCTTCACCTTTATCACCAAAATAACTTACCACAACTCCTACATATCCAATATCAATTATACTTTTAGGTACTATATCAACACTTGCAAACATTCTATTAATGAAATAAACCCCATCCGTTAGTACTTGCATCTGCTTACCTTTTCTGCCATCTGCAGCTAAAAACTTCTCTGGTTCTTGGAAATTATTATGATAAAAATCATTATTTATACCCTCTCCAACAATAGGTGCTATAATTGCTCCATTGTCAGGCGTAGGTCCCTCATTAATAGTTACAATACCTATAGTGTCACGACTATCAGACTTATTACCTGCTTTATTGTATACAGCTTTTGTTTCACTGCCATCACTCTGCTGAATATATTCCTCAGCAGCTTTTGCATTTGATATAAGTACAGGATTAAAACCAGCTACTTTAGCTAAATCACTTCTCATTGTTTCTATTTGTGCTGTCTCGTCCTTTGATGTAAATATTGAATGCACCTTGTCTTTAGTGATTATAATGAATTGTGCTAAATTAAATGCATAAGTACCCTCACGTAAAATCTGTCTCTGCGGTCCTTTTTGACCAGCATTATTTAAAAATGCTACAACATCTTGGAATGATTTGCTTTCTGGTACAACCTTACCTAATGTTTGTCCATCTCCCAAACTTTCCCCTGACCTAGAAAACACATATGCTATTTGACCTTGTGGTATGGTTACAAGCCTTACCTTCTTAACTTTGTACTTGAAAGGCGTTTTAAAGTGAACACCGGCCCTTAGTACTTGTGGTTGATAACCTGCTTCTCCTTTAAGTGCTATAAGACCATCTGCTGGAACTGATCCACTCATACTCCACCATTTTTCCACAACACCTACTTCATCTGTTCCTATGCTTGTAAAGCCTATGCCATAAGCAAATAAAAACAATGATACTAACACTATCCCCGGTATAATTAAAAACGTATATGAACTCATAATTTTCCCCCTCCTTACAATTTTTACTTTCCTTTATAAATACTGTAAGAAGTTAATTATATCACAATTACAACTTTTGTTATCTATATTTTTCCACTTAGTAATAAATCAATTTTCCCATTCAAAAACATAAAATGGTTTATGTAAAATATTGAACAAAAAAACATCAAGATAAAATATCTTGATGTTTTTACAAATTTCATCTATGTTTAAATTCGTTTTCTTCCTAAAGCCATATCCCAGACAAACACTATTGCAGCTATTATAAGTAAAATATGAACCATACTTCCAAAAAGATTAAATATAAAACCCAAAATCCAAAAACAAACTACTATTCCACCTATCCAACGTAAAAGCTCCATATAAAAAAAGCTCCTTTCAAATTTGTATTTATTTTTACAAACCCATATATTCAAGTATAAGTGTATCCAATTGACGACTTACATCTAACTTTTCCATACTCACTTCTCTTTCATCAATGGCGCAACACATTTCATTTAAAATATCTCTCAATTTATCAATACTAATCTCAAGTTTTTGTTTTTGCAAGATTGCAGCTATATTTTCTTTCATAAACGCCCCTCTCAATTTATGCTATAAAATCAATTACATTATTTTCTAATTATACAAAAATAAAAGTCAAAAGTAAATGGGCTTTTAGCCAATAGATATAGTTTGCTATCATATTATTGCTTTATTAAAATCCACTATAATTTAGAAGAAGAAATCATTGATGAAAATAAACAGCAAAAAATAACAGCCACCTCAAATCATTGAGACGGCTGCATTTGCTATGGTGCTACATCAGGGATTCGAACCCTGGGCACCCTGATTAAGAGTCAGGTACTCTAGCCAACTGAGCTAATGAAGCACGTTATTGAACTACTTTAGTATATACCCCTTTTATGTATTTGTAAACACCCATAGCAATTATAATTAGATAAATGTGATTGAAACTCAATTGCAAAAGCGGAATTAATTTATTCTGCTGGATTTATTATTTGCATTTCATATTATTTTATATAATTCACTGTGTTTTCTTTCCTTTTTGGTGCATTATCTATCTCAATTTTTTTATATCCAAGGCATAATGCATGTATTTGATTATAACCCTCTGGTATTTCAAGTTTCTTAACCCATTCTGCGCCTTCTTCACTATTTAATAAATATGCAATAAGGCCAATCCAACAACCACCAATTTCTAAGGATTCTGCTGCTATAAGCATGTTTTCTACTGCCGCAGCGCAATCAACCGAAGCAGCCATATTTTTTTTGTCTCCTGATACCAACACTATTGTTGGCGCATTATAAAACACATGAAATTTTTCATTATCAGCAAATCGTCTAATGTATTCATTATCAGATTTACTTGCAATTTCTTTAAAAGCATCATTTAATCTGTCTATAATATCTTTCCTCTGTACTACTGTAAAATGCCATGGTTGATTATTTGTAGCACTTGGTGAATAAATACCTGCATCTATTATGTCTTGCACATCTGTATCATTAAGCTGTTCTGGTAAAAAAGCCCTATTGCTTCTTCTATTTCTTATATTTTTTAAAGTCTCATTCATAATTTTAAATCCTCCATTTTTTTATTTCAACTAATTTTATTATACTACTATCTTATATTAATGTAAGTACGCACTTTAAAAACTCATAGCCACCAAAATAATACTATTATTGTATTTAATATATTAACACTAATATCCCCCCACTACCTTAAAATATAAGGTATAATTATAGTTATTAAATTAAAACATACGAAGCAAAACAATTAATAATTGTTTTGTACCCCAGCGAACTACAGGAGGGAAACAAATGATGGAAACAAATGATTCAGTAACAGCGCTTTTAGAAAGTCTAAAGACTGCGAATGATAAGCAGCGATCTGCTATAGTAAATAAACTTTCTCTAGATTATAATAATGCAATTCCAATGTTATGGTCAAAAATAATAACAGATGAAAACCCAAGGGCAATACTTTCTGTTATGAGAGATATTTTTAAAAAGGAAAAACCAAAAGGTATGTTCAAAAGAACTGTTGGTAATTCCAAGGAAAAACTTAGTGCTCTTCTTACACATTCAGATCCCAAAGTAAGAAAGAATGTATGTGGTGTTATTGGAGAACTAGGAGACCCCGCATATTTAGAAGCTCTATATAATGCCTATAACTCCGAGGATAAACTATTTGTACGATATTCATATGTACTTGCAATAGGCAACTGCGGAACAGTCCTTGATGCAGAAAAGTTAAAGAAAATGTTTGAAGATGTAGTAACAAATGAAGAAGTATGCAAAGAAGATGACTCACTAGTAACAACTAATAAACATATTAATGAGGAAAAGCTAGCGCTTACAAGGGCCATAGATAAATTATCACCTCCTATACACCATGAATTTAAAGGATTTGTTGAAACTGTACCTATGATTCTCACAGTTATGAATTATCAGTATCAGCAAACACTAAAAGAGCTTGAGGAAAATTCAATTGACGGTCGACTTGTAGATGAAGGGATTCTTATTTATGAGGATAATTTAGATAAGATTTACGCCTGCAGGACTTTTTATGAGCTTTTATTTCCACTAGCTGAGTGTGAAGGCTTACAATTTGATTATAAGATAATAGCTACTGGAATTATAAATGCAAATATTGTAGAATTTTTAAATCAGTGTCATGATAATGATTGCAATTTGCCTTTTGGGTATAGAGTTGAATTTAAAACTATGGATGCTAATAGAGAGAGATCGGAGTTCATAAAAAACTTATCTATGGAAATTGATAAACTATCTTGCGGGAATTTGAAAAATAGTCCCTCCTCCTATGAAGTTGAAATCCGAATACTTGAAAAAAATGATCTATGCAGTGTATTTATAAAGCTATATTCTTTTGTGGATAATAGATTTGACTATAGAAAAAATGAAATAGCTACTTCCATAAATCCTATAACTGCAGCTATTGTAATGAAATCTATAGAAAAATGGTTAAAAACTAGTGCTAAAGTTATAGATCCCTTTTGTGGAACTGGAACAATGCTTATTGAGAGAGCTAAATTAAAAGCGGTTGAAAGTTTAACAGGAATTGATATATATAGAAGGGCTATATCAGCTGCGGAAGTGAATTCTAAATTAGCTAATGTAGAAATTGATTTAATAGATGAAGATATATTTGAATTTTATACTAGTGACCTTTTTGATGAGCTTATAACAAATATGCCTTTTGACAATAAATCTACCACCCATAATAAATATGCTGAATTATACAGTGAATTTGTAAATAAAATTCCTAGCCTTGTAACAAAAGGTGGAATGGCATTTGTTTATACAATAGAAAAACAATTATTTAGAGAAGTTCTAATTGATAATGAGGAACTTGAGCTTCTTCAAGAAATAAAAATCGAAAGTGGTAGACTTACACCACATGTATTTGTACTAAGAGTTAAGTAAAGCAGCTGAAGATAAACAGCAATTGATAAATACTTTAAGAAGGAGTAGGTCCCCTAACCATTAGGTGACCTGTTCCTTTTTAAAATGTTATTTTCTAAATTTAATTTCTTTATATAAAATTTTTATAATTTTGTATCATCAACATTATCAAGCCAATTTTCAATATCACCTATTACTGCTTCTATGCACCCATTATCAAATGGTGAATTTAAATTAGCGAGTTTTACAAGGCCTAGGAAGGATTTACTTCCACCAGCAGCACAAAGATTCATATAATCTGTCATTGCCTTTTCTCTATTATCGTTAGCTTTTTTAAAGAATTGGAATGCGCAAACTTGAGCTAGTGTATAATCTATATAATAGAAAGGCGAACTAAAAATATGTCCTTGTTGATACCAAAAGCCACCTCTTTCTAAATAGTCATTACCAGCATAATCTCTATGAGGTAAATATTTCTTTTCTATCTTTCTCCAAGCCATCTTTCTTTCAGCTGGTGTAGCTTCTGGGTTATTATAAACAAAGTGTTGGAACTCATCAACAGTTACTCCATAAGGTAAGAATAAAAGTGATTCACTTAGATGGTTAAATTTATATTTTAATTCTTCTTCTTCAAAAAATAAATTCATCCATGGCCAAGTTAAGAATTCCATACTCATAGAATGAATCTCAGCAGCCTCATTAGTTGGGAAGTTGTACTCAGGTACTTCATAATTCCTACTACAATAAGCTTGGAAAGCATGCCCTGCTTCATGAGTTAACACATCTACATCTCCTGAGGTACCATTGAAGTTTGAGAATATAAATGGTGATCTGTAATTTGCTATAAATGTACAATAGCCGCCGCCAGCTTTACCTTTTTTGCTTTCTAAGTTCATAAGCTCGTTATGGATCATGAAATTAAAAAACTCTTCGGTTTTTGCGGACAATTCTTGATACATTTTCTTAGCATTATTAACTATCCACTCAGGATCACCATGTGGTTTTGCATTTCCACTTTTAAAGCTTATTCCTTCATCATAATAATATAAATGATCTAAGTCTAAACGCTTACATTGCCTTTCTCTCAATTTAGTAGCAATAGGAACAATAACTTCTTCCACCTGTTTTCTGTAGTTTTGGACCATTTCAGGATTATAATCTGAACGAAGCATACGATCATATCCAAGTTGCACGAAATTCTCATAACCTAATTTTTTAGAAATTTTAGTTCGCACTTTTACTAAACCATCATAAATTTCATCTAATTTTATTTCATTTTCTGCAAAGAAACCATATTTAGCTTCATTCGCTCTTTTTCTCATATCTCTATCAGTAGATAATCTAAATGGTGTTAATTGAGATAATGTTCTTTCTTCACCTTCAAACATTATTTTTGCAGAAGCGATTAATTTAGTATATTCACTAGACAACTTATTTTCTATCTTTAAATCTTCAACTATTTTTGGTGAAAAAGTTTTAATATTCAAAGTAGCCATATTGAAAAGTTGCTTTCCCCATTTTTCTTCTAATTCAGGTCTAAATTTAGAATTAATAAGAGCCTCATAATACTTAGCAACTAAGCCTTGGTATATAGGCATGTTTTCATCAATAAAATCTTGCTCACCTTCATAAAAAGAATCAGTTGTATCAATAGTATGACGTATGCCCACAAGCTCAGCCATAGACTCTATACCGCCCCTTAAATGGTTGATTTTAAACATAATTGAATTTGCCTCATCAAAATTATTGCAAGTATTAAACTTATTTAATACCTCACTAAACCTTATTTCGAATTCTTTCATATTTGGTCTTTTATACAGCATTTCTGTAAATTTCATAATATTCCCCTTCCCCAATTAAAGTGTTATATTTTTAAGTATTATACTCTATTCTCTAAAAATTAATTACTTCCTTTAAAAAGAAGAAATAATTACCTATATCCTAGTGGATTCCAAAAAAATAATTAAATATTTGAAAATCAGCTCACTACTTATTAATCTGTGTTTAAAGTATAATGTTTATTTTATACCCGCACTTTGGACATATACTATTACAAGTATTAACATGAATATGATAATCATCTCTTTCGACAAGCTTATACCCACACTTTGGGCAGTATGTTGAGTTATCTATGCCCGCTACATTGCCTAAGTATACATAGTTAAGATACTTTTTTGCTATATCTCTATCTTGGAACATTACTTCAACCTCTGTAGCGGGATTCTTCATCTTATAGTTGGGAAAGTACCTTGATAAGTGAAGTGGAATATCTTTATCTAATGAAGCTATAAAACTTGCAATTTTCTCTATTTCTCCAGCAGAATCATTTTCCCCGTTAACTAAAAGAGTAGTTACTTCTACATGACATTCTTTTGACGCCATCTTGATAGTGTCCATTACAGGGGTAACGCTTCCTCCGCATATGTCTTTATAGTACTTATTATTGAAGGCTTTTAAATCAATATTCATCGCATCCACATATGGAAGCAGAAGCCTTAAAGGTTCCTCTTTAATATAACCATTAGTGACCATCACTATTTTTATATCTTCAAGAGATTCTTTTAATAGCTTTGAAGCATTGTATACATATTCGTACCAAATAGAAGGCTCATTATACGTAAATGCTACCCCAATATTACCGTCCAAGCTTTTGCATATTTCCACTAGTTTTTGTGGTGGCATATACTCGCTGTCGGCTCTCCCTTGTGATATAGAGTGGTTTTGGCAAAAACCACAGCTAAAATTACATCCAAAACTTCCTACAGAAAGTATATTACTGCCTGGTTTAAAATGATATAGTGGCTTTTTTTCTATGCTATCTCGTGCAATAGAAGTTATTTCCCCATAATTTGTTGTATACAGTTTTCCATCTTTATTTATTCGCACTTTGCATTTACCATAATCGCCAGCTTTAATAAGACAGTTATGAGGACAAAGTTTACAACTCATCCTCCCCCCTTCTTTTTCATAAAACACTGCTTCTCTCTCCATGATCACAACTCCTATTTATGCCTAATAACCTCAAATTTTTCTATAGAATAATTCTCATTGGACGAAATTCCTGCTTTATTTAAAACAATGCTTATCTGCTCCTCTATGGTATTAACACCCTCAAGGTCCGGTAAAAGCAGTCCACTCTTTCTGCCACTTCTTACAACCACTCCATATTTTTCGGGATTTAGTTCTTCTTTAAAAGCCTCTATAGGCTCAGTTAAAATATCTACTGAAATCACAAGGTCCTCAAGTTCTCCTTCAGATACCGGACTAAACCTTGGATCCTCTATTCCTGCTTCAATAGCATTTCTCATTATTTCACTTGCAATACTGTCCGTTATAGGGAAAATAGTACCTATGCAGCCTCTTAGTGCTCCGAATTTTTTAAGAGACACAAAAACCCCTCTTTTGTTATTTATCATTTTCTCTGTTACATAGCTTGGTCGCTCCATGAAATCGCCCTCTCTTAGATAATGAGTAAGACTTTCTCTTGCAAGCCTAACATAAACATCTTCATTTTTTATTCTTTTATTGTATTTTTTACTTTTTTCACTAGTAATTTCTAATAATATATCTCTGTCACTGTTTTTAAGTTCAAATTTCATTACCCCATATCCAACTCCAAAAGTGCCTTCATAGGAAAGAAGTTCTCCCTTTATTTCATTGCCTTCCATTGCTCCAAGCATTATATAATAAGACCTTAACCCACATTCTCCAGCATTTTCAACCATTTCAGAGTCAATATTAAAAACTCCTCCTACATCACCCTTTGTTAGTAAATTTATTATTTCCATATCGAATTTTTCTCCATAAGGACTATAATCATAAGGTCCTTCCTCTTTAAGGCGATGAGAAAGATCACCACTGCCGATAAATACAACATTTTTATTACTTTCCTCTACAGCGTCCTTAATTATTTTACCAAACTTATATAATTGTATAGGTGAAAGCCCTCCATATGTAATATGTACAAGCTTGAATGAACTATATTTATTTTCAACGAAATATAATGGAACTATAGTGCCATGATCTAATTCATATTCTCTTCCATACTTTTTAATGAAGTCACTTGTTACCTTTGCCGTAGGTATATCATTTTTGTCTGACTTATCTATAATCTTTTGTGTCAAATCCATATCTATGTCAAAGTTCATAGAAACTTCTGGTGCCTTAAACTGCTTTAAGCTACCTGAAATAGAATTTTCAAAAGATAGCGATATAGCATCTGAAAACATAGTACCATGTGGTGTCACTACTATTATTGTGTCTGGTTTTAACTCTGCTATTTCCTTGCCAACGCTTTCACATGCATCATATGTATGTTGTATTTTTTTTTCTTCTCCACGTCCCACCTCTGGAATTATTATAGGTGGATGTGGCATTGTATAATAAGCCTTTATTTTACCCATTATAGTCACCTCTCATATTATTAACTTTATTATCATATGCCTAAATATTTTACCCACTACATTAAGTTGGTATCCATAAAAATTGTGTAATACGAACTTTAATCATCCCAAAACTAATAATAAAGTATAAAAGATAGAGACTCTTTTTTTAGTCTCTACCTTTTTCATTTTTACTAATCTAATGTCCTTATCTATATTTCTACTGTTGCCTTTTTTAAGTATTCTAGTTCTTCTCCCTTTAAATAGATAGAAAGTTTTTCAAATACAGTTTTATGATAATTATTTAGCCATGATTTTTCTTCTATTGTTAATAAAGACACATCTATAGCTTCTAAGTCTATAGGGCATAGTGTTAAAGTCTCAAATTTCATAAATTGTCCACCATATTGAGTATTTTCATGTTCCTGCACAACAACTAAGTTTTCTATTCTTATGCCATGCTTCCCTGCCTTATAAACTCCTGGTTCATTAGACACTACCATTCCTTTTTCTAGCTTTATAGTATTCGGAATCACAGATATTCTATGTGGTCCTTCATGAACATTTAGAAAGAACCCTACGCCATGTCCTGTTCCATGCTTATAATCCATGCCTGCATTCCAAAGCGGAATTCTAGCTATAATATCTAAATTTGAACCAGTAGTTCCATATAAAAATCTTTGCAATGTTAAATTAATCATCCCTCGTAATACTAATGTGAAATCAGTTTTTTCTTCTTCAGTTAATGGACCTACAGCTAGTGTTCTTGTAATATCTGTTGTTCCATCTAAATATTGAGCACCAGAATCTAACAAATAAAGACCCTCTGCCTTTATAGTAGCCTGATTTTTCTCTGTAGCGGAGTAGTGAGGCATAGATGCATTTGCTTTATAAGCTGAAATTGATGCAAAGCTTAAATCATAGAAATTTTCTCCCGCACTTCTTATATTTTCAATTTTATCTGATGCTTCTATTTCTGAAATATTACGTGTCTTTATAGTTCTCTTTAGCCAGCAAATAAATTCAACCATTGCAACGCCGTCTCGTACCATTGCATTTCTAACATTTTCAATTTGAATATCATTCTTTATAGCTTTGAATCTTGTTGTTATATCCATAGCCTCTAAAACTTTAGTGCTTATGGCATTATAGATCCAAGTGCTAGTCCTTGCCGCATCAAGTAATATTGTTCCCACTTTAATTTCTTCCAAAAAGTTTCCTATGCTATCGTAAGACATTATTTCTACATTAGCATTTTGCAGTTCACTTCTAACTACGGAATCAACTTTTTTATCGTCTATAAACAAATAGTATTTTTGCTCTGAAACCACTGCATAAGCTATAGTTAGTGGATTGCATTTAACATCTCTTGCTCTAATGTTTAGTAGCCATGCTATGTCATCAAGT
>Ga0105047_10007179_pt1 | contig 18822 bp, 15 predicted proteins | sample MAT04_FD_78384 | JGI IMG/M metagenome (GOLD analysis project Ga0105047, IMG submission 78384) | Freshwater microbial communities from Lake Fryxell liftoff mats and glacier meltwater in Antarctica - MAT-04 (megahit assembly) | ecosystem: Environmental > Aquatic > Freshwater > Ice > Liftoff... | reverse complement strand
GCTTGGCCGGGGAAAGGAGCCCAGGCTTGGCCGGGGAAAGGAGCCCAGGCTTGGCCGGGGAAAGGAGCCCAGGCTTGGCCGGGGAAAGGAGCCCAGGCTTGGCCGGGGAAAGGAGCCCAGGCTTGGCCGGAATCGGTGGTCGACCATGAGCGGGCAGCGGAAACATGGCACCACCGGGGCGGTCCAAGTTCCCGGTCACCGTCGAGATGACGTCAGCCAACCACGAAGCAAGCGTCCCGAATCGGGTGGTGTGGGTTCCGATGCGACCGTAGACGACTGCCGTCGGTGCGGCTGCCAGTTCATGGGCGATACGTCGAGTGGTGCCAGCATCGATCCGGCAGTGTGCCGCTACCGCTTCGGGAGTGAAGGGCGCCAACGCTCCGGCAAGCAGGTCAGATCCCGCGACGATCGCCCCCACGTCGCCGAGGTCGAGCCCCGCCTCGACGATCTCGTGGGCGATGGCGGCCAACCAGAGGGCGTCGGTGCCCGGCCGGATGGCGATGTGCTCGCTTCCAGCGTCGGCGGACTTGGTTCGACGCGGGTCCACCACGACCACGCGACCGCCCCGCGCGACGATCGCCTTGAGTCGGCCAGGAAAGTCAGGTGCGGTGCAGAGGCTTCCGTTCGACTCGAACGGGTTGGCGCCCAGCATCAACAGGTAGTCGGTGCGGTCGAGGTCGGGCACGGGCAACGCCCCAGGGTTTCCGAACATCATTCCTGCGGACACATGCGCTGGCATCTGGTCCACGGTCGACGCCGAGAACAGCGCCTTGGTCCCGAGTGACTGGATGAGTGGTCGTCCGTACAGCGCTCCAGCAATCGTGTGAGCGCTCGGATTCCCGAGGTAGAGCGCCACCGCATTTCGGTCATCGTCGGCCCAGATTCGCTCGAGACCCTCAGCGACTGCGGCGAACGCTTCGTCCCACGTTGCCTCGACGAGCACGCCGCCGCGACGCACCAACGGTGTGCGTAGCCGGTCAGGATCCTCGTGGAGTTGCTTGAGAGTTGAACCCTTCGGGCAGATGAAACCCCGGGAGAACACGTCGTCACGGTCGCCGCGGATACGTACCACCTCGGGCCCCTTGGTGGTGATCTCGAGACCACAGGTCGCCTCGCAGAGTGGACACGTGCGGAAGTGCGTCTGCGTTTCGGTTTCGTCGGCCCCGTCGTTGTCGCTGGCATGAGCGGGGGTGGTAGCGAGATCGGTCATCGTGGCAGTCCCAACATTCGTTCACCGATGATGTTTCGGAGGATCTGAGTGGTGCCGCCCATGATCGTGTAGCCGGGTGCGTAACAGATGTTGCGCGCAATGCGTCCCGAGGTCATGGCGGCCGGCCCCGTCACGCTGACACAGAAAGCGGCGACGCGCTGCTCGAACTCTGTGCACCACGTCTTGGTGATGGCGGACCACCCGGGCGGCGCTTGTCCCATGACTTCTCGAAGGACGAGTTGTCGACCGATGCGATACCCGCCCTCGAGTCCAGCGTACGTCTGACGGATGCGCGGATCGTCGAGTGCGCCCCTCGCTTGGGCGTCCTCGAGCGCATCGAGGTAGGTACGACGATTGGACACCAGCCGGTCAATTCCGCCGCGTTCGTGTTCCATCTGCCGCATGATCTGCTTGAACGCGCCGTTTGCGGTGCCACACATCATGTCGGCGGGAACTTCGACGTCGGTGAAGCGCACCTCGCAGAAGTGGTGATCGTCGGTCATATCTCGGATGGGGCGGATCTCGATGCCGGGCAACGTCAGGTCCACGATGAACTCCGACAAGCCGGCATGCGGGGCGGAGGTGGGGTCGGTGCGAGCGATGAGGTAGCACCAGTCCGACGCTGCCGCTCCGGATGTCCAGACCTTCTGGCCATTGACGATCCACGTGTCGCCCCGACGCTCAGCCTTGGTGCGAAGTGAGGCGACGTCACTTCCGGCGTCGGGCTCGCTCATCCCCACACACCAGGCGCCGCGGCCGGCGATCAGGTCGGGCAGGAAGCGTTCGCGCTGTGAGTCGGTCCCGAACTGCAGGAGCGTCGGACCGATCTGGCGGTCGCCGAACCATGCCGAGGCGAGCGGCGCGCCCTCGCTGATGAGCGCTTCGACCACCACGAACCGCTCCAGCGCCGATCGCCCACCGCCACCCCATTCGGTGGGCCAACACATGCCGAGCCACCCTCGCTCCGCCAGTTCGAGCGGGAACGAGGTCGATGAACCCCGGAGCCAGGAGTCTTCCTTCACGTCAAGGCCAGCGGCGGCCTTCTGGCCCACCCGGTGTGCTTCCTCGGAGAGCGCAATGAGCTCGGGCGGCAACGAAAACTCCATCCGTTGAGCCTACGCCCGGCACTCCGTCGCCGTTCTCGGCACCGAAGCTTTGGTTGGGCGCAACGACTCCGGGAGCGGCGTTGGCGGGGTTACGGTGCGTCATGCGCGCAGTGGTCCTGAATTCATATGGCGACGAAGGCGTCCTGGAGATCCTCGAAGTACCAGATCCTGACCCTGGACCTGACGAGGTCGTCGTCCGCGTGGCGGCAACCGCGATGAACCGCGCCGATCTGCTCCAGCGAATGGGCCTCTATCCCGGCCCGCCCATGGAGCACGAGATACCCGGTTTGGAATTTGCCGGAGTGGTCGAACGGGTCGGCAGCCGAGTGGATCCGTCGCGGATCGGGTCCGAGGTCATGGGGATCGTTGCCGGGGGAGCGCACGCCGAGCTCGTTGTCACCCATGAGCGGACTCTGATCGATATCCCGACCGGCATCGCGTTGACGGATGCCGCCGCCATTCCGGAGGTGTTCATCACCGCCTTCGATGCGCTGGTGGTCCAAGGAGGGCTGGCGTCGGGAGGAACGGCTCTCGTGCATGCGGGAGCATCCGGCGTCGGAACGGCGTCGATTCAGATCGCCCGCGCCATCGGTGCCCGCGTCGTGGTGTCCGCGTCGGCATCGAAGCTCGACAAATTGCTGGCGCTCGGCGCGACCGCCGCGGTCGATCGACGCGCTGGCGACTTCGTCGAGGTCTGCCGTTCCGTCACGGACGGGGCAGGTGTCGACGTCGTGCTCGATGTCGTCGGCGGCGACTACGTGCAGCGCAACATCGATGCCTTGGCGCTTGGCGGACGAATCATCCAGGTCGGCGTGATGGGCGGCGGGCGCACCGAGATCAACGTGGGAGAACTCCTCCGAAAACGTGCCTCGATCACGGGAACGACGCTTCGCGCACGCCCCATCGAGGAGAAGATAGCGATCTCCCGGCGCTTCGCCATGGAGATGGTGCCGTGGTTCACCGTCGGTGCGCTTCGCCCTGTGATCGATCGCCGTTATGAGTTCGACGACATCGCCGAAGCTCATCGATACATGGCCACCAACGAGTCGACGGGAAAGATCCTCATCGACATCTGACCGCCAGGAACAACCGCCAGCGGTCAGGCGCCCATCAGCTCAGCGGGAGACAATGGGGATGTAGTCGCGGACCGGATGACCGATGTAGGTCTGGCGCGGCCGATAAATGCGGCTGTCCTGGTCGAGCAACTCGATGTAGTGGGCCAGCCAACCCGATACGCGAGGGATGGCGAACAACACCGTGAACATGTCGAGCGGGAAGCCCATCGCTTGATAGATGAGACCCGAGTAGAAGTCCACGTTCGGGTACAGCTTTCGGCTGATGAAGTAGTCGTCGCTCAACGCGACCTCTTCAAGCTTCAAGGCAATGTCGAGCAGGGGTGACTTGCCGGTCACCTCGAACACGGCATCGGCCTGTTTCTTGATGATCTTCGCCCGTGGGTCGTAGTTCTTGTAGACCCGATGGCCGAAGCCCTGGAGCTTGCCTTTGCCGTCCTTGACGGCTTGCACGTACGCCTCGACGTTGCTGATGTGACCGATCTCGCCGAGCATCTTGAGGACGGCTTCATTCGCCCCACCGTGGCGCGGGCCGTAGAGCGCCGCAGTTGCGGCAGCCGTCGCCGAGTATGGATCGGCATGCGAGGAACCGACGACCCGCATGGCCGTGGTGGAGCAGTTCTGTTCGTGGTCAGCATGGAGGATGAACAACACGTCGAGTGCCTTGGCGAGCACTGGGTCGGCCTCGTAGCGCGGTTCGGCGATCTTCCACATCATCGACAAGAAGTTGGCAGCGAAATCGAGGCTGTTGTCCGGGTAGACAAATGGCATACCCACGCTGAACCGATAGGCGGCAGCCGCGAGCGTCGGCATCTTGGCGATCAGCCGCACGACCTGACGTTCGAGATTCTCCCGGTCCTCGATGCCCTTGGCCTCGGGGTAGAAGGTGCTGAGCGCGGCCACGGCCGAGACGAGCATGCCCATGGGGTGGGCGTCGTAGTGGAAGCCGTCGAGAAAACGCTTCCGAACGTTCTCGTGGATGAAGGTGTGGTGAGTGATATCGAATCGCCACTGTTCGAACTGGGCGGGCGTGGGCAACTCGCCGTGGATCAGGAGATACGAGACTTCGAGATAGCTCGAGTGCTCAGCCAACTGTTCGATCGGGTAGCCCCGGTACCGGAGGATCCCGGCCTCACCGTCGAGCTCGGAGACTGACGACTCAGCAACAGCCGTTGCGCCGAAGGACGGGTCCATGAACCACACACCCGGCAGGAGCTTCGACCACGCCTTGGCGTCGACCCCTCCGTTGATGATGGGGATCTCCACCGTCTCCCCGGTCCGGTTGTCGGTGATCGAAATCGTGTCTGCCACGTACCGCAGTCTACGTCCGTGGAACGATGTTCCGATACGTTCTGGGCGCTTTGTCGTTCAGCGTTCACACAGAGCGGCTGAGTTTCAACCGTCGAAGGAGGATTCAGCTGCCAGCGACCACCGGATGAACACCCGCCTGCTCGTGAGCTGACGAGCTGATCGTCGAGCGGATCGAGTCAGCAACGGCGCGCTCAGCGGCTGACGGGAGCCCACGCCGGCGTCGGGCGAGGCCGACCGACCGGCTCGAGGCGTCGGTGATCGGGATTCGCTTCCAGGTGCCCTCGATGGTCCCCGGAGCAGCGGACGCCGGCAAGACCGCGGCGCCGAATCCGGCGAAGGCCAACGAAGCCAGGAGGCGCATCCCGTCGAATTCGGCCCGGCCGCGCAGCTCGACCCCGGCGAGACGAGCGTCCTCGTCGAGTTCGTCCCGAAAGCTGGTGCCCTTCGCTTCGAGCAACAGGTCGTGGCGAGCCAGGTCTGCCATCGTGACCGAGGCCCGCGAATGCAATGGATGGTCCGCCGGCGCCACCAGCAGGCGGTCTTCGTCGAAAAGTCGCTCGACGATGAGGTCAGGGTCGGTGACTGGAAGGTTGACGACTGCGAGGTCGATCTGTCCGCCGAGGAGCTGCGGAAGCAACGACGAGGTGGTGGCGTCGAGCACCACCACCGCGATGGCGGGATGGCGCGCAAACATGTCGGAGAGGACTTTCGGTACCAACCAGCGCGCGGTGGTTCCGATCACGCCGAGTCTCACGGTTCCTCGGACCTCGTCGCGCATGGACGCAACGTCGGATTCGAGGGCAACGAACTCGGCCTCGATGCGCTTGGCACGAGCGGCGACGACGACACCTTCCTCGGTGAGTTCCATCGTGGCCCGGTCGACCAGAGTCACTCCGAGTTCGCGTTCCAGCCGTGACACATGGGTGGAGACGTTCGACTGGACCGTGTGCAGAGAACGCGCTGCCAACGAAAAGCTCTGGTAGTCGCCAACGGCGACGAGTGCTCTCAGCTGCCTCAGATCCATCTCTGATAACGATATCAGATATCGTTCGCAACTACTGGATGAATAGCAAGAGCACCTGTATCATTGGTTTCACAAGCGATCGGAATGGCGAATCCCCCCTCACCGCCGATCGCCGGTCAAGAGGCAGATTATCTGCTGAAGACCCATACGAAGGACCGGATCCCCCCTCCGGTCCTTCGTCGTTTTTTCTCCTGCTTTCCGTGGCGGTTCAACGTGGTGATTCGAGCGGGCGGCTCGTCGGTGCTCGTTCCGTGTGGGCGTCGGCCGTGGGCCGCGCACACCCTCCAGTAGGGTCGGAAGATGGCTCGAAAGACTCGTCCGACCTCTGCCGCGATCTTCGACCTGGATCGCACGCTGGTCCGAGGCGCCAGCGGCGCCATCTTCTCTGCGGCGATGAAGCGGGCGGGTGTGTTGAGCGACCGCGCCAACCCCCTCGAACCTGTGCTGTTCGGAGTGTTCAATCTGTTCGGCGAGAACTGGCCCACCATGATGGCAACGAAAGCGGCGGCTCGGGCCTCCAAGGGCTGGCAGCGCGCCGACGTCCAAGCCGCTGCTGCTGATGCTGCGCCACAACTGGCGGCGGCGATGTTGCCGTATGCGACGGCCGAGTTGCAGCTGCACCGAGATCAAGGCCGGCTGCTCGTGTTGGCGACGACGACCCCCTACGACCTGGTGAAACCCTTCGCTGACAGCGTGGGGTTCGACGAGGTCATCGCTACTCGATACGCACACAACAACGGCGTCTACACCGGCAACATCGACGGCGAGTACGTGTGGGGCAAGGGCAAGGCCCGATCCGTGCGAGCGTTCGCCCAGGAACGCGACCTCGATTTGTCCGAGAGCCACGCGTACAGCGACAGCTACTACGACGTGCCGTTGCTCTCGATCGTGGGACATCCCCATGTGATCAACCCCGACCCCCGGATGATTGCCGTCGCGACGCTGCGTCGGTGGCCACAGAAGTGGTTCGATGTGCCGGACGGAGTGCCGAAGTATGGCGGCATAGAACCGCAGAAGGCCGTCATGATGCTGACGCGACCTGAGCTCTTCCCGTACGCACGATTCCGGATGTACGGGACCAAGCGGATCCCGCGAGACGGAGCGGCAATTCTCGTGGCCAACCATCGCTCCTACTTCGATCCGATCGCCATCGGACTGCTGCTCGGCCGCGTCGGCCGGCCGGTCCGGTTCCTGGGGAAGAAGGAAGTTTTCGACGCCCCGATCGTGGGAGATCTCGCTCGTGCCATGGGTGGGATCCGCGTCGACCGGGGGACTGGATCCGACGCCCCGCTCGAGGCCGCCGAGGCAGCGCTCAGCGCTGGGGACATGGTGGCGATCATGCCGGAGGGCACGATCCCCCGCGGGCCAGCGTTCTTCGATCCCGAGCTCCAGGGCCGTTGGGGTGCCATGCGGTTAGCGCACGCCACGGGCGCGCCGATCATCCCCATTGGAATCTGGGGGACCGAGAAGGTGTGGCCCCGGGCCTCGAAGCTGCCACTGATCGCCAACGTGTTCTCGCCGCCCACCATCACCATGCGGGTCGGTCAACGCATCGAGATCACAGGCACCGACATCGAGGCCGACACCGCGACCATGATGACGGCTATCTCGGCGCTGTTGCCCGCCGAGGCTCGCCGCCGTCATCGGCCCAGCCAGGCCGAGCTCGCCGCCACGTATCCGTCCGGTGTGATCCCAACCGACGCTGACCACGAGACCGATCGACGTCCGGGTAGTGACTGACTCGACCCAACCGCCTGTCCCGACAGGCGTACCGACCGACGCCTCGCTGAGCAAGGAACCATTCCCGAGCGAACCCGAACCACCCCCCCGGGAGCCACTCGGATTCAACGAACATGAGTGGCGCACCATCCTGCCGCTGTCGTTCACGGGGTTCTTCGAGAACTACGACAACGTCATCCTGACGCTCGGGGCGCCCCTGATCTACGTGGGTCTCGGCGTGAGCGAGGGCACGTTCGGAATCGCGGTGGCGATCATCAAGCTCGCCACGCTCGGGAGTCTGCCGGTGTTGCGGTTGGCTGATCGAATCGGTCGGAGACGGATGCTCATCATCTCGCTCGTCGCCTTCACCATCGCGACCGGAGCGACGTCTCTCGCTGGCTCGCTGTTGGTGTTCGTGGGCTGCCAGATCGTGGCACGCGTCTTTCTCACCACCGAAGGCGCCCTCGCCAGCTTGGTCGTCGCCGAGGAGGTCCGTCCCGACCGGCGAGGTCGAGCGCTGTCGCTGATGGGGCTGATGGCCCAAGCCGGAGGGGGACTCGTGGCCATTGTCGTTGGGGTGTTCCGTGACAATCCGCTCGGCTGGCGCCTGTTCTACGTGATTGCCTTGGCACCGCTGGCGGTGGTGGCGATCCTTCGACGAAACCTCCACGAGACGAAGGCGTTCACGGCTGCGGCCGAGGCCGAGCGAATCCAGTCGACTTTCTGGCCGCGCCTCGAGGCCAGCTATCGCGGCCACGTGTGGGGTGCAGCGCTGCTGTTCGGAGCCATTGGATTCATGCAGACCCCCGGCTTCTTCTATGCCGCTGGAATCGCCCAGAACGATTTTGGCTGGTCGGGCTCCTACACGATCCTCATTCTGTCGTCGGGGGTATTCACCACAACCGGTTTCATCGTCGGCGGACGGGGGAGTGACCGCTTCGGTCGTCGCCCGGTCCTGGCAGTCGGGGCGCTGATTCAATCGCTCGGCGTGGTGCTCGTGTTCACTGAGCGACCGCTGCCGTACATCGCCGGTTTCTATCTGATGGTGTTCGGCCAAGCGTGCATCACGGCGCTGTATCTGGCGTATGTGTCGGAGCTGGTGCCGACCGAAGTCCGCGCCACGGTGGTGTCGTTCATCGTGTCCTGCAACATCGGTGGTGGTTCGCTCGGACTCTTCGCTGCTGCCGCGCTGGCACCGAGCTTCATGACGACGGCGCAGGCGATGTGGATCTTCGCTGGCGTGAGCGTCGCCTCGCTGGTCACGCTGCGATGGTTGCCCGAGACGGTTGGCAGGGACGTCATCGCCGCACCCTGACCGACGCCTGCCCACACACGAAAGGGCCGTTCTGGCTTCTGTTCGGCGTCGGAATGAGCCGAATCTGGCGCCTGAACGACCTGTGTCAGGCGGTGCGGGCTCGGATGATGTTGAGCGCGCTGCCGGCCTTGAACCACTCGATGTGTTCGGGCGACATCGTCTGGTTGCATTGGAACTCAACGGTGGTTCCGTCTGGCTTGTTGAGCACACAGTCCACAGGCCGTCCTGGCGCCAACTCCGAGAGTCCCACGATCGAGATCGTGTCGTCCTCGGCGATGACGTCGTACACGGAGGGATCGGCGAAGGTCAGCGGAAGCACGCCCTGCTTCTTGAGGTTCGCCTCGTGGATGCGGGCAAAGCTCCGGACCATGATGGCCTTGGCCCCACGGAAGCGGGGCTCCATGGCGGCGTGCTCGCGTGACGACCCTTCGCCCCAGTTCTCGTCGCCGACAGCAATCCACGCCCGACCAGCTTCGTGGAGGTGCTTCGCAATGTCGGGGAACGACTTGGTCGTGCCGTCGATGGGGTCCTTGCCCTCGCCAGCCGCACCTGTGAACGCATTGATAGCGCCCAGGAACAGGTTGCCGGAGATGTTCTCCAAGTGGCCGCGGTACTTGAGCCATGGTCCAGCCATCGAGATGTGGTCGGTGGTGCATTTTCCCTGGGCCTTCAACAGGATCGCCAGGTCAAGGTAGTCATTGCCATCCCACGCATCGAACGGCTCGAGGAGCTGCAGCCGATCCGACGTAGGGGACACCTTGACGCTCACCGACGAGCCGTCGCCGGGAGGCGCCACGAAGGTGTTCTCACCGGGATCAAACCCGAGAGCCGGCAGTTCCTCGCCCACGGGAACGACGAGCCGGATCTGCTCGCCTTGATCGTTGGGGAGTGTGCCCTCGATGGGATCGAAGTCGAGTGTCCCAGCGAGCGCCAGCGCCACCACCGTCTCGGGCGACGTGACGAAGGCGTGAGTCTTGGCCGAGCCGTCGTTGCGTTTCGGGAAGTTCCGGTTGTAGGAGGTCACGATGGTGTTCGCCACGCTGGTGATGGCCTCGGGTCGCGACCACTGACCGATGCACGGGCCGCAGGCGTTGGCCAGCACGGTTGCACCGGCAGCCTCGAATGTGGCGAGAAGACCGTCACGTTCGATGGTCGCTCGAACCTGCTCGGACCCGGGGGTGATGAGTAGCGGCACCTTCACCTTGAGGCCGTTCTCGGCAGCGTGACGGAGAATGGACGCGGCGCGAGTGATGTCCTCGTAGCTGGAATTGGTGCACGAGCCGACGAGTGCCGCCGAGATCTCCATCGGCCATCCGTTGGCCTCGGCCTCGGCGCCGAGGGCAGAGACCTCGCGGGCGAGATCCGGCGTGTGGGGGCCGTTGATGTGTGGCCGCAGGGTCGACAGGTCGATGTCGATGACCTGGTCGAAGTACTGCTCGGGCTGCTGAGCGATCTCGTCGTCGGCCCGCAGGTGATGGGCCACGGCACTGGCAGCATCGGCGATGGCTTCTCGACCGGTCGCCTTCAGGTAGCGAGCCATGGCGTCGTCGTATGCGAAGAGTGAGGTGGTGGCGCCGATCTCGGCGCCCATGTTGCAGATGGTGGCCTTGCCGGTGCAGCTGATGCTGTTGGCGCCCGGACCGAAGTACTCGACGATGGCGCCGGTACCCCCCTTGACGGTGAGGATCTCCGCCACCTTCAAGATCACGTCTTTCGGGCTCGACCAGCCGTTGAGCTCGCCGGTCAGGCGCACGCCGATGACCTTCGGCCAGCGGACGTTGAACGGGAACCCCGTCATGACGTCGACGGCGTCGGCGCCACCGACCCCAATGGCCACCATGCCCAAGCCGCCAGCGTTGGGGGTATGGCTGTCGGTGCCGATCATCATTCCGCCCGGGAAGGCGTAGTTCTCGAGGACGACCTGATGGATGATGCCCGAGCCCGGGCCCCAGAAACCGATGCCGTACTTCGCCGACACACTCTCGAGAAAGTCGTACACCTCGGCGTTACCGCTCTCGGCCGCCAGCAGATCGACCTTGGCGTTCTCCTTGGCCTGGATCAGGTGATCGCAATGCACCGTCGACGGCGCAGCCACCCGTTCGAGTCCGGCCGTCATGAATTGCAGCAACGCCATCTGTGCCGTGGCGTCCTGCATGGCAACGCGGTCGGGCCGAAGGTCGTTGTAGGACACCCCGCGGTCGATGGTCTGGTCGGCTCGGTCGAGGTGATTGACCAGGATCTTCTCGGTGAGTGTGAGCGGGCGACCGAGCGCTGATCGTGCGGCTGAGACTCGTTCGTCAAGCGTCGAGTACACCCCTTCGACCAGATCGATGGGAGTGGAGGCGGTTGCGGCGGTGTCGGTCATGCGATTCTCCGAAAGCAGTGGGCATCAGGGGGCGACGTGCGGTCCGGACCTTCCCGTCGCTCATCTGATACAAGTATAGGACAAGTTCCACAAACAATACAAGTAGCAGACAAGTGCGCGAAATCCGATACCAGATCATTGCGGACCAGCTCCGGGAACGCATCGCATCCGATGAATTCGTCGCGTCACGAGTCCTCCCCTCGGAATCGGATCTCTCCGAGCAGTACCACGCCAGCCGGGTGACGATCCGCCGGGCGCTGGAAGCACTCCGGGCCGAGGGGCTGGTCGAGAGTCGTCAAGGATTCGGCTGGCTGCTCGTCGGTGATCCGCTGCGACAGGACCTCGATCGCCTCGGCACGATCGAGCAGCAGCTCTCGGCGGCAGGTATCACCAGCGAACGGCGAGTGCTGAGCTTCGGGTTCGTCGACGCCCCCGAACGAGTCAAGGGGCTGCTCGCAGTCAAGAGCGTCCTGCAGGTGACGCGGTTGCATCTTGCTGATGGTGAGCCGTTCGCGCGGGTCACCATCTGGTGTGCTGAGGAACTCGGCGCGGAGCTGTCCCGTGCCGACGTCGAACGCGCGTCGTTCCTCGAGCACTTCAGCGCAGTGCTCGGTGGTGCCACTCAGACGATCGGCGCCGACGGTGCCGACGAGTTCGACTCGACTCATCTCGGAGTGCCATTGGGATCCCCGGTCCTGGTGGCCGAGAGAATCACCTACAACCACCGGGGCGCCCCCGCCCTCGTCAGCGAATTCGTGTTCCCGGCGCATCGAACCCGGTTTGCCGTCGAGCTGCCAGCGGGCGACGGCGCTCTCCCGCCCGGATTGCGACTGGTCGACTGAGCCACGATCTCGAGCGGGCCGATCACCCCTTCGCCTCTGGGGAACGACATCGCTCTGTACTGTCTGGTCCATGCGTTTTCTTCGTCACCGCTCCGTAGTCGTCCTCGTCGGATTGGTCGTGGTCACACCCCTCGCGGGATGCGGAGACGACGTCGCAACGCAATCGGAGTTCATCACCAAGATGGACTCGATCTCGACGATGAAGTCCATCAAGTGGGATTGCATCTACGACAAATTGAAGGTCGACCACGCCAGCGCCATCGCCGACCTCATGGACTCGCCGGGAGGCGGTCAGATCGCTCCTGGACTGTCGGCGCTCGTCTCACCTTTCATTGCCGAGTGCGCCGGGATGTTGGTTCCATTGCCAACTTCATCGACAACTACAACAACACCTGTTGGTCCGTCGACTACCAGCGCTCCCACCGGATGACGTCGGCAGCGGGCAGTCGCTTGGCCGGTTTGAAATCCGTACCGATGGAGTAGGCGACCGGGAACAAGCCCACCTGGGTCACTGAGTCGAACGGGATGCCCAACAGCTCGGCAGCCTCGCGTTCCGACGGCAGATGCAACGTGGTCCAGGCACTCGCCAAGCCGTGCAGTCGAAGCGCCAACATGAAACTCCAGACGGCTGGCAGGATCGAGCCGTAGTAACTGGACATCGCAAAGTTGTCGGCGTCTTCGCCTACCCGCCCCAGTTGGCAGGGGATGACCATCGCCGGCACCTCGGCGAAGTGTTCCCGCAGATAGGTCGCCGAGCTGCTGACCGCCTCCTGGCTGGCTGCACGAACGTCTCCATCGGGCCACACGGCACCGGGCGCGCCGATGTAAGGGTCGAAGTGCTTGCCGTACATGTCGGCGAGGGCTGACTTGGTCTCGGGATCGGTGACCACGATCCACTGCCACATCTGGCTGTTGGAGCCTGTCGGCGCTTGAAGGGCGAGGTCGATGCATTCCTCGATGAGCTCACGTTCGACCGGTCGTGTCAGATCGAGGCGCTTGCGCACCGATCGTGTGGTCGTCAGCAGTTCCCGTGCGGTGAGTGGCAGTTCCATGCGCTGCACCGTACGACACCGCACGACGCCGGGCAGTCGGCTGTGACGAATCGACTGTTCCCGGGAGCGCAGTGACTCGAACCGGGGTCAGAGTCCGGCGGAGATGACCTTCGAGGCAGTGTTGTTGATACTGCCGCCGTTGCTGTTGCCGAAGCTCGTTACGGCTGCCAAACAGACCAGCGCAATGAGTGAAACCATCAGGACGTATTCGACCATGCCTGTGCCACGGTCATCATGCTCGTGGCTGAAATGCCACGAGAACAGTCGTCCGACGGCGAGTGCGACGTTCGCCATGCGGTCCTCCAATTCGTTCGGTGCTGGAATCGGCCGTGGTGCATCGGCCACGATCAGTATCGGCGGATCAGGTCCCCGGACAGAATGGGTCGTCCGGCTCATTCTCACGGTGCGTTGGTCGCCTAGCTTGGATCGCCGCGCATTGGTGGTAGCGGACCGATCCGACCGGCATCAGTCGAGGTGAACGATTCCCATACGCACCGCCTGAAGGACGGCTTGGGTGCGATCGCGAGCGTCGAGCTTCTGATAGATCGACGCCAAGTGATTCTTCACGGTCTTCTGGCTGATGTAGAGCCGCTCCGCTACCTCGGGTGTGCTGCACCCATCGGCGATCAGCTGCAGGACTTCCTCTTCCCGCTTGGTCACCATTCGCTCTTCTTCGGTGGCGGCCTTCTCGTCGAGACGGCGTACTTCGTCCAGCATCGACTTCGCCAGCTGCGGACTCAGAACCGTGTCACCGGCCGCAGCCATTCGAACTGCATCGGCGATCTCACTGGTGGAACAATCCTTGATCAGGTAGCCCGTGGCCCCGGCTCGGATGGCGTTGGTGAGGACTTCCTTGTCGACGTGCATCGTCAACATCACGACCTTCGCCGGGTTGTTCCGAGCCTTGACCTGTCGACAGGCTTCGACCCCGTCGCAGTTGGGCATCGAGACATCCATGAGGATCACGTCGGGTAGCAGTTGCTCGGCCAGCGTGATGGCTTCGAGGCCATCACGCGCTTCGCCAACGATGTCGAACCCCTCCTCGGTCATGGAGCGTCGAAGACCCTCGCGCAGCATGCGATGGTCATCTGCGAGCATCAGTCGAATCGTCATGATCGGGTTCCTCCATGGGAAGACAACGGAGAGTTCCGTTGAGTAGTTGAGGTCTGAGTTGAAGCGGTCTTGCGCGAGGAAGCTCTGGGATCGGTTGAGCCGCTCGGGCGGGTGGTCGATGGGTCGAGCACGCAGGTGATCGAGGTACCTTGGCCGGGGATCGAGTGGACGTCGAGCGTGGCGCCGATGGACGACGCCCGCTCCCGCATCCCGAGCATGCCGTAGCTGTCGAGGCGACCCGCTCGGCCCAGCTCGAAGCCGACCCCGTTGTCGGTGATTCGAATCGCCGCCCGCTCACCGTCGCACCGCCAAGTCACCCGGACCCGCGTTGCCATGGCGTGCCGTTCGATGTTGGTGACGGCCTCTTGCGTGATGCGCCACATCTCACGTTCCTGCAGGATGGGAAGGCGGCGCTCGGCGTCGGCATCGATCTGGAAGTCGAGCGACGTGCGATCGCCGACGCGCGTGGCGTACTGGTCGAGGATCGATGCAAGCGACTGGTCCTCGCTGACGTCGGTGCGAAGGTCATAGAGGGTGTCGCGGACTTCGCCGATGACGCCTCGGATGTCGTCGCGCAGGCGGCCGAGCGACTCAGAGACCTTCTCGCCATTGCCGTCCTTGGACACGATCCGATCGGTCTCGAACGCCAGGTATGCCAGCGATTGACCGATGCGGTCATGGAGGTCACGGGCGATTCTGGTCCGTTCCTCGTCGGCGCCCACCGTTCGCAGTCGGGCGAACCACTTGGCGTTGTCGAGGGCGAGCGAGAGGGGAGGAACCAAACCTTCGACGAGGTCGATCGAGCGCTGATCGAAGCGGTGCCGATCCCGGTGTTCGAGTGCTATGAGGCCGATGATGGCACCGCGTGCACTCAACGGCGCATAGAGCGCTGAGCCCGATCGGTCGTCGAAGCCGAAGCCGTCCTGAGCGTTCAGGGAGCCGACCGAGACGATGCCGTCGGTGGCGATTGCTTCTCGCAGGCCAACCGGGAGATCGGTGGCTCCGAGGCGGGTCTGGATGGTGCACCCTTCGCGTCGCACGACCTGCCAGTGGGCGTCGGTGTCGTCGAACAACAACACCACGAGAGTGTCGAAATCGATCAGGCCGCGCAGCCGAAGCACGGTCGAATCGAGGACATCGTTCATGTCGAGCGACGCCGGCAACGTCTGCGCGATTCGGTGCAGGGAGTAGAGCAGCGTGTTGGCGTCGGCCAGTCGGGATACTCGATCGAAGGCGAGATCGCGTTCTCGATCGGCTTCGCCGGAAATTCGTCGGCCCCACGCCGCGATGATCGAGATCATGATCAGGAATGCCGTCCACGTGCCGCACTGCTTGAGCGCCTCCTCAGTCACCGAGCCGCGGATGAAGACCGGGGCGGACACCGCGAAGGCAGTGGCCGCACCGATGCGCATCGCGAACCCGAAGCCGCGAGCGAAGCCAGCGATACAGGCCGCAGTGATCAATGAGAAGACAAAGGGCGAATCCCAGCCTCCGGTGAGCACCACGACGCCGACATGGATTGCGAGTTCCCCGACGACGCGGAGCAGGGAGCGAAGTTCGTTGTCGTAGCGAATCGGCCGGAACGTCCGGATCATCGAATACGACAGAACGATGATCGTGCAGACGATGTTGACGATCTCGCCGCCGAGTAGATCGTTGGACACGAGCAACAGTGAGACGGCTGTGGTCGCCAGGCGCATGGTCGTGACCACAGGCCCGAAGGTGGCGACACGGTCGTGGGTCGTGATCACGTCGATCGACTGACGATCCGCTGATGGATCGACCATGGCACGACGGAAGTCGCGTGCCAACCGCCCCTCGGGGGCGACGTCATCGGTCTCGGGGGGTGCCGAGCCGCTCGGTTTGGTCGTCAACGCAGTCACGCAGGTGTGCTCCTGAGCCCGAGACTCGTCACCCATTGCAGGGCGAAGAAGAGGGGTCAGAGGATCTATCGGTCGAATCACGTACCCATGTTGAACATTTCCTTCGGGCGGCCCGTAGGGTGCGGACGTGAGAGTCCTTGCCACGGGTGCCACCGGCTACATCGGCGGTCGGCTGGTCCCTGGCCTTGTGGCAGACGGTCATCATGTTCGGTGTCTCACCAGACGCCCCGAGAAGCTCAACGGGGTGCCGTGGGCGGACAAGGTCGAGGTCGTCGAGGGCGACGTGCTCGACGCGTCGTCGCTTCGAGCGGCCGTGGAGGGCATCGATGTCGTCTACTACCTGGTTCATTCGATCGGTTCGGGCCGAAGCTTCGAGGAATCGGACCGCCTGGGCGCCACGAATCTCGCTCGGGCCGCCGCTACCGCCGGAGTCAAGCGAATCATCTATCTGGGTGGCCTGGTGCCAGTCGGGGAGGAGGCGTCTCCTCACCTGGCATCCCGCGCCGAGGTCGGACAGATCTTTCTCGATTCACCAGTGCCGTCGATCGTGCTCCAGGCGGGCGTGATCATCGGGAGCGGATCAGCCTCGTTCGAGATGCTCCGTTACTTGACTGAACGTCTTCCAGTGATGCTCGTCCCGAAGTGGGTGAGTTCACTGGTCCAGCCGATCGCGGTGCGCGATGTTCTGGCGTATCTCATCGGCATGCTCGCCGCGCCCGCTGGACTTGATCGACGGTTCGACATTGCCGGCCCCGACGTCCTCACATATCGGGAGATGATGATCCGCTACGCCCGGGTCGCGGGGCTCAAGCACAGAATCATCATCCCGGTACCGGTGCTGTCGCCGTGGCTCTCGAGCCAATGGGTGAACGTGGTGACCCCAGTTCCCAAGGCGATCGCACAGCCGTTGATCGAATCGCTGCGGAACAACGTGATCGCCCGGGAGCACGACATCGACGAGTTGGTCCCTCGCGAGCGGCTCGGATTCGACGACGCAGTTCGGCTGGCACTGCACCAGATCAACGACTCGAATGTGGCCACTCGATGGTCCGACGCCGAGTGGCCGGGCGCCCCGAGCGATCCCATGCCGACTGATCCCGAGTGGGCGGGCGGTACCGTCTACCGAGACGTTCGTTCGACCGTGGTCGGCGAGTCATCGGCCAGCGCGTGGACGGCCGTGGAAGGGATCGGCGGCGATCGTGGGTGGTACTCGTTTCCCTTGGCTTGGGCATTGAGAGGACTGCTCGATCGACTGTTCGGTGGCGTCGGGCTCCGACGGGGCCGCCGGGATCCGGATCGTGTGGCGGTCGGCGACGCCGTCGACTTCTGGCGAGTCGAGGCGCTCGACCGTGGCCACCTCCTGCGTCTGCGCGCCGAGATGCGGCTTCCAGGCGAGGCATGGTTGGAGTTCGAGATCGTTGGTGACGGCTCCGACGCAACCTTGCACCAGCGGGCGTTGTTCATTCCTCATGGGCTCGCCGGTCATCTGTACTGGTGGGCGGTGAGCCCGTTCCACAACGTGGTGTTCGGTTCGATGCTGCGGAACCTTGCGGCTCAGACCGAGGCGCCCGTGGCCTAGGCGCCGGGGAATGGAACGTGAGCTCAGATGAGGATGCGATCCTCGGGCGCAGCGACCTCCATGACGGCGAGGGTCCGCCCCATGCCGAGAAACATGCCGCAGCACATCGTCAGATCCGCGATTTCGTCGTCGGCGTACGAGATCTGAAGTCGTCTCCAGAATTCGTCGTCCATGGCGAGATGATCCAACGCGAATCGCTGAGCGAACTCGGCCGCCAAGCGTTCCCGCTCCGAGAGTTCGGTGTCGGTGCGCCAGTTCTCGACTCGTCCGTAGAACGAGTCGTCGATCGCGTACGCCACTGCGTCGCTCGCCCGAGTCTCGCGACAAACCTTGCAATCGTTGATGAGCGCAATCGTCCATCGGGCAGCCTCGCGCTCGCCGAGCGCCAGCTGGGTGTTGCCGTAGATCGCCTCGGAGAGGGATCCCATTCCCGCTGCCATCTTCGGGCGGTGGAGCGACCAATCGATGTGATCGCCGAATCCTGCGTCAGGTGCTTCGATGCGTGCCATGTCGAGAAGCTACGTGGTAGCAGTCACCGATGTTGGAGGTTCGGGTCTGGTCGCTCGGTCGAACGGTAGGGTCGCGCCATGTACCTCGTGGGGCTGACGGGCGGCATCGGTTCGGGCAAGACATCCGTCTCGAGCCGACTCGCCGAGTTGGGCGCGGTGGTTGTGGACGCCGATGCGATCGTGCACGAGCTGCAGTCGCCCGGCCAGCCGGTTCTGAAGGAGATGGTGGAGCTGCTGGGTCCAACCATCCTTGCGCCGGATGGGTCACTTGATCGGGCTGCGGTGGCGGCGATCGTTTTCCATGATGCCGACCAGCTGGCGGCTCTCGGCAAGATCGTTCATCCGCGCGTCCGCGAGGAGATCACTCGTCGGGTCATTGAACAGCTCACGCTGGACCATGTCGTTGTTCTGGACATTCCGTTGTTGACCGAATCGGGGTGGGAAGGCATGGAGGGCACCATCGTCGTGGATCTCGACCTCGAGGTGGCGGTGGAGCGCCTGATCGCCCACCGGGGGTTCTCTCGGGCGGACGCCGAGGCGCGGATCAAGAATCAGGCGGGCCGAGCGGAGAGGGTGGCCACGGCGACGTGGTTGATCGACAACTCGGGCACCTCGGAGGAGCTCGCGTCGGCGGTCAGCTCGCTATGGGAACAGCTCGTCGCGAATCAACTCGGCCACGCCGCAGCGGGCGATGACGCGACGACGGACGACGAGGCGACGG
>Ga0105047_10007177_pt1 | contig 18827 bp, 18 predicted proteins | sample MAT04_FD_78384 | JGI IMG/M metagenome (GOLD analysis project Ga0105047, IMG submission 78384) | Freshwater microbial communities from Lake Fryxell liftoff mats and glacier meltwater in Antarctica - MAT-04 (megahit assembly) | ecosystem: Environmental > Aquatic > Freshwater > Ice > Liftoff... | reverse complement strand
TCCGGCCTTGTGATGCGCCCCCTCGCCTGCCTCCTCACGCTCGCGTTCCTCGGCTGCGGCGGCGGCAGTCCGGGCACCGAGTGCGCGTGCCTGAACGGCAACCCCAGCCCGTTCGACATGTCGATGAACATCGAGCAGTGCGTGTTCGTCACCGACGTCGCGACGCGCCCCACCGACCCGTACGAGTACTGCGACTGCAAGGCCGTCGGCACCGGCGCGGCCGTCACGCACGTCCCGACCTGTAACTAGCGCTCTGGCATCTCGACTTCCAACGTGAAGTCGCCCTGCTGTCCGCGCGCCACCTCGCCCTCCCAGGGCTCGTGACCCTCGAGCTCGAGCCGCACGTGCAACGTCTCTCCTGACGGCGTGGACGTCATCGCGAGCGGCGTCGTCCCCACGTCGGACGCATCGATGAGGACGCGGGCGCCGGCCGGCGTCGAGCGCACGTTGACCGCCGCAGCGCCCGTGGGCTTCGGCGTCTCGACCGGCAGATCTTGCCAGGAGCGCGGCCCGATCGGCACGTCCACCGCGAGCGACAGCGCGGTCGGTGGCTTGCGATCCATCGGCGTGCTCGCCTGCTGATAGAGCCCGAACGCGAGCAAGGAGAGGAGCAGACCGACCAGCGCGAACTGGCGGATCTCGCCCCAGGTCCAGAGGATCTCGCGCGTCGACGAGGCGTCCGGCCGATCGACCACGAACAGCGCGTTGACCTTCGGATCGGACGCGATCCCCGGCGTTGGAAGCGGCGGCGGTGTTGCAGGCGGCGGCATCACCAGAGCGGCCGGGGGCAGCGGCGCGATCGGCACGCGCGGCGAGGTCGACTCCGGGCGCGGCTGCGTCGGCGGCGCGGGCGTGGCCGAGCGGCCGAGGCCTTCGAGAAAGCTCGAACGATCGACGCGCCCCGAGTCCAACGACGGTGTTCGGGACGGCGCGATCGAAGCCGGTCGGGACGACGTGATCGAGATCGGGCGCGCGGGCCCGAGCGAGCCCGGACGCAAGGGCGGCGTGTCGTGCCGCGGCGGCGGCGTGTCGTGCCGCGGCGGCGGTGTCTCCGGGCGCGGCGGCGGCGCCAAGAGTGACGGCGCGCGCGGTATGCCGGTTCGCGACCGAGGCTTCGGGATGTCGGCCGGGTCCGCGCGCATCGAGGGCGCACGCGACGCGGTCGATCGCGGCCGCGCGACGGGCAGGTCGTCGATGATCGGCGCAGGCCCAAGCTCCGTCTTCATATCGGGAGCGTCGGCGAAGTCGTCTCCGAGCCCAGGGGGGGAGCCACCCCGGGAACCGTCTCGGTCCGCCACCGCGCAGAGCTTAGGATCCGTGGAGGGACATGTCGATCACTGGGCCTGGATGCGGGGGCGCCAGTACAGCTTGCGGAACGGCACCCGGTCACCGCCGCGGGTGCGAAGGTTGATGACCTGCTCGCGCGGGGTCGCCGAGAGCTGCGACGTCTGCGTGATGATGGACTCGGGACCGCGCAAGATGAGCGGTGAGCCCGGGACACCCTTCTCGTTGAGGACGTGCGCGACCGGGGCGTTCTGACCTTGGGGGTCGTACGCATCCGAGCAGCGCGCGTAGTCGATCGCCCAAAGGTTGGCGGCGCCCGCCGCGCAACCGCTGGTCCCGGGCGAGTACGTCGTGAACGCGATGACGCCCTTCGAGATCACCGGCGGGCTCACGACGCGCGCGTCGCCGAGCTCGATGATGCCGTTCTGGATCGCGTTGCTGTAGTTGCAGACGCCGGTCAGCGTGCCCACCGGGTTGCCGGTGGACTTGTTGAACGGATCGACCACCTTGAAGAAGCGGTTGCTGGCGGTGTCGCTGCCCGGCGAGAAGTCGGTCGCGAGGCCCGAGCCGAAAGCTACGTTCACCGCGCCGTTGTCGCCGAAGAACACCACCGGTCGCGTCTGGAACTTGCGGTTCGCGCCCACCACGCCGGCCGGATCGATCCGCTGCGGCGCAGAGAACGCGCCCGAGGCGAGCACCGGCACCCGGTAGAGCTCACCGACCGAGGTGAGCACGTAGCAGTGCGTCACGACGCCGCGCCCAGTGGCGTCGATGCACGCGGGCTCGGTGGTCAGCTGACCCGCCGCGCCCGGGAACGTCACGGTCGAGATGCCGTTCGGCGCGCCATTGCCGCCGATCATGACGTCGTACGCGCGGATGAAGCGCGCGGTGCCGAGACCGCTGGTCACGACCACCGCACCACGCGGCGCGGCGCCCGGCCACTGCAGCAGCTGCGGCTCGCTCGAGGCCGAGACCGTGCCACCCGTGGGCGCGATCAGCCACTCCTTGAGCAGCACCGGAGCGTTGGGGTCGGTGACGTCGAGCGTCGCCAGGCCGCGGCCCGACTGGCCCTGCGCCGCCGCGAGGATCGTGCGGAAGGTCCCGACGCCGGTCTGCAGATCGTGCGCCTGCAGCTGGCCGGTGATCAGCGGCTGCGACACCACGTCGTTGAAGCAGACGTTGACATTGGGGTCGACGATCGAAGGCGTCTGCAGCCACGTGCGCGGGAAGTAGCGGAACAGCTCCGTGCCGGACTGCGGCCCGCTATCGTTGTAGTCGTACTTCCGCGTGGTCCCGAAGTTCCCGAGGCCGCCCGGCGCGTTGTCGCGGACGCCGGCATGGATGCCATGCAGGTACGTATTCGACATCACGTAGATCATGCGCGGGCGGTTGCCGTTGGCGCCCGAGAAGGTCTGGTACGCGGTCGCACCGGGACCATTCGGCACGTCGCGCGGCGCATCGACGATCACCGGCTGCGTCGTGGATCCGCCGAGCATCTGACCCCACGCGCGCCCTTGCCCCTCGCCGGGAACCTGCGGCGGCGAGGCCTGGCGGCGCATCACGCCGTTGCCGAACGGGCTGTTGAACGGCGGAGGCTGTCCGAAGAGCTGTCCCTCCGACTCTGAGCAGTTGGGGTGGTTGCCGAGCGTGCACCCGCCCGATGGGCTCGCGACGCAGAGCGTCCGCGTGTTCGGCACCTGCTTGCTCGTCCAGTCGGTCGCGAACACCGGGGTCGCGCTCGGCGCGCCGGTGGTCGGATCGAGCTGGTACATCGCCACGCGCGAGGGACGACCGAGGTACACCTCACCGGTGTTCGCGACGCCGCTCGGCACCTCGAAAGAGTGCACTGCGAGGCGCGTCCCGAAGCGGTCGGCGGTGACGTTCGCGCCGACGTAGCTGCCGCGATAGACGCGGTTCACGATGCGCGCGAACGACGAGATCATGTCCTGCTGGTTCGACGCCAGATAGCGCTGGTTACCGAGCGCGTTGGCCAAGGCGTCGGCGCCCCCGTTGAAGGCGTTGCTGACCGTGAAGACGAACATGTTCGACTGGGGCTGGTTCTGCGCGTTGAGGGTGGGCGACTGGTAGTAGCGGCTGCGCGCGACGCCGGCTTCTTGCGGGATCTTCGAGTTGTCGCCGAACGCGCCGTCGGTGAAGAACAGCGCGACGTTCTCGCGGCACGGCACCGGGTTGTTGGCGCTGTTGTTGTAGATGTTGTCGGCGTCGTTCTGGAAGAATGTTCCGAAGGTGCTGTCGACGTACGAGGCGCAGACGCCGATCTGCTGACGGGCCCGATACTCGAGCGGGAAGTTGCAGATGTTGATGGCGCCGCCGGCGTTGATGCAGCCCGGCTGGGTCTGGTCGCACACGCAGGTGGTCGTCAGCGGCGAGGCCGTGCACGCGGCGCCCGCGATCTGGCCCGGAACGCAGCTCAGGTTGTTCATCGGCCAGAACGCGGCCGCGGCCGCAGCGCCGACGCACTGGATCAGCTTGGCGTTCACCGCGTCGAGGCCGGTCTGGAGCGGCGTGCACAGATCCGTCTGCACCTGCGCGCCGGTGATGAACGGAGTCCAGCGCGGCCAGTTGGTGTTGGCGAACTGAGCGACGAGCTCATTGGCGAGGTTGATCTGGCCGCCGGTGTTCGGTCCCGCGGTGCAGACCGGCGAGAGCGGGAAGCCCGCGGGCTGCGGCGGGATGCTCAAACCCGCCAGGCCACCGTTCAGGATCGCCATCAGCACCGCCGCGTCCTGCTGACCGTTGCCGGTCAGCGTCACGCTCGCCGAGCCGCCGGGAAGATAGGACTCCCTGCTCCCGCACTCGCTGGCGTTGCCGATCATCGACATCACGCTCGCCAGGCTGCCCGCCGGGTTGTTGCGATCCGGCATGATCGGCGCGCCCTGGACGTGCGCAGCGCCGCAGCCCTGGTAGCGGAAGCCGCCGTAATAGAAGTAGTCCTTGAAGAGCGGCAGCGTCTGCAGGATCTCCTGCTTCGCGTCGTCCAGGCGAACGGTGATGCCCGGGTTGTCGCGATGGCAGGCGGTGCAGTTCGAGTTGATGCCCATCGTGACCGAGGTGTCGAAGCCGACGACCATGTGCGGTCGCGCCTTGCCCGACAGCGCGCTCCACAGCTGCGCCTCTGCAGGACTCACGGAGAGCGCGGTCGCGCATCCGACCACTGTCATCGCCCATCGATTCCGCCACGTCCTCGTGGCGCGGATGGACGGGTACGGTCCGGCTTCGCCGGCCGTGGGACCCGTCCTGGCTCCGCTTGGATTGAGAGCTTTGTTCATAACCACTCCGTCTTCATTTCGCATATGAGTTCGCTTGCGGGACCTGCACGCCGATCGCCACCTGTTGCTCGGCAGCCTGGCCGATGCCCACCATCTCGGCGCTGAGCTGGAGCTCGACGACGTATCCGTAGCCGTTCACCGCGTTCTCGCCGGGCGGTGCTTGCGTCGTCTGACCCATGCGCAGCCCCACGCGCACCTGGATCTCATTCTGGTAGGGACCGCTCGCCGGATACGGGAGGCGCCCCGCGGTGAGCCAGCCGGGGCCGCTGTTCTCGACGTCGAAGATGTCCCACGCGCTGCGCGTGCCGTTCATCGGCGGCGTCAGCAGGCTCGCGACGTCGGTGTTCTGCAGCTGCGCGAGCGCGCGATCGAGGCCGTGCTCGAGCGCGGTCGACGTGAGCTCCGCCGAGCGCAGCCCGCCCGCCTGCTGGAGACCATCGGTCGATTGCCGCAGCGTCAGCGTCACGGTCGCGGTGATGATCGCAATGATGACGATGACGCCGAGGAGGATGAATCCTTTTTCTTCGCCGTGATGTGCTCGCGTCTTCATCAGGCTCCTCAATATGGGTCCGCGGGTACGCCGGTGGGAAGGTTGAGATCGAAGAATCGCTGGTTATGGAGGACCTGGCTCGTCGTCATTCGCACGAAGCGATAGGCGTGCGAAGTGCCGTTCACGCGGATCGCCGAGATGACCGTCGGCAGCGACAGCGCCCCACCTGCAGGCCGGTTCTCCATCACCGGCATGTCCTGACCGTTCGCCTGGTCATCGACGGCGCGCAGCGTGCGGAAGAGCAGGTTCACGCGCGCCTGGCGCACCTCGAACCACTGCGCGCCCGCGATGAGCGTCGGGCTGACCTCGTCGTAGGCCCACGAGGTCGCGACGGTGGTCGGGCCGGCTGCGGACGAGAGCCGGTAAGCCACCTGGAGGTCGACGACGCCGGGCGCGATGACGTCGAGAGCGCCGCCGCCCGCGGGAACGTGGAGCAAGCCGCCCATGAGCGAGAGCGTGCCCAGGGCCGGATCCAAGTCGCTGCGATGAAGCTGAAAGCGGTTGTCGACCCAGTACGTGGACCAGCGCGCGCACATCAGATCGGCGCCCGGCGCGATGTCGAAGAGGAGCGGGTCGTCGGTCGCGCCGCAGCGAAGGAGCTGGGTGCGCCCCGCGCCGTTCGCGCCGGTGTGGTCGCTGACATAGGCGACCGTGCACGCGCCGACGTTCGCACCCGGCTGGAGGAAGTTGAGCACGATGGCGTTGCAGCGTGTGCCGACCGGGACGCGCTGCACGGTGGTCGACGCTCGGCCCGGATCGGGGACGATGACCTGGACGATGTCGGAGCCCTGGAGCACCGGGACGCCGCCGATGGTGAGGCCCGCGGCATTGTCGATCCCGCGGATCACGGGCAGCGCGTTCCTGCCGGTGCCCATGCCGGCGGGGCGGGCGGTCGGGTTGACCATCGCGGCCGCGAACGACGGATCTGCGCCGACTGCGCCGGTGGATCCGAACCCCGCGAGCTCGAGATCGCTGCGCATCTGGCGCGCGATGACCTGCGTGCTGAGCACGGCCTGGGAGACCTGCGATCCGCGACCCGCGCCGCGCACCGCCATCTTCGCCACGTAGCTGGCCGCGGCGATGCCGGCGCCCCCGATCGCGACGGCGATCAGGAGCTCGATGATCGAGAAGCCTCGCTGATCAGTAGGTCTCGCCACGCGACGTCCCATCCGTTCGGAAATTGCAGACCTTTTTCGCCGGAAAATCGCGGATCCAGTAGCCATCGGTGACCGCCGGGTTGTCGCGCGCCGGGTCGCTGGTGATCTCGCGGATGCGGATCTCGAAGTCGTACGCCGGCGGGCCCACGGTCGTCGCGAAGGCGAAGACGGGGTTCGCGACGGCCGCGCGAATCGAGACGTTGAGCGGGATCGAGCGGGCGTTCGCGTCGGTCGCGCGTACGTCGCCGAGGCGGCGAATGAGCGAGGCGCCGAGGAGCGCCGGATTGGTCTGCCAGACACCGGCGTTGTTGAGGAGGAAGTCGAGCCCGGGGTCACGATCGAAGACACCCAGCGGATCGACGTTGCAGCGCGCGTCCTGGATCTGCGCGACCGTCTCCGCGTACACGTCGAGCGACGCGGTCTGGAAGGTCATGCGCCGCGAGGCATCGCCGACGAACTTGAGCAGGTTGGTCACCGAGGCGGTCGCCACCGCGACCACCACCGTCGCCACCATCGCCTCGATCAGGCTGGCGCCTCGCATCGACCTTCGCATCGGCGACTGGCGCATCAGAAGTCCTCGTCGCACAGCGCTGCGCCGGCGGGCAAATTGACGGTCGTGGAGTCGCAGACGATCCCGGAGGGGAGCACGCGGAAGCCGTAGTTGTGGCCGTCGTCGGGGTGGGTCACGACCTCCGCCCAGCCCGACGGCGGGATGGGCGAGCCGGCGTCACCGATCAGCCGCCCGTTGGACGCGAACGCGAACGCCGGGACGTTCGCGGTCCGCGCGAAGACGCCGCGGTAGCCGATGTTGTTGATGCCGACCGAGAAGACCTCGCAAGAGACGGCGGCGATGTCCGATCCGAGGTTGCTCACCAGCCGGGTCGGGACCGAAGCGCGGTTGGCGTTCGGGTCGAAGACGATCCACATGCTGTTGCGATCGTTGCTCGGCGGGGTCCAGCAGGACGGGTCGAGGACGACGCGCGTGGTGCCGAGCTTGGATCCGGCCTGCGCCGACAGCGTGCGGCTCCGCTGGATCGCCCCGCGGAGCCCGAGCAGCTCCTGGCGGATGGTCGATCGCTCCTTCTGCCGCGACAGGTTGATCGCGCTGATCGACGAGAGTACGGCGACGATGCCGACCACGATCATCACCTCGATGAGCGTGTAGCCTCGCTGCGCACCCCGTCTCACGCCGAAACATAGAGCAAGCACTGTTCCTCTTCGCAGACTTCGGAGATCGCGTGTGTGCACGAACACCTCTGCATGTGTCCCCGCAACATGCGGTGCGCGCAATGTGTAGGCCCGTATCATCCTTTGAACGTCGACAGACCGGCGTCGCCGAACGGCTCGTCGCGCTCGCGGACCGCCTGCCGGAAGCCGGCCTCGGCCGCGCGCGCCTGGAACGCATAGCCCTCTTTGGTGTGCCGCGCGATGCCATCGAAAACCACACCGAGCGCCTGCGAGGCGGCGACCGCCTGCGCGTGAATGGTCTGGTTGACGAGGATCTTCATCATCACCAGCTGGTTGATTGGCATGCGGGCGATGCGCTCCAGCACCACCTCGAAGCGCTGATCGAGCGTGTCCCGCGGCGCCGACTCGATCGCGAGGCCCCACTCCACCGCCTCGGTCCCCGAGAGACAGTCGCCGGTGAACAGCAGGCGCTTGGCCCGCTGCGCGCCGATCCGATGGGCCCACAGCGCGGTCGTCGGCACGCCCCAAGCGCGCGCCGGCGGGTAGCCGATCTTGGCGCGATCCTCGATCACCAGCAGATCGGAGCACAGCGCCATGTCGGTGCCGCCCGCGACGCAGTAGCCGTGGACTTTACAGACCACCGGCTTGTCGCTGTGGAACAGGCTCATGAAGCCGCGCACGCAGCGGCTCATCAGCTGGTAGTCGGTCATCGGATCCCAGGTCTGCGCGGGATCATGGTTGGCAGACTGCACCATCGGATCGAGCGGCGATCCGGGCGGGACCTCTTGCCGCGGCGCGCTCTCGTCGGTCGCCAGTCGCGCCTCCGCGGCGGCCACAAGATCGTATCCGCCGCAAAATCCGGTGCCCGCGCCGGAGAGCGCGATGACGTGCACCGCCGGATCGAGGTTGGCGCGCTCGACCAGCGCGGCGAGCTCGCCGGGCATCGAGAGGGTGATGCCGTTGCCGCGCTCGGGGCGGTTCAGGGTGATGCGTGCGATGGGGCCGGTGACCTCGTAGAGGATCGACATCGCGGGAGCCTTACCGCGATCAGGGATAGAGGAGCCAGGGCTCACGGGCCTGGACGAACGCCCGCTCGTCGCCGGCCCAGGAATCGACGATGTCGTCGACCCCGACGCCGCCCTCGATCGCGAGCCGCGGGCGGGTCGATCCGAACAACAGATCGATCGCCAGCCGGTCCTCGACGAACTCGTACGCCTTGGCGCGCCACTGAAAATCCGCGGGCGCCAGCGAGCGCGCGGCCGCGAGCAGCGCCACGCTCATCCGCACCGAACGCACCTGCCAGCGATCGGTGACGTGGATCTGGACCGCGCCGCACGCCTGCCCGGCGAGCTTCTGGAACATCGGCCGGATCACCGTCGGCCGCAGCACGATGCCCGGACCCGCCGACGCCCGCGCCCGCTCGGCCCACGCGCGACCATCGAGCCACGGCGCGCCGCACAGCTCGAACGGCCGCGTCGTCCCGCGCCCCTCGCTCAGGTTGGTGCCCTCGAGCAGGCACTGCCCGGGATAGATCCACGCCGCGTCGACCGTCGGCATGTTCGGCGACGGCAGCACCCAGGGGAGCTTGGTGTCCTCGAACGCCATGTCGCGCTTCCAGCCGAGCATCGGGACGATCTGCAGATCGAGGCTCAGGCTGCGCATCGCGACCACCGCGTGCGCGTACTCGGCCATCGTGAGGCCGTGGCGAATCGGCATCGGATACTCACCGACGAACGAGTCGAAGCCGGCGTCGATGGTCGGCCCCTCGACGTCGATCGCGCGGCCGCCCAGCGGATTGGGCCGATCGAGCACCATCACCGGGATCCCGGCCTTTGCGCAGGCCTCCATCGCGTAGCCCATGGTCACGGCGAACGTGTAATAGCGCGCGCCGACGTCCTGCATGTCGACCACCAGGACGTCGAGCCCCTCCAGCATCGCAGGCGTGGGCCGCAGGCTCTCGACCTTGCTCCCATAGAGCGAATGGATCCGCGCGCCGGTGAGCGCGTCACGGGCATCCTCGCCGACCTCGCAGTGGTCCATGTCCTGCGCCTCGCCGGTGATGCCGTGCTCGGGGCCGAACAGCGCCGCCAGCTTCACGCCCGCGGCGTGCATGAGGTGGACGGCGTGAGTGAGGTCGCTCGCGACCGAGGCGGGGTGGGCAAGGAGGCCGACGTTCTTGCCCTTCAGGCGAGAGAACCCCTCCGCGCGGAGGACGTCGAGGCCGGTGGCGACGGGCATGGCTCAAGCTAGCTTGACCAGGACCGTTCGGCGAGCGAAGACCCCCGCGCATGGCGGGCGCCCTGATCGACGGAAAGGCTCTGGCCGCCCGGATCCGCGCGGCGCTGAAGACTGACGTCGCCGCCCTCGCCTATCGCCCGCACCTCGTCGTCGTCCTCGCGAGCGAAGATCCCGCCAGCGCCGTCTACGTGCGCAACAAAGGCAAAGCGGCCGAAGAGGTCGGGATCGAGAGCACCCAGCACACGCTCCCGCCCGCGACGTCTCGCCAGGAATTGCTCGATCTCATCGCCAACCTCAACGCCGACCCGAACGTCGACGGCATCCTGGTCCAGCTCCCGCTCCCGAAGCAGCACGATCAGGCCGAGGTCATCAGCGCGATCGACCCGCGAAAAGACGTCGACGGATTCCACCCCGCGAACGCCGGGCGTCTCGCGCGCGGCGACGAGAGCGGCCTGATCTCCTGCACGCCGCTCGGCGTGATCAAGCTCCTCGAGGACTCCGGCGCGACCATCAGCGGCGCGCGCGCGGTGGTGCTCGGGCGCTCGAACATCGTCGGCCGTCCCGTCGCCGAGCTGCTCACCAATCGCAGCGCGACCGTCACGATCTGCCATTCCAAGACCCGCGACCTCCCCGCCGTCGTGCGCGAGGCCGAGATCCTCGTCGCCGCCATCGGCAAAACCGAATTCGTGCGCGGCGGCTGGATCCGCCCCGGCGCGACGGTCATCGACGTCGGCATCAACAAGCGCCCCGACGGGAAGCTGGCCGGGGACGTCTCTTTTCACGCCGCGCGCGAGGTCGCACGCGCGATCACGCCCGTCCCGGGGGGCGTCGGTCCGATGACCATCGCCTGCCTGCTCCAGAACACCGTCAAGGCCGCGGCCGCCCGCAGGAGATAGTATGAGCGACACTCTCGCGAAGACCCCGTTGCACGCCGCGCACGTCGCGGCCGGCGCCCGCATGGTGCCCTTCGGCGGCTGGGACATGCCGGTCCAGTACAAGGGCGTCATGGCCGAGCACGCCGCCGTTCGCGAGGCGGTCGGCCTGTTCGACGTCTCGCACATGGGCGAAGTCGAATTCACCGGCCCACGCGCGCTGGAAGCGGTCGATCGCATCATCACCAACGACCTGACGAAGGCCGCCGACGGGCAGGCGATCTACACCGCGATGTGCAACCCCGAGGGCGGCATCATCGACGACCTGGTCGTCTATCGCTTCTCGAGCGATCGCATCTTCATCTGCGTGAACGCGTCCAACCGGAAAAAGGACTTCGAGTGGATGAAGGCCGAGTGCGCGTCGCGCTGCACCGTCACCGACAAGAGTGATGAGTATGCCCAGATCGCCGTCCAGGGCCCGCGCGCCGTGGAGCTGGTGCAGCGGCTGACCAAGGTCGAGCTCCCCCTGATCGGTACCTATCGTTTCGGCACCGGGGAAGTGGCCGGCATCGACACCATCATTTCTCGCACTGGATACACCGGCGAGGACGGCTTCGAGCTCTATGTCGCGTCCGACAAAGGTATGGCCCTCTGGGCCGCGCTGATGGAGAAGGGCCACGATCTGGGCGTCCAGCCCGCCGGCCTGGGGGCGCGCGACTCACTCCGCCTGGAGATGAAGTACGCGCTCTACGGGAACGACATCGACGAGACGACCAACCCGATCGAGGCCGGCCTCGGCTGGGTCACCAAGCTCGACAAGCCCGAGTTCATCGGCAAGCAGGCGCTCGCGGCGGTGAAGCAGGCCGGACCGAAGCGCAAGCTCATCGGCCTGGAGATGGTCGGAAAAGGCATCGCCCGCCACGGCTATCCAGTCGTGCACGGCGCGGAGAAGATCGGCGAGGTCACCAGCGGGACGATGAGCCCCACGCTCAACAAGGCGATCGCGATGGCCTACTTACCCACCGCGGTGAGCACCATCGGCTCGCTTGTCCACGTCGACATCCGCGGCAAGCCGATCGAGGCGGTGGTGGTCCAGACGCCGTTCCTCCAGAAGAAGAAATGAGCTGGCCCACGGCGCTCATCACCGGCGCGTCGACCGGGATCGGCGCCGATCTGGCCCGCGCCCTGGTGAAGCGGGGGACGAAGGTGGCGCTGGTCGCCCGTCGAAAAGAGCTCCTGGACACGCTGGTGACCGAGCTCGGCGGGCCGGATCACGCGATCGGCATCGTCGCCGACGTCGCCGACCCCATGCGCGCGGCGGCGGCGGTCGACGAGGCCTACGAGAGACTGGGAAACAAGCTCGATCTGGTGATCGCCAACGCCGGCACCGGGTACAACAAGAAGGCCTCCGAGCTGAAGGTCGAGCACATCGTCGGGGTGCTCCAGCTCAACGTCATGGGCGCCTGCGCCACCCTCACGGCAGCGATACCGCACATGGTGGCCGCCGGATCCGGGCACCTGGTGGCGATCACCAGCCTGGCGGGGATGCGCGGACTTCCGACGAGCGCGGCCTATTCGGCGTCCAAAGCCGCCCTGTCGGTCTTCGCCGAGTCCCTGCGGGTCGATCTCCGGTCCAGCGGAATCTACGTGACCGACGTGCGCCCCGGCTTCATCGACACACCTCTCACGAAGAAGAACAAGTTCAAGATGCCGTTCCTCTTGAGCTCTCCGGAAGCGGCCGATCGCATCGTCCGCGCCCTGGACCGCAAGAAGCGCGTCTTCGCGTTCCCGTGGCCGACCGCGATGGGGATGCGGTTCATGGCCGCCCTCCCCGCCCCCCTCTACGAGTGGGTCGCCGGGAAGACGGCGCCTCGCTGAAACCGACTCTTTGATCCTCTTGACCAGCGCGATGCGTGACCACAGCATGCGCCCGTCATGCAGCGACATTTTCCGGAAGCCTTGCGATACACCGAAGATCACGAGTGGTGCCGGATCGATGGGAACGTAGTGACGGTGGGCATCACGTGGCACGCGCAAGACGCGCTCGGCGACATCGTGCACTGCGAGATCCCGGGGATCGGTGAGCCCGTCACGCGCGGCGAGCCGTTCGGCGTGGTCGAGTCGGTGAAGGCCGTCTCCGATCTGCTCGCGCCGGTGAGCGGGAAGGTGCTCGAGCGCAACGCGCAGATCACCGAGTCTCCCGAAGGCCTCAACGAGGACTGTTACGACGACGGCTGGATGATCCGCATCGAGATGAGCGACCCCTCCGAGGTGGACAAGCTCATGGACGCCGCCGAGTACGTCGAGCTCCTCGACGACGCCGAGGAATAGTTTTGAGATATCTCCCGCATACCGACGACGACATTCGCCAGATGCTCTCGGCGATCGGCGTCTCCTCGATGACCGATCTCTTCTCGTCCATCCCCGAGCCCCTCCGCACCAAAGGCCTCCTGAAATTACCGCCCGCGCTGAACGAGCCGCAGCTGCGCCGCGAGCTCGAGCGCCTGGCCGGCCCGACCCCCGGACCACAGTTCCTCGGCGCCGGCGCCTATCCTCATGCGATCCCGGCCGCGGTCGAGCAGCTCCTCCTGCGAAGCGAGCTCTACACCGCGTACACGCCGTACCAGCCCGAGGTCGCGCAGGGCACGCTGCAGTCGATGTTCGAGTTCCAGACCATGGTCTCGGAGCTCCTCGGCCTCGGCGTCGCCAACGCCTCGATGTACGACGGCGCGTCCGCCACCGCCGAAGCGGCGATGATGGCGCTCCGCATCGCCAAGAAGCGGACCAAGGTCGTCGTCTCCGGCGCGCTCCACCCGGAATATCGTGAGGTCGTCGAGACTTTCCTTGGCGCCGGTGGACACGAGACTTCCCTGGTCGCGCGTGACGACGTCACGGGCCGAACCAACCTGGACGCTCTCCGCTCGGCCGCCGCGGGCGCTGCCGCGATCATCGTCCAGACGCCCAACTTCTTCGGCATCGCCGAGGACGGGCCGGCGATCGGCCAGATCGCCCGCGAGACCGGCGCCCTGCTCATCGTCGCGGTCCCCGAGATCATGTCGCTTGGCGTTTTCGACCCGCCCGGCAGCTACGGCGCCGACATCGCCACCGGCGAGGGCCTCGGCTACGGCGTCGGCGTCCAGATCGGCGGCCCGGCCTGCGGTCTGTTCGCCGCCCGACCGGACTATGTCCGCAACATGCCGGGTCGACTGGTCGGCGAGACCGTCGATCTGGATGGGCAGCGAGGCTACGTCCTGACGTTGTCGACCCGCGAGCAACACATCCGCCGGGAGAAGGCGACGTCCAACATCTGCACCAATCAGGGCCTCCTGGCGCTCGGCTTCGCGATGCACCTGGCGCTCCTGGGCAAGCAGGGCCTCATCACCGCCGCCCGACAAAACCTGGCGCGGGCTCTTTTCTTGAAGAAGGAGCTCGGTCAGTTGGGGTTGGTGCCTCGGTTCAGCGGATCGCACTTCAACGAGGTGGCGTACAAGCTGCCCCGAGGCGTCGAAGCCGCGCGCGTGGTGGACAGCGTCGTCGCCAGCCATGGGGTGGTCGCCGGCCTGGACGTCGGCCGCTTCGATTCCGGCCTCGGCGATACTTTGCTGGTCTGCACCACCGAGGTGCACGACCACAACGACGTCGATCGCCTGATCGACGGGCTGCGAAAGGCGGTCGCACGATGAGCGCGGAGATGCCGAAGAGCGACATGCCGAAGCCGTCGCCGGATCGCCCCGCGGCGATGCGTGGGCTGACCTTCCGCGAGCCGCTCCTGTTCGAACGATCGCGGCCCGGGCGCGACGGATATTCTCTCGCGAAAGACTTCGACGAAGCGGATGTGGACGCCGCGGTCCCGGCGAATCTCGCGCGCAAGGTGCCCGCCGAGCTGCCCGAGGTGTCCGAGCCGGACGTGGTTCGACACTATGTCCGCCTCTCGCATCACAACTATTGCGTCGACACCGGCCTGTTCCCGCTGGGCTCGTGCACGATGAAGTACAACCCGAAGGTGAACGAGTGGGCGGCCCGCATCCCGGGCTTCGCGCACCGCCATCCTTATGCGCCCGAATCGCAGCTCCAGGGCGCGATCGAGCTGATGGCCTCGCTCGAGCAGATGCTCGCCGAGATCGCCGGCCTCGACGCGGTGTCGCTCCAGCCGGCCGCCGGCGCGCAGGGTGAGTTCCTCGGCCTGGCGGTCATCCACGCGTATCTGAAGGACACCCAGGGCAATCCGCGGAAAAAGGTGATCATCCCGGATAGCTCGCACGGGACCAACCCGGCGACGTGCGCGCTGAACAACTACGCGGTGCTGCCGCTCAAGTCGAACGATCAGGGCATGGTCGATCCCGCCGAAGTCGCCCGGGTCATGGACGCGGACGTCGCCGGCATCATGATCACCAACCCGAACACGCTCGGGGTGTTCGAGAGCGACATCCACAAGATCGTCGAGGTCGTCCACGCCAAGGGCGGCCAGGTGTACATGGACGGCGCGAACATGAACGCGCTCGTCGGCGTCTTGCAGCCGGGGACCACCGGCATCGACGTCATGCACTTCAATCTCCACAAGACGATGTCGATCCCGCACGGCGGCGGCGGCCCCGGGTCAGGCCCGATCGCGGTGCGAAGGCACCTCGAGCCGTACTTGCCGGCGCCGAGGGTGAAGAAGAACGCAGACGGCACCTGGTCGCTCGAGCACAAGCGCCCGAAGTCGGTCGGCCGGGTGAAGGCTTGGTACGGCAACTACGGTTGCCTGGTGCGCGCCTATACTTACTTGCGCGAGTACGGCCCCGCCGGCGTGCGCGCCGTGACCGAGCGCGCCGTGCTCAACGCCAACTATATCCGCGCCAACCTCAAGGACGACTACGCGCTCGCTTCGAACGGCCCCTCGCTGCACGAGGTGGTGTTCTCGGACGCGAGCTTCAAGGACACCGGAGTCGAGACCATCGATGTCGCCAAGCGCATCATGGACTACGGCTATCACCCTCCAACCATGTACTTTCCGCTCATCGTGCACGGCTCTTTGATGATCGAGCCGACCGAAAGCGAGACGAAGGAGACGCTCGACGCGTTCATTCACGCCATGAAGGCCATCGCCCACGAGGCGAAGACCACCCCAGAGGTCGTTCGCTCGGCACCACACATGCCGGGCTGGAGGCGATTCGACGAAGCAAGAGCCGCGCGGAACCCCGTTCTGCGCTGGACGAAAAGCGTCTGAATCTTTGAACCCATAATCGTCTCGGCAAATCCAGGCTCGTCCTGGTCGGCGCGCGCCTTCGTGCGTTGTTGGAGCGACAGTGCAGCTACCCGTACAGGAGCGCGAAGAGCCTCCTTCGAGTCCCCAGATCCCGTTCTTGGAACGCAAGGACGGGACCTACCGCCATCACTACTTCCCTCGTGCGACAGACGAGGAGTGGAACGACTGGCGGTGGCAATTCAGAAATCGCATCACCACTCTCGAAGAGCTCGAAGCCCATCTCCCCGTTCCCGCGCACGAGCGCGAAACTCGCAAGAAAATCCTCAAAGACTTCCGGATGGGCATCACGCCCTACTATCTGGCGCTGATCGATCCGAACGATCCCCAGGATCGCATCCTCCGGCAGGTCGTCCCGCAGCACGATGAATGGGTCTACCGCGCGTACGGCGACGAAGATCCGCTCGGCGAAGAGAAGCTCTCCCCGGTCCCCGGCATCACGCATCGGTATCCCGATCGTGTGCTGATGGTGATCTCCAACTCCTGCGCCATCTACTGCCGCTACTGCACCCGCAAGCGGATCATGTACGAGGACGCCACGCCCGACATCGAGATCGACGCCATGGTCGACTACATCGCTCGCACGCCCTCGGTGCGCGACGTGGTCGTCTCCGGCGGCGACCCGCTGACGTACTCGAACGCCAAGCTGGAGCGCATCCTCTCCAAGCTCCGCGCGATCCCGCATCTCGAGATCATCCGCATCGGCAGCCGCGTCCCGGTGTCGCTCCCGCAGCGCATCGACGACGAGCTGTGCCGGATGCTCGAGAAGTATCACCCGGTCTGGATCAACGTGCACTTCAACCACGTCAACGAGTGCACGCCGGAAGCGGCGCGCGCCTGCGATAAGCTGCTGCGCGCGGGAATTCCGCTCAACAATCAGGCGGTGCTGCTGAAGGGCGTGAACGACGACGTGACCTCGGTGAAGAACCTGGTACACGGCCTGATGAAGATGCGGGTGCGCCCGTACTATCTCTATCAGTGCGACCCGGTCCGCGGCGCGGAGCATTTCCGTACTCCCTTGTCGAAAGGCCTGGAGATCATCCAGGGGCTGCGCGGGCACACCAGCGGCCTGGCCATCCCGACGTTCGTCATCGACGCGCCGGGTGGTGGCGGAAAGGTTCCGATCCAGCCCGACTATCTGCTCGCCTACGACCCAGAGGAGGGAAAGGCGATCATTCGCAACTTCCAGGGACGCGTGTCGGAGTATCTCGATCCGGGTCACCCGGACGGGCTGCCGCAGTTCGTGTCCGGAGTGGAGATCGGCGCTGGAAACAGCGCGTCGAAGAAGCTGGCGGACAACGAGCACGACGGTCACACGTACTCACCTGAAGATGGGCGCGTGGTGGGCAAGAGCCACTGGGCGCACAAGGGACCGACCAAGTTGCCGGTGCTGAACGGCAAGTCGAACGGGACCTCCAACGGTGGGTGCGGAGCGACGTAGCCTCGTGAAGATCGTCGGGATCGCGTTCGACCTGAGGAAGGACTTCGAAGGGCTGGATCTGGGCAAGGTGCCCGATGATCGGCTCGAGGAGTACGACTCGGAAGAGACGGTCCAGGCGATCGCCGTTGCGCTGACATCACTCGGCTACGTCCCTCGCCTGCTGGGCGGGGGACGTGGCTTCATCGAAAAGGTCCTGCGCGAGCCGCCGGATCTGGTGTTCAACATCGCCGAAGGATTTGGGACCCGCTCCCGCGAGGCGCACGTGCCTGCGGTGTGCGAGATGCTGCGGATCCCGTGCACGCACAGCGATCCGCTCACCGCGGCGCTGACGCTCGACAAGGGGCTCGCCAAGCAGGTGGTGGCGGCGGCGGGCGTCGCCACACCGAAGTCGGTGACGGTGACGTCGTCGGTCTTCGATGCTTCCGCGCTGTCTTTCCCGGTGATCGCGAAGCCCTCGTTCGAAGGCTCGAGCATGGGTGTGCGGCGGCGTTCGCGCGTGACCCAGCCGTCCGACTTGCGTGCGGTGGTCGAGGAGATGCTCGGTGACTATCGCCAGCCGGTTCTGATCGAGGAGTTCCAGACGGGGCCCGAGCTCACGGTCGGTATTCTCGGCAACGGCGATCGTGCGCGAGTGATCGCGTCGATGGAGATCACGCCGACGCACGGCAACCCATCCGAGTTCGTGTACGGCATCGAGGCGAAGCGTAATTACAAGGTCGAGGTCGCGTATCACGTGCCGCCGCGGCTCCCGCCGGCCGAGATCGCGCGCGCCGAATCGCTCGCGCTCGCCGCCTATCGCGCGCTCGGTTGTCGCGACGTGGGGCGCGTCGACGTGCGTTTCGGCGGCGACGGTGCGCCGCGCTTCATCGAGGTCAACCCGCTCCCGGGGCTCAATCCGGTGACGGGCGACCTGTGCATTCTCTCGGGCCGCATCGGGATGGAGTATCCCGCGCTGATCGGCGCGATCGTCGACGAGGCGCGCCGGCGCACCGCGCCATGAGCAAGATGTTCCCGCGCATGCTCCCCGAGCACCGGGAGCTCATCGCTCGCCAGCACCTGTTCTTCACCGCGTCCGCGGCGCCGGGCGCGGGTCAACTTGTCGCCGAAGGGCGTCGATAGCTTGCGGGTGCTGGCCGACGACGCGCTCGTCTATCTCGATCGCACCGGCAGCGGGAACGAGACCGCGGGGGCACGGCAGATGGTGCGGCTCGACGTGGAGCTGGTGCAGACCTCGTGCGGATACGGCGTGCCGCTGTTCGCGCACGAAGGAGACCGCGACACCCTCACCCGCTGGGCCGAAAACAAGGGCGAGGAAGGCGTAGAAGCCTACCGGCGCGAGAAGAACGCGCGCAGCATCGACGGATTGCCGACGAAGTAGTTAAGCGGACGCAGCAGCAGCCGCAGCCACGACGGCCGCAGCGCGCTTCTTCGTGTCGCAAGGGACACAATAGAGATCAACGCCGGGCGGGGGGCGCGCGATCACCATGATGATCGTCTGGCAGCCTTTGCAGGTCGCTCGAAAGCCGGGGTCGCGGTAGTGCTTGGAACGGCCGCCGCCGCGT
>Ga0105047_10007174_pt1 | contig 18834 bp, 28 predicted proteins | sample MAT04_FD_78384 | JGI IMG/M metagenome (GOLD analysis project Ga0105047, IMG submission 78384) | Freshwater microbial communities from Lake Fryxell liftoff mats and glacier meltwater in Antarctica - MAT-04 (megahit assembly) | ecosystem: Environmental > Aquatic > Freshwater > Ice > Liftoff... | reverse complement strand
TTGTTGGGCTAGATAATAAGTGATGCCATTCTCTATCTTTACACAAATTGGTTTGACACTTAGTTTGGCTTGCTTTTCGATAGTAGAAGTAAAGGTATCCATGCGGTTGGAAAATTCTTTACCTATTTTAGTTAGGCCATAGCCAATACCAATTTTTTCAACATATCCGATTTCTACTAGTCTTTTGATATGGAAGTTAAAATGGTCGGAAGTTAGACCGATGACATTTAGATCGGTAAACCTGGCAGTAGGTTTGAATAAAAGCTCACGGAGAATATTTAGTTGGACTGGGTGAAGAGGCTCGGTCATAGTGTTTGATTTATAAATGGTATTAGTGCACAGATAATAGCATGAGTGTATAGTTCGTCTCTAAGAAGAGGAACTGGAATGTGGTCTTCGGCTGGTCCAAGTTCCCAGCCTTGGTTTATGAGACTGGCTATTTCTTTTGGGACTAGACAGCCTGCAGTGGCTCCCTCACCGATAATTCCTATTTTATTGGTGATATAGGCACGTGCTACGGTTTCTATTTGGCCACTGGAACCTACAAAACAACCACCCTCTATGGCACACCAAAAATCACCATCAGGATTGTTTAGATTTAAACTTTCTACCCTATTTTTTGTCCCCAGATAAATATTTTCTATATACATGGGATAGTTTGTAATATAAAGAATATTAAATCTAGTAAAGTCGAGTTTAGTAGATTTTCTACACCTCTGTCCCCTAAATAGGGGATATGCAACACGGTATACTGGTAAATAGTATTGGTAGAATATGTTATGCAAAAAAATAAATTGGATATAGGAAGTATTATCGACCACCTGGGAAAGGGTGGGGCTTTGGAATTTGTGGTACGTATGGGTTTGGAGTATATCGCTTTGCCAACTGGATATGGACCAGGGGACTTGGTTACAGTAATAGAAGGTCTACGCGACTATAGATATGGCAAACAGACACGAGGGGTAGTGAAGATAATTGCGGCAGTACTACCATTTGTACCATCGGTGGCTATTGCTATGGGTATTGAAAAACTGTTTCCTGTAAAAACTCACCAAGGAAAAGTGGTCTAGTTGGTGAAAAACAATTCACTTGTGGCATACTAATTTTAGATTAATATACCTACATGCAAGATTTAACACTAATACAAATGGAGGTTTTGAAAAAACTATTGTTTTTAAAAACTGCAAAGTTTTCTGATTTAAAAGTTGAAAATATTACTAGCGATTTACTGTCCTATCATCTTCGAGAATTGGTCGAAAGGGGACTAATAGTCAAAAGTGAAAATGGGTATAGTCTGAGTTCAGCTGGAGTGGATTTTGCTGGGAGAATGGATACGGATACTAAAAAAATTGAGAAACAACCAAAAGTAACTATGGTTTTGATAGTTAGAAAAATAGAGGCTGGTATTACTTATTTTTTGATTCAAAGAAGAAAAAAGCAGCCTTATTTTAATTTTGTTGGGTTTCCGACGGGCAAGCTGAGATATGGAGAAACGGTAATAGAAGGTGCGGATAGAGAGTTGCTTGAAGAGGCCAATATTAAGGCCAGGTTTACTCATAGCTTTGTTTTACACGAAATGGTGTATGGTATAGACAAGAATATTTTGGAAGATAAGTTTTTCAACATAATGAGTGGTGAGTATACTTCTGGAGAAATAAAGGATGTGGAGGGTGGGGAAAACTTTTGGTCTAGCTTAGAAGAATTTTATAAACTTAGTCCCAAGTATCATAACGAGGATGAAATATTTAATTGGTACCTAAATGGACAAAAAGACTTTGTGGAAAAAAAGTATATAGTCGAGGGATTTTGATTTTTATGATATTCCTGCTTTTGGAAAAACTAAGTTGGCCAACTATGTTCTGTATGCTAAACAAGGACAAAATAGGGAATTATCTGAAAGAGTTGTAGAGATAGTCAATCCTAAAATTGTTAGATTTATTAAAATTAATAAGATAGACGGGGTTGGGTTTGTACCTCCTAGTGTAAGAAGAAGTTTTCAATTCATAGACTTTTTAAAATATAAATTAGATCTAGTTTTTTTGTGCCAGAACAAAGTATTGTAAAAATTTTATTGCTTTTGGATGATGTAATGGGTAGTAGTGCAAGTTTAAATGAGGTGGCTTTTAAGATTAGGCAGAAAAAATTAGCAAAAAAAATATTTGGTCTTGTTTTGGTTGGTAGTAACGACACTAAAGCTTTTCCTGTTGTAAGAAAGGCTTAGTGTTTCGTGTTTTGTTTGGTTATGTGTTATAGTTTTTTATGATTTATAGTTTGACTGGAAACGTAGGTACTCGAAAAAGTGGATTTGTGGAGTTGGTGGTGGATGGGGTTGGATATAAAATTTTGATTTCGGAAATAACCTCAAGTAAATTGAACTTTGACGAAGAAAGTAAACTTTTTGTTCATCACCATTTTTCTCAAGATTCGCAAAGTCTATTTGGATTTTTGGCCGAAACTGATTTGGAACTGTTTGAAAAAATGCTAAGTGTAAATGGGGTAGGTCCAAAAACTGGTTTGATAATTATGGACAAGGGTTACACTTCTGTTTTGAAAGCTATAGTATCGGCAGACTTGGCTTTTTTTGAAGGGATAAAAGGTATAGGTAAGAAAACTGCTCAGAGAATACTAGTGGATTTAAAGGGTGTGCTGGTGCAATCAGAAAGTGAAGTACAAGAGTCGACTTTTGATGCATATTCTGATCTGACTGCTGGTCTGTCCCAGCTGGGATATACAAGTCGTGAAATAGCCTTGGTGATTAAAAAAATGCCAGCAGAGTTGACTGACTTGGCGGGTCAATTACAGTGGTGCCTAAGGAATGTAAAATAAAATATGGAAGAAGAAAATGTTTTGGATCCTGTAGAAAATAATAATGAAGAAAAACTAGAACTGTCTTTGCGACCAGAAAGTTTGGGTGGGTTTGTGGGGCAAAAATCCCTAAAGGAACAGTTGTCTATTTTTATAGAGGCAGCCCAAGGACGGGAAGAGGCCTTGGATCACTGCTTGTTTTATGGACCACCTGGATTGGGAAAAACTACTTTGGCCATGATACTTGGCAAAGAAATGGCCGTGCCTGTGGTATTTACGTCAGGCCCTGGGCTTACAAGGGCTGGAGATATTGCTTCGATTTTGACTGATATTCAACCAAAGGGGATATTGTTTATCGATGAAATTCACAGATTGCCAAAGGCAGTAGAAGAAACTTTGTATACGGCGATGGAGGACTATGCTATCGATGTAGTGTTGGGCAAAGGCGCTACAGCAAAGGTGGTGAGACTAAATTTGCCAAAGTTTACCCTGGTGGGGGCTACGACTCGAATCGGTATGATTGCAGGACCACTGCGCGACCGTTTTGGTTCGGTGTATCAGCTAGATTTTTATGAACCGGCTGATTTGACTCACATAGTATCTTTGTCGGCAGAAAAACTCGGTGTAGAAATAGACGATGAGGCGGCTTTTGAAATTGCAAAAAGATCTCGAGGTACACCTCGTATAGCTAATAGGCTTTTAAAAAGAGTAAGAGACTTTGCACAAGTACGGGCGGATGGAAAGATAACCCTAAAAGAAGCCAAAGAGGCTTTGGATACTTTGGGGGTAAATGAACTTGGTCTGTCGAGTGCTGATAGAAAATATTTGGAGGTACTTAAAAAACAATACAACAATGGGCCAGTGGGTGTGGAAAATTTGGCTGCTGCTTTGTCGGAAGATGTAGAAACTATTGAGGATGTGTACGAGCCCTACTTAATGAAATTAGGGCTCATACAAAGAACTAGTCGGGGACGAGTAGGAATATAATTTACTCTTGAACCTGGATACCGAGCAACCAGAGTACAGCTTCTTTGCGGTAACGTCTGTCTCCGCGAGCATTGATACGGATAGCAGGAAGTTTTCCTCTTTTGCCCCAACGTTTGATAGTTAGTTTGGAGACACGTAGTAAGTCGGCCACTTCAGCTACTGTCATAAGGTCTGGTAAGTTGTCTATGCTCATTCCATTTACTTTTTTGCCAGGGATGACTACTTTTGGTGGTGCATCTTCTGCTTGATGTGGAAAGTTAACTTGTGGCATAGTTTGATCGTCGAAAGGGTTGTTCATTGTGTATCAATATGATGATTAACTATAACCAGTTAATCATAGTGTTAACTAGTGTGTCAAGAGAGAACAGTTGCGGACTTAGAATTCACATTTTTCAGATAAAACTGGTGTAGAATAAATTATGAAGGTTGCTTTTTTTGGAGTGAAGAGTTGGGAAAAAGAAACTATTGAGCGTGAAATAAATAGGCTGAATGCTTATGGGGTAGGAATATATCAGCAAGAAGCACACGAGGCTGTGGAGCTGGTCAAAGGGTACGATATTATTTCTGTTTTTATTTACTCCCAAATGAATGAGAATATTTTAAATCAGCTGCCGAATTTAAAATATATAGCTACAAGGTCTACTGGAGTTGACCATATAGACAAGCTTTGCTGTGAGAAAAAATGTGTACTGGTGGGTAGCGTGCCGGAATATGGAACCAAGACTGTGGCCGAGTATACAATGGCACTGATGTTGGCGGTAACCAAAAAAATTGTGAGCGCGCACCAGGCTGTAGAAAACGACGAGTTTTCACCTACTGGTCTTACTGGAATTGATCTAGATGGATGTACTTTGGGAGTAGTTGGAGTGGGTAAAATTGGAAGCCAAGTGGTCAAATATGCCAAGGCTTTTGGGATGAAAGTAATTGCCGTAGATAGCAAAGGAGATTTAAACGATCTACTAAGTCGCTCGGATATTGTGACTTTGCATGTGCCGTCTATCCCTAGTACTCACCATTTGATAAACAAGCAAAATATAAAATTAATGAAGAAGGGCTCTTATTTGATAAATACCTGTCGAGGAGCGGTAGTGGAGACGTCTGCTTTGGTTTGGGCTTTGAATAAAGGTATTTTGGCTGGTGCTGGATTGGACGTAGTTGAGGAAGAAAATTTGGTAGAGCAGGTAAGTGTAGTGACTGAGAAAAAGATTACCAAGGAAAGCCTACAGAACCTTTTAAGCTATCATATGCTTCGAGATAGAGACGATGTAGTATTTACCCCACACAATGCTTTTAATACCAAACAGGCCATAGAAAGAATTGTGAAAACTACTGTAAATAATATTAATTTATTTATTGATAAAAAATAAATGAGTAAAAAACTAGAGCGCGATATGCCTGCTTGTGAGGACATGTGTTGCGTTGTTCAGAGAACAGGACGAGATGCCCTGGGAGCCTTGACCCAGTTTGGTGCTACCGGTTTACGAGAGGCCGATTTGGAAAAGTGGGGAGGATTGGTATGCTGGGGCTGTGGTAAAGACAGAACAAGCTTGACAGTGGCGCAGTTGGAACAAGTTTTTGAAATTAGAAGGTAAAATATAATATGCAACTAGTACTAATGTGTGGTGGGGTTGGTAGTAAGTTGTGGCCGGAAAGTAGGGAGGCAACTCCCAAACATTTTTTGCCCCTACTACCAAATGGAAAAAGTCTTTTTGAAGACAATCTAATTTGGCTTTTGGAAAATTTTGCTGAAAATGTTTGGATTCAGACTAATGTAAAACAATTGCCAATGGTTAAAAAGTTTGCCCCGGATTTTCCTGACGAGCGAATAATTTTAGAATCTAGTGTAAAAAATACAGGGGCGGCCTATGCCAAGATGTGTCACACTTTACAAAAAAAATTTGGGAGTGAGGAGATATTTTTCAACGTACAGGCCGATTTGTACCGACGGCCATTTTCTAGTTTTTTACAGACCATAAAACTTTCTGAAAAATTGGTGACTGAAACTGGGAAGCTAGTTACAGGTGGTGTTCGACCACAACAGTTTGTGTTGGGGGTGGACTATATGGTGGCAAATTTTGAGGCACAGGTGGTAGATGGTTTGAAAATATATACCATGAATACTTGGCTTGGACGAGATAAAAGTATTGAGATACAAAAGTATAAAGGGGACAACGCTATTTTTTTGCATTGGAATCATAACTGCTGGAAGGTGGGAAGTTATTTGGCAGCTTGCAAAAATGTACATCCTGAATGGGCGGATGAGGATTTGGTACTAAACAATTATGACTTGGTACCGTCGGGTAGTACTGAAGAGATTACTTCCACTGCTTTGGCGCAGGGACTTGTGATAGAACTCCCTTTTGATTGTTGGGATTTTGGAACATGGAAATCGATTTATGAATTTTCAAAATTGCACCCAAATTCTAGTACTATAGATAAAAACGGAAATATGATTCGTAGCAAAAAGAGAGTTGAGGTGGTGGGTCTTGAAAATATTGTTGTGGTTGAAACTGCAGACGCTATTTTAGTGGTTCCAGTGGAACAATCTGATAGGGTGGGGGAGGTGGTTAAGAAGCTAAAGTCAGAAAATAAAATTGACTTATTGTAAAGTTTACTTTACAATTGATAATGATTAAATACATAGGGATCGGAGCTATAGTTTTAATACTAGCTATTATGGATAAAACCTTTATAAAAAAAGATAAAGTAGCTGAAGTTACAAGTCGGTCTGACGGTCTAAGTGAGATTCAATATCAGGTAACCAAACAAGATGGGACGGAGCCCGCTTATAAAAATGAATATTGGGATAATCACGAAGAGGGTACATATGTAGATGTAATTGATGGAACACCACTTTTTTCTTCAGAGGACAAGTATGATTCTGGTACAGGGTGGCCTAGTTTTACCAAACCAATATCCAAAAATTCTGTGATGGAGAAAGAAGACTATAAACTTGGGGTAAAAAGAGTGGAGGTAAGAAGTAAAAGTTCGGACTCGCATTTGGGACATGTGTTTGACGATGGCCCTGCCGATAAGGGGGGCCTGCGATACTGTATGAATTCGGCAGCTTTGAGATTTGTACCTAAGAATAAATAATAGTTGCAACTCATCTAGTATAAGCTTATAGTTTTTACATGTCAGGTAAAAATAGGGATTCTAAGGAAAGTATATTTCAACCAAAGCAAACAAAACTACCAATTGAGACCATTTATAAAAACAGGGTTAAGGAATTGCCGAGAGAAGACGAACTAGAACTTGAAATTTTTATGTTGTGTGCTATACAAAACGCTTGTGTGTGTTTTTTGTGTGAAAGATATGCTGAGAATAGTAAAACAATAGATAGGAATTCAATGTTGTCTGTACTTGGTACGCTGAGAGAATTTCCACTAATAAGTCCAGATAAGGTAAGTGGTATTTTTTATGGAATTTTAAGCGAGTTTTCTGCCGCCGTTGCCTTAGATAGTTTGGGATATATCGTGAGAGGTACCACGACTGAAGAAGATGCGAAACATAAGGTGGATTTGTGGGCATTAGATATTGTAAATCATGTGAAATATGCAATTCAAATAAAAAGTTCACGGGAATATGGATTGCATACATTACCAAATACAAAGATCGATTCTGTTTTTCCATGGAATCAGCAATTTATTTTGGGTGAATATGCGGTAAGCAAAGAGGCTACCCCGGTTTGTTTGACACTAGGTTATGATTCTGAGAAGAAGATTGGGTTAATGGATTATATGGATGCTAGAATTGAAGGTATAAAAAAACTTTTTCCCAAAATCCAAAATGACAGATAAACCAGAAGAAAATAAATCAAAAATAACCAGTGAAGATATTGCCTTGGTGACAGAGATTGCGGCTAGATTTGAGAAGAAGTTGAAAAAGAAATATAAGAAACTAAAAAGAAAAGTTAAGGATAAAAAATAGACTAGATAAAAAAGACCCCCGATAATTATCGGGGGTCTTTGATGAGTGAATTAAATTTATTTTAATTCTACTGTTGCACCTGCAGCTGTCAACTTTGCTTTTGCATCGTTTGCAGCATCTTTTTTCATGGTTCCAAGATTTGCTGGAACTGTGTCTACCATAGCTTTGGCTTCGGCCAAACCTAATTCTGGCTTGAATTCACGGACAGCTTTGATAACTCCGATTTTGTTTGCACCACTGTTTGTGATTACAACTTCAAATTCGGTCTTTTCTTCTGCGGCTGCTGCTGGAGCACCTGCTGGAGCTGCTGCCATTGCTGGAGCTGCACTCATTGCTTTAACTTCGAATTTTTCTTCGATTGCTTTTACTAATTCTGACAATTCTAAGACACTTAGGTCTGCGATACTGTCGATTATTGTTTGTACTTTAGACATGTTTTTTATTTTTTAAAATTAATAATTTTAAGCGGTAGCCTGTTTTTTGTCGGCTAGAGCTTTGATAACTAGGGCCAGTTGGGTCTGATGATACCTACCTGCATAAGCAAGGCGTTGGAGAGGATTTTGAAGTCCACCCAAAAGCTGTGCGAGAAGAGCTGACTTACTTGGAAGACCAAGAAAGCTTTTTAGTTCTGCAGCACTCAAGAGTTTTCCTTCGTAAAAGCCATATTTAAAAGACAAGATGTCTTTTTCTTTGGCCATTTTTTCAAAGGCTTTGAGTGGAGCTAGTTCGTCTGTGTTGGAAAAAGCGATGGCTGTTGGACCTGTGAGTTGTTCAGGAAGAGCAGCACCAGCTTTTTCAAATACACGGAGAAGAATAGTATTTTTTACTACTTCTAGGGTTCCACCTACTTCTCGGATATCGTCACGCAATTTGGTTATACCATCAGCGTTTAGACCTTGGTATTGCACCAGGGCGGCTGACTTGGCCAAAGTTAGCTTTGTGTGAAGAGAGCTGACTTGGTCAATTTTGGTCTGATTTGGCATTTTGCGAGCTTTAATATATAAAAAATCCCCCAAAGACGGGGGATAGAGTGTTCCGATGGATATCGGAACTGCTACCTGCGCAGGATTTAATTTTTGTACCTACGGTCTTTGGCGAAAGTTTATTATTATAGCATTTAACTATAATAATAACAATGTACTATTTATACACATCAGGTAAGTATAAATCCTGATGTGTAATTTTTAATTTATTAGGGTATAATCCTTTAAATTAAGTTTTTAAATTATTCTAATTATAAAAAAGATAGTAGTAAGCACTTCGTTTGAAGAAGCTTTGGCCAACAGAGATACGCCTGGGTTTAGATACGATAACACTTCTTACTGGAAAGATTATTATATAAATAAGCTGAAATCTCATGATGTGTCTAGAGAAAAAAGATACGCCAATTTTATTGAAAGCCAAATCAAAAGTTTGGATTGCAAGGCATTAGACGTAGCTACGGGATATGGATTTTTACCATTGGAGATGCAAAAGTTGGGAATAAAAGTCACCTGCTCGGATTTATTTGAAGAAATGTCGTACTTGGCAGAAAACTATTTTAAGTCTAATCATATGGAGTTTGTATTTAAACAAGCCGACATTTCGGATCTTCCATTTGAAAAAAATAATTTTGACGTTCTAACTGCAATGTCTATAATTGAACACTTCCCCATGAAAGAAGTTAAAGAAGACATATTGCCAGAATTTCACCGGGTTATAAAGCCAGATGGGTTATTGTTTATACATGTTCCTGTAAAAAGCTGGGCTACTATTTTGAAGCAAAAATATAGAAAGATGGTTAAAAAAGAGTTGGAAGTTTGGGCATGTGATGATGATAATGATATTACTCACCGTATGTGGCTTTGGACCGGTGAGTATAAAAAATTGATAGAAGAATCGGGGTTTAAGGTGGAATATGTCGCCCTAAATTTTATTAGGAGTAATGAGCAAAATGGGATTATAAAGGTGCTTAATACAATGATGCCCAAGAAATTACAAAATTTTTATAAGTCATCTAATATATTAATGAACTTGTTGTCTGGAATATCAACTAGCGTTGCTTTTGTTTGTAAAAAGGCCGTATAATATTTTATGAATATATACTTTATTGCTTCCCCTAGAGCAGTCGTTAATGATAGGGCTTTATTTGAAAAGATTCACGACCATCTAGCCAAGGATAGTAAGATGTTAAGTGATTTAGTATTGAAAGTAGATGATAAAAATGTAGATAGCTTTTATAAAGCTTCCCATGACGATAGAGTTTCTCACTTTAAGAAAACTATGCAAGCTATCAAGGATTCTGAGATAGTTGTGGTTGATGTAAGTTTACATAGTATGTCGATGGGTTATATTGTTAACAAAGCATTGGAGCTTGGTAAGCCTGTGGTAGTTATTCATCCAAACGATAACCCTCCATATTTCTTTAGTGGAATTGAAAGTGATAGGTTAATTATAGTTGGTTATGATAGCTCCAATGTGTTGTCGGTAATAGACAAGGCGATTGAAACTGCAAAAAATTTAATGGATGTAAGATTTAATTTCTTTGTAGCGCAAAAACACCTAAATTATTTGGACTATGTGGCCAAGAAAAAAATGATACCTAGGTCTGTATTTTTGCGAGACTTGATAGAACGAGAAATGAAGAAAGACAAGACTTTCTCTGGTGAGTAAGAATCTTAGCTATTTTTCTTTTTAAATTTTTCTTTTATTTTCAGCCAGTATGGGCTTTGGCGACAGAGATTTTTGGTGTCTGATGGGTTTTTTAGTAGTGCTTTGACTACCTCTTCTAGGTAGATAGTATTTTGGGAACCTTTGACTAGGATTGTTGAATCTTGAGTTTGGAATTTGGAATTTTGGATAAAGTCTATGACTTGCCAGTAATAAAGAAATTTATGGATATTTTTGGATTTGGGGAAATATTTTTTGGTTTCTGGACCAGTGGTAAGAATAATATCGGCGCTAGAAACTGCCAATTTGGCTAGGCGTTTGTGCTCAAAAGCACTTTGATGACCTAGTTCGCGCATGTCACCGAGGATGGCTATTTTACGGGTGTCGGAATAGGAAGAAAGTAGTTTTAAAAATTCATAAGCTGGTTGGGGAGAGCTGTTGTAGGTACCGTCGATAATTTTTGAGTTATTTTTACCAGTAAATAAAGAGGCACGAGATGGTGGTAGTGAAAAGTTTTTTTGGATATTTTTGGTGGCTTGTTTTTCTGGGATATTGAATAAAGAAGAAAGGGCAATTGCTGTACCAAAGGTTGTTTCGTAAACAGAAGGAAGGGCATAGTTTTTAAAATTTATTTTTACTTTTACAATTGGTATTATTTTTGCTTTAATATTTTTTTGGGTTTGCCAGACTAGGGGGTCGTCTGGGTTTATGATAGCTGTTTGATTTTTATTTAAGGACCTGGTTAGAACTGATTGTTCACGACACATTAGCCGTTTGGCATATTCAGTGCGAGATAAACCTGATTTGTGTTTGGAAATTAGAGCGTCAAAATTTTGGGTATGAACGGTACTTGTGTTTAGGTGTATGCCTATATCTGGTTGAACTATTCTTAGAAGGTAGGAAATATTTGAAGGTTCGTGGGGTCCATCAACGTCCATTTCCATAAGATAAATCTCTGGTGGAGAAAACTTGGTTAGTAGTCGGAGAGGAGAAAGAAAAAAGATTTTGGCCCAAGAAGCAGGGGAGTAGTCGTCGAGTTTAAAGTCTAGGATATTGGCAGGTAGTCCAAATTCAGAATTGTAATTTTTGTTAGTTTTGACTTTAAAATTATCTTGCAATGCGGCTTCGCAAGCTTGAATAGTGCTGGTTTTGCCGGCGCTTCCAGTTAGAGCTACTATGGTAAATTGTTGCTTTTTTAGACGAGAAATAAACTTAAACTTTTGTATTTGCAGGTGGGCTAGAATTCGAAGATAGTTGCGAAGAAAGGACTGCAGAGTTTTTTGCATAAGGTATTATCTCATGTTTAGTTTACTAAAAAGCCCCCGAGCTAGCGGGGGCTTTTGTGAGATGGTAAAATATTTATTTACCAACTTGGACTTTGATACCAGGACCCATAGTACTAGCTAAGACTAGTTTTTTGATCTTGGTAGGGTTTAGAACCTTGATAAGTTCTTCGACATTGGCGACTAGTTCTTTGACTTCTTGGTCGAGGGAACCTACTACCAAGTGAACTACTGGAGCTGATTTTTCAGTTTTTAAGACTATTTTGGCTACTGAAAGTTTTTTGACAGCTTCTTCTGGTTTATCGGTTAGAGTTCCATTTTTTGGATTTGGCATAAGTCCTCTTGGACCCAGAGTACGAGAGAATGGTAGAAGTTTTGGCATTATGGCTGGTGTTGCAACTAAAATGTCAAAGTCAATTTTACCTTCTTTAATGCTGGCGATAATTGCTTCGTTGGCGATGACAACTTTTTTGGCACCTAGTTCTAGGTGGGGGAAAGTAATGTCTCCAATAGTACCTGTTGGGTGAAGAGTCACAATATGGGCTTCAAGTTTGCCAGTAAACTTGGCATAATGAGTTTCTTTGGCGAGAGCCACTGCTTCGGCAACTGTGTAGTATTTATCTACTTTAATTTTTTTCTTGGAAGCAAGGTAGGCCTTGGTTCGAGCTGTTTTTTTAACTTCTTTTTTGACAACAGGAGCAACTGGAGTAGCTACTTCTTCTTTTGTCTCGGTCGTGACTGGAGTTTCCACGATAGAATCGGGATTCGCTTTGCTCACTTCCACAGATTTCATCTTTTCTGCTTTTTTAGCTTGTGTGGTTTTAGACATTTTGTTTTTTAAAAATTATTAAATTATTTTACTATTTCAAAGCCCATGGAGAGAGCTGTGCCTTCGACCATGTTCATGGCACCTTGGAGAGACTTGGTGTTTAGATCTACCATTTTTTTCTTGGCTATTTCTTCGATTTGAGCCATGTTGATTTTACCGATTTTTTCACGACCTGTTGCGCCAGTACCTTTGGTAACACCTGTGGATTTTTTGATCATATCAGAAACGGGAGGTTGTTTTAGGTAAAATTCGAAAGAACGATCTTCGTAGATGGTAATAACAGCTGGGATAATACTTCCGATCATATCTTTGGTTTTATCATTGAATTCTTTACAGAAATCCATGATTTTAATACCATGAGGACCGAGAGCTGTACCGACTGGAGGAGCAGGATTTGCTGTACCAGCGCTAAGAGCGAGCTTTACTATTGTTTTGATTTTTTTAGCCATATTTTTGTTAAATAAATTTTTTTAATTATTTATCCACGAGAAGCACGCGAATAGGGCTATTATAGCAGAAAAAGGTTAATTTTGTCTTGGAATCATGTCTCGCAAATATATTGTGTCACCTGTTACAAGGAAAGTGGCCAAATCTGCTAAGTCTGTTCGTCCAATATGATCTTTCGCTATAAATAATCTGTCTATTACATCTAATTTAATAACTGGTGTTTCTTTTTTCTCTTCCATATATTTTTTATACTTATAATAATTGATTATAAAATAATATAGGACTTTTGTCAAGTTGTGGGGAGTAGGGTGAGCTGGTAGACTGGTTTATGACGAAAAATGGCGAGTTGGCAAATAGAAGATTGAATAGTACTTGGAGTCATCATATCGACGAGAAAACTACTCAAATGGTTGGAAGACTTGGTATGGGTGAGGTTTTAAATAGAAGAGGTATAGTTGAAGTAGTGATTGAAGCTAAAAATAGAGGTATGTGTTTTGATTTTACGGCTTTTGATATTAAAGGAATGTCTTTGGCTAATGCTGGAAAAATAATGGATAAAGAAGGAAAGTTATTAACTGGTGATGATTTAATTTTTAAGATGTTGCAAGTACTTTTTATAACTCAGAAACAAATGGACGAGTTGGAAACAGGAGGTGTAACATGCCACTGGGCTAGACTGGGTGGAGACGAGCTGGGACCCTTAATGGTAGGTCCAAATGAGACTGTCATTGGAAATTATCAGGCAATATACTGGAATAAACTTTTGGAAAATCATTTTGCTATGTTGAACTATAATCAGGAATTAGAAGGGGGAACTGTAGAAAAAGTAAAACAACTTTTTAAGTTTACTGGTCCAGAGGACGTGGTAACAAACGTTGGATTGAGTCATCTGGAAAAAGAGGTGTTTTTTAGATATGCAAAACTAAATATCTTGCCAAGAAAGGGTGAGCTACTTGATCCAAATATTTTTGAGTTGTTGGACTGGGCAATGCCAATACTGGAAGATAGTTTGAAAAAGACAGAAGTACTTTTTAATGGAAAGAAACCAATGGATTGTCAAGATGAATACGCAGGACCTGAACATCATTTGGTGCCAGTAAAATGTATATCATATGACGGCTACAAGGAAATGGCCGATAGGGGGCAACTGGGAGAAGTATATGTCGTGTCGGAGCCTTTGCTTCGGGTTTGGAATGATAGATCTTATTCTTATGGTGACTTTACTATCGCTATGCTTTTAAACCAAGTAGTACAGGATATTGGTCCAGACTTATTGCCAAAATTAGATCTTTGTGTGATGGCAAATAGTGTACTTTTTAGTGTAAAAAAAGGAATAGCTTTGAACGAAATAGAAAATGATAAGATAAATTTTTTACAAAAAGAAAAGTGGTTAAACGGCCCTGGGAGAGAAAGGGTGAGTGTGTTGGTTAGCTCTCATGCCAGGCCAAAAAATGCTGCTGAGATAGATGAGTTGAGACACTCTACTAGTTTGGGAAGACTAACTCTAGAACAACTTTTGACATATTTTCATTCTACTAGTGTTCTTGAAGATAAATTTTCTCCGGTTGATATAAGTATGGTTGCTGCCTTTTTAAAATGTATAGAGCTATACGAAAAAAAACATGGTAAAAAATCAGAAAGTGGACTGTTTTAAAGATTTATTTCTCCGTCTGGATTTGAGAACGCATTGCGTACTGTTGCTCCAATTAGATCGTCAAATTTTACACTAGTCAAGGCTAAAAATCTTCCATTTTTATCTGGAGTAATATCTAGTGAACAAACCCAGTCTGGAAAAATAAATCTTTTTAATCCATTTCCTGCTTCTATATAAAGAAAATGTTCTGGTCCGTTTTCGTCTCCCATTTCTAAAACAGATACTTTTAGTTTTTCTCGTTTCAATACCTCAACTATCTGATCTGCACAGGTTCTGATGTTTTCAGGTACTGACATTTAAACTTCTTTGGAAATTTGTAGGAAGTCGAGTTCGACGGCGGTTTCGCGTTCGAAGAAGCTGACTAGTACTCGTACTTTACCTTTGGCGTTGTCGATACTATCGATGGTACCTATAAAGTCGGCAAATGGACCGTCGGTAACTTTGACCACTTCTCCTACTGAGAAACTGGTTTGGAATTTTGGCTTGTCGTCTTGGGTGTTGGCAATTATTCTATCGACTTCTTCTTGGGAAATACGAGTAGGTTGCTTGTTGACTCCAATAAAACCTGTGACACCAGAAGTAAGACGGACTGCGGACCAAGAATCGTCTTCTAAGAGCATGTGTACCAAGAGATAACCTGGAAGAACTTTTTCTTGGGCTTCGAGTTTTTGACCACCACGGATAATCATTTTCTTTTGGAGGGGGACTACAGCTTGGTAGATTTTTTCGGAAACTCCGAGGGATTTCATGCGTGTTTTTAAAGCTTCGATGACTTTGTATTCGTGACCAGAGGCTGTGTTGACTACATACCAAGCTGAGCCAAATTCTGGCATAGCGTCGGATAATTTGAATCTATATTCTTTTACTTTGGTGATTGTAGATGAGTTGGCCATATTTATTTCTTTTGTGCTGCGCTTGGAGTAGCGACTTGTGTAGTTGGGGTAATCTCAGAAGGTAGAACCTGCTGTTGAATTACCTGTGGCTTGGTAAGTTGGGCTACTGTGTTGGTTAATAGATAATCAAAACCTCCTAAAAGTATAGCAACCCCGAAACTTAGGGATATTACCACAACCGAGAGCTGAATTAAAGTGTTTTTGGTCGGCCAAGTGACTTGCTTGGCTTCGACTATAACTTCTCTGATGTATTGAAGTGGGGACATGAGGTGATTATAGCAAATTTATTGTCTTGTTTTTATTATAGTTAAGGAAGGGTGGTTAGCCATGAACGAATTTCAGAGGAGGTTTTTAGTTGGCTGGCTTGGATTCCTGCGTTTGCACCAAGCATGTTGGCTTGTAAGTCTAGAGTGACAAATGGATCGGCAAAGCCATTGGCATGGCCTGTGTTGTGGTGCTCGTCTTTTTGGTTGGTGGTAATTGCTTCATAAGCAAGGCCAACTGTATTGCTTAAAATTTTTGCTTCCAATATTGGGTTGTTTAAGACAGGCAATGTTTTTCTGAAAATTCGGGGAATTTCTTTGTATGAATTGGTTCCATTCTGCCTGGAAGTAATATATTCGTAGGTTAGTAGTAGGTGACTGGCAAAATGACTGGTTCTGTCGTAGCCTTTTAAAACATACTCGACCTCTTCTCTTGAGTATTTGGAATAATCAACTTGTGCTGGTAAAACGGATGGTACTTGGTCTGGATAATCATGAATTTTTAGACCTAGTTTTCCTGTAGGAAAAAGACAAATGGTTGTGGCTTGGATTGCAGTAGTTAGATTGTGGCAATGGTTGTAGGCATAGGTGTAAAAATCTTTGGTGGTAGGTCGTGCTAGTGGTGTGGTTTCATAAAATTTTGCATGCAAAGTTTTAGCAAGGGTGTAAACCTCTTTCTTTTGATAAAGACTATTTACATATAAATCTATGCCTCTTTCTGGACTTAGAAGTGGTGTAGAGTCTGTTTGCAGTGCCCAAGGTATGAATTCTTCTAGAACATGGCGGCCCAAGATTGCTGAGGCTCCATAAACCCCAGCTGCTTTTAAGAATTGTCGTCTTTTAATTTCAATTTTCATCAGGGCTATTGTATACTGTCTAACTTATGCTGTGTCCATATTGCGCTTTTGACGAATCAAATGTTTTGGAGTCTCGTGACGCGTCGGATGGGAAAGCCACTAGGCGTAGACGAGAATGTATTCGCTGTAATAAAAGATTTACCACCTATGAAGAAGTCAAACAAATAGAACTAAGAGTTTTGAAAAGAAATGGAAAGGTGGTGGACTATGATAGAGCTAAATTGGAGAAGTGTTTTGATAAAGCTTGTTGGAGAAATAAACCAGAGGAAAGGGCAAAATTTGTAGAAGAAATAGAGATGAAACTTTTAAATTGGCCTAGTGTGGAAATTCCCAGTGACGAAATTGGAAAATTGGTAATGGAACTTTTGAAAAGAGTAGATCCACTTGCCTATGTACGATTTGCCACAGTGTTTTTGCACTTGGAAAAAGTAGAGGATTTTGAAAAATTGCTTTCTGGGTTTAAGAAGTAGAGCGAAGCATGTCGGCATGGTTTTGTAGAGTTGTGATTATATCTTCTTGAGTTGCTCTGTCTTCTGAGTCTTTCCAGTAATCTTGCAAACTAATTATGCGATGTTCTGGAGGGATATTTGTTTCATATTTAATAAGAAAATCATATAAAGTAGGGGCAATTTCTTTTGTTAGATCTGATTCTTCTATTGTTCTATTGGCCATACTAATATTAGATAAATTTAATCGACTTATTCTGTCTAGTCGACCGGTTATGGGATTTATACTTGGAACATGACATTCTATACCACCACTAAAGCGTAATAAGACTACTAATCTTTTATCTTTGCCATCAGTATAATATTTTCCAACATAATCTTGTGCCCATACTATCTCTTTTCCGTCTGTGAGAAATGGTACACCTGCCCCAGTTTTTCTATACTCTAGTCCTCCATGATATCCAATCTTATGGTCATATTTTGGGGCTGTAAATTCAAAAAATCTAGCTACTTCTTCAGAAATCGACATGCTGGATTATATCCTATTTTTAGGTTAAATCAAGATTTATTTGGATAGTAATTTTTTGAAGCCTTCCATTATTTCTATAGGTAGGGCGAATACTACCGTGTTGCTTTGGTTGGCCATGTTGGATTCGATGGTTTGCAGAGTACGTAGTGGTAGGGCACCAGACTTGGCCAGCATTTCGGCAGCCTCTTTTAGGTTTTTACTAGCAGTTAGCTCTCCTTCGGCACGGATGATAACGGCACGCCTGTCGCGTTCGGCTTCGGCTTGTTTGGCCATGACTCTTTTAATATCGGCAGGAAGTTCGATGTCTTGCATTTTGATAGCAGTCACATCGATACCCCATTCGCTGGTTTCATCGTCCACGATTTTTTTAATTTCGTCACTAATTTTTTGTCGTTCAGAAAGTAGCTCGTCTAGTGTAACCGAGCCAATAATGTCGCGGAGAGCGGTTTGGGCATATTGGGAAATGGCGTAGTCGTAGTCTTGGACTTTTAGAACTGCGTCTTCTGGTCTGGTTACTTGGTAGTAGACCACAGCATTGATATTGGCTGGAACGTTGTCTTTGGTTATAACTTCTTGTTTTGGAATATCGGAGGTGGTAATACGGATATCAACTTTGATAACCCTTTGAAATATTGGTACCAAGATTTTTAGTCCTGGTTGGAGTGTGTAGGAATAGGTACCAAGAGTTAGGACGATACCTCTTTCATACTGGTTGATAATAATTACACTTTTGAGAAGAAGAATAAAAGCAATGACTATTAGAATTAGGGGGATGGTGATTAGTTCGATCATTACTTATTATACCCTTTTTTCTTAATTTTATTAAGTATGTATATAATATGTATTATATGGTAAAATTAGTCTCATGAGTGAAGAAATAAGTAGGCGAGATATGTTAACGCTTCTAGGTTTACTTGGGATATCAGCAGTGGTGCCTAGAAACCCAGTTATGGCCAGAACAGAGGTGGCGCAGAATCCTGAGTCTGAAACTCCTGTGACTACACTAGATGCAATAGAAGAAAGAAACAGGCTAATTAACGAAGGACTAGGGGTCATTTTTAATAATCCTAATATGGATGAGGTAGAGGCTGCTTTGACCCAGGCATTGGGTGACAAAACCAAGGCTTTGTATGCAAGTTTTATTGCCACCCCAAGGTTTGAAGAAATGGTAGAAGCAACTGGCTGGGAAGACGTACAGAAATGGGTAGATACACACAATGAACTGACAAATGTATTGTTTGATAAAGCTGGTATAACTAGAA
>Ga0105047_10007173_pt1 | contig 18834 bp, 18 predicted proteins | sample MAT04_FD_78384 | JGI IMG/M metagenome (GOLD analysis project Ga0105047, IMG submission 78384) | Freshwater microbial communities from Lake Fryxell liftoff mats and glacier meltwater in Antarctica - MAT-04 (megahit assembly) | ecosystem: Environmental > Aquatic > Freshwater > Ice > Liftoff... | reverse complement strand
TTGGCATCGCGCTTGAGATTATCGCGTACCTTTCGCGCGCCAGAGCGTCAGTCTCTGTACGCTCGCCGGCCCGGCTTGCGCCGCTGCGGCGATGTCGGCCGCGCAGCGCTTAAATCCGCCTGACCGGACGGGGCCTTCGTTCACGCGATAGTCCGCAGCATCCGCGCCCGGTTAGTCCGGCGCCCGATTTCTTTCCCAACGATACGACCGTCTCCGCCGCCATGCTCGCGATCTACAACACGCTTTCCCGCAGCAAAGAACAGTTCAAGCCCATCGTTCCGGGCAAGGTCGGACTTTATGTATGCGGCATGACTGTCTACGATCGCTGCCACATCGGTCATGCGCGGGTGATGGTGGTGTTCGACTTGGTGCAGCGCTGGCTGCGCGCGGCGGGCTATGCGGTCAAGTATGTGCGCAACATCACCGATATCGATGACAAGATCATCCGCCGTGCGCTCGAGAATGGCGAATCGATCTCGCAGTTGACCGCGCGCTTCATCGCCCTGATGGACGAAGACGCCGCCGCTCTGGGGGTGCAAAAGCCGGACCACGAGCCGCGCGCCACTGCCTACGTGCCGCAGATGCTGGCCATGATCGGCAAGCTCGAGGAGCGCGGCCTGGCCTACCACGCGCAGGATGGCGACGTGAATTTCTCGGTGCGCGATTTTCCCGCCTACGGCGCCCTGTCGGGCAAGTCGCTCGACGACTTGCGCGCCGGCGAAAGGGTCGAAGTCAATTCCACCAAACGCGATCCGCTCGATTTCGTACTGTGGAAAAGCGCCAAGGAAAGCGAGCCTGCCGATTCGCGCTGGGCCTCGCCCTGGGGTGGCGGCAGGCCGGGCTGGCACATCGAATGCTCTGCAATGAGCGAAGCACTTCTGGGCGCGCATTTCGATATCCACGGCGGCGGCGCAGATCTGCAATTCCCGCATCATGAGAACGAGATTGCCCAGAGCGAAGGTGCGCACGAGCATAAATTCGTCAACACCTGGATGCACAACGGTTTCGTGCGCGTCGATGACGAGAAGATGTCGAAATCGCTGGGCAATTTTTTCACCATTCATGAAGTGCTTGAAAAATACGACGCCGAAGTTGTGCGCTTTTTCATTCTGCGTGCCCACTATCGCAGCCCGCTCAATTACTCAGACGCCCATCTCGACGACGCGCGCAATGCCCTGACGCGCCTCTATACCGCACTCAAGGCGGCGCCAGCCGGCGCGCCGGCTGCGCTCGATTGGGAAGAGCCGCATGCGCGGCAATTTCGTGAAGCCATGGATGACGATTTCAACACCCCGGTGGCGATGGCTGCGCTGTTCGACCTGGCCGCCGAGATCAACCGTGGCGCCGATTCGCGGAAAGCCGCACAACTCAAGGCGCTGGGCGGTCTCCTGGGCCTTCTGGAACGCGATCCGCAGGTGTTTTTGCAGGGTAGCGCCGGAGGCGGTGGCGCGGCCGTAGAAAGTTTGATCGCCGAGCGCGCCGCTGCCAAGAAGGCGCGCGATTTCGCGCGGGCCGATGCGATTCGCGCCCAACTCCTGTCCCAGGGCATCGTGCTCGAAGACAAGCCGGGCGGCGCAACCGAGTGGCGCAGCGCCTGATTGACTGCTAAGGTTGCGGCGTTTCCGATTGCTGCGAGGGTTCGATCATGAGAAACCTGACTGACCAGCTGGCCAACTACGCCGCCTATCACCGCGATCGCCGCAATATCGCCAGCCATCTGGTTGGCGTGCCGATGATCGTTTTTGGCGTCGTCATCCTGCTGGCGCGACCCACCATCGAAGTCGCGGGCCTGTCGGTGACGCCGGCCATCGTGGCCCTGATCGCAGCCGGCATCTACTATCTGCTGCTCGACTTGAGCCTGGGCTTGGGTTTGGTGCTCGTGATCGGCATCATGGCCTGGGTTGGTCAAATGATAGCGGCTGCAACGACGCCGACCTGGCTCATGCTGGGTATCGGCATGTTCGTGGTCGGCTGGATCATCCAGTTCATCGGCCATTATTACGAAGGGCGCAAGCCCGCCTTTGTCGACGATATCCTCGGGCTTTTGATCGGGCCCTTGTTCGTGTTGGCCGAGGTGGTGTTCATGCTTGGCGGTCGATGCGCACTCAAGGCCGCGATCGAGGCACGGGTCGGGCCGACATTGCTGCGCGAAGCACGGTCGAGCGCGGTCTGAATCCGCTTCACGCCCGCCTCTGTTCGTAGTTCAGAAAACGCTGAACGAGTCTCTGGAATGCGGAGTCTCGAACGAAGCGTCCCTGCGCTCGTACACGATGCAGAAGCGACTTTCGCAACCTGCGGACTTGCGCAGTGTTTCCTTAACCGGTGAAAAAGTCTTTCATGCGATCCATGAACGATTTCTCGCGCGGGTTGTGAGCCCCCGAATCGCTGCGGTTGATCTCGTCGAATTCGCGCAGCAATTCCTTTTGCCGCCCGGTGAGATTAATCGGGGTTTCGATGACCACATGACAGTAGAGGTCGCCCGGGTGACTTGAGCGCACCCCCTTGATACCCTTGCCGCGCAGGCGAAAGGTGCGTCCGCTCTGGGTTTCAGGCGGCACCGTGATCTCGGCGGCGCCATCGAGTGTTGGAATCTCGACCGATCCGCCCAAAGCGGCGGTGGCGAAGCTGACCGGCATTTCGCAATGCAGGTCGTCGGCCTCGCGCTGGAAAACGGCATGCGCCTTGAGCGACATCTGCACATACAGGTCGCCGGGCGGGCCACCATTGGCCCCGGGTTCGCCTTCTCCGGTGAGGCGGATGCGATCGCCTTCGTCAACCCCGGACGGAATCTTGATCGACAGGGTTTTTTGGCGCTTGACGCGGCCGGCGCCGTTGCAGGTCTTGCACGGGTCGCCGATCATCTTGCCGCCGCCGTGGCATTTCGCGCAGGTCTGCTGGATCGAGAAAAATCCCTGCTGGACCCGCACCTGGCCATTGCCGCCGCAGGTGGTGCAGGTCTTGGGGCTGGTGCCGACCTTCGCGCCAGAGCCATGACAGGTCTCGCATGCTTCGACCGCCGGAATGCGGATCTTGGTTTCGTAGCCGCGCGCTGCCTGCTCCAGGGTGATCTCCAGGTTGTAGCGCAAGTCGGAACCGCGATACACATTGGAGCCGCCGCGTCCGCGCCCGGCGCCACCGAAGATGCCTTCGAAAATATCACCGAAAGCGTCTGAAAAGCCGCCGAAACCCTGACCGCCCTGACCACCGGCGGCAGGGTCGACAGCGGCATGCCCGAAGCGGTCATAAGCCGCGCGCTTGTTGGGGTCGGTCAGCATCTCGTAGGCTTCCTTGACCTCCTTGAACTTCGCCTCCGATGCCTTGGCGTCGCCCTGGTTGCGGTCAGGATGATGCTTCATCGCCAGCTTGCGATAAGCCTTCTTGATCTCGTCCTCGTCGGCCGTCTTGCCCACGCCCAGCACTTCGTAGTAATCGCGTTTTGCCATGGATCAGTCTCGTGACTAAAAACAGAAACGGCCGGATCGAGCAGCGCGCAAAGCGCGAGCGCTCCAATCCGGCCACATAAATCGGCGTCGCGTGACGACTTGGCCGCAGGCCAGGTCGTCACGCGACGTGCGGTTTATGCCTTCTTGTCCTTTACTTCAGTGAACTCCGCATCGACCACATTGCTGTCGTCTTTCTTCTCGGCCTTCGGCCCCGCGCCGCCCATGCCGCCGCCCTCGGCCGGGCCGGCTTGTGCACCGGCTTCGCCCGCCTGGGATTCGGCGTACATTTTCTCGCCCAGCTTTTGCGAAACCGTCATCAACGCCTGGGTCTTGGACGCGATCGCGTCCTTGTCGTCGGTCTTGAGCGCTTCCTCGAGATCCTTGATCGCCGCTTCGATTTTCGGTTTCTCGTCAGGCACCTTGTCGCCATGCTCGGTGAGCGACTTCTTCATCGAATGCACCAGGTTGTCGGCCTGATTCCTGGCCTGCACCAGTTCGAGCTTTTTCTTGTCGTCAGCGGCATTCGCCTCGGCATCCTTGACCATGCGCTGCACCTCTTCGTCCGACAACCCCGAATTGGCCTTGATGGTGATCTTGTTTTCCTTGCCGGTGGCTTTGTCCTTTGCGTTCACGTGCAGGATGCCGTTGGCGTCGATATCGAAGCTCACCTCGATCTGCGGCATGCCGCGCGGCGAGGGCGGGATACCTTCCAGGTTGAACTGGCCCAGGCTCTTGTTGCCGCCGGCGACGTCGCGCTCGCCTTGCAGCACGTGGATAGTGACCGCGCCCTGGTTATCGTCGGCGGTCGAAAATACCTGGCTGGTCTTGGTCGGAATGGTGGTGTTCTTGGTGATCAGCTTGGTCATCACGCCGCCCAGGGTTTCGATTCCCAGCGAAAGGGGCGTGACGTCGAGCAGCAACACGTCCTTGCGATCACCGGACAAGACCGCGCCCTGGATCGCTGCACCCACCGCGACGGCCTCGTCGGGATTGACATCCTTGCGCGGTTCGCGGCCGAAGATTTCCTTGACCTTGTCCTGCACCTTGGGCATGCGGGTCATGCCACCGACCAGTATCACGTCAGAAATGTCGGCCAGCTTGACGCCGGAATCCTTGATCGCGATAAGGCAAGGGCCGGCGGTGCGCTCGATCAATTCCTCGACCAGGCTTTCCAGCTTGGCGCGCGTGAGCTTGATCGACATGTGCTTCGGCCCTGCTGCATCGGCGGTGATGTAGGGCAGGTTGATCTCGGTCTGTTGCGAGGAAGAGAGCTCGATCTTGGCTTTTTCAGCGGCTTCCTTGAGTCGTTGCAGTGCCAGCACGTCCTTTTTCAGGTCGATGCCCTGATCCTTCCTGAATTCGTCGCACAGATAATCCATCACGCGCTGGTCGAAATCCTCACCACCCAGGAAGGTGTCACCGTTGGTCGACAGCACCTCGAACTGTTTCTCGCCGTCGACATCGGCGATCTCGATGATCGAGATGTCGAAGGTGCCGCCGCCCAGGTCATAGACGGCGATCTTGGAATCGCCCTTGCCATGCTTGTCGATGCCAAAGGCCAGCGCGGCCGCGGTCGGCTCGTTGATGATGCGCTTGACATCCAGGCCCGCAATCTTGCCGGCATCCTTGGTGGCCTGGCGCTGGCTGTCGTTGAAGTACGCGGGTACCGTGATGACCGCCTCGGTGACCTCTTCTCCCAGGTAATCCTCGGCGGTTTTCTTCATCTTGCGCAGCACTTCGGCCGAAATTTGCGGCGGCGCCAGTTTCTTGTTGCGCACCTCGACCCAGGCGTCGCCGTTGTCGGCCTTGACGATGCCGTAGGGCATCAGGCCAATATCCTTCTGCACTTCCTTTTCCTCGAAGCGCCGGCCGATCAGACGCTTGACCGCGTACAGCGTGTTTTTCGGGTTGGTCACGGCCTGGCGCTTGGCCGACGCGCCAACGGTGATCTCGCCATCTTCCATATAGGCGATGATCGAAGGGGTAGTGCGCGCGCCTTCGGCGTTCTCGATCACCTTGGGCGTGTCGCCCTCGAGAATCGCCACGCAGGAGTTGGTGGTACCCAGGTCGATGCCGATAATTCTTGCCATGTCAGTCTCCGTAAATGCGGTAAGTCTTCAATGAAATCGATATGCCGCTTTAACCCGCGCTTTTCAAGGGGGCAATTGCACGGCAGCCAGTCGATCTTTCAGGCCGCGCGCGCCTTGGCCACCGTCACCAGGGCGGGGCGCAGCACGCGGTCGTGGATCTGGTAGCCTTTTTGCAGCACTGCGACCACGTGATTGGGCTCGATTTCGGCGTCAACCATCGAAATCGCCTGGTGCATGCGCGGATCGAATTTGGCCCCCACCGGGTTCAGTTCGGTGATCTTGGCCCGCTCGAAAGCGGCCACCAGCTGCTTCAAGGTCAATTCGACCCCGCTTTTGAGCGTTTCCGGCGAGGCGGTCTGGTCGTTCAAGGCTGCTTCGAGACTGTCCTTGACTGGAACCAAGCTTTCGGCGAAATTTTCCGCAGCATACTTGTGGGTGTTGGCAATATCGGTCTGCGCGCGGCGTCGGGTATTGTCGGTTTCGGCTTTGGCGCGCAGGAAATTCTCGTGCGCCTCGGCCAACAGCGCTTCGAGTTCGATGATCCGGTCCTCATTGCTTTGAAAAGGCAGCGCGGCCTCGGCCGCCGGTGCTGCGCTACTTTCTTGAGGCTTTGCTTCGTCCGCCATGAAAAACTCCACTGGAAACAGGGCCAATTACTGCTCGTGCCGTCCATGGTGGGGGCGCGTGCCGGCTTTTCAAGCCCCCGAACGGTACTTCGCGGCTTCGTTGTAAGCATTTGATTTTTGAACATAAAGCAGGCTATAATCACGGGCTTCGCCGATAAAACGTAATCAAGAAGCCAGGCCACTTTGGGGCATGGCCAATTCGGCGAACCCCTGCCGCACCGTTTCCTTGTTGCCTTTTAGGGTGCCATGTGCATCGCACGGCCTGAGGATTATCGGGCGGCCTAGTCCCAACTAGTCCACAAGGAGTTGCATAGATGCGTCACTACGAAATCATTTTCATCGTCCATCCGGACCAGAGCGAGCAGGTGCCGGCGATGGTCGAGCGCTACCGCGGCCTGGTGCAGGGCGGCGGCGGCAAGATCCACCGGATCGAAGATTGGGGGCGACGTCAGTTGGCCTACCCGATCAACAAGATTTTCAAGGCCCATTACGTGCTGATGAACATCGAGTGCGATCAGAAGATGCTCGATGAACTGGAGCATGGCTTCAAATTCAACGATGCGGTGCTGCGCCACCTGGTGGTGCGCATGAAAAAGGCGCAAGTCGCCCCTTCGCCGATGATGAAGGAAGAGAAGTCCAGGAACCTGACCGCCGGGCCGGCACCGGTGGAAGCCGCGCCAAAGGTGGACGAGTCGGTTGCCGCGCCCGAAGTACCGGCCGTGGTGCAATAAGGTTTCCCGGACTGTTCCATTTGGAGGCGCACAACCGGATTGAACTCACCGGCACACTCACCGCGATGGACGCGGTGCGCTACACGCCGGCGGGCATCCCGATCATCGAGATCAAACTCTCCCACCAATCCGCGCAGACCGAAGCCGGTCGCAAGCGGGAAGTCGTCGTCGAAGTGATGGCGCTGGCGGCGGGAGAGGCGGCCAACAAGCTGGCGAAAAGCCCGCTGGGGGCGCAGGTCAGACTCAAGGGATTCCTGGCCCACAGAGGCAAGAGTCGGGTTCAACTGGTACTGCACATCAACGATTTCGAATTCATTTAAGGAGTATTCACATGCCACCAGGACGCTCAGGCGGTCGCTTCGGCAAGCCGGCCTTCAAGAAGCGCGATAACCCCAACAAGGGCTTGTTCAAACGCAAGAAATTCTGCCGCTTTACCGTAGCCAAGGTCGAACAGATCGACTACAAGGATATCGAAGTGCTCAAGGACTTCATCCAGGAAAACGGCAAGATCATGCCGGCCCGCGTGACCGGCACCAAGTCGCGATACCAGCGCCAACTGACCGAAGCGATCAAGCGTGCACGTTATCTGGCCCTGGTGCCTTATACCGACCTGCACCTTGTGCGCTAGGAGGATCACGACATGCAAGTAATCCTCATGGACAAAGTGGCGAACCTGGGCGAGTTGGGCGACATCGTCAAGGTGAAGGACGGTTTCGCGCGCAACTTTCTAATCCCGCAACGCAAGGCCAAGCGTGCCACAGCGGCCAACCGCGCTGAATTCGATACGCGTCGTGCCGAGCTTGAGAAAGTCGCCGCCGAAAAATTGGCGGTGGCGCAGGCGGCCGCGGCCAAGCTCGATGGCCTGATGGTGCAGATCACCGAGAAAGCGGGCGTCGATGGCCGCCTGTTCGGTTCGGTCACCAACTTCAACATCGCCGATGCGCTGGTCAAACAGGGCCATCAAGTGGATCGCTCGCAGATCCGCATGCCGGCAGGGCCGATCAAGAGCGTGGGCGACAACGACATCGTGGTGCAGTTGCATACCGATGTTCTCGCCACGATCAAGGTCTCGGTGTTGGGCGACGCCACCTGACCGGGCGTTTAATACCGCTTAATCAAGCACTTGCAAATAGTATAAAAAGGCCGCCTTCAAGGTGGCCTTTTTGTTTATAGTTTTGCTTCAATCTGGAGTAAGCCAAGCCATGTCCGCAGTACCGTCGCGCCAGAGTACAGGCCAGGATTCGCAGGTCGAGGCACTGAAGATCCCGCCGCATTCGATCGAGGCCGAGCAGTCGACCCTGGGCGGCCTCCTGCTCGACAATCATGCGTGGGACAAGATCGGCGACTTGCTGCGGGAAGACGATTTCTACCGCACCGATCATCGCCTGATCTGGAAACACATCTCGCGGCTGGTGGAAAAGGGCAAACCGGCGGACGTCATCACCGTCTATGAATCGCTCGACTCGGAGAAAAAGGCCGAAGACGCCGGCGGCCTGTCTTATCTGAACGCGCTTGCACAGAACACCCCGTCGGCCGCCAACATTCGTGGCTACGCGCAGATCGTGCGCGATCGTTCGATCCTGCGCAAGCTTTTGATCGCCATCGACGAGATCGGCGGCCTGGTCTACAACCGCCAGGGCCGTGAAGTGCGGCAGATACTGGACGAAGCCGAGTCGCAGGTGTTCCAGATCGCCGAAGACGGTGCACGCGGTCGCCAGGGCTTTGTCGAACTCGGGCCCTTGCTCACCCAGGTGCGCGACCGGGTGCAGGAACTGCATGATTTGAACAGCCCCGACGTCACCGGCGTGCCGACCGGCTTTCTCGACCTCGATCGCAAGACTTCAGGGTTCCAGAAAGGCGATCTGATCATCGTCGCCGGCCGACCGTCGATGGGCAAGACCGCGTTTTCGCTCAATATTGCCGAGCACGTGGCGCTCGAAGGCGGCATAGTCGGTGTGTTCTCGATGGAAATGGGCGGCACCCAGTTGGCCATGCGCATGCTGGGCTCGATCGGTCGTCTCGACCTGCACCGCTTGCGCACCGGCAAGCTCGATGATGCAGAGTTCGGCAAATTCGCCACTGCACTGGAGCGGCTGCAGGATGTCAAGCTGCACATCGACGAGACCCCCGCTTTGACCGCGCTGGAACTGCGGGCGCGGGCGCGGCGCCTGCACCGGGTTTACGGCAAGCTCGACCTGATCGTCATCGACTACCTGCAGCTGATGTCGGCCTCGGGTGGCAGCAGCGAGAATCGCGCCACCGAAATTTCCGAGATTTCCAGGTCGCTCAAGGCCCTGGCCAAGGAGTTGAGCTGCCCGGTGGTGGCGCTGTCGCAGTTGAACCGCAGCCTGGAGCAGCGCACCGACAAGCGTCCGATGATGAGCGACCTGCGCGAATCCGGCGCCATCGAGCAGGACGCCGATGTGATCCTGTTCATTTATCGCGACGAGGTCTATAACCCCGACAACGAGAACGCCAAGGGCATCGCGGAGGTGATCATCGGCAAGCAGCGTAACGGCCCGATCGGCAAGGTCGAACTGGCGTTTCTGGGCCAGTACACCAAGTTCGAAAACCTCGCGCGCCCGAGCGGTTACAGCTCGTACAGCAATGAATGAAATCGCCAAACCACTGGCCCGCTATGCCGCCTACCGCCGCGCCGGCGACTACATTTTTCTCTCCGGCATCATTGCCGTTGACCCGGCACGCAAGCTCATCGTGCAGGGTTTCGACGACATTCCGCCGCAAGCCGCCGCCGCCATCGGCGCCACTGGCGAGTTCTCCACCGATTTCAAGCAGGGACCGATACTGGCGCAAAGCTGGTATGTGCTCGACCGCGTACGCCAAACCGTGGAAGCCGCCGGTGGCGGCATGGCCGATGTGGTGAAACTGGTGCAGTACTTCACCAACCTTGACCACTTTCCGCTTTACTCGAAGGTGCGCGGCATGTTCTTTCCGGGCGAGGCGCCGGCATCCACCGTGGTAGGTGTATCGGGGCTGATGCCGTCCTCTGCGGTACTGGTGGAGGTTGAGGCGACAGTCTATCTGCCGCGGGTATCGGTGTAGTCGGGGCGTTCAATCCGATCGCCATGCCCGGGCCGGTGCCGCCGGCAGCGGTTTCGGCAAAGCTGCTGCGCGCGAACTTGGCGGACATCTGGTCGAGTTGATCCGCCGCTAACAGCGCCGGGCGTCGATCGTTGCGATCACATTATCGGCTGCGACCGTGAACTCGAAGCGCTGCTGCCGGCTTCTGGCGCTCAACGCGCACTCCGCCGATGCGTCTTCGACCAGGCAGCGACAAACGCTTGTCTGGTCTTATTGCGGCCCGTCGATGAGCGCGAGCGCCCGGGCCATCTCGGTTCCGTCGCGCGGGCGCACCAGCCTTCCGACTTCGTGGCCGTCATGGAGGAAGATAAGGGTCGGCCACAGCCTTACCCCGAACGAGCGCCCAAGCGGGCGGCCACGCCCGTCTTCGACCTTTATGTGCTGCAGCTTGGGGTGCCCGGCCAGGCTTGTCGCCAGGAGGGGCTGCGCGGCGCGGCAGTGGCCACAGCCGGGGCTGCCGAATTCGAGCAGCACCGGGCCTGGCAGCCTGTCGATCGCACTGCGCAAAGGTTCGGTGATGGCGTATTCATGGTTCATCGCTGTTTCCTTCAATGCACTCAAGGTGGCGGTCGCACGGGTGGCGGTCGCACGGGTGGCCGTCGAGGGCCGGCAGCTGCAACCAGCCTTGGAATCGCGTCACAACGCCGGCCAGCGCGCCTGCCAAGGCTGCGCCGCCTCATATTGCCGCGCGATTGCGCACAAGAGACCGTCCTGTCCAAAGCGCCCGACCAGCTGCAGCCCGATCGGCAAGCCTGCGGGCGACGGCGTGCATGGCAATGCGAGCGCCGGCAGACCTGCGGCGTTGGCAAAGCCGGTGAATACGGCGTGGCCGCGCGAGCCGACAGCGCGCCCGGCGATGTGCGCGGGATGGCTTTGTTCGAGCGGCCACGGCAGCGCCGCCGCGGCCGGGGTGAGCAGCAGGTCACAGGTCTCGAAAACCCGGCCCAGCCGATTGCGCATCTGATCGACCAGTTGCAGGAGTTCGAACAACGCGGTGGCCGGCAGTGCGGCCCCGGCGTCCGCATTGGCGAGCGCCGCCGGGGTGAGCAGGTCGCGCCAGGCGCCGTGCGCTGCGAGCATCTGCGCCAGACCGGCCTGCGCCAGTATCATCCAGCGCGCACTTACTGCATCGGCCAGGTCGAACTGCGCGTCGGTTACGACCTCATGCCCCAGCGCCCGCAGTTGGTCGGCGGCCTGCGCGACGCTGGCGCTGATCTGCGGGTCGACCGGCGCATCGCCGAAGGCGGGAATGTGCAGGATGCGCTGCATCGGCGGCGGTTCCGGCACGACAAACGGCCACTGGGTGAAGGCGCTCGAGGCCGCATCGCGCGCGTCGGGCGCGCTCAATACCTGCATGACTGCAATCACGTCGTCGACGCTGCGAGCGAGTGGGCCGGCGACTTCGTAGTCGAGAAAAATCGCCGGCAGGCCGTCGCTGCGCGGCACGCGTCCGCGCGATGGCTTGAAACCCACCAGCCCGGTGTGCGAAGCGGGGCGGCGAATCGAGCCGCCACCGTCGGTGCCGAGCGCCAGCGGCCCGAAGCCGCTGGCCACCGCGGCTGCCGCGCCGCCACTCGACCCGCCGGGTGTCAATGCCGGGTCCCATGGGTTGCGCGTGGCACCGAATACCCGGTTGTCGGTATGCCCTTGCATGGCGAATTCCGGGGTGTTGGTCTTGCCCAGGATCACCACGCCGGCCTGCCTCAAGCGCGCCACCGGCAATTCGTCGATGAGCGGCACGTGGTCAGCGAAGAGCCGGCTGCCCCAGGTGGCTCGCATGCCGGCTACCGTGATGTTGTCCTTGACGGTTAGCGGCACGCCATCGAGCGCGCTCAAGGGCTTGCCTTCGGCGTGACGCATTGTGCTGGCATGCGCCGCGCTGCGTGCACCCGCTTCATCGAGCGTGACGATGGCGTTGAGTCGCGGGTTATGTGCGGCAATGCGCGCCAGCACCTGCTGCAGCGCCAGGTCGGGCGTGAAGTCACGCTTGCGGTAGCCGGCGGCGAGTGCCGTGGCGGACAGGCGCCAGAGTTCGAGGGGAGTGGTTATCAAGAGTCGGTGATGCGAAATCGGCGCGGGCGCAAACGTGGTGCACCGGGCGCGCTGTGCCAAGTGGATGCGAGCGGGAGGCGTGCCGGGCGATTGTACGAAAAAAGATTCGCGGCACGCCGGTGAGTTGTCGGCAGGCCTGCCGATCACCGTACTGCAGCGCTCACTATCGAGAATTGCACAATTCATGACACAAACATGTCTTTGGCAAGACCGTCATGTTTTTGGGAACGATCAACAAGGCGTATGGCGGGGCCCGGCGGGAACTTGCTATATTCGAGCACATCATGAAGAAAAATCCGAACAAGAGGTCGTGGCGGGTGGCACGCGGGGTCCAGGGCGTGCCGGTCTCTTGCGCAGCGCAAGCATGAGCCAGGCGCTACGTGTAATCGTCGTGGGCGGCGGCCCGGTGGGCCTGGTCACGGCATTGGCGATGGCGAAAAAAGGCTTGCAGGTCACCGTGCTGGAGATGGAGGCCTGCTACGACGACAGGCCGCGCGCCGCCTCGACTCACGCTTCGACCCTGGAGATGCTCGCTGGTCTCGGGCTGATCGACGAAGTGCTGCGGCAGGGCCTGGTTTCGCCGCGTTTCCAGCACTGGGATCGGGTCTCCGGCGAAATGGTTGCCGAATTCGACTATGCGCGTCTCAAGGACGACACACCCTACCCGTATGTGGTGCAGTGTGAATCGCACAAGCTGGTGGCCATCGCCGAGGCGCGCTTGCTGGTCCAGCCCGGCGCCCAGGTATTGCGCCTGCACACGGTCACGGGGCTGCGTCAGTTCGACGACTGTGTCGAGGTCATGTGTGACACGCCAGGCGGGTCGGCCCGGTTCAGCGCCGATTTCGTGCTTGGAACCGATGGCGCACGCAGCATCGTGCGCGGCGCCATCGGCGCCGACTTTTCGGGCTACACCTTCGATGAACGCTTCATCGGCATGACCACCCGCTTCGATTTCGAGAAGCACTACGGCTACTCGAACCGCAACTACTTCTCGGACCCCGAGCGCTGGTGCGCGGTGTTCAAGGTCGCCGGCAACGACCTCAAAGGCCTGTGGCGCGTGATCTCGCCCGCCACCACGACCGAGCCGGACGAAGTGGTGCTGTCGGAGGCCTCGCTGCAGCAACGCCTGCAGCGCTTCTTCCCGCGCGCCCTGCCCTACGCGATCGAGTACCGCGGCGCCTACCGCTTTCACCAGCGGGTAGCCGAGTCGTTTCGCGTCGGCCGCGTATTTCTCGCCGGCGACGCCGCCCACATCAACAACCCGGCCGGCGGCCTGGGGCTCAACAGCGGCATTCACGACGGCCTGGAACTGGCGGAAATCCTCGAGCACAGCATGCTCCACGGCGTCGATGAGACCATGCTCGAGCGCTACCAGAGAAGGCGTCGCAGCTTGAATATCGAATTCGTGCAGCAGGATACGGTGACCAACAAGCGGCGCATGGAGGAATCCGATCCGCAGGTCCGTCGCCGCAATCATGATGAATTGAGGCGCATATCCAATGATCCGGTGGCTTGCCACCAGTTCCTGTTGCGCGCCTCGCTGATCGAGAGCACGCGCAAGGCGCGTCTGATTGCCTGAGCGGTCGCAGGAAGACCAAGTGGCCGCGGCCATGTCGGCGTGAACAGGTTTGTCGGCCGGGGATTTCGAGGAGAGGGTGTTGATGGAAGCAGGATCGGACCTTCAGGCGCAATCTTCTGCGGCTTCGCCGCAGCACCTTGATCTCGTGATTGTCGGTGCCGGCTTTGCCGGCATGTACATGCTGGTGCGCGCGCGCGAACTGGGGTTCAGCGCATGCGTGATCGAAGCGGGCCGGGACGTCGGCGGCACCTGGTACTGGAACCGCTATCCAGGGGCGCGCTGCGACATCGAGAGCCTTGAATATTCCTACGGCTTCGACGAGGCGCTGCAGCAAGAATGGAAATGGTCCGAGCGTTTCGCGTCGCAGCCGGAAATACTCGCCTATGCGCGCCATGTGGCCGAGCGCTTCGACCTTATGCGCGACATCCGTTTCGGTGCACGTGTTACAAGCGCCCGGTTTGACGATGCCGCCTGCCAATGGAGCGTGGGCACGCACACCGGGCTTGAAATTCGATCGCGTTTCGTGGTGATGGCCACCGGCTCGCTTTCGTCAACCAACCTGCCTGCCATTGCCGGGCGCGACAGCTTCGCGGGGCCGTCGTACCACACCGGCGCCTGGCCGCATGAGCCGGTGGATTTCATCGGCAAGAGGGTCGGTGTCATCGGCACCGGCTCCTCGGCGGTGCAGTCGATTCCGCTCATCGCGGCCCAGGCGCGTGAACTGTTCGTCTTCCAGCGCACCGCCGCCTATTCGGTGCCCGCGCACAATGCGCCGCTCGATGCGGAATATGAAACCAGAGTCAAGGCCGACTACCGCGCGTTCCGCCGCCGCAACGAGCGCATGCCGGCGGCCTTCGGCTCGAACCTGCGCGCCAACGAGCAGTCCGCGCTGGCGGTCAGCGCCGCAGAGCGCAAGGTCGAATTCGAGCAGCGCTGGCGCATCGGCGGCCTGGGTTTCACACGCGCCTATGGCGATATCGTCCTCGACGCGCGTGCCAACGAACTGGCGGCGGAATTCGTGCGCAGCAAGATCCGCGAGCTGGTCGCCGGCCCGGCCACCGCCGAACTGCTGTCGCCGACGCAGCCGGTGGCCTGCAAGCGCATGTGTGTCGATACCGGCTATTACCAGACCTTCAACCTGCCGCATGTGCATCTGGTCGATATCAGCGACAGCGGCATCGAGAAAATCACGCCGCGTGGCCTGACTGCGGCGGGCCGCGACTTCGAATTCGATGCGCTGGTATTCGCCACCGGCTTCGACGCCATGACCGGCACCCTGCTGCGCATGGATATTCGCGGGCGCGGCGGCATCACCCTGGGTGAAAAATGGCATGCCGGCCCGCTCAACTACCTGGGGCTCAGCGTCGCCGGTTTCCCCAACCTTTTCATCGTCAACGGGCCCGGCAGCCCCTCTGTGCTGACCAACATGATCGTCTCCATCGAGCAGCATGTGCGCTTCATCGGGGACTGCCTGGCGTGGATGCGCGAGAAGGGGCATGCGCGCATCGAAGCGGAGGCCGTTGCCGAGCGCGACTGGGTCGGCCATGTCAACACGGTAGCCAATAACACCATTTTTCCGAGCTGCAACTCCTGGTACCTGGGCGCCAATGTGCCGGGTAAAACCCGCGTGTTCATGCCCCTGTTGGGCTTTCCGGGCTACGTCGAGAAGTGCGAAGCGGTCGCAGCCCAGGGCTATGCCGGCTTCGCATTCGGCTATTGAGCACTACATTATTCATGACAAAAACATGCCTCTCACGAGGCTGCCATGTTTTTGGCAAAGATCGGTAGCATGGCCGCATTGCCGTCTTGCAGTTGAGCGATGGCTAGCGCCGACCGCAGCCCGTTCGCGGGCATCAAGGTGCTCGACGCCACGCGCGTGCTGGCCGGCCCCTGCGCGGTGTTGCGCAGCCTTGGCTACGCCGCCGAAGACATCACCGCCATGCGTGCGACGGCTGCGATAAGCTGAGCCGGTCGCTGTTGCCGGCGCCATAGCTGGCGCCAATCAACCGCAGCCAATCAACCGCAGCCAATCAACCGCAGCCGAAGTGCCGTCCCTGCAGGTAAAAAGGCTTGAGCGCCGCGTCCAGCGATTGCACCGTGGCGCGCCAGCTATCGGCCGGGTCGAGCCTGGCCTTGAGCTGCGCCAGAGCTTCTGTCATCAGCGCGGGATAGTCGATGCCGGTGGCCACACCATCGGCCACGATGGTCTTGCCGCCGACGATCACGCGCTTGACGTGGCTGGCATTGGCGCGCGCCAGCACGAAATCGAGCACCGGTACATCGTCGAAGATGCGGTCTTCCATCAACGCCCGGCCATCGAGCAGCAGCAGGTCTGCCGGTTCGCCGGCGGCGATGGCGCCACTGGCGGCAATGCCGCTGACGGCCTGCTTGCCGTGGCGGCAGGCCATGGCGAAGCCCTGGGCCGGCGTCACCGCCACCTCATAGCCCCAGCCCTTGTGCAGGTGGTAGAGCAGGCGCATCTCGCGCAAGGCGTCGTCGTCTTCATCGAAGGCGCTGCCGTCCAGACCCATGGCGACCTTGCAGCCACGCCGCAACATCTCGGCCACCGGCGCGATGCCGGAACGCAGGCTCAGGTTCGAGCTGGTGTTGACCGCGATCACCGCACCGGCGGCGGCGATCATTTCGAGTTCATCGGGGCGCGCATAGGCGCAATGCGCCAAGGTCAGGCGCGGCGACAAAAGGCCGAGCGCCAAGATGTGATTGACGATGCCGCCAGGATAGGCATGGTCGGCCCATTCGCGCTGGTAGCGGGTTTCCAGCAGGTGCATGTGCACCTGGCGTTGCTTGAGCGCGGATGCCTCGGCGACCCGGCCCAGCAGGTCATCCGAACACCACTGCACGCCGTTGGGGCCGTACTGCACGTTGAAGCCGGGGCCATGACAGGCTTCTGCGATCTCGTCGGCCAGAGCCATTTGCGTGGCCACCGATGGCAGCGGTCCGTCAAGGCGTGCCGCCACGGCCTTGCGGATCGATGCCGGCAGATGCGGCAACACCTGCGCGCTTTCGGCATAGGCCAGCGGCTGGCGATCGCGCAGCGCCACCGCGAAGCCGACATGGGTGCCTACATCGCGCGCCGCGCGCGCCACCGCACGGGCCTCGGTGACCATGTCAGTCAAACCCTGGGCGCGGGTGTAGTGGATCATCACACGACCGACCCCGCGCATCGCCGAGCGCGCCAGCGAGGTGGCGGAGGTCAGGTAGGGATCGACCCCGGGCACCACGCCCAGATAAAAGATCCAGCCTTCGAGCGGCTTGTCGAAGCCGCCGAAGGCGCTGGTGCGAAAGGCGCGTGCATGGTCGTGAGCGTTGGCGAGGCCGGGCAGGGCGATCAGGCCGTTGCCGTCTTGCGCACCGGGCATGACCGATGTGATGCTGGCGTCGTCGAAGGCTATGACGGCACCGCGCTGTTCGCTTGCGCCGGGGTTTGCGAGCAGCCAGTCAACATGGAGGTCTGTCATGGGTGAGTGTCCGTGAAAAGAAGGTGCATGGCGTGCCTGTGCCGGTCTGGAGGGTTGGCGGATACCTGCAAGAGCTCGGTGCATTGTCGTCGATTCGCACGAGACAAGCGTGCACAGGATCAAGCATCATTTGACAGGGGCATATGCATCGCCCAACATCCGCGACTCCGCGAGGGCTCATGAAAACCATACACCAACTGGCGGCCGAACTGGCCGCCGGCAAGACTTCCAGCCGCGCTTTGGTCGAACTGGCGTTAGCGCGCATTGACGATCCGGCCGGGGAGGGCGCGCGAGCGTTCTTGCGCACCCATGCCGACGCTGCGCTCCTGCAGGCCAGCGCCTGTGATCAGCTGCGTTTGTGTGGCATCGTGCCCTCGCCGCTGGCCGGCATTCCGGTTTCGGTCAAGGATCTGTTCGACATTGCCGGTGAAGTGACCCGCGCCGGTTCCAGGGTGCGCGATGATGCCGCGCCGGCAGCGGCCGATGCTGCGGTGGTGGCGCGCCTGCGGCAGGCCGGGGCGATCATTGTCGGGCGCACCAATACGGTGGAGTTCGCATTCTCCGGCCTGGGCTTGAACCCGCATTTTGGCACGCCCAAAAACCCGTGGGACCGCGCCACCGGCCGCATACCCGGCGGCTCCTCCTGCGGTGCTGCGGTGTCGGTTGCCGATGGCATGGCAGCGATGGGCCTGGGTACCGACACCGGCGGTTCGGTGCGCATACCGGCGGCGCTATGCGGCCTGACCGGCTTCAAACCCACCGCCCGGCGAATTCCGAAAGACGGCTGCTTTCCGCTCTCGACCACGCTCGATTCGATCGGCCCGATCGCGCACAGCGTTGCCTGCTGCGCCCTGATCGACAGCGTTCTCGCCGGCCAGGAGCCGCAGGTGCCGACGGCGCTGCCGCTCGCGGGCTTGCGCTTGGGCGTCATCCAGGACTATGTGCTTGCCGGCCTCGACGCTGGCGTGGCGCAGGCCTTCGAGCAGGCCTTGATCCGCTTGTCCAGGGCCGGTGCGCGCTTGACCGACGTACGCTTCGCCGCGCTCGGCCGGCTACCGCACATCAATCGCCACGGCGGCATGGTGATGCCGGAGGCCTATGCGATTCATCGCACGCTGATCGCCGCGCGCCGGGCCGGCTACGATCCGCGCGTGGCCTCCCGTGTGCTGCGCGGTGCCGAAGTGAGCGCCGCCGATTACATCGATGTGCAAAACGAACGCGCCGCGATGATCGCCGAGAGCGCGCGCATCACAGCCCCTTTCGATGCCTGGCTGATGCCCACGGTGGTGATGGTGGCGCCGCCGATCGCGCCGCTCGAGAATGACGATCTGCTCTACAACCAGACCGACTACGCCATCCTGCGCAACCCCAGCGTGGTGAATTTCCTCGACGGTTGCGCGCTGACCATACCCTGCCATGAGCCTGGCTCCGGTCCAGTGGGCCTCTCGGTGGTCGGGCAGGGTGGCTGCGATCGGCGCGTTCTGGCGATGGGCCTTGCAATGGAGAGCGCACTGCGCGTTTCCCACTGAACCACCGGAACCTGGAAAGACCACGATGCTCAAGGTTTGCCCGATGCCGCCGCAGGCGGACCCCGCGCTGCTGGCGCGCCTCAAGGAAATCGACCCCACCACCATCGGCCATTTTCGTCACTACGGTTTCGTCGATCCGGAAGTGCGCGCTTTAATTCCCGGCCGCCGCGTGGTCGGCACCGCGGTCACGGTGTGCATGCCGG
>Ga0105047_10007172_pt1 | contig 18835 bp, 15 predicted proteins | sample MAT04_FD_78384 | JGI IMG/M metagenome (GOLD analysis project Ga0105047, IMG submission 78384) | Freshwater microbial communities from Lake Fryxell liftoff mats and glacier meltwater in Antarctica - MAT-04 (megahit assembly) | ecosystem: Environmental > Aquatic > Freshwater > Ice > Liftoff... | reverse complement strand
CATGCGGTTGATCTCGCGCAGCTTCTTGGCGGCGGCCTCGGCCTTCGGCAGATTGTCGATGACATCTGACTCGTCGAAGAGCACCTGGCGTTGCAGATTGCTGACTTCGACAAAGTCGCGGTCCACGATACGAACATGGCCGACCCCGGCCCGCACCAGGTTGTTGGCCAATACGGTGCCGAGCGCCCCGCAGCCGCAGATTGTCACCCGGCTGTTGATGATGCGTTCCTGGCCCGCCTTGCCGATGCCATTGAAGCGAATCTGGCGGGAGTAACGTTCGATGGTGCTCAATTCGTTGATCATGAATGTTGCGGTTCCTTTGCGGATGCGAGCAGCGCTGACCAATCGCGATAGTTCGACACCTCTTCGCATAGCGTTTCGAGTCGTTCGACATCGTTTAGTGCCTCAACGGCTTCAACTGTCGCCGCGTCCGGAATGCCGAGTAATCGTCGGCCAAGCCGCAGCAATAGGGATCGCGCTGCTTTCAGTTCGCCTTCCTGCCGGCCTTCCTGCCGGCCTTCCTGAATGCCCAGTTCTTTTCCTTCCTCGCGACCGGTCCGATACCAGTATTCTGGCATGGTCTCTTTGTCAGATGCAATCACGGCACTCGCCTCCCGTCGGCTGGCGTCATCCCCTTGCGCGGATTCAGCAACCGCCACCCATTGTTGGATTTCTTTCTTCGGCCGACGGCTGCACGCCCACGTCAGGCCGGCACTCAGCATCTCCGTCCATAAAACTTTGTCGATGCCGTACACCTTACCCAGTTTTCGCATCGCTTCGGCGTAGATCGGCTCGAACTCCTCAACCGGGAGGTCTTCCGAACGCGCGATCGGCAGGAACTAAAAGAATGCTTCTTTACTGTCGAAGATTCTCTGAATTGAATGGCTTCTGTCTGTCATGTTCAGGATGTCAGTCGCTCGCAGCAACCGTCGTGGAGCACGCGTCTCGCGTGCTCGTCAGTTCGAGCACGCGAGACGCGTGCTCCACGTTACCGCCGCTGCAAATGGTATTCGCTACTTGACCGTCAGCAAGAGCAAGTCGCACCCGATCGGCAATCTTCCGTACCGGTTCAGGCGATGTCACTTGCCGGCTCCAACCTCATCCAGAAACGATTTCAGAAACTCGACCTGCTCTTTCTGCCACTTCTGTTCCTTGGCGTAGCCGACGAGCGTTTCCATGTCTTCCCGCGCGCTTCGCAGCGTGTCACCCGTGAGACGCTGCAGATAAGTTGCCTGATACTCCATCGCTTCGGCTGCGGCCTCGTCGTTGACGACTTCCGGATCGCTGCCTTCCAGAAATACATAGGCGTGCAGCATCGCCAGCAGCATCGGGTTGACCCCCAGTTCTTCCGGAATCATGGGGAAGACGGCCGCGCCTTCGGGTGTTTCGTCGTTCATGGTTCATCCACCAGCGACCGCGGGGATCAGCGCGACCAGTTGCCCGTCCTTAACGACCGTCTGCATCTCGTCGAGGTAACGAATATCTTCGTCATTAAGGAAGATGTTGATGTACGGCCGCAGTTTGCCGTCGTTGAACAGCTTGGGCCCGATCGTCGGATGCTTCGCCACCAGGTCGGCGAGAGCTTCCTGCACGGTGCCGCCCGCGACTTCAACCTCGGTCTTGCCGGCGGTATGTTCGCGAAGCGGGGTGGGGATTTCGATGCGGACTGCCATAATCACCTCTTGAGGTTAGCCGCGAGTCGGAGGGTTTCCGGAGACTCGCGGCTAAACGGGACAAGTCAAACCAAAACCGGTTCGCGCTCCACGCTTGGCGCATCGACCAGGAGGTCGAAAGCCTCCAGCGACGGCTTGATCACCACCGGGGGTTCGATCGCCTCGTACAGCGCATCCATCGTCTTGAGCCCGTTGCCCGTGATGCAGAGGACGATCTCTTCATCCCGCGGAATGCGGCCTTGTTCGATCAGCTTCCGCGCCACCGCTACGGTGACGCCGCCTGCCGTCTCGGCGAAGATGCCTTCGGTGCGGGCCAGCAGTTGCATTGCTTCGATGATTTCCGGGTCGCTCACGTCGTCGGCATGGCCGCCGCTGTCGCGGATCAGCTTGGCGGCGAAATAGCCGTCGGCCGGGTCGCCGATCGCCAGCGACTTGCAAATTGTGTTCGGCTTGCGGACCGGCTTGTGGCGTTCGCGGCCGGTCTTCACGGCATCGGTGATCGGGTTGCAGCCGGTCGCCTGCGCGCCGTACATCTTCGTCGTCACCGGCGTCTTGACAATGCCGACTTTGTGCAGTTCATCGAACGCCTTGTGAATCTTGCCGATCAGGGCTCCGCCTGCCATCGGGCAGACCACGTGCTGCGGGAAGCGCCAACCGAGGTCCTCCGCGATTTCGAAGCCGTATGACTTCGACCCCTCCGCATAGAACGGGCGGAGGTTAATGTTCACGAAACCCCAGCCGTACTTGAACGCGACCTGCGTACAGAGCCGGTTGACTTCGTCATAGGTGCCGGTCACTGCGATCACGTTCGCGCCGAAGATGCTGGTGCCCAGCACCTTGCTTTTCTCGAGATCGGAGGGGATGAAGATATAGGCTTCGAGCCCCGCCGCCGCGGCGTTTGCAGCCACGCTGTTGGCCAGGTTGCCCGTTGATGCGCAGCCCACGGTACGGAAGCCGAACTCGCGCGCTTTGCTCAGCGCGACCGATACCACACGATCCTTGAACGACAGCGTCGGGAAGTTCACCGCATCGTTCTTGATCCACAGCCGTTCGACGCCCAGCGCGTCGGCGAGGCGGTCGGCCTTCACCAGCGGTGTGCCGCCGACCTGCGGGCCGACGGTCGGTTCGCCTTCCAGCGGCAGCAGTTCGCGGTAGCGCCACATGTTCCGCGGACGTTTCTCGATCTTCTCGCGGCTGATGTTGCGGGCCACAACGGCGTAGTCGTAGTCGACTTCCAGTGGGCCGAAGTCGTCAACACAGAAATTGATAGCGGACTTCGGGTACAGCTTGCCGCAGACCTTGCAACGCAAGCCGATCGAGAAATCTGGCACGGTAGTGAGGCTCCCGCGTTGCCGTGTGTGTGACAACGCCTAACGGTACGATTGCGATGAACTGTGCCGGGACAATCCGCGTTCCCGACGCGGGAACGTCTCAGCGGATTGAGATAGAAGGGGTGCTATACGTTGTCACCCGCGTCTGATCTTTCCCGGCTCACCGGGCAGGAGTTAGCACCTTTGCCCACCCGCTGACATTTGAATCAGCGAATCGACCGGTTGCTGTGGCTTCGAAGGGCCTGTTCCCTCAGCCACTCTGGATCGTACATGGGCCTGATAAGCGCCCACGGGATCGAACTTGATACAAATCTTATCCTCCGAATCCGCTGATGACAACGGCTTCGTGAAGATTTTCTCGGTCAGGGCAACCGCCGCCAGCAAGTCTGTTCCAGCACGATGACCAGCAGCACTAGCGTCAGCCCCGCCCCCGCCAACCACGGATACAACTCGCGGTACCGCCGAAACGCGTTGCTCGCGATCGTCCGGCGTTCCATCGCATCGACCTCCCGGCAGACCTGCAGCAACTGCGACCCGTCGTTCGCTTCGAACACACGCCCCTGCGTCAGGCGGGCCACAGCATCGTTGATCGCCCGCGCTTCATCACGCTGCTTGCGATCCTGTTCCGGAACGGTGCCCCCCGTGTCGATGACATAGATCGGCACGCCGAGGTTCGCCGCCAGTTGGGCCGCCTGCCGCGGCTTCAGCGGCTTGCGGTTCGGGTCGAGCTGATCGGGATAATTCAACTCGCCGTCGCTGATCAGGATCATCACCCGCCGCGGCAACGGTGATCGCTCGAGACTGCTCAGGCCCAGCGCGATCGCATCGCCGATGTTGCTCCCCTCCTCGCGGATCGAGCGTGGCCGACGATCATCCAGCAGATGCAGCAGCACCCGGTGATTCAATGTCGGCGGGCTGATCGGCTGCGGCCAATTGGTAAAGGTGACCAGCCCGATCGCATCGGTCCCCTCGGGACCCGATCGCCCGGGCAGCGTCTGACCGAAGCCGTCATCGCCGCCTTCGATGAACAACCGCAGCGCCCGCCGGGCCGCCTCCTGCCGCGGGATCGGGGCACTGTCCGGCTGCCAGGTAAAGGTCGGTGCGTCCATGCTGCCCGACACGTCGAGCACCACCATGACGGCGATGCCTTCGGTTTCGATGCGAGTCTTTTCATCAGGCAAGCGCGGACCGGCCGCGGCGATGATGAGCAGCACCAGGGCCAGAAGCTTCAACATGGCGGAACCGATGACCGCCCGCCGCGCACGGCCGCGCGGCAGACCGGCGAGCATGCGCAGATCGGGAAATCGCAACGCCATGCGCGATGCCGGCCGCAGCAGAAGCAGCGGCACGACGAGAAGGATCAGCAGCAGTTCGGGATGTGTGAACGACACTCAGTCAATGTACAAAAGCGCGGAACATCACTTCCGCATCAGGTAGTACTTGATCGAATCTTCCAATTGGCGGACGTCGCTGCCACGCCACAATTCACGGCCCGCGTGGTCGAGGAGGATCATCGTCGGATAAGCGCGGATCTTGAACTGGCTCTGCACCCGGCCCTCCTGGCCTTCGGGCTCGAAGAGAACGCCGTAGTTCATCGGCTTCGGTGTCTTGCGCAGGTAGTAATCCTTCACACCGTCCACCGCCTTGCGACGTTGGCTGAACGGCAGGTCATCGCAGGCGACTCCCACGACTTCAACATAGGTCGCGTACCGCGACTGCAGGTCGATCAGTTCCGGGATCTTCCGCAGACAGGGCATGCAGGTCGTGCTCCAGAAGTCGAGTACAACCAGCCGGCGGTCGGTCAGGTTGCGGTACTCGACCGGGTTACCCGGCGCATCGCTGAGCGTGAAGTTGATCTGCGGCGGCAGCGTTCGAGTGTCCGGTTGGGTGCCCGTCAACGGCGAAGAGTTCGACGGCACGGCCGACATGCTCGACGAGCCCGTGGACACAGGCGGCGGTTCGAAGCTCGGGATCGACGCGGTCGGCGGCCAGTTGCGGGCACTGTCGGCCACATTGGGGTTCGCGTTCTGGCTCGCGGCCGGCGGAGGCGGCGGCAACGGCACGGAAGTCGGCGTCGGCTTACCCGGCCCCCACGACTGGTCAGCCCCGTTCAGCGGATCACGCCCCACTGGAGCCGGCTCGGGGCTCGGAATACTCATCTTCGGTTCCGACAACTTCGGCTTCGGCGACTCTTTCGGCGAAGTGGGCGGCGCTGCCACCGGAGCGGCCGGCGCCGTCACCTGATTGGCCGTCGACTCCGTCATCCGGATCAGCACCCGGGCGTTCGGCGCCTGCGTGATCGTCGCCCCTGCAAGCACCCGGCCGCGATCTTCCCCGCGCACTGACAATTGGTACGTCGTGCCGCTGTTGAGGCCCTTGATGACGAAGATGCCATCCGAATCCGCCTGCACGCCGATCGGCTTAACGTTTGGTCCGCCGTCGATCGGCGTTACGTTGACGACCGCGTTGACCGGCGGGTTGCCGTACGAGTCCAGCAGTTTACCGGCCAGTAAGCCATCCTGCTGAGGTGGCGGCTGCACGGGGCGGCTATCGTTGGGGCGGGAGGCGCGGTCTTCGGACCAGAACGTGGAATCGTCGCGATTGTTGTTCCCACCCGACGCGGGCCGATCGGGGGCGTTCGGCTTCTTGCCCGTTGAGTTGCAGCCGGCCCCGAAGAGGCTGACTGCCAGCAAGATGAACGTTGCCCCACGCATGTGAATTGGCCCCCGGAGCGAGTCGGCCGAGATCATTCGGCAACGATGCCCATCACGATTGTTCCCGCCTGATTGCCCCCGGTCAACCGACCTTGCCTGTCTTGAACGTTTCGACCGGGATTCGCCATCCCCCCACGTCCGCCATCCCGCGTGAACGGGTCAGCCAGCGCGGACAGCTCAGCCGCTTCATTTACCGCATCCCGCAGAGCCCCACCTGCCGCGGACATGACGGTCAGCACATACCGTGCAGTCGTTTCGCAGTCGAGCCTTTCTTGACGCGCGTTCCCCGCCCGGCTATCGTGAGCGAAGCGAACAGCCTGCGGAACCGGCTGTCGACCCGATCGATTCCTTGACGAAGAGAACCATGACGCAGCGTTCATACCGGTGGTTGTTCGTCACATTGGCCCTGACGGGCGTGACGGTCGATCTGGTCAGCAAGTATGTCGTTTTCCGAAGTCTGTACAACCCCACGCTGGTCGGCGAGCGTGAAGTGATCCCCGGTTGCTTCAATCTCCACGTCGATTTCCGCTCCGGCGCGGAACAATGTGACTGCTACTTCACCAAACTCAACGGCCCGGTCCCGCCGCGAGTCAACCACGGCGCGCTGTTCGGCCTGGGCAGCGAGCATACCCGTTTGGCCAACACGTTCTTCGCCGGTGTCAGCGTGCTGGCCGCGATCGCCATCGGCGTCTGGGGCACGCGCGCATCGACCCGTCGTGACTTCGTGCTCTCCGCCGCGCTTGGCCTGATCCTCGGCGGAACGCTGGGGAACCTGTTCGATCGCATCGTCTTCGGCGGCGTCCGCGATTTCCTCTACTTCTATCTCATCGACTGGCCCGTCTTCAACTTCGCCGACTGCTGCCTCGTTGTCGGTGCGGGCCTGCTCCTGTTCCACGCGTTGTTCATCCACCAGGAAACAAAGCCGGCGCCCGCGATTGCGGCGCCGGTCGTGGATGGGTGAGACAATCGGAAAAACACAGGGTTGATAATCAGAACGAGGCCGCGTGAAGCCGCGGCGCTGAGCGGGCGCGGCTTTGCGATCGCCCTACTTGCCCGCTTCCAGAAACACGTCCAACTGCTGTCCTGCATATAGTTTTGTCTTGCCCGGTTCCGCAGCGTAGATCACCGGCAGCACGCGCGTATCCACGCGTTCCGTGCCGGCTCCGGTCAGCGACTTCTTCGGGACGACCAGCGGTTCCACGCGCACGAACTTCAGCGGGATATCCGTTTCGGGGCTGCCTCTCGGGGTGGCTCGGCCGGGGGTGCCGGGTTTGAAGCGGGGCAGGTCGCTTTCGTCGATGTCGACGCGCACGTGCAGAACACTCAAGTCGCCGACGACCAGCAATGCGGAACCTGCCGAGGAAGCGACGTATTCGCCTTTGCGGACATTGCACTGAAGCACGGTGCCGTCGATCGGGGCGTGGACGGTCAGCCGTTCGATTTCGGTCATCGTCTGTTTCATCAACTCTTCGGCCTGTTGCACGTTGCTGCGCGCGATCAGTTGCTCGTAGGACCATGAGCCTTTCTTCAGCAGCGTTAACTCGGCCTCGGCCTTCGCGAACTGGGCCTCGGCCACGCCGACCGCGTTGCGCCGGCGGATCACTTCTTCATCACCCACGGCACGTGTCTTGATCAACTGCTGCGCACGCAAGTACTGGTCGCGGGCATCGTTCAGCGTTGCTTCCGCTTCACGCACGCGCGCTTCCAGGGGCGGTACCTCCTCGGGCCTGGGCATCTGCTCCAAGCGTGTCAGCGTTGCCTTAGACGCGGTCAGGTTCGCCTGCCGCGACCGCAGTTCGGCCTGCAGCGCCCGGTCGTCGAGACGAAACATCGGCGTGCCCGGCTTGCCGGGCTTCGGGCCTTCAACTGTCTCGCCAACCTTCACGAACACATCGGCCACTACACCCGGAAGGTGCGAGCCGATGGCGATATTCTCGCTGCGCGCCTCGACGACGCCACCGCCCGCGATGGTGCCCCGGTACGGCGTACGCGACGGCTCTGCCGGCGGCGGCGACCTCGGCGGCTCCTGCTGCGCCCGCACCACGTGGTACACCGCGAAGCCCAGCAGCAGCAGGCTGATCATCGGGAGGAACAGTTTCGATTTCATCTGACATCTCCACCATGCATGCCGTCGGCATGCACGCTAAACGGACCCTTGTACGCTCTCAATGCGGCCGTCGCTCATCGTCACGATCCGGTCGCCGAAGTGATAGACGCGGTTGTCGTGCGTAACCACGATCACGGCCCGGTCCGGCTTGCAGGCGACCGCCTTGAGCAGATCCATCACGGTCTGGCCCGATTTCGCGTCGAGGGCGGCAGTGGGTTCATCGCACACCAGCAACCGTGGTTCGTGTACCAGTGCCCGCGCAATCGCCACGCGCTGCTGCTGCCCGCCCGAGAGTTGCCCGGGCAGCGACTTGACGCGCTCGCCCAGCCCCACCGATTCGAGCACCGCCCCCGCCATGGCCACCGCCTGCTTGCGCGGTACACCGGCGATGATCAACGGCACGGCGGCATTCTCAGCGGCCGTCAGCGATGGCAGCAGGTTGTACTGTTGAAACACAAAGCCGACGTTCTTGCTGCGGAATGCAGTGCGCTCCCAGGCCCTCATCTTCTTCAGGCTGTTGCCCAGGATGTTCACGTCGCCATCGCTGGGGTTCAACAGCCCCGCAATCACCGAGATCAGCGTCGTCTTCCCGCAACCCGACGGGCCGACCAGCAGCGTCATCTCGCCGAAGGCGACATCGAGATCGATCCCGCGCAGAACCTGTACCTGGGTGTCGCCCTCGCCGAAGCTCTTGGTGAGCGCGGTGCACACAACAGCGGAAGAAGGCGATGCCGCAAGCGGCGGTGCGGCGGGTTTTCGTTCAAGTGTCGCGACCATCGATCCATCCTCTGAATTCCGCAATCCGAAATCCGCGTTCCGCAGTTCGCTTACCTGAAGACAATCGCCGGTTCCAGTATCAGCACGCGCCTGATACTCAACAGGCTCGCCAGCAGCACAATGAAGATCACGGCCACGGCGGTTCCGGCCATCACCTGCCAGTACATATGAAAGCCGAGCAGGGCCGGAACATCCTTGGTCCCTTCAAAGAACGCGGCCGCCAGGCCCATGCCCATGCCGTAACCGATGACGCCGACCACCAGGCCCTGAATCAGGATCATGCCGACAATCCGCAGATTGCTGGCACCCATCGCCTTGAGCGCGCCGAACTGCTTCAGGTTCTCGATGGTGAACAGGTAGAACGTCTGCCCCGCGATCGCGACGCCCACCACGAAGCCGAGCATCACCGTGATGCCGAAGTTGACCGGGATGCCCGTATTCGCGAGATAGAACTCGATCGTCATCCAGCGGAACCTCTCGGCAGTTACCGCCTTCAGGCCTGTCTTGTCGTGGATGCGTTGGCAGACATCAGCCGTGGTGGCGCCGTCCTGCGGCTTGGCCAACACGAACGACATCAGCCGGCGTTCGGGCGGCGCGTACTGCATTGCCCGCGAATACAGCGTGTAAACGATCCCCATCGACTGAAACGGCGGCGATGCCTTGCAGATGCCGACCACCACAGCGCGATGATCGTTCATTTCCAGTTCCATGCCCGTGCGCAATGGTTGCCCGGGCCAAAGGTAGTTGAACGCGGCCTCGTCGATGATTACGGCATCGGGTTGTTTGAGATCAGCCAGTGTTCCGCGCGTGATCTCGCGCGGGGCACCGATCATCGTGTCGTCGTCGATGCCGAGCATGATGACGCTGCGGAAGTCGGCGGTGGAACCCGGGGCATACCCTTCCGCAAGTCGGGCCCGCACGTTCCCCTTGTAGAAGCGCACTGCCCAGTCGACCCCCTCGACCCCGCGAACGCGCTGCAGGTCGGTGTCGGCCATGCCGGTCGTTTCATCCATGTAGCGCACGTTCGGGTCCATCACCCAGATGTCCGCTTCCTGCACGTCGCGAATCTGGCTCGTCGTGCGCTCCATGATGGCGATGAAGATCGACACCTGGTGCGCTATCAGCAGCGAGGCGAACATCACGCCGAAGACGATGCCGAAGTACTTGCTCCGGTCGCCGGTCAGCATCTTCAACGCGATCCAGGTCATCGGGTCACCCCCAGGGCCTTCAGCGAAAAGTCCGCGATATGCCCGGCCAGCAGTTCGACATCCAGTCGTTCCATCGTCTCTTTGCCGACCAGAATCTCGGCCACGGCCCAGTTCTGCCGGTAGTACAGGCACTGTCCCACGATGCTGAAACCGATCAGCCAGCGCTTCTCGATCGGCACGTCGGGGATCAACTCGCTAAGGATCGCGTGCAGCAGTTGCGCCATGGGGTGGATATGCGCCATCACCGCTTCCCGCGTCGCCATGCTCGGGCTCGCGAACTCGCGCATCACCAGCTGCATGGCCGACAGCCGCGGAGCCCGCACGAAGCGCGACATCAGCACGTGGATGAAGTCGCGCAACTTCTGTTCGCCCGAAGTACCGCTCCGCCACTCCGGAAACGGCAGGCCATCGCTACAGCAACTCAGGGCGTTCTTGACCACTTCCGTGTACAAGTTCTCCTTGCCACGAAAGTAGTAGTTGACCGCCCCGATGTTTTTCACCCCCGCACGTTCGCAGATCATCCGAACCGTCGTCGCCTCGTAACCGATCTCAGCAAAAATCGGCTCCGCGGCATCCATGATGCGCTGCCGCGTTTCGTCCGGTTCAGTTGGCGTTACCCTTGCTGGGACAATAGTTTCTGTCATTTTCATCCCGGGAGAGGATACACCATGAATCGACCGTTTCAAACGATTGATTTAATCAAATGTAGCAAACGCTTGTTTTAAAGTCAAGAGGGATGCGAAACACCATCGCGAAGGCGATGCAAATCTGGACATGTCTGGTATGATCTGTAAAAGGGTAAAGTGTGATCGTTCGCCGAGTTCTGACGGCGAATCAACAGTATCGCTTAGATCAGTCGAGTCACATGGCGGACGATCTGCCCGAAGAAATCGACCGACAGATCAGGAAGGCGGGGCTGCCGACTGGTGGCAGCTTTCCTTTTATTCCAAAACTCGACACGAACCTGAAAGGGAGGCCGATCATCCGGAAAGAGACGATCCAGGGCGGGCCCAGGAAAGGCAAGAAAGGATACGTGGATTCCGACGGCAAAATCTGGATCCGCGATAGGGCACACGGAGGGTATCCCGACCATTGGGATGTGCAGGAGAACGGCGGCACCCAGGGGTAGCGTCGCGTCGGGGATGATGGCGAACCATTGCCCTGACGACATTTTTGGTAACGCATTGCTGCCGAAACCTTCAAACACAGCGAAACGAGGCGAGTATGTCTGCAATTGCGTCTACTGGCACACGTATCGATCCCGTTGGACTTGCCGGGCTTGGAAAGAGTGGCTGTTGGGAAGTGTCTGTCGATGAAGGCCCCCGAAATTGGTCGATGCAGATTGAAGGGCGTACGGCCTTCCTTTCGTTCGAGATCAAGTCTCCGGCCATCGTCAGCGAGCTACTTGATTTTCTCGTCCCGGCTGGCGATTCATCCCCTCCGTCGGAGATTACCCTCAACAGCAACCACGACGAGACAATCTCGCTTGCCCGCGATGATGAGTTCGCGGATCGTTGCTTCCTGATCGTCGAAACGAACCGCAAACTCGTGATGCGGCTGACGCTTGCCGGTGCGGACCTCTCGGCGTTCGTGGATGCCTTGCGGCAAGCAAATGAAGACATTGCCAACTGATTGACATTTCGCGAATACTGATGATTCTGACCATGCGGGCGTCATTCTCACCGGCGGACATGGTTATCGCCTCCTGTCACGGAAAGTTGAGAACCAACGTGGACGCATTGTGAAACCCGCCAACTCCACGCGTGAAGTCGATGGCCCTTCCTTGTATAATGCTCTCGAAGCTGATTCAACATGACACGACTGCCGGGAACCGTCTGAGGGACGCATGCATTTTCAGTTCATCGTGGCACCGCCGACCCCCGCGTTGCTGCCGCCGGCCGGGCCGGCGGCCGACCACTCTACCGAGTTGCTGACGCAGTTGCTGGACATCCAGCGCGAGCAACTGAGCCTGATGCAGGCACAGGCCGTCGCCGGCGGGGATAACTCGCAGGCCCGCTGGCGCAACTTCTTCGAGCGCTGGCAGGGCGAGTTCCCCGAACTGCCCGGCAGTTTCCGCGAAGTGCTGCCCACCGTGGAACGCGCCTACCTGCGGCTCATGAGCGACATGGTGGATCATCTGAACGATGAAGACTCGCACGGCCTGGAGGACGACTTCTCGCTGGGCGAATTCCTAGACCGCTATGCGATGAAGGCGAGCCAGATCGGCACCATCCTCAATCTGCTGGGGCAGATGGTCGAGGCCTCTCGCAGCGACGAGTAACCGGGAACCCATTGAATCCATGGACATCGCGACGGCGGACCTTGCACCGATTCGAGAACTGTACGCCCGGGGTCTCTACGTGCAGGCGCTGGAGCGCGCGAAGGCGTTCGGTCCGTTCAAGGAATGGTCGAACGCCGCCGCCCGCCTGCTCGCGGGCCGGCTGGTGATCCAACTGGGCGCCCCGCGCCTGGGCCGTTGGCTGCATCTGCGTGCCTACCGCGACACGCCGACCTATCACGAAGCGATCTACTACCACGCCCGCTATCGGCTTGAGAAGCATGGGCCCTACGGCTGCTGGCAGTTCCTTCGCCGCAACCCCGAGTGGAACGACGCCCCGCCCGAAGTCCGGGCCGACTGGTACGGGCTGCACGGCTTCGTCGCGGCCCGGCTGCGCGACTTCGACCGGGCCGAACGCTTCCTGAATCGCGCGGAGTCGCAGGCGCACGACCGCGCCTGGCTGTCCATCGAGCGTGCGAGCGCCTACGAGTTTGCCGAGCGTTTCGACGATGCCCTGCAGGCCGCGAAGCATTCGCAGGAACTGATCCCCTGGTTCCGCCCCGGCGTGCAGGCGACCGCGCACCTGCTCCAGGTGCAGGGTCGCGAGAACGAAGCGCTTGACCACCTCACCGAAGCGGTGCAACACATCGAATCGGGCATTGTGGTCGCCCAATTGGCCGCCATCCAGCTCGACATGGGCCGCACCGGCGATGCCCGGACCAGCTACGAGCGCTATGCCGAACTGTCGCCCCTGATGGAGCAGGAAGTCAGCGATTGGCTGGCCGCGCGACGCTGCGATTCCGCCTACTTCATGGGCGACATCGCCGCCGCGAAGGTGCAGGCTCCGCTCGCGGACGATGAGTTCTACACCGACTTCGCCGTACGATTGGAACTGCCCCACGATGCACCGGGCAACAGCGTGCGGCTGACCATGCCCGAGTTCCCCGTCTCCCCGACGCCGCCCCGCCCGCTGACGATTCTGACTCGCTTCTGGAACGCGCCGGACATCAAACTGCCGGACGAAAAGCCCACGTTCGACGGCCTGTGGGAAAGTGAGGAACGACAGTCGGCTCGGACTGCCGGCTTCCACGAGCGCGAGTTCACCATCACGCCCGAGTTGGCCTTCGCGATGCTCGATCGCGGCATCCCGTTTCTGATGACCATGGTCGACGCGGGGTACACGCATTCGCAGGTCGTCTGCGGGTATGATCGACAGCGGAACTCGATTTGGATGCGCGACCCTTCGGGCCGGCGTTCGATTGAATCACCGCTGAAGCCGCTGCTTGAGCGCTATGCGCCCTTTGGCCCGCGCGGTCTCGCGATCGTCCCCGAAGAAAAGAAACACCTGTTCGACAGCTTCGTCATCGGCGATCCGGATCAGGCACTGTACGACCAGCTTCACCAGTTGCAGGAATGCCTCGCCGTCAATGATCGTCCGAAGGCGGGTTGGCTCCTGACCCAGATGCAGGAACATCGGCTCAAGGACTTTGCCCGCCTGGCACTCGCGCGCTACGACGCGAACTCGACGTTGCTGCTGCAGGCGCTCGATCGCGTTCTCGACCAATGGCCCGACGAATCGACCTTTCTGCTCAGCCGCATCAACGTGCTTCGCGACCTGGGCCGCAAGGATGAGCGCCTGGCCATGGCGAGGCGACAGCTTCGCCGCACCGATGGCGACCCGCTGTTCGCCCAGCACTACGCGCAACTGATTCTGCCCGATGCCCGCTTCCAGCGTGAAGGCGTGCACGTGATGCAGCGCGGCATCCGTAAACGGCCGTACGCCGCGGTGGCGTACTACTTCCTCGCCAACCTGCTATGGGAGGAACACGAGTTCCACGAAGCGACCGACCTGTACCGCTTCGCCGCCTGCCTGGACGAACGCGACGAGCAATTCGCCGAGGCCTACTTCCGCGCCGCCCGCGTTCTGGAGCAGACGCCCGAAGCGATGCGATTTCTGCAGACTCGCTTCAACCGCACCAAAGGCAAGCTCGCGTCGCCGGCCCGCGCCCTGTTCTATTCGCTGAGCGAACAGGACGAAATGCAGTCGGCCTTCAAGGTCCTCGACCAGGTCACCGAAGCGACCGATGCCGGCGGGGATCGCACTGAGACGGGTGAAGTTCTGCTGTTCGCGGCCGAGTTGCGGGCCGACTACAACGAATCGCAGAAGGGGATCGAACTGCTGGAGAAGGCCAAGGAGCGAACTGCGTTGCCCGCCTGGCTGCGCACTGCCGCCCGCATGGCCACGCTGCGCTGCGACCTGCCACTGGCGAAACGTCACTGGGAAGAGTTGCTGATAGTCGAACCGCTGGCGGCCGACGCGTACCGCGCCATGCCACGATTGATCGCCGACCTGCAGGGCCGTGATGCCGCCGTGGTGTGGTTGCGCCAATGGGCCGACAAGCACCCGACGCATCATCCGCTGCAACAGTTGCTGATCGACTGGCTGCGGTCGGAAGCACCGGGACCGGTGGGCGTCAGCAGCGATTTCTCGGCCGAGCAGATCCTGCGTCGGCTCATCGACCAATGCCCCGAGGATGCCTGGGCTCACCGCGAATACGCCCTGCACCTGGCGAACAACGGCCGCGCCGCCGAGGCGTTCGCGGAACTCGAGATCGCGCACGACCTGGAACCGGACAGCGCGTCGTACCTGTACACACTGGGCCATGTCAGCCTGAAGGCGGACAAGCCGGCCGAATCGCGCGAAGCCTACGAGGAGGCCATCCGCCGATCGGTGGAGAACGACGTCGCCATCGCCGAACTGGTCGCGCTGGCCGGTGAGGAAGACAAGGAAGACGCGCTGCAGTTCATTGCCGACGAACTGAAAACGCAGCCGGTGTTCAGCGATGGCCTGATGGCGTTCCGCGATCAGGCCGTCAACATCATGGAGCCCGATGACCTGCTGCGCATCCTGCAGGGGTTACTCGATGATCATGCGGAAGTCTGGGCGTGCTGGTCGACGGTCAGCCAGCAGTTGCTGATCTGTGGCCGGTTGGAAGAAGCCCACGAACTGGCGAAGGAAGCAGTCATCCGCTTCCCGCTGCAAGCCCGGCTGTGGATCGACCTGGCCGAGGTGCACCGGGCTCAAAGCGACACCGAGGGACAGATCGAGGCGTTGCGCCGGGCCGTGGGCGTGGCCCCGGGCTGGAGCTATGCCGCGCGCGAACTGGCCGAGGCGCTCGAATCGAACTTGCAGAGCGAGGATGCGCGCGTCGTACTCGAACAGGCTGTCGCACGCTCATCGCTCGACCCGGTCAACCATGGCTACCTCGCGGACAACCTGTGGAACTCAGGCGATTCAACCGAGGCGCTCGAACGGCTGCGGGTCGCACTGAAGCTCGACCCCGGGTACGACTGGGCGTGGCGCGCACTGGCCGACTGGACGGAGCGGATGGAATGCCCGGCGAATGCCGTCGAGATCACACGTGAAGTGGCGTACGTTCGCCCCGGTGACGCGCGGGCCTGGCTTTCGTTGGTGCGTGTCCTGCCGGGGCGCGAGCAGGCCGAGGAAGCACTTGAATCGCTTGATCGGGCGATCGCGCTCAACCCCCGCTCGATCGAAGCCTATGACCTGAAGGCCGAACGCCTGGCGGAGATGGGCCGTTACGACGAGGCGAAGGCAGCCGCACTGCCGGAGATCTTCGACGCTGACCCGCCGATGGTACTGCAGGGCCGGGCCGCGTGGGTGGAGGCCCGTCGCGGCCGCTTTGATATCGCCTGCCGTGAGATGCAGGCCCTGGTGGCACTTGAGCCGCATTACTACTGGGGTTGGCAGCAACTGGCCGAGTGGTACAACGAGACCGGCAAATCGGACCTGTACCTGGAAGCCGCCGAGAAACTGGTCGACCTGCGTGGCGACAGCCCGGTCGCCCTGGCGATGCGCGGCGAGGCCCGCATGCAGACCGGCGATCGCGACGGCGGCAAGGCCGACCTGCGTGAGGCCCAGCGCATCGCCCCCGGCTATTCGTTCGCCGGCATGCTGCTGTTCGATGCCTATCTGCACGATGAGGAGTACGGCAGCGCCCGCGCGGCCCTGGCGCTGCTGCAGGAGCATATCGGCGGCTCGGGCCGGCCGTTCGTGGCGGCGCGCTACGCTCAGCTTGCCTCGCACGAGAAGGACAGGGACGCCGCGCTCGACGCCGTGCGCGATGCCTGTTCGTTGCCCTGCGACTCTACCTGGCCGATCAACGCCGCCGTGGCCGAGTGCCGCAAAGCCGACTGGTCCGACGATGTCGATGCCGTTCTCTGCGATGTGATACTGAACAGCGAGGAGTTCCATCCCTACACACTGTTCGCCTGGCTCGAGGGGCCCGACGGGGCGAACGCGAGCATCGACCGCAAACTGGAACTGATCGACCGGCAGATTGCAGTCCACCCGCGCTACGTGCAGACGTACGACGTAAAGGCCGAGATGCTCGCCCGGGCCAGCCGCTACGACGAAGCCCTGGAAGCATGCGAGCCGCCTGCCTACGGCGACATCATGCCGATGATCCTGCGTGGGCGGGCCGCCTGGATCCATGGCCTGCGCGGCGACCGCGACACCGCCATCGCCCGCATGCGTGATATCCTGAATGCCGACCCCGACTACTACTGGGGCTGGCAGCAGATCGCCAACTGGTTCGATTCCGCCGAAGCGCACGCGGACTACCTGGAAGCCGCGGAAAACCTCGTGCGTCTTGCCCCCGCCGATCCGGCCGCGTACGGCTATCGCGGGGAAGCCAAACTGTTCGCCGGTGACCGCCGCGGAGCCAAGTCGGATTTTCAAAGGGCCTACGAACTCGACCCCAACTACGCGTTCGCCGGCCTGCATCTGATGGACGAGTTGCTGGCCGACGATGACATCGATACCGCCACGCGCACGCTGGCCCGATTGCAGGAGCATATCGGCGGGCCCTACGTCCGCCTGCGGGCCATCCGGCTGGCAGTCAAGAATCGCGATCTCGAAACGGCTCAGGATCAATTTGCCCAGTTGTGCCGCGACGAGGATTCACCCTACCTGCTGCTGAACAAAGCGGCAGACGCGCTTGCCGAAGCCGGCTGGGGGCCTGAAGTTGACGTAATGCTGAACATCGCTGTGGACGACGAAGGCAGCGTCAGCCATGTGGGCCGGCTGTGGGTCGAACGCAGCATCGCCCGCAACGACCCCGACTTCGAACGCAGGTTGCCGCTGATCTTTGACCGTGGGGAGATCGGGCAGGAGGCGCTGCTGGCCGCGATTGAAACCCTCGGCAAGCCGTCGTCCGCCGGACGACTGCACGAGTGCATCGCCCAACATGAGAAAGTGCTGCGCGAAACCGACCGCGGCTGGGCGAAGACCGCCCGGGCGCTGTTGAGTGTCAATGACCTGCAAGTCGCGCGGGCATGGGTGGACGACTGGTCGTCGCGCACCGACGCCGAGCCGTGGATGCTGCTTCCCGCGGCATTGGTATTCCGTTCACTCAACGAGATGGACGAAGCGTATCGCATCAGCCTGCAGGCGCTCACGCAGGCCCCCGACCCGACGACGCCCGAGCATCAGGTGTTCGTCGCGATTGAAGACGCCCTCGTCGGCAAGACCGGCGATGCCGCCTTGTTGCTGCGCGACATCGACCCCGAAGACCTCGATGATGTGCCGCGTCTGTTGTTCCACTTCGCCGAATCGCTGATCGAAGTGCAGCGTGCAGGCGAGGATCAAAAGCAGACCGTCTTCCGCGTGATGCGGGCGAAGGTCGAAGAGGCGATCGCCACCTACGCACCCAAGACAGGTCACGACGATCTGTCCCGCTGCTACCGCCGCTGGACGGCCCGCATTGCCAGAAATGCCGGCGGGCTCGGCGGCTGGGGCTGGGGACTGTGGAAGAAATTCAAACCATCCGTATGAGGCCAGGACGTGACTCGCCGCGGAACATTGCTGACACCCGGGCCGATCGGCGAGGAACTCACAGTTGTCCCCGACCGAACTTAACGCCCTTCCCGTTGCATGAATCAGGAGGAACACGATGGCACACCCTTTGGAACCGCTGACTGCGTCGGAAGTGCAGGCGGCGGTCAACCTCCTGCGAGCGAACGGGAAGGTGACTCCGACGACGCGCTTTGTCTCCGTCAACCTGCAGGAACCGTCGAAAGACGTTGTACACGCCGGCATGGAAGGGCTGCCGCGCTCCGCGTTCGCCATTCTGTTCGACAATGCCACCAACAGTTGCCATGAAGCGACCGTCTCACTGACCAAGAAGTCGATGCTGTCGTACAAGCATGTTCCCAATGTTCAGCCGACAATGACGATCGACGAACAGGCCGAATGCGAACAGGCCGTGCTGAAAAGCCCCGAGTTTGCGGCCCTGCTGAAGAAGCATCACAACATTGATGACATGTCGCTCGTCATGATCGACATCTGGAGTGCCGGCTACTACGGCGAGGATGACGAGAAGAACCGCCGGCTCGCCCGCCCGCTCTGCTTCCTGCGCAAGAACCCGGGCGAGAACGGCTACGTGCGCCCGATCGAGGGGATCCGCCCCGTCGTCGACCTGAACACGATGAAAGTGATCCACATTGAGGAGCACGGCAAATGGGACCTGCCGCCCGGCGAAGCCAACTACGCCGCCGACCGCGTCAAGAATCAGCGGGCTGACATCAAGCCGCTGTCGATCACGCAGCCGGAAGGGCCCAGCTTCACCGTCGACGGCCATCAGGTGGCATGGCAGAAGTGGAGCTTCGTCATCGGCTTCAACGCCCGTGAGGGGCTGACGCTGCACCATCTGCGTTACCACGATG
>Ga0105047_10007170_pt1 | contig 18836 bp, 18 predicted proteins | sample MAT04_FD_78384 | JGI IMG/M metagenome (GOLD analysis project Ga0105047, IMG submission 78384) | Freshwater microbial communities from Lake Fryxell liftoff mats and glacier meltwater in Antarctica - MAT-04 (megahit assembly) | ecosystem: Environmental > Aquatic > Freshwater > Ice > Liftoff... | reverse complement strand
TTCAATGCGACTTCGAGCGGCAGGTCTTTCCAGCGCGTGCCAAAGGCAAGCGCGCGCGGCACTCCCCCAGCGGCGTAGTCCGTCCGGAAGTCCTTGAGTTCGATCAGGTAGAGACATCCGGCTGGGGAGACGGCGACTACGTCGACCGCCTTCGTCGACTCGCTCGCGCCGTCCAGCTCACCCTTCAGGTGTTCGATCCCGTCACGGTACGGATGCGGAGGAGGGTCGCTAGCCGGAGCATCCCACTTGACCGCGCTCCAGGCGTTCGAGAACGTCAAGCGAACGTGTTGCTCGTCGAGATTCGTGGCCACGGTCAGTCCTCGGCGGCGGCGGGGGCAAGCTCCCGGTCGTGCAGCGCGGCGAGCGCATCCAGGATCGGATTGGTCTGCAGACTGGTGAAGAACCTCGCGCGCTCGACCTCGCGGCGCCCGTCGCCAGCGCGCTGCAGCCCAAAGAACGCGTGCGCGTCGTCATCCGCACCGCCTTCGGACGCGCGCTCGACTCGCAGCGAAAGCTCCGACGCGAACGCGTAGTCGTGGGTGGCGAGGATGACCTGGATGCCTTGACTCGCGAGGGTGAGCGCCGTCTCGGCGAGGAGTGACGCCAGCGCGGGGTTGATGCTCGCCTCGGGCTCGTCCCAGAGCAACATCGACCGATGGGCAAGCGAGCCATTGACCACGAGATACACTAACATCGCGATCTTGCGCAGCCCTTCGGCGACCAGGGAAGCCTCCATGTCGCCGTCCGCGAGGCGCACGTAGAAGCCTCCGTTCGCAATAGAGACGGTGCCCCCGAGCGCCGCCTCGAGCGGCTCCAACAACGCGCGCCGTTCGGCCAAACGAGCTCCGCGCAGCGGCGGAAGCGCCAGCAACTGGCAGACATCGCGATAGGTGCGGTCGAAGTCCACCTTGTAGGTATCGTAGAGCGCGACGAAGCCCCGGAAGAAGGACAGCACCTCGCGGGTCGGAAGGAAGACGGCCGGCTGATCGACCGGCATTCGAAAAGCGGCCGGTTGATCTGCGGGCGATTGATTAGACCAACGAGCCTTGAGTCCACCCCGGTGCGTGAGACTGAAGCGAAGGGTCGACTCCCCGCCCTCGTCGCGCCAAGAGGCCTCGACGTGCGCGGTCTTCTGGCCCTTGCCCGTGCGCCGGACGAGCCGGCCGATCGCATCGGGTCGAAACGTCTCCGCGAGCAAGCGCTCGAGGATGACCTCCACCGCTTCGCCTCCGCCGGCGTCGCGAGGGTTCCGGTGCTGCCTCGCGGTCTCGTGCAGCACGTAGAGGAGCTTCAGAACGTGCGACTTCCCCGTGCCGTTGACGCCGACGAAGGCATTGACGCCTCCGGCGAAATCGAACTGCGCGTTTTCGAACGCCGTGAACCGTTGAACCGTGAGTCGTGCGAGAGCCATGTCTGGATCCTCGAGTGCCGGCGTTTCTGACCGGGTCAACCCGTTGCACTCGCAGCTTACGGGAGCGTCGCCGGATCGGAGGAGTTTCTGCGCTGTTCGACCAGCGGCCCGTCACGGCGCCGATCGAGGAGCTGGTGAAGTACGTGGTCCGCGCTCCGGGTTCGCCCTCCTCGCTGGGCTAGGAGGCGTCTCTCACCCGCCCACCGTCAGCCGCACCCGCCGCACACCATCTGCGCCCACTTCCACGCGTTCCTCGGCGCCGCACATCACGCGCCGCCAGAACGCGAGCGCGCCTGGATTCTCTGGCCGCACCGTGAGCGTCCACGCGCGGCCCTCACCGCTCTGTGCGCACCACGTCGCTCACGGAGCCGGAATAGTTTTGCAGCGCACGCGCGTACGTCCGCGGCATGAGCAACTCCCGTGAATCCGTCGACGCGTATGCACGAGCGCGAATGAGCGAAGGGCGCAGCCGCGTCGGCGTGCTCGATGCGGTCGCAGTCGGCCTCTGCGCGATCGGGCTGCTGGCGATCTGGGCTTTTCAGCTGCTCGTAGTTCCGCGCTACGCGGCGATGTTCGTGAACTTCATCGATGCGCTCCCCACGATGACGCGCCTCGTCTTGCAGCCGATCGTCGCGTCCGTCGCGAGTGCCGTCGTGCTCGGCCTGCTGGGGGCCGGGCTCTACTCACGCGTCGCAAACCGCCGCGAGCGCGGTGCCGCCCTGATGCTGTTGGCGGCGGTGGTCCCCTTCGTGACGGTCGCGTTCATGTTCTACGCCGCGGTGCACAAGCCGATGGAGATGAGCTGTTTCATTGAGGAGGACTCGAGCATTCGGTTTCAGCGATGGTGCCCGCAGCCAGCGGCGAACCGCGCTCCGCATCGAGGTGCAACCGTCAGGACCCCGCTGACCCTCGCCGCATCTGCCCGGACTGGAGAACATACGTCGGCACGATGAAGCCTTCTGCGCGAGCGCACGCGGCGAGTCCCTCGTCGAACGAGACGAACACCCGATCGCGAGGCGTCTCCCGACACGCGACGAGTGCAGCCGCGAGCTGAAGCGAGTCCGCGCCGCGGAGCGGTTGCCGTCCGAGTAGCCGTTGCGCGAGGTCGCGGACGAGATCGCTCGGCGGCACCTCGAACGCGAGGTCGCGCTGGCGGCTGATCGCGCGACGTGCGTGCGTCACGACGTCTGCCTGGAGCTGACCGGCGCGGAGGCGCCGCTGCAGCGCGCCTTCCGCCTCGACCCGTGTGCTCCACCAAACGAGGCGACACGGGTGTGCGCGTGCGAGGCGCCTCGCATCACTCGTCCCGCGTTGTGTGAGCGCCAGAAGAACCAGCCCGCTAGTGTCCCAAAAAGCAGCCGTCACACGCGGTCCTCGCGGTCCTCGAGAAGCGTATCGAGCAACGACGGGCCAGCGAGGCGCGGTGCGCGCCGACTGGTCGCACACACCTCCTTCGCGATCTGACTCGCGGTCTTCCGGATGCGCGGCGGCAAGACCAGCCCCTCGGCGACGAGCGCGTCGAGCTCGGCGTCGCGCTCCGGTGGGGCGGACGCATGAAGCGGCAGTATCCGCGCGATCGCCTTCGAGCGGTGCTTGACGACCAGCTCCGCACCGCCGCGCACCTGCTCGAGATACTCGCTCAAGTGTGCCTTGAGCTCGGCGATTCCGACGACGCGTGACTTCGACATCTGACCGTCATGACCAGGTCGCCAGATGTCGGCAAACGCAGCGGTCTCACGCAGCGAAGCACGCATGACACCGGGTCAGAGCACGAAAACAGTTGTACCTGGGCGCGATGGCGCGAATCATCGCGCGCCATGGCTCGACGAAATCCCCCTCGTACCTGGCAGCGTCGACTCGGTGCGGTGGATGTCCTGTCGACCCTCGTCGACATCCAGGCGTCGGGAGGCGCTGCGGTTCTGCGCCGTATGGTGAGCGACGCGCCCACGGATATACGCGACATGCTCCTCGCGCTCGCGAGCGGCGACGAGGAGCTGACCGTCACGGAGGCGCTCGATCCGGTCGGTCTCATCGAGGCCATAAGCGACATGTTCGAGCCGGACGAGGTCCTCGCGCTCATCAACGGCCTGCGGAGATGGGCCGCGCAGAGCGCGGTCGGGCGCGACGTGCAGCCGCGTGGCGCCGCGACGGAGATGTTTGAGTCGCTCAGCGAAGTGGCGGAGTCGCTCGGTGTCGCCGAGTACATCCACGCGCCGCTGTCGGTGCTCGCGCCGCTCGTCGGCGACGGCTGGGTCGCCGACAATCTGCGCTGGTACTCGGTGTCGCTGAAGGACGCGGAGCGCTCGAACTTCGGCCAAGGGGGCGCCGTCAAGAAGGTGCGCGCCGCGGCGCTGCAGTTTCTGAAACAGGTGGCGCCGGGGCTGCGCGACGCGGCTCGCGAGAGAGCGCGCGTGTGGGACGAGCCGGTCGCCGAGCCGAAGCTCGCGCAGTTCTCCGCCGCGCTTCGCGCGGAGCTCGTCAACGGTCTCGTGGGGCCCGGGCCGGTGCCGCCCGTCAGCGACCACCCGGATCTGAGCCTGGTCGCGGACCTGGTCAACGGACGCGTGGCCGTTTGCCTACGCAACAAGCCCGCCTGGCACCTGCAAGTCGTCGGGTTCGGGCGCCCGGGCGTCGCGCTGATGTCGACCGAACCATATGCAGGACACGCGCGCTGGGCGATCGGCTGCATGCTCGACGCCGTCCACGACGCGCACCACGCGCTGCACGCGCCGCTCGCGGCGATGGTGACCCAGCCGGCGTGGGAGCTGCTGCTCCAGAGCCTGGCGGTGAACAGCACAAGCACGCCTGTTCCGAAGAGCGGCGGCGCGCAGCGGCTCTCGTTCCGCATCGACGAGCCCAAGCCGGGGCACTGGAGCGTCAGCGCGTGCCTGCACAAGGCGACGAGCTCGGGGTGGTCGCGCGGTGCACAGGTAAAAATCGACGCGGCCGAGCGCGTGCACGGCCTGACGAAGGAAGACCGGCGTGTGCTGTCGGCGATGAGCCGCGCGCGCCTCCACGGAGAGAACGGCGACGTGGCGACGACGTTGCTGCCGGTGCTCGACGAGCTGGCCGAGCACCCGCACGTGCACGCCACTGCGCCCGGAAGCCCAGCGCTGCGACTCGAGCGCGTCTCGGCGGCGCTCGCGCTGATCGAACAAGGTGACGATCTCGCGCTCGGCGTTCGCGTCGGGCAGAGAACGCTCAGCGCTGGCGAGGGCGCCGCGCGCCTGCGCGAAGGCGGCGTCGTCATGTCGCTCGATGCGGAAGGCGGCGTGCTGCAATACGGCGTGATCGCAGCTGAGCTGCGCCCGCTGCTCGAAGGCGCAGTGGCGCTCTCCGCGGCCATCCCGCGAGACGCATGGCATCGGCTGATCGACGCACTTCCGGCGGCCGCGCTCGCCCTCGGCGTCGAGCTCCCGGAGAGCCTGGCGTCCGAGTCGCTGCCCGCGGATCTGCAGGTCGTGCTGCGCGTCTCGCCGGAGGTCGTCGGTGCGCGCGCGGAGCTGCTCGTGCGCTGTGTCGCGTCGCTGCCGCCGATGCCCGCTGGGCACGGCGCGTGTGCGCTCGTCGAGAGCCGCACCGCGGGCCGTGTGCTGCGCGTTCGCGACCTCGAGGCCGAGCTGCGCGCCGCGCGCGAGACGGCGAGCGCTCTCGGGCTGGCGCTCTCGACCGATCGCATGGAGCAGCACCTGCCGACCGACGACGATGTCCTCGCGGTCCTCGATGCGGCGCGCGCACAGCCGGGGCTCGAGGTCGAGTGGCCGGATGCGCGCCTCCGCGTCGTCGGGCGGGTGAAGAGCGTGTCGGTCAGCGTCAAAGGCGCCGACCACTGGTTCTCCGTCGGCGGCAACGCGCGCGTCGATGAGCACAGCGTCGCGCTCGCTACGTTGCTGACGGCCGTGCGCAACGGCGAGCGCTTCGTGAAGCTCGGACCTGGGCGGTTCGCGTCGATCGATCGCGAGCTGCGCGCGCGGCTCGAGCGTGCGGCCGATGTGCTCGTACCTCACGGCAAGAGCGCGCTCGGGATCACGGCGACTGCGGGGGACGTGCTCGAAGCGCTCGCCGGCGATGGCGCGCTCGAAGCCGATGCGCGCTGGACGGCGCAGCGCGCATCGCTGCTGGCGCCCGTCGAGGCGCCGACGAAGGCGCCACGCGCGTTGAAGGCGACGCTGCGCGACTACCAGCTCGACGGTTTCCGCTGGCTGCACCGGCTCTCGAGCCTCGACGTCGGCGGAATTCTCGCCGACGATATGGGCCTCGGCAAGACGGTGCAGGCGCTCGCGATCTTGCTCGAGCGCGCCAAGCGCGGCCCCGCGCTCATCGTCGCGCCGACGTCGCTCTCGGACAACTGGCTCGCCGAGGCCACGCGCTTTGCGCCATCTCTGCGCGTGCACCTCTACCGCGGCGCCGATCGCGAGGCGCTGCTCGAGAAGCTGAGCGCCGGCGATGTGCTCGTCGCCAGCTACGACATCGTCGCGATGGATATCGAGCGCCTCGCGCAGCTTGGCTTCGCGACGCTCATCGCGGACGAGGCACAGGCGCTCAAGAACGCCAACTCGCAGCGCGCACGCGCGGTCGCCCGTCTGCGCGCGAGCTGGCGACTCGCGCTGACCGGCACGCCGATCGAGAACCGCGTCGGGGACCTCTGGAGCATCTTCTCCATCGTGCAGCCGGGGCTGCTCGGCTCGTGGGAGCACTTCCGCGAGCGGTTCGAGCGCCCCATCGCGCGCGACCAAGACCGCGAGCGCCTCGAGCGCCTCTCTTCGCTCGTGCGCCCGTATATTTTGCGGCGGCGCAAGGACGAGGTCGCGCGCGATCTGCCGCCGCGCATCGAGCTCACGCGGACCATCGAGCTCTCTGACGACGAGCGCACGCTCTACGAGGCGCAGCGGCGCACCGCGCTCGACGCGCTCGCCGGCGCCGGCGCGAATGAAGAGGCGCGCTTCGCCGTGCTCGCGGCGATTACGCGGCTGCGTCAGCTGGCCTGCGATCCGGCGCTCGTGCACGCGGGGACGCGCGTGCGCTCGTCGAAGCTCGACGCGCTGATCGAGCTGCTCGACGACGTGCACCAGCGCGGCGGCCGTGCGCTCGTCTTCAGTCAGTTCACCAGCCTGCTCGCGCGCGTGCGGCTGCTGCTCGACGAGCGCGGCATGAGCTACCTCGAGCTCGACGGCAGCACGCCCGCAGCTGCGCGAGCGAAGCGCGTCGCTGCATGGCAGACAGGCACCGAGCGCGCGTTCCTCATCTCACTCAAGGCCGGCGGCACCGGCCTCAACCTGACGGGCGCCGACTGGGTCGTGCATCTCGACCCGTGGTGGAATCCTGCGGTCGAAGACCAGGCGACCGATCGCGCGCACCGCATCGGACAGGGCAAGACGGTGACCGTGGTGCGCCTCGTCGCGCAGGGGACGATCGAAGAAGCGGTGCTCGCGCTGCACGGAGAGAAACGCGCGCTCGCCCGCGGTGTGCTCGAAGGCGCAGAGACCGCCGGCAAGCTCAGCGCCGCCGAGCTGGTGTCGCTCATCCGCGCGGGTGCGGCGGAGGATGCCGAGGTAGCGCGCAGCAAGAAGCAGAAGAAGACGCGATAGCGCGCACATCGCGGCAACGCGGAGCATTCATCGAAACGGCGAGTACGGGATTCACGTCACGAACCTCGACATCGAGGTCGGCGACCAGGGCGTATTGCCCACCTTCAGCGGCCACGTCGTCTGGGTGCCCGGCGCTCGCCTTCGAGGTCACCACGACGGAGAGCACCATCTGGAAGTACGACGTCGCCCTCGGCGAGCTCGAGCCACTGGGCCCCGGCGCATGGCCGCAGATCGCGCTGGACGGCACCGTCCTCGCGGCGAGCTCGCTCTCGAGCGACCCTGCGTGCGCGATCACGTACCTGTCGAACGACGAGCCCTGAGCAGGCCCAGCAGTCGCGGCGCCAGATCCCTCCAGATCAGCAGCGAGACGGCCCACCAGAGCACGATCCACAGAGGCACACCCGCGAACCAGCCCAGGTGGTAGCGGTGGAGTCCGCCCACCTGGATGTAGAGGATCTCGACCATCGGTCCGATCACGAGCGCGAGCGCGACGAGGCGTCGATCACGGCGGTCCCAGCCGAAGAGCGCGAAGTGCGCGGCGCCCGCCGCGAGGAACGGGAGCCACGAGAGCACCGGGTGCATGAACGCGCGGTAGATCGCCTGGCGCGTCACCACGACGAGCAGGAGCTGCACGGCGACCTTGACCCACGGGCGCGTCGACCTGAGCCGCCCGATGCGCACGAGGTTGCGCGGCGATGGGTCCGCGCCGAAGACCTCCGAGAGCGCGAGCGTCGCGAGGAATCGCAGGATGAGTCCCCAGTAAAGGAGCATCCACTGCGGCAGGCTCGACACGCCGGGCATGTCCGTCGGCACTGCGTAGTCGTAGATCCCGTGTCCGTCGACGGAATTCCAGTCGTTGAACGCACCGATGGCCGTCGCGAGGACGCAGAACGCGAGCTCCGCCGCGATCTCGCTCGCACCGCGCGGATGGAGCCGGCTCCACGCCACGAGGCGCGCGAACCACACGCAGAGGACGAGGATCGTCATCACGGCGATGCGCTGCGAGGCAGTGCAGATCCCCACGCTCACTGCGACGATCGCCGCGCCGTCGACCGCGAGCTCTGCCCTCGTCGTCGCGCGGACGAGCGTCAACGCGCTCTCACCACGTCGACGATCTCGCTCACGAGCGTCCACGGCTTCCGCAGTCCGTGCGCATACGCATCGGTGGTGTAGTTCTGCGCCCAGTTGCACTCGGCGCCGCACTGGTTCTTGGCGGGACCGTGGAAGCGCGTCGGCTCCACCAGCGATCGCGCATGCGCGTAGAGCGCGTCGAGGTCGTCGAACGCGAGCACGTCGACGCGCTCCGGCGTGACGTTCACCGACGCCTTGCACGGCCACGCGAGCTTGCCGTCGAAGTCCACGTGCGGCTTCAGCGTGTTCCGGCAGTCGAGCGGCGCAGAGCCGAGGAGGCGCGTGTTCAGGCGCTCGGAGCCGACGATGCGGTGGCCCTCACGCTTGCGTGCGAGAACCTTTTCGCAGAACGCAGCGTAGGTCGGATCATCGCGGAGCCCTCCCGCGATCTTCGGGCCGACGTTCATCGGCACGGGCGCGAACCAGATCCCGAGATCGTTCGCGAGGTCGAGCACCGCGTCGGCCTCGGCGATGTGCCCTGGCTCGATCACGCAGTTCACCATGAGCTTGAAGTGCATCGGCGCAGCGAGCTCACGGAGCAGAAGCAAGTTGCGCAGCACGTCGTGCGGCGCGTCGGTGACCCAGAGCCGCCCGAGGCGCGACAGGTCGAGTCCGTCGAGTGAGACGATGACGACGTCGGTGTCGGCGAGCCAGGTGCGCCACTCGGGGCGCGCGAGCTGTCGCGCGACGAGGCTGCCATTCGTGTTCACGAGGATCGGGAAGTACTGGAGGTCACGGGCCGCGCGGGTGAGCTCCGGCAGGTCCTTGCGCGCGGTGGGCTCGCCGCCCGCGAAGTAGACGGACGGTGTGCCAGTGCGCATGACCTCGAGGAGGCGCTTGCCGCGCTCGGTGTCGAGCGCGCCAGCGGCGGGGAGCTCCGGGTACTTCTTGCCTTGGTGATCGTCGCAGTAGGTGCACGTGAAGTTGCACGCGCGGAGCATGGTCCAGATGAAGTAGAGCGGGAGCAGGTCCTCCCGGCCCTCGCGCGTGCGTCGTCGGTTCTCGAGGAAGTTCTTGGCCGCGGTGCGGTACGACGCCGCGCGCCGACGCAGCGCCGCGCCAGAGGACTCGGGCCGCTCGAGCTTCGGGAGGAGCTCGGTCGCGAGCGCGTGCGCTTCGGCGGCGAGGCGCGGCCAGTCCGGGTCACCCGGGCGCGGTGCGTAGGCGCGGAATTCGGGCAGGGACCGCGGCGACTCGACACTGTAGTCCTGGGGCGTCTCGCGACGCTTCGTGCGCAGCTGCTGTAGGGCGTTCATCGGCGCCTCTCCTTGCGGTTCGTCGCAGTTTTTGCGGGCTTCGAGCGAAGGGCCTTCGCGGCCCCGAGCGTCATCATCGTGAGCGTGTCGACAGCGTCCTCGCGCCGAACGTCGGGACCGAAGAGCACCTGTAGGCCGACGCGCAGCCACAGCGCGAGCAGTCCCTGCGCCGCGAGTGCGACTCTCGCTGCGCTGCGCGCGTCGTGTCCGACGAGGCTCCCGAGGAGCGCAGTGACGAGCTGCACCGCCGGTCCCGTGCGCGACCCCGGCCGCCTTCGCGATGCTGCCGACGGACGTCGCGTCCCAGCCGTTCTCCGCAAAGCAATCGAGCGCCGCGGCCTTGAGCGCCTTCCGAGCACGCCGATTTTTTCCACTCGGCGCCGAGGCACTCGCAGAAGCGGGCATCACACACGCCGCTGCCCAGCTGCGCGTCTCGGAGTACGTGAAATAGGCGAACGAACGTCGCGCGCCGCGCGGCTCAGCCCCATCCAGCGGGGCCTGCGCACTCGTCTGGCTCGACCACGGGGAGCGAGAACTCCGTGCCGGTCGGCGGTGCGAGGCGGTCCGGCTCGAGCGCCATGAGCGCGCGCTCGGCGAGTGCGGCCGCGTCCGCGTAGAAATCGGAGCCCGCCGTGTCCTGGACACGCTTGCAGAAGCGCCGGACCCAGCGACCGAGATGCTCCCGTACGAACTTCGTCTCGGCGTCCTGACAGGTGGCGACGTGCTCGTCCTCGCCTTGGTGCATCGCGAGCGAGGTCTTGAGCGCGAGATAGCCGAGAAATCCGAGTTGACGCGAGACGTGATCGGGCGAGAGCGGTGGATCAGCGAGCGGCTCGAAGCGGAACGCTTTGTAGAACGCCGCGATGTCCGAGAGGATCGTTCCCTTGCCTGCGACTCCGCGGAGGTCGAAATCGGTCTCGCAGTCACGGCACGGACCCGTCGGGCCGAGGCAGGAGTGGTAGAGGCCGCTGAGCCCGGGAGGCACTGTGTGCGCGAGCTCCGCGAGCCCGTCCGCGACCTCCGGGATGACCTCGCGAGAGAGGCCCTGCAGCTCCTCCATGAGTCCGGCGGACGGAGGCACAAAGAGAAGCGAGAGGGCACGATACGTCGCCGCGCGCTGCAGCTGGTGCCTGGCGTCGCTCACGAGCCGCCTGCGACGATCTTGAGCGGAACCCAGTTGCCACTCCACATCTTGCGTCCACCGATGTTGCCCGCAGAGCCGTTCCACACCGCGAACGCTGCGCTCGTGTCCTGCCCTGGAGCGACCACGGAGGTCGCGACAGCGCCAATCGGCATCGCGAGAACCACGTACCAGTGGCCAGCCTCGTGGATGCCGCGCGCCGAGATCTCCGGCACCGCCGCCGGGGACAGCGTGCCGAACCCCTCTGCTTCCGCGCGGAAGCCAGGACCGTCGCCGTGGCGCACGACCGTCGGATTGCCGGCATTGAGAGCGGGAGTGTATTGCTTGCGCAGCTGGTCGCGGGCCGGCCCCTCCGCCGCGGCCTCTGCGGGGTACGAGACGGGCGGGCGGTTCGGATAGTTTGCCGCCATCGGATCCGCGTTCTGCCAGCCAGCGCGCCAGTACAGAATTGTGACCCGTCCGCTGTTGCCCTGATGGCCCATCATCGGTGATGGCAGCGGTCCGCGGGCACCCGGGAGCTCCACGGCGACGGCGTCGCTCATCCGCGACACACCACTCAGCGCGTCCTCGGTCGTGTCGTCCCACTCGAGGCGGAACGCGATCCACTCGCCATCGTGCAGCGAGCGCACGCGCACGCGACCCACGGACGGCTCGCTGAGAATCGGCGGCGAGACCGACTGGGGCATCATGTCGATCTCCCGGTCCGGCGCCTCGCTCCAAGCCGCAGCGCGCGGATCGTCCTTCGGCAGCGTGCCAGCCACACGCCTCGACTCGATCGGCCCTTCGCGGCTGGGCCCAGAGCCGCACGCCACAGCGCTGGTGACGAGGCAGGCCAGCGCGACGCAGAGGAGCGGCTGGAGCGGCCTCATGTCGTGTTCTCCCTGCGGATCTGATAGAGGCGATCCGTCGGCGGCCTGATGATCACCGGCTCGCGCACGGGTACTCGAACGAGCTCCGTGCCGCTGTCGTCGAACGCGATCGCAGTGTCGTTCTGCACCGAGAATTTCGAGATGATCTTGCTGGTCGAGCCCAGCAGCACGAGCAGGCCCTTGAGGACTGGATCCTCTCGCGCCGCACGATAGGTGCGCACCGCCTCGGGCGCGCGCGGTCCGAACATCTGCACGAGGTATGGCTCGGGCGCGTGAATCGGCGGGATGTAGTAGAGGTTCGGCTCGAGGCCGAGCTGTGGCATCAGTGGGAGCGCCATCTTGCGCACGTGCACGAGGTAGTCGACCGGGTTGTCCTCGCGGGCTTGCTCGGGCGTGCTGATCCAGCCCTGCAGCCGGAGCTTGCCGATGCACGCGGCGAAGCACTGGGACGCGTCTCCCGCCTCGATCTTCGGGTAGCAGCCGATGCACTTCTCGCTCGTGCCGGTGTGGGCGTTGAAATAGACCTTCTTGTAGGGACAGGCTTTGACGCACTCCTGGTATCCACGACACCGGCTCTGATCGACGAGGACGATCCCATCCTCCGGTCGCTTGTAGATCGAGCTGCGCGAGCACGCGGCCAGACACGCCGGATACGTGCAGTGATTGCACGTGCGCATCAGGTAGAACATCCACCACTGCGGGTGCGTATCCTCGAACGCGCCGCCCTGCGAGACGTTCCCGAGGATCTCGTCTTCGCCGATGTTGGGGTGGGCGTAGTCGAGCTGCTCGGGCCGCCATCCAAGGACACGCTCTCCAGCGGGCGCCGACTCGAAGATGGTCTTGCCGACGTAGCGGTCGCCCTCCCAGCGCTGTGGCCCGAGCGCGGTGAGGATGTTCACGTCGTAGCCGAGCGGGTAGAAGCCGCGAGGCTTCGTCTCGACGTTGTTCCAGAGCATGTACTCCTGCCCCGGTCCGCTGGTCCACGTCGTCTTGCACGCGAGCGTGCACGTCTGGCACGCGATGCATTTGTTGATGTCGAAGACGCCCGCGAGCTGACGCTGAGGCCTAGCGCCCTCGTGCAGATACTCCATCTCGCGGCCGATCTGCCAGTTGTGCACTCGCGCCACGGTTCAGCTCCTCTCCACGAAGCCGCCGGTGAGGTAGCGGCTGTAGTTTGCGTTCTCGTTGCCAGCGCGGAGTCCGAGCACCACCGGTCGCCACTTCCCTTCGCCACCCATGCCGCCGGCTTCCGCTTTCGTGATCTTCACGAACGACTCGCGCGGGGCGCCGGTCGGACAGTGCGAGTCGGGCAAGAAGCCCTTGCCCATGAGGTGCCCGAACAGGTGTTTGCGGGCGAGGCTGTCGGTCATCAGCGTCGGCTTGAGCCAGCCGCGCGTCGCGCTCTGGTGGCTGCCGTAGCGAAACATCGCCTGGTAGTTCGTGTTCTCGTTGCGCGCGAGCCCGTCGGGGCGGCTCTCGTGGCCGCGGACGCTGCCCGGAGTCGCGCCGTACATGTGGAAGAACATGCGCGTGATGCCGCGCGGTGTGCCCGGGTAGAAGCGCGCCCGCGCCATGCAGCGCGCGACCTTGTACGCCTCGGGCTTGTCTTGCCACCCGTGGAACGGGCGGTCCTCCGGGTCGGCGTCGATCCAGACGTAGTCGCCGTCCTCGACGCCGATCTCTTTGGCGTCGTCTGGATGAATGTCGATGTAGCCCTCTGTCACCCAAGGCGTGCGCTTGTCGTGCCGATAGATGTCGCCGAACGGCCCGTGCAGCACGGCGACCTGATCGACGTCGATCGGCGTCGTATGCACGCCGTGGCGGTATTTCGGCGTGTGGAAGACGTACTTGAAGCCCTGCGCCATGAGCGGGTGTTTGGTGAGCGCCACCTCCGACCACGGCTTGACGACGTTGCGTCCCTCGCGCGAGCCGACGGATACGTCGTCGACGCGCATGCCGAACACCTCGGGTCCCTCGGGGCGAATCGCTGGATGCGGGACTGCGACGATCACGTTCGGCTCGTAGAAGGTCGAGTCGATCGGCTCGCGGTGCACTGGCATGTTCTCGCCGGCGGAGATGAACTCGTTCTCGTCGCGATAGAACTCGAGTCGACCCGAGCGCGTGTACCAGGGGCGCGACTCCTGCGTCTGCTCGTAGCCGCCGCAGCGCGGCGTCGTCCGATTGAGCATCAGCGTCGGCGTGCCCTCGCGCGCCTTTGCCTCGATGTCCTCGAAGCGATATCCCTTGGTCGTCGAGGATGTGTCGAGTATGCGCTGCAGATAGGGCCGCACATTGCCATTGCGCACGAACTCGAAGATCTTGCGGAAGCGCGCATCTCCGGTGAGCTCGGCCATCTTGTCGGAGACCAGCGCCGCTATCTCGATGTCGCCCTTCGTGTCGTGCACGCGGTCGATCGGGCTCGTGGGAAAGACGTGCAGGAACGGATTCGTGCACGAGGCGGTCATGTCTGGGTGCCGCAGCTCCGCCCACGAATCGGCGGCGAAGACGACATCCGCGTACTCACACGACGTCGACCACCACCACTCGTTGACGCAGACGAGGTCCATCTTCGGCAGCACGTTGTTGACGACGTTGTAGTGCCACTTGACGTTGCCGAGGATGGAGTTCGCGTTCGCGAACCACATCGTCTTCGTCGGCGTCGGCATGTGCGTCCGACCCGTCAGCATCCGGTTGCCGTACTTGAGAGGCTTGTCCTCGTGGTTGTAGTAGTGCGCGCTCTCGGCCGTCCAATACTGCTTGACGCGCGCCGGCTTGGTCGGGTCGAGCTCGATGTCGAACGGGTTCTCCGCGATGTATTGCGGGAGCCCGTTGAAGAGCGCGATGCGGTAGTTGCCGGCGTAGCTGCCGACGTTGCCACCCATGTGACCGACGTTGTTCGTGAGCGCAGCGACCAGGAAGATGCCCCGGTCTTTCAGGTCGTTGTTGAAGAACTGATTCGGCCCCATGCCGACCGCGAACAGAGTCTCCGTCTTTGCCCCTGCGATGTCGCGGGCGAGTGACTCGACCGCAGCCGCCGGCGCCCACGTGATCGCCTCGGTGGCGGCCGGCGAGAAGTTGTCGGCCAGATACTGACGGACCAGGTCGAAGACCGGCCGTGCTCGCACGGTGGTGCCATCGGCGAGCCGGACCTCGACCTCACCTTCGAGCTTCGGATCGAGCCCCGTGCTGTCGAAGAACGTACCGACCTGGTCGCGGCTGAGGGCGACGGGGCCTCGGCGCGCGTCCATGATTACGTGATCGCCCCACTCTGCGCGGAGCGCCGGCGGGATCTGCTGCACGCCTTGCTGTGCGGCCGCCGGAGCGGCTTGCTCGCCCTCGCGCATGACCCGCGTGGCATTGCGGAGCGTCGCGTTTCTGTAGCCGGCGAAGACCTCGTTGGCCCGCAGGAGCTTGAGCGTGTCCATCCGCACGAGCAGCGGAAGATCGGTGAACCGCTTGACGAATTCCGCGTCGTACAGGTTGTCTCGAATGAGCACGTTCGCGACGCCGAGCGACAGCGCGGGAGTCGTTCCCGGTCGGACGATCATCACGTGATCGCCCTTGTTACAGGTCGCGCTGTACTCGCACGCGATGACGATGACCTTGGCGCCCTTGAGGCGCGCCTCGGTGAGCCAGTGGGCGTCTGGCATCTTCGTCGTGATCCAGTTCATGCCCCAGACGATGATGACCTTGGCTTGCTCGGTCGCGTTGAGGTCGAACTCGACCGTCTGGGTGCCCGTGACCATCGTGTGGCCCGGCGGCAGGTCGGTGTGCCAGGAGTAGTTGTCCCAGCCGCGCGCGCCCTTGGCCTGATCTGGTCCGACGCCGCGAACGTGCGCATCGAGGAGCGCCATGGACTGCGCGAGGCGGTACTGACCCATGATGCGAGTCACGCCGAGCAGGGGCATGCCGCCGCGGAACTTGAGCGCTTGCACGCCCGCGCCCCCCATCGCCTCGACGGTGGCCGGATCGTAGCCCTGGTCGCGCAGCTTCTGCGCACCTGCTTCGCCGGAGTACGTCTGAGCGACGTTCATGAGCGTCTTGCCGACCATGTCGGCCGCCTCGTCCCACGTCGCCCGCTCGTAGGTGTCCCAGCCACGTCGCATGAGCTCCTCGGGCGGCTTGCCGTGCTCGTCACGGGGGAAGCCGCGCGCGACCCACTGCTTGAAGCCCGCACGCACCATCGGATAGCGCAGGCGACGATCCCCGTAGATGCGCCGCGGCAGCGCGATGCCTTTCTGGCAGATGCGCGGGTCCCACCGGGACGACGCTTTGTTGCCGTACAGATCGGTCGTCTTGCCGTAGCCGTAGCTCGGCATGATCCGCACGATGACGCCGTTCTTCACCTCGGCGCGCAGCAGGCAGTTGTGCGTGTCGTTGGGCGCGCAGAGGAAGTGAAAGTGCGAGTCCGTCGCGAAGAGATCGCGATAGACGTGCTCCCAGTCCCGCGAGGGATAGCCCTGCAACGGATTGTCGATGCGATCCACGGACCAGGCCGTGCGGGCACCGAGGAGGAGGGTCCCGAATCCCGCGCTGGCCAGGAATCGGACGAAATCTCTACGCCCAACGTCACCCGCATCGCCGTGGTCGTCGTTCGCCATGGCGTGACCCTATGGCCGGACATCGCAGGTCGTGGTTGCGCCGGGGCAATGCGCGCAAATGGCGCCAAGATATATGATTTAGATCATGGGCACGTGGGCACCGATCGTCGCTCGGCAGGAATGAGCGCAGACGATGTCAGGGAAAGCAGCGCGTCGGATAGCCCGGGCCGGTGCCGGGCTCGATCTTGATGACCGGCACACCGTCGACCATCTCCGCTGTCAGCAGCGTCTCGCCGTCATGGATCGACCCACCCCCGGCGCGGTGAGGCGCGGAGGGCGCGTCGCGCACGGGCTGCGTCGAAGGGTGAATCCTTTCGCCCGCTCACTGACTCTCTGGGTCGAAGGACGCATCTCGCGCCTTTCACACCAGGAGCTGAGCGATGGCCTCGAAGTTTTTCCCGAACAACGAACATGTGATCGAGCGCGTCGTGCGTGTCGTTGCCGGACTCGGCATCGTGTCGCTGGCGTTCGTCGGTCCCGCGACGCCTTGGGCGTGGTTCGGCTTGGTGCCGATCATCACTGGCTTGGCGGGGACGTGCCCGATCTATACGCTCTTCGGCATGAGCACGTGTCCCGTCAATCCGCGCGCGAGCAGCGACAAGCCGGCGTGAGTTCGTGACGGCGACCGACCAGCACTTGGCGCAGCGCGTGGCCGCGGGCGATGACGCTGCGCTCCGCCTGTTGGTCGATCGCTATCACACACCGCTCTCGCGCTACGCGACGAGCCTCTGCGGCGACGCGGCTGCAGCGGAGGACGCGGTGCAGGAGACGTTCGTCGCGCTCTGGCAACACGCTGGCGATCGACGCGAGAACGGGCTCCTCCGCCCCTGGCTGTTTGCGATCACGCGCAACGCGGCACGTCGGCTATTTCGACGTGAGCGCCCAGAGTCCGCCGAGCCCGAGTTGGTCGACGGCCTCGGCGCGCAAGCGGGCTGGGGCAACGCCACACAGCTGAGCAGCCTCGAGCGCGGTCTAGAGGATCGCGAAGAGGTGCGCGCCGCGCTCGCTCGGCTCGCCGAAGCGGATCGCGAGATCCTCGCGCTCGTCGAGGTCGAAGGTTTGACGCTCGACGAGGCCGCGATCGCGCTCAGCGTGAGCCTCCCAGCGCTCAAGAGCCGGCTCCACCGCGCACGCCTGCGCTTCATGGCCGCCATCGGAGGAGGAGGAACGGATGCAAGGTGAGCGAATCGTCGGCGGCCTCGCGTGCAGCGCCGTACTCGCACTCTTGCCGGGGGTCGTCGCAGGAACGATCGGCGCAGACGAGCGCGCGAAGGTAGAGCTGCATCTCGCCGGCTGCTCGGTATGCGAGCGCTTCGGCGGAGCTTACGGCGCGGCCGTGAGCGCGCTGCGCGCGAGCGCCAACGAGGCGGACGACAGCGCCGCAAAAGAGCGCCTCCTCGCGAAGCTCGCGAACCTGCCAGCGCGCAGCGCCGCGCGCGAATGAGTGACGAGCGCAGCAGCGTCGGTGTTCTCGACGCCGTCGCCGTCGCCGTCTGCACCCTCGGGCTACTGGCGATCTGGGCATTTCAGCTGCGCGCGGTTCCGATCTATCGCGCGATGTTCGCCGACTTCGGCAGCACCACGGCGCTCCCCACGATCACGCTCATCGTGCTGCAGCCGATCGTCGCCGCCATCGCGAGCGTCGTCGTGCTGGGCCTGCTCGGCGCCGGCCTCGCATCGCGCATCGCGCGCCGCCGCGAGCTCGGCGCCGCCCTACTGCTGTTCGCCGTGATGGTCCCGATCGTGACCGTCCCGCTCATGCTGGTCGCGATGTACGCACCGCTCTGGGAGCTCGCAGGGAACATCCGCTGATGCGCGGGGCGGCGGCGCCATAGCGTGGCCGCTACGAACTCATCCGCCGTCGGCGCTCCCCGCGTCCGACTCGCTGATGCCCGCGTCGACCATCGGCACGCAGAGACACTCGCAAATCGTCGGAACGATCGGGACTCGATAGTAGTCGCAGCCATGCTCGTCGATCGCGGGTGTCCAGTCCCCAGGCGGCATGTCGCAGGTGCCGAATCGCGGGCACGTCCCAGGGTCGGACACAAAGCCGCCGAGCGCAGCGCAGCCGCACGAGGGCGTCGCCGCGACGCAGCACCAGCCGAGGCCGTCCGGTGAGGGAGGCGGTGCGCCTGGGAACGAGGCGTCGAAAAGCGTGCGGTCTGGCGCATCCGTCGGTGCGTCAGCCGCCGCGTCGCCGGGTGCGTCAACGGACGCGTCGACGGATCCGTCGGCGGGGTCGGCGTCGTCGTCACCACAGCCGAGCAGCGCCGCCAAGAAGAGCAACGCGCAGCATGAGGCGCATCGGTAGAAGAGGTTCATGCGCTGAGCATGTCCGAACGCGTGTGCGCTGCCAAATACACGGTGCATCACGCGCAGCTCGCCGCGTCTTTCGCCTCTGCGCGGCGAGCGCGTAGACTGGCGCGCGTGGCGCTCCTGAACCCGACTCCGCGCGAGCGTCTCCTCGATGCGAAGGGGCGCCCGTACTTCTTGTGGGACGTCGACATGACGCTCGCGACGTTCGAGGAGCGCCTGGTCGATCCGGACCTCGAGGTCCGCGGCTATTTTCTCGGCAAGCTGATGCGGCAGGCCAAGCCCGACGACGTGCTGGCGATGGTCTCGCTCGGGCGCATCGCGTCGGAGTGGGCATCGCTCGAGCCCTATCTCGGGGAGGCGAAGCCATTCTGGGAGTGGCTGGTCGGCTGGTGGCGGAGCAGTCGTGCAGGTCGGTAGGTTGTCGCCGCTGCAGACGCGCGTGCTGCATGAGCTGGCCGGGCTCGAGCCGTCGTGGACGCTGTCCGGCGGTGGTGCCCTCGTCGGCTTTCACACACAGCATCGC
>Ga0105047_10007167_pt1 | contig 18842 bp, 16 predicted proteins | sample MAT04_FD_78384 | JGI IMG/M metagenome (GOLD analysis project Ga0105047, IMG submission 78384) | Freshwater microbial communities from Lake Fryxell liftoff mats and glacier meltwater in Antarctica - MAT-04 (megahit assembly) | ecosystem: Environmental > Aquatic > Freshwater > Ice > Liftoff... | reverse complement strand
CGCGTGGTGCGGGCGGCGATGGCGGCCATCAGGATCTCGGGCGCACTGCCCACGATGGTCGGCAGGCCGTGGTGTTCGCTGACCCAGAAGCGCGCATAGCCCAAGGCCTCGCAGTGCACGGCCAGGTCCAGCGTGTCGCGCAGCGCATGCCCTTCGTCGCGGTCGGCGCAGCTGACCGACTGGTCGAGGACAGAGAGTTTCAGCGCGGGCATCAGTAATCCACCCCACTCGGCAAAAACCGGGATGAACGAAACCAAGGCCTTGCGCGGAACCGGCTCCGCCGGGCCGCAGCAAGAGCCCCCTCGGGGGGTGGCGAACGAAGTGAGCCTGGGGGCTTCATTTCACGCCGCCTTGATGAGATCGGCGGCCTTCTCGGCAATCATGATCGTCGGCGCGTTGGTGTTGCCCGAAACGATGCGCGGCATCACCGACGCGTCGACCACGCGCAGCCCCTGCAGGCCGTGCACCCGCAGTTCGTGGTCGACCACGTCCAGCGGCCCGGGGCCCATGCGGCAACTGCCCACCGGGTGGTATTCGGTGTCGGAGTTGTCGCGGATGTAGCGCTCGATCTGTTCGTCGGTCTGCGCCGCGGCCAGCGCGGGCAGTTCGGTGCCACCGAATTCGGCCAGGGCCGGCTGCTGCAGGATGTGCCGCAGCCGCTTGAAACCGCGGACCATGAGTTCCATGTCGCTCGGGTCGCCGAAGAAGTTGGGGTCGATGCGCGGTGCCGCGCCGGGGTCGGCGCTGGCCAGCTTCAGGCTGCCGCGGCTGGCCGGGCGCAGCGGGCACAGGTGGCAGGTGTAGCCGTGGCCGATGGGCAGCGTGCGGGCGTGGTCGATGAGCTTGGTGATGACGAAGTGCAGTTGCAGGTCGGGCCGGGCTTCCCCGGGCCGGCTCTTGAAGAAGGCGCCGGCTTCGGCGATGGTGCTGGTGAGCACACCCTGGCGCTTCGTCAGCCAGTCCCAGGCGCCCTTGATGGCCATCGGCGCGCCGCTGGGCGACACGGTGAAGGTGTCGGTGCGCCGCGGAGCGTCGATGACGTGGGTGACGCTGATGTGGTCGTGCAGGTTTTCGCCGACACCGGGCAGGTCATGCAACACGGGCAGGCCGTGCTGCTGCAACTGCGCGCCGGGGCCGACGCCCGACAGCATCAGCAGTTGCGGTGATTTCAGCGCGCCCGCGCTCAGCAGCACCTCGCGCCGCGCCGTCAGGCGCTGCAGTGCGCCGTCGACAAGCGCTTCGACGCCCGTCGCGCGCCTGCCTTCCATCGTGATGCGCAAGACCGTTGCGCCTGTCATGACCTTCAGGTTGCTGCGCCCCAGGCTCGGTGTCAGGTAGGCCTTGGCCGCGCTGCAGCGTTCGCCGCCCTTCTGCGTCACCTGGTAGAGGCCGACACCTTCCTGCCGTTCGCCGTTGAAGTCGCGGTTCGGCGGCAGGCCGGCCTGCAGCGCGGCCTCGACGAAGAGCGCGGCAGTGCGGCTGGGGCACAGCGGGTCCATCACGTTCAGTGGCCCGCCGGTGGCGTGGTGGGCATCGGCGCCGCGCTCGTTGTGCTCGGCCTTGAGGAAGTAGGGCCGCACACCGGCCCAGTCCCAACCCGGGTTGCCCTCGGCCGCCCAGTGCGCGTAGTCCTCGCGCTGACCGCGGATGTAGAGCATGGCGTTGATGGAACTCGAGCCCCCCAGCCCGCGCCCCCGCGGCTGGTAGCCCACACGCCCGTTGAGGCCCGGCTGCGGCACCGTGGCGAAGGCCCAGTTGTATTTCCAGTGCTTCAGCATGCCCCCGGCGACGACACCCGCCGGGCACTGCACCAGCACGCTGTCGTCGCGCGGGCCGGCCTCGAGCAGGCAGACCTGCGTATTCGGGTCTTCGCTGAGCCGGGCGGCCAGCACGCAGCCGGCCGAGCCGCCGCCGACGATGATGTAGTCGAACATGTTGGGTATCGCCGTCTCCTCGGACGATCATAGCCAGCGCTCCCGGCGGCGATTGGTGGCCGGCCTCTAGCGGCCGTGCGGAGCCTGATCGCGGCGGCGGCGCAGCTGCCACACGAGGGATGCAGCGCCGGCCCGCAACCTCGATAATCCGCCCCCGTGGTCGATCCGGCCGCCTGTTCGTGGCCCGCCTACCGGCGGGCCCGAGCCCCTCCACCGCCGCAGCCGCACCCACCCGGTGCCACGGCCCCTTTCGGGAGCGACAACCCGTGTTCGCAAGATTCGAAAGGCTGGTGCATCCCTACCCGGAAGCCCTGCCGCCCCCGCCACCGACGCAGTTCTTCGCCTTCCTGTGGGCCTGCTCGCGAGGCGTGCGCCCCTGGCTGCTGCTGGTGACGCTCTTCACCGCCGCCATCGGCGCCTTCGAGGCCCTGCTGTTCAGCATGATGGCCCACGTGGTCGACCTGCTGGCCAAGGTGCAGCCATCGCAGCTGTGGGTGGAACACGGCCACACGATGAAGCTGCTGGCCGGTGTGCTGGTGGCCAGCGTGCTGTTCGTGGCACTGCAGGCCCTCTTGAAGTACCAGGGTGTGTTCAGCAACTTCCCGATGCAGCTGCGCTGGACCTTCCACCGCCTGATGCTCGAGCAGAGCATGGGCTTCTACCAGGACGAGTTCGCCGGCCGCATCTCCACCAAGGTGATGCAGACGGCGCTGGCGGTGCGCGACACCTGGCTCATCGTCACCGACATCCTGGTCTACGTCGTCATCTACTTCGTCACGCTGCTGGCGGTGGTGGGCGTCTTCGACCTCTGGCTGGTGCTGCCCTTCATGGGCTGGCTGGTGCTGTACGCGCTGGCGCTGTGGTACTTCGTGCCGCGCCTGGGCAAGGTGGCCCAGTTGCAAGCCGACGCACGTTCGCTGATGACGGGCCGCATCACCGACGCCTATACCAACATCGCCACCGTCAAGCTGTTCTCGCACTCGAACCGCGAGGCCCAGTTCGCCCGCAGCGCGATGCAGGAATTCATGACCACGGCCTACCGACAGATGCGCCTGGTGACGGCCTTCGAGACCGTCAACCAGGTGCTGAGCGTGGGCCTCATCGCGGCCACCACGGCCGTGAGCCTGAACCTGTGGATGGGCTCGGCGGTGGGCGTGGGCGCGGTCGCCGCGGCCACGGCCATGGCCTTCCGCCTCAACGGCATCTCGCACTGGGTAATGTGGGAGATGGCCACGCTGTTCGAGCACATCGGCACCGTGCAGGACGGCATGGGCACACTTTCACGCACCCGTTCGGTGATCGACAAGCCCGACGCCAAGGCGCTGACCGTGCCACGCGGCGAGGTCGTGTTCGACAACGTCGTCTTCGCGTATGGTGGCAAGAAACCGGTGGTCGACGGCCTGAACCTCCACATCCGCCCGGGCGAGAAGATCGGCCTGGTCGGACGTTCGGGTGCCGGCAAGAGCACGGTGGTCAACCTGCTGCTGCGTCTGTATGACCTGGAGTCGGGCCGCATCCTGGTCGACGGCCAGGACATCGCCGGTGTCACGCAGGAAAGCCTGCGCCGCCATGTCGGCATGGTGACGCAGGACACCTCGCTGCTGCACCGTTCGGTGCGCGACAACATCGTCTACGGCCGCCCCGACGCCACCGAGGCCGAGATGCGCCGCGCCGCCGAGCGCGCCGAGGCGGCCGACTTCATCGCCGGCCTGTCCGACGCCAAGGGCCGCAAGGGCTACGACGCCCATGTCGGCGAACGCGGCGTGAAGCTCTCGGGCGGCCAGCGCCAGCGCGTCGCGATCGCGCGCGTGATGCTGAAGGACGCGCCCATCCTGCTGCTCGACGAGGCCACGAGTGCGCTCGACAGCGAGGTCGAGGCCGCCATCCAGCAGAGCCTGTACCGGCTGATGGAGGGCAAGACGGTGGTGGCCATCGCGCACCGGCTGAGCACCATCGCGGCGATGGACCGTCTGGTGGTGATGGACCACGGCCACATCGTCGAGGTGGGCGACCACGCTTCGCTGCTGGCCGCCGGTGGCATCTACGCTCGGCTGTGGGCGCACCAGAGCGGCGGTTTCCTCGGCGAGGAGGTGGACGAGGACGAAGGCGTGCCGGCGTCCTGAGCGCTGAGCGCTGAGCCCTTCAGACCCGGGACGCCGGCGGCGGCGGCGCTGGGTCGGTTTCGGGCAGGGGGTGCAGCACCATCGGGCTGGTTTCGGACCAGGCGTCGGGTGACAGCCCGCCTTCGGCGCGCGCCGCGCGGCCGACGCGGCCCATGCGTTCCATCGCGCCGCCCAGCGTGGCGCGGCGCTCATCGCTGTCGCTGGCGGGCAGCAGCACGCCGGCGGCGGTGTCCAGCGGGACGTCGACCTTCACCGCGCGTGCCGCGGCGCGTTGGGGCGGCGCCGAGGGTCGCGCGTTGCGCGCCAGGTGTTCCCACCAGGCCACGGCCACGGCCACGACGAACAATGCACCGAAACCGGCGGGCACCCAGCTGAAGAAAGCTTCCATCCGGCGTTTATCGACCTTGCGGGGGCGGGCTTGAGCGCCCGGGCCGGCCATCGTATGCCCCCGCAACCCCCTGGCGCGGGCGCCGGGGCCGACAATTCACGCTTCGCCGGCTTTGCCGGCCCCGTGCGCTTCGCTGTGTCTGCCTGCCGTGCCTGTCCTCGCCCCCACCCCCGTTCGCGCCGACGCGCCGCCTGAAACGAAGCCCCAGGCGAAGCCGCTCGCCAGCTACCGCCCGTTCTGGGCCAAGCGTTTTGGCCCGGCGCCCTTCCTGCCCATGAGCCGCGCCGAGATGGAGCGGCTGGGCTGGGACAGCTGCGACGTCGTCATCGTCACCGGCGACGCCTATGTCGACCACCCCAGCTTCGGCATGGCCGTCATCGGGCGCGTGCTCGAGGCCCAGGGTTTCCGCGTCGGCATCATCGCCCAGCCCGACTGGCAGAGCGCGGAAGCGTTCAAGCAACTGGGCAAGCCCAACCTGTTCTTCGGCGTGGCCGCGGGGAACATGGATTCGATGATCAACCGTTACACGGCCGACCGGAAGATTCGCAGCGACGACGCCTACACGCCGGGAGGCGTTGGCGGCAAGCGCCCCGACCGCGCGACACTCGTCTACACGCAGCGCTGCAAGGAAGCCTGGAGCGACGTGCCGGTGGTCATCGGCGGCATCGAGGCTTCGCTGCGCCGCATCGCGCACTACGACTACTGGCAGGACAAGGTGCGCCGCAGCATCCTCGTCGACAGCAAGGCCGACATCCTGCTCTACGGCAATGCCGAGCGCGCCATCATCGAAGTGGCGCACCGCCTGGCCGCGCGCAAGCCGGTGAGCAGCCTGACCGACATCCGCGGCACCGCCTTCATGGTGCGCACGGTGGCCGACGAGGGCGGCGTGCGCTTTGGTGGCGACTGGTTCGAGATCGACAGCACCGAGGTCGACCGCCCGGGCCGCATCGACGAACATATCAACCCCTACCTGACGACCGAAGAGGCCGCGGCCTCGGTGGGCGAGACCTGCACCAAGGAAGAAGGCAGCGGCAGCGCGGCCATGCCGGCGCAGGCGACCGTGGCGATGCCCCGCGCCACCACGGCCGTGGTGGCGCTTCCCGTCAGCCGCAAGGCCGGCGCCGTAAAGCTGCCGCCGCGCGACAAGACCGTGCTGCGCCTGCCCGGCTACGAGCAGGTCAAGAGCGACCCCGTGCTCTACGCCCACGCCAACCGCGTGCTGCACCTCGAGACCAACCCCGGCAATGCGCGAGCGCTGGTGCAGCGCCATGGCGAGCGTGACGTCTGGATCAACCCGCCGCCCATCCCGCTGGCCACGGCCGAGATGGACCTGGTGTTCGACCTGCCCTACGCCCGCAGCCCGCACCCGGCCTACGCCGACGGGCAGGGCGGGCATGACGGCAGCACGAAGATCCCGGCCTGGGAAATGATCCGTTTCAGCGTCAACATCATGCGCGGCTGTTTCGGCGGCTGCACCTTCTGCTCGATCACCGAACACGAGGGCCGCATCATCCAGAGCCGCAGCGAAGACAGGGTGATCCGCGAGATCGAGGACATCCGTGACAAGGTCAAGGGCTTCACTGGCGTCATCAGCGACCTCGGCGGCCCGACGGCCAACATGTGGCGCATCGGCTGCAAGAGCCAGGAGATCGAGTCGGCCTGCCGCAAGCCGAGTTGTGTCTACCCCGGCATCTGCACGAACCTGAACACCGACCACGCGCCGCTGATCAAGCTGTACCGCCGCGCGCGGCAACTGCGCGGGGTGAAGAAGATCCTCATCAGCAGCGGCCTGCGGTACGACCTGGCCGTGCAGAGCCCCGACTACGTCAAGGAGCTGGTGACGCACCATGTCGGCGGCTACCTGAAGATCGCGCCCGAGCACACCGAAGGCGGGCCGCTCAGCAAGATGATGAAGCCGGGTATCGGCAGCTACGACCGCTTCAAGCAGATGTTCGAGAAGTTCAGCGCCGAGGCGGGCAAGAAGCAGTACCTCATCCCCTACTTCATCGCCGCCCACCCGGGCACCAGCGACGAGGACATGATGAACCTGGCGATCTGGCTCAAGCGCAACGGCTTCAAGGCCGACCAGGTGCAGACCTTCTACCCGTCGCCGATGGCCACCGCCACGGCGATGTACCACACCGACCTGAACCCGCTGAAGGGCATCAGTCGCGACCCGCAGCGCGCCGAGAAGGTCGACACCGTGCGCGGCGAAAAGCGCCGCCGCCTGCACAAGGCCTTCCTGCGCTGGCACGACGCCAACAACTGGCCGCTGCTGCGCGAGGCGCTGAAGAAGATGGGCCGCGCCGACCTCATCGGCAACGGCAAGCACCACCTGATCCCGGCTTTCCAGCCCGCGGGCGATGTGGGCTACGTCAGCGCCAGGCGCAAGAACAGCACGCCGGCCGTCTCGCGCAGCTCAACGCCTACGAAAGGCCGGCTGCTGACCCAGCACACCGGCCTGCCACCGCGCGACACCGGCGGGGCGCCGGTGGCCAAACCCATCGCGCGCCGCACCAAGCCGCGCTGAACGGCGGCCGCCGCAGCGGCCGCAAGCGCCTGTGCCTACAACCAGCCCTTGGCGGACAGCGCGTCGATGACGATCTTGCCGAACAGCTCGTGGCCATAGGGCGTGGGGTGCACGCCGTCGGCGAAGAGGTACTTGCTGGTGTCGCTGCTGATGAGCGTGGCAGCGCTGCACAGCAACGAGGTGGCCACCACCGCCGCGTTGCAGGCCTGCGTGCGCACGTTCGCCAGGCCCACCGCGCCCGGGTTGGCCGCCCACTGCTGGATGGCCGTGTAGCCGTCGACATAGAGCACCTCGGCCACGCCCTGCAGGCCGTACTGCAACTGCGCGTTGAAGGTGAAGGCCAGCAACTGCACCAGGTCGCGCGACGACTGGGGCTGGCCCAGCGAATCGGGTGTCACGCTGACGTCGGGCACGCCGACCACGATGACACGTTTTGCACCCTTGGCGACGATCAGGCTCTTGATGTAGGCCGCCAGCTCGCCGCCGGCCTGGCCCATGGCCACGGTGGCCGCCTGGCCTGCCGTGGTGGCGTTGCCACCCGCCGCCACGGTGGCCTGCACCGTCGCCACCTGCATGAACAAGTCGTTGGCGCCCGCCAGCACCGTCACCATGTCGGTGCCGGCAAAGCTGCCGCCCGAGGCTGACAGGTGGTTGCTGATCTGCGTCACCACCGGCACTGTCAGCTGCCCCAGCGCGCCGCTGGACGCACCCGGCAGCGTGGCGATGTTGCCTGGGCCGACCGGGTTGGTGACCCGTGAACCGCCCTGGGCGTAGCCGTAGCAGCCGGCACGGTTGACGACGGGCGAAGCGAAGCCGGCCAGCGGGCCGACGCTGTTCAAGCCGTTCTGTGCAGCGCATACGGTGGGCACCTTGGCCGCCGTGGCCACGCGATCGACCCAGAGCTGCGTGCCGGCACCGTTGATGGTGAACCTGCCGCCGCCGGTGGCGGCCAAGAGCCCGGGCGTGGCGTAGGTGCCGACGTCGCTGAGGCTGTCGCCGAAGACGACCAGCTTGCCGTAGGTGATCTTCGCCTCGGCGGGAGGGTCGTCGCTGCCTCCGCAAGCGGCCAGCAGACCCGCAGTGGCCAAGGCGATAGCGCCCAGTCGCAATAGATTCATGGTGTCTCCGTCTGTGTCTTGCCCCGGGCACCCGCCCGGTGGTCAGCGCGGCAATATACGCGCGTCGCGCAACTGGAGGGGCGGCGCCGGCGTGCCGCCGTGCGCGCTTTGGTCCACCTGCCCGCGGGCCGGCATCAAGCGGCGGCCCCCTGCATCGCCGGCGAGCACAAGGCATGCACCAGCGCATCCAGTTCAGCTTCTGTGTTGTAGGCCTGCACCGAGACACGCACGAAGCAGTGGCCGGCGTGCTGCGTCACCGGCACTTCGATGCGGTGCGCGTCGAACAGCCAGCGCTGCAGCGCCGCGGGGTCGTCGGTGACGACCGGGATCACCACCATCTGCGCAAAAGCCGCGTCCGGGGCTGCCGGCGGCAGACCGTTGTGCTGCGCCACGCGGGCCCGTGTTGCGCAGGCCAGGTCGTGGCAGCGGCGCTGCCAGGCCGGCCAGCCGTGCCGCTGCTGGAAGTCGAGTGCCGCCGGCACGGCGAGGAAAGCGGCGATGTCGCGTGTGCCCTGCCACTGCAGCCGACGTTCCAGCACGTGGTGGCCGGCGAAGGCGTCGAGCGCGCCGGTGTGGATGCCGTCGCCCGCCATCCACTCGGCAACGTAGCCCCAGCTCACCACCGTGGCGGCGATGGCGGCCTGGTGTTCACGCCGCACGTGCAGGAAGGCTGCGCCCTTGGGCGCGCACAGCCACTTGTGGCAGTTGCCGGTATAGAACTCGGCGCCAACGGCGGCCAGGTCCAGCGGCAGCTGGCCGGGCGCGTGGGCACCGTCGATCAGCGTCGGGACGCCCCGTTCGCGCGCGGCTGCGCACAGTTCGGCCACCGGGAAAATCAGCGCCGTGGTCGATGTGACGTGGCTGGCGAAGATCAGCCGCGTGCGCGGCGTCACCGCGGCCAACACGCGTTCGACGAAGCTGTCGTTGTCGAAGGGCAGCGGGATCTCGACGCGCCGGTAGAACGCGCCCGCCCGGGCGCAGGCGACACGCCAGGCGGCGTCGCAGGCGCCGTACTCGTGGTCGGTGGCCAGCACCTCGTCGCCGGGCTGCAGCGCCAGCGAATTCACGACGGTGTTGACGCCGGTGGTGGCGTTGGCGACGAACACCAGGTCGGCGGCATGGGCGCCCAGGTGCGCGGCCAGGCGCTCGCGCGCGCCAGCCAGCAGCGCGGCCGAACGCCTGCCCAGGAACTCCACCGGGTTGCCTTCCATCTCGAACTGCCAGCGCTGGAGCTCGGCGAATACCGGCTTTGGGCAGGCGCCGTAGGAGCCGTGGTTCAGGAAAACGACGCCGGGGTCGAGCAGGAAGTGTTCACGCATGGCGGGCGGCAGTGTCGCACCGGTGCCGGGCTGTCGGGCGTCTGCCGACACGCGCACCAGCCCGCCGCCTACACGCGGGCTGGTGCTGCGCCGAGTGCCAACGCGGCCAGCGAGGGCTATCTTGGGCGCTCCGGTTTCCCGCTCTCCGCTTTCCGCCCCGCACCATGCACGCCTGCGTCAACACCCCCTGCCAACTGCGCTTCGAATCGCTTTTCGACCCGGATCGCGGGCTGGCCTTCCCCTGCAACGCGCTCGGCCACGTCGAACTCGACGCGCTGAGCGACACCGCGCGCTGCAACTACTTCTACGCCCGCGCCGTCGTCGGCCGCGAGTTCGCGCTGCCCGTGGTCGTGCCGGGGCACTGAAGCGCCGCGGCTGCCGCACCGATGCGGGTGCGAAGGGCTCATGCAGAATCGACGGCATGGCCGCCAGCAGTCTTCTCGCCCTCGTCGACGACATCGCGTCCATCCTCGATGACGTGGCCTTGCTCAGCAAGCTGGCGGCGAAGAAGACCGCCGGCGTGTTGGGCGACGATCTGGCGCTGAACGCGCAGCAGGTCTCGGGAGTCAGCGCCCAGCGCGAACTGCCCGTGGTGTGGGCGGTCGCCAAGGGCTCCTTCATCAACAAGGCCATTCTGGTGCCCGCGGCACTGGTCATCGCCAGCTTCGCGCCCTGGCTCGTGACGCCGCTGCTGATGGTGGGCGGCGCCTTCCTGTGTTTCGAGGGCTTCGAGAAACTGGCCCACCGCTACCTGCACCCGGCCGAGGAAGTCGACGCCCACAAGGCGACGCTGGCCGCCGCGCTGCTGGATCCGAAGCTGGACCTCGTGGCGCTGGAGCGCGACAAGATCAAGGGTGCGATCCGCACCGACTTCATCCTCTCGGGCGAGATCATCGCCATCACGCTGGGCACGGTGGCGGGGAAGCCCTTCGCCACCCAGGCGCTGGTGCTGTCGGGCATTGCCGTGGCGATGACGGTGGGCGTCTACGGCCTGGTGGCCGGCATCGTGAAGCTGGACGACCTCGGCCTGTGGCTCAGCCGGCGCGGCAATGCGGTGGCACAGGCGCTGGGCCGCGGCATCGTGAACGCGGCGCCCTGGCTGATGAAGGCGCTGTCGGTGGCCGGCACGGCGGCGATGTTCCTCGTCGGCGGCGGCATCCTCGTGCACGGCGTGCCGGTGGTGGCGCATGCCATCGAAGGCGCCGTGCAGAGCTTGCCGGGCCTGGCCCAGACGCTGCTGCCCGCGCTGGCGAATGGGCTGCTGGGCGTGGTGGCCGGTGCGCTGGTGCTGGGCGCGGTGACGCTGGTCAAGCGCGTGCGCGCCTGAACGGCCGCTGCAGCAGGCACGCCTTCAGGCGCGGGTGAAGAGCAGTGCCGCGTTGCTGCCGCCGAAGGCGAACGAACTGCTGATCGCTGCCTGCAGGCGCGGCGCCGCCGTGGCCTTGGGCGAAACCAGGTGCAGCGCGCAGTCCGGGTCGGGCTGATCGCAGTTCGCCTGCGGCGGCAGTTGCTTCCGGTGCAGGGCCAGCACCGTGATCACGGCCTCCAGTGCGCCTGCGGCGCCGAGCAGGTGGCCGTGCAGGGCCTTGGTGGAACTGACCTGCAGGCCGTCGACATCGCGGCCCCAGACGCCACGCAGTGCTTCGGCCTCGACGGTGTCGCCGGTGCGCGTGGCGGTGCCATGGGCGTTGCAGTAGCCCACGTCGGCGGCGTGCAGCCCGGCTTGGCGCAGCGCGGCGCGCAGCGTGCGCTGCTGGCCGCCCACGTCGGGCTTGGTCAGGTGCGTGGCGTCGCAGCCCATGCCCCAGCCGGCCAGGCCCGCGTAGGCACGGGCGCCACGAGCACGTGCCCGCGCCGCTGACTCCAGCACCAGGCAGGCCGCACCTTCACCCAGCGCAAAGCCGCTGCGGTCGATGGCGAACGGCCGGCACGCGGCGGCGGCGGCGCCGGGTGCGAAGGCGGCCAGCGTCATCATCGCCTGCCAGGCCCGCACCACGCCGGGCACCAGCAGCGCTTCGCTGCCGCCCGCCAGGGCGACATCGACTTCACCGCGCTGCACCGCCTTGGCCGCCTCGGCGATGGCCAGCGCCGAAGACGCGCAGGCCACCGCGTAGGTGATCACCGGGCCCTGAGCCTGCTGGCGCCTGGCCACGTGGCTGGCCGCGGCGTTGGGCATGAAGGCGGGAATCGTCAGTGGCGGCATGCGGCCGCCGCCGTAGGCCGCTTCCAGCGCGGCGGCACCACCCATGCCGCAGCCGAGATAGACGCCGATGCGCTCCGGGTCAGCGTCGCCCAGACCGCCGGCATCGCGTACGGCGAGTTCGGCCGCGGCCACGGCAAGCTGGCTGACACGGTCGACGCCGGCCAGTTGCAGTTTGGTGAACCACTGCATCGCGTCGAAGGGCGCGCGGGCGGCAGGCGTGGGCTCGGGCAGTTCGGGAAACAGCGACTGCACGGCCGACTCGCCGCGCAACAGGGCGTCGAACATGGCTGCAGCGTCGTCGCCGTGCGGCGACACCACCCCGAGGCCCGTGACGACGACCCCGTTCAAGCCGTCTGCGATGCCCGCAGCTTGTCGATCAGGGCCGCCAGTTCGGTCAGCGTGTCGACCTTCGACGACTCGGTGGGGATGGCGATGCCGTACTTGTCTTCCACTGCGAAGAGGAATTCCACCAGCGTAAGCGAATCGATACCGCTGCCGCGCATCGACGCGACGGGCCCCAGGGCGGCCGCGTCGAGCCCGTAGGTGTCGTGGATCAGGAGCTGCAGTTCCTCGAGCGAACTCATCGTGCGAATTCCAATGTCATGTGCGCGACTTTCTTGATGTCTGCCCTGTGCCAGCGCTGCATCGATCATATGCCCGGCGTTCGTGGGCCCAATCTGTGGCCCACCCCCGCGTTCCAGCGTATCGACAGGGCTGCGAAGGCGGCACCCAGCACGATGCCACCCACCGCATCCAGCACCACGTGCTGGCGCACCGCCACGGTGGAGTACGCGATGGCGACGAACCAGAGCGCATTCACCCCCCGCAATGCCGCCGGTGCCTGCACGATGCGCAGCAGTCGCTCGACCCAGATCGCGGTGAACATTGCCGTGGCCACGTGCAGCGATGGGCAGGCATTGCCGGCCGCGTCCAGCCCCTGCAGCATCGCGAAACCGGCGATGCCCGTCACGTCCATCGTGCGCGGCGGCACGGCGGTTGGCCAGAAGTAGAAGCAGGCCAGGCCTGCCAGGCACAGCAGCGCAGCCCACAGGGCGTAGATCAACATCTCGCGCAGCGTCAGCATCAGCCCCGGCGCGATGCCCACGTACACCCACAGCGAAAGGTAGATCGCCAGCGCCTGCGGCTGGAAGGGGATCAGCCGGTCCAGCGCCGTCAGCGGCATCAGCAGCACCGGGTAGGCCGGGTTGTGCAGCGTGTGGAAGTAGCCCACGAAGAACACGCCCATGAAGGCGCTGACGCCGAAGAACTTCAGCGGCAGGTAGCGCCAGAAGCGCTGGCGCAGGTCTGCTTTCCACGCGGCCGGTGGCGGCAAGTCCAGAGGCAGCGTGGCCGGACGGGTCATGCGGTGAGCTTTGCGATAATTCGATGTCGGGGACTGACGACAGTGCGCCATCGCGCTGATCCGTGGGTGGCGTCCACGAGGCTTTGTGGAACTCCAGGACGACAAGCAGCAATGCCCCAAGCGACGCCCGCACCGGTCCATTCTCCGCCCACGGGCCACTGCGACGTTCTGATCGTCGGCGGCGGCCCTGCGGGCGCCACCATCGCCACGCTGCTGGCGCGTCAGGGGCGCCACGTGGTGATGCTGGAAAAGGCCCACCACCCGCGTTTCCACGTCGGTGAATCGCTGCTGCCGGCCAACGTGCCGCTGCTCGACAGGCTGGGCGTGCGTGAACAGGTGGCGGCCATCGGCATGGCCAAGTGGGGCGTGGACTTCTGTTCACCGCAGCACGCGCACTGCAGCGCGCTGGAGTTCGGCGAAGCCTGGGACAAGTCGATGCCCATGGCCTGGCAGGTGCGCCGCGCCGAGTTCGACAACATCCTCTTCTGCAACGCCCAGGCCAGCGGCGCGGTCACACACGAAGGCTGCAGCGTGCGCCGCGTTGCGTTCGACGCCGAGGGCGCCACCGTCGATGCCGTGCAGGGCGATGGCGCCGCGCAGCGCTGGCGCGCCCGCTTTGTTGTCGACGCCAGCGGCCGCGACACGCTGCTGGCGCAGCAGAACGGCTGGAAGCGCAAAAGCCGCGAGCACGACAGCGCGGCGCTGTTCGGCCACTTCCACGGCGCGCGGCGGTTGCCCGGGCGCATGGCCGGCAACATCAGCATCTTCTGGTTCGCGCACGGCTGGTTCTGGTTCATCCCGCTGGCCGACGGCAGCACCAGCGTCGGCGCCGTGTGCTGGCCGCACTATCTGAAAAGTCGCGACAAGCCGCTGCCGGCCTTCTTCGCCGACACCATCGCGATGGCCCCCGGCCTGCAGGAGCGGCTGCAGGGCGCGACGCTGATCGACGATCGCGTCCACGCCACAGGCAACTACGCCTACAGCGCCGACCGCTGCGCCGGCGAGCGTTTCCTGATGCTGGGCGACGCCTATGCCTTCATCGACCCGGTGTTCTCCTCGGGTGTCTACCTGGCCACGGTGAGCGCCTTCGAAGGCGCCGAGTTGGTCGCCGCGGCACTCGACAGGCCGGCCGAGGCGGCGGCCGCGCGCCGGCGCTTCGAGCGCGTGATGCGGCGCGGCCCGCGCGAGTTCTCGTGGTTCATACACCGCATGACGAACCCGGCGCTGCGTGACCTGTTCATGCATCCGAAGAACCCGCTGCGCATGCAGGAGGCGGTGCTCTCGCTGCTGGCCGGTGACATCTTCGGCAAGACGCCGATCTGGGCCGCGTTGTGCATGTTCAAGGCCGTCTACTACGCCGGCTCGCTGGCCGCGCTGCCGCGCACCTGGCGCGCCTGGCTCGAACGGCGGCGCAATATCCGCGACGTCGGTGCACTGCAGGGCGAGAACGTCGTCGTGCCCGGATCATGAGCGCCACCGTGCCGTCGATGCCGTTGCGCGCCCCGGGCGCGCTCGACTGCGTCCGCATGCCCGCGCTCGAGTGGCAGGCCCGCATCGCGTCGGCCACGACGCCGATCGGCGGCCTGGGCTGGGGCTGCACTGCGCCCAGGCTGGCCAGGCTGGACGCGCCGGTGCTGGCGGGCAGCGCGCCTGGTGTCGACGCCTGGTTCGGCAGCGCGCCGCTGCGCCAGGGCCGCAGCGGCGGCGTGCACTGGCAGGAAGACGGGCGCTGGGCATTCGGCCAGCTCGATGTCGCCGATGCCGAGACCGACCTGGCCGAGACCACGCGCCGCGCCTACCTCGATGTCTTCGCAGCGCTGCGGGCCTGCGGCCGGCTGCAGTTGCTGAGGCTGTGGAACTACCTGCCGCGCATCAACGAAGACGGCGGCGGCCTGGAGCGCTACCGGCAGTTCAACATCGGCCGCCAGCAGGCTTTCATCGAAGCCGGCCACGACATCGGCGCCGGCGCACCCGCGGCCTGTGCCCTGGGCACGCGTGGCGGCGGCCTCGGCATCCGTTTCCTGGCCGGCAGCGTCGCGCCGCGGCCGCTGGAGAACCCGCGGCAGGTCTCTGCGTACCGCTATTCGTCCGTCCACGGCCCGCGCAGCCCGACCTTCTCGCGCGCTGCGCTGGCCAACGCCGGTGGCGGGCGGCTGGTGCTCTTCGTCTCGGGCACGGCCAGCATCGTCGGCGAACAGTCTCTGCACCCCGGCGACGTGCGCGCCCAGGTGCACGAGACGCTGCTGAACCTGCAGGCCGTGCTGGCCGCGGCGCGCGCACAGGGCAGCGCCGCATTCACGCTGGGCGGGCTGAGCTGCACGGTCTACGTGCGCCACGCCGAAGACGCCGCGGCCGTCCGCGAGGCCATCGAGGCTGCGGCCGGGCCCTTGCCGGGCGCGGTCTACCTGCAGGCCGACATCTGCCGCAGCGAACTGCTGGTCGAGATCGAGGGCCACGCCTTTGCGCCCGGGGTGCTGAGGTGAGCGCCGACCGCGCCACCAGGCGCCTCGCACTTGGCCTGCTGCTGGCCGGCACGGCCGTGGGCGCACGCGCCGACGAGCCGCTGTGGGAGCTCGGCCTCGGCGCGGGCTGGCTGCGGCTGCCGCACTACCGTGGCAGCAACGAGAGCCACAGCTGGCTGCTGCCGGTGCCCTATCTCGTCTACCGCGGCAAGATCCTGCGTGCCGACAGGGACGGCGCACGCGCCGTGTTGTTCGACGGTGAACGTGTCGACTTCGACCTCAGCGTGGCCGGCAGCCCGCCCACCAAGAGCCAGGACAACCGCGCCCGGGCCGGCATGCCAGACCTGGCGCCCAGCTTCGAGATCGGCCCCAAGCTCAACCTGCGCCTGGCGCAGGGCAAGGGCTGGACGGTCGACCTGCGCGTGCCGGTGCGCGCCGTGGTCACGCTCGAAGCCCGTGCGCGGGTGCTGGGCTGGAACGTCGAGCCGCTGCTCAATGCCGGCCTCGAAATGGGCGGCTACAACGTCGGCCTGCAGGCCGGCCCACTGTGGGGCGACCGCCGCCTGCACGATCATCTCTACGGCGTGGCACCGGCCTACGCCACCGCCGAACGCCCGGCCTACGCCGCGCGCGCCGGCTACGGCGGCTGGCAGGCCACGGCCGGCTTCTCGCGCCGCTTCGACCGGCTCTGGCTGGGGGCCTTCGTTCGCCACGACAGCGTGGCCCGCGCGGCCTTCGAGGCCAGCCCGCTGGTGAAGAGCCGCCACAACACGGCGCTGGGCGTGGCGGCGTCGTGGGTGTTCTTCAGGTCCGAGGCCCGTGTCCCCGACCCGCGCTGAAGTGCCGTCGGGGCTGCTGCACTGGTTGCTGTGGCCGCTGAAGTGGGCAGCCCTGCAGGCCATGCTGCTGCTGCTGGGCTTGGCCTCGGTGGCATGGAACATGGTGGCGCTGGTGCTCTATCCGCTGCTGCCGCGTGAAGTCGGCTTGCGCGTGGGCCGTGCGGCCATCTCGCGCGGCTACCGCGTCTTCTGGTGGACGGCCCAGGCCCTGGGCATGATGCAGCTCGACTCGCGCTCGCTCGATGTGCTGCGCGACGAACCCGGCCTCATCGTCGTGGCCAACCACCCCAGCATGCTCGACGCCGTGATGCTGGTGGCCCGACTGCCGCGCAGCGCCTGTGTCATGAAGGCCAGCCTGATGCGCAACCCGCTGCTGGCGCCCGGTGCGCGGCTGGCACGCTACATCTGCAACGATTCGCCCTTCGGCCTGATCCAGCAGGCGGTGGCCGACCTGAAGCGCGGCGGGCAGCTGGTGATGTTCCCCGAAGGCACACGCACCACGCGGCCGCCGGTGAACCCCTTCCACGGCGGCGTGACGGTGATCGCCAAGCGCGCGCAGGCGAGCATCCAGGCGGTCTTCATCGACACCGCGTCGCCCTACCTCTGCAAGGGCTGGCCGCTGTGGCGCTTGCCGCCGCTGCCCATCGTCTTCGCGGTGCGCCTGGGCCGGCGCTTCGAGCCGGCGGACGACGCCGCGGCGCAGCTGGCCCGCATCGAGGCCTACTTTGCCGCCGGCGTTGCCCGGCGGCCCTGACGAGCACACCATGAGCCCCACGCCCTCGAGCACCCACCTGGTGCTGATCCCCAGCTACAACACCGGCGCCCTGGTCTGCACCACCGTGCGCGAGGCGCGTGAACACTGGAACCCCGTGTGGGTGGTGGTCGACGGCAGCACCGACGCCAGCGCGGCGGCGCTGCAGGTCATGGCGGCCGCCGATCCCGGCCTGCGTGTGCACGTGCTGCCGCAGAACGCCGGCAAGGGCGCGGCCGTGCTGCACGGGCTTCGGCTGGCGCAGGCCGTCGGCTACACGCATGCGCTGACGATGGATGCCGACGGCCAGCACCCGGCGGCGCTGATCCCGGCCTTCATGCAGGCCTCGATGGCGCGGCCCGAGGCCATGATCCTCGGCCGCCCGGTGTTCGACGCCAGCGCACCCCTGCTGCGCGTGCGCGGCCGCCGCGTCTCGAACGCCTGGACCAACCTCGAGACGCTGGGCGCCGGCGTCGCCGACTCGCTCTACGGCTTCCGCGTCTACCCGGTGGCCGCGCTGGCCGCGGTGATGCAACGCCAGCCCTGGATGCGGCGTTTCGACTTCGACACCGAAGCCGTCGTGCGCCTGGCCTGGCGCGGCGTCAAGCCCATCAACCTCGACGCGCCAGTGAAGTACCTCAGCGCCGAGGAGGGCGGTGTCTCGCACTTCCGCTACGGCCGCGACAACCTGCTGCTGACCTGGATGCACACGCGGCTGATGCTCGAGTTCCTGCTGCGCCTGCCGCTGCTGCTCGCGCGCCGCCTGCGCCACCTGCCGCCGTTTCAGGCCTGAAGCAGCAGGGCGTCGACGCTCGGGAAAAGCAGGCTCTCGCCCTGCGGCTGCAGTGCCGCGGCCGGCAGCAGGGCGCGCAGCGCGCCGCCGTCGAGCGCGGGGTGTTCACCGGTGCCACGAAGCAACAATTCACCGGCCAGCCGCTGCAGCGTCTTCGTCGCCGCGCGGATGCGCTCGCGGAAGGCGGCGTCGTCCAGCGTGTCGTGCAGGCTGCGGTTGAGTTCGACGAACCACGGTGCCGACGCCTGGTCCAGCATCACCGGCAGGTTGCGGCGCTGGCTGACCCGGCCCCAGGCGCGCAGGAAGTGCTGCACCTCGGTGTTCAGTTGCTGGCACAACGCCAGCTCTTCGCGCAGATGGCCCAGTGACGCCAGGTCGGTCAGGCGCTGCTGGCAGAACAGCTGTGCCAGCACGCCCCAGTAGTAGGTGTAGTCCCAGATCACCTTCGTCGGCAGCACCTCGGGGTCACCGAACAGGTTGTACTGGTCGAGGTAGAGCGCCATCGTGCTGTCGTAGAACGACTTGAAGATCTGCTCGTAGACCTGCGTGTGCGCGGCCAGCCGCAAGCCGGCGCGGTCGCGCACGATGAGTTCGGTGATGTAGGTGTTGCCGATGGCGATGAAGTCGCTGCCCGGCGAATAGAAGGGGTCGAGGAAACGCCCGGCCTCGCCGGCCAGCGCCCAGCGGTGTTCAGAGAACACCTGCCTGCAGTCGTAGGAGAAGCGGCGGAAGAAGGCGAAGTCCTGCAGCTTGTCGCGTTTGCCGTCGAGGTCGTCGTACAGCGCGGGCTGGTACTGCTGCAGCCAGTCCATCGCGCGCTCGAAGGTGTTCATGCCTTCCAACGGGTGCGTGCGCGGGTCGGCGACGATGCCCACCGAATGCGAGCCCGAGGCCAGCGGGATCAGCCATACCCAGTAGCCCGCGCCCACGAGGTGGTTGGTCGACAGCCAGCGTGTCGGCGTGGCGCAGCGTTGCCGCCACTCGGCCGCACTGGCGTCGCCGTCCAGCCAGGCGTCGAT
>Ga0105047_10007166_pt1 | contig 18843 bp, 15 predicted proteins | sample MAT04_FD_78384 | JGI IMG/M metagenome (GOLD analysis project Ga0105047, IMG submission 78384) | Freshwater microbial communities from Lake Fryxell liftoff mats and glacier meltwater in Antarctica - MAT-04 (megahit assembly) | ecosystem: Environmental > Aquatic > Freshwater > Ice > Liftoff... | reverse complement strand
TCCGGGAGAAGGGACGGGGATGAGGGCAAGGTTTCCGGTCGCCACGACGCCACGGGTTCAACCACACGCTCGAGAAAGCGTTCGACTTCCGCGGACCGCACTCAGGTCTCACCTTCCGCGCCTCCAAGCGCAATCGGTCGATTCCTCTGTATCGAGGTACTAGATTACTACCGTGCGCCTTGTGTGTTTCGTCGTTTGCCTCGTCGCGGCCCTCGACGACGTCGTGCTCTGGGCTACTCCCTGACCGCGAGAGCGCGCGCGCTCACTTCGCCTGGATCGTCCCCGAGACGGTGACCTTGCCGCCGCCCGCCACGAGCGTGTCGGGCTTGGAGCCGTCGAACGCCGGAAAGTCGACCTCCGGCCAGGTCACACCGCGAGCGTGATCACGTTCGTCGCGACGTCCACGGTCACGCCGGTGCACGCCGTCGCCTTACCGTCGCAACCGTAGAACTTGTCCGGAGCCACGTTCATCCCGGTGCCCGTGTAGCTCCAGACGTGCGCGACCTTCACGACGCCGCTCGTGTCGGTGGCGATCTCGAGCTCGATCTTTCCGTCGAAGTTACCGTTGAACGCGAGGCCGCTCGGGACGGTCGCTCGGGCGACCTGGATGTCGTAGGTGCCGTCGAGCGAGGCGACGGTCGCGTTCGAGACGATGAGGCCCTTGCCGGTGGGAACGCTCGTATCGGGCGCCGAGGAGCTGTCGGCGCCGGCGTCGATCGCCGTGGCGTCCGGGGTGCCTCCCTCGGTCTCCGCCGACGTCGACGCGCCGGAGCTGCTGCTGCATGCGAGCAGGGCGAGGGTCCCGAGGGAGAGAGCGACGAGCGAGACGGTAGTGGTGAAGCGATACATTCGACGGAAAATAGCGCAGTCAATACCGGCGCGAAACGCTCACTCAGGGGAGCACGCCGTCGCGGGGCTCGAGGAGCCGTGGCGGCTCCTCGCCGATGCGCACGCGCAGGTTCGCCTCGATCGCGCGTGAGATCGTGCTCAGCGGAAGGTCGTTCGGGTCGAGACCGAAGGGCTGCTCGATCTCGTCGCCCACCGCGTCGAGCCCGAAGAGAGCGTACGAGACGAACATCACGACCACCGGCGTTGCCCAGCCGATCGTCTCGTCGAGGCCGAACGGCAGGAGCCCGCAGTAGACGGCGACGATGCGGTGCATGAGCACCGTGTACGAGTACGGGATCGGGGTCGACTTGATCCGCTCGCAGCCGCCCTGGATGTCCGTGAGCGCCGTGAGCGACTGCTCGATGACGGGGACGTGGAGCGGGTGGATCCAGTGCTTGCGCCGTGCCTCGACCATCAGCGTGGCGATGCGATGGAGGATGGCGATCGGCACGTTCGCCTCACCGCGCAGGAGGGTCACCTCGTCCGCAGGAAGGATGCGCTCGAGCGTGGAGAACGGACTCGAATCGCGGAGGTGATGGCGCAGCGAGTGCACGTAGGCGATGAGCATGTGCACCATCGCCGCCTCGTGCGCGTGGATCGCGTCCGGGAGCGTCTCGACGGCCTCGGGCTGCGGCTCGATCAGCGTGATGATCTGACGCGTGAGGCTGCGCGCGGTGTTCACCAGCGAGCCCCACAGCTTTCGGCCCTCCCAGAAGCGGTCGTAGGCCGTGTTGTTCCGGAAGCCGAGGAAGATGCCGAGCGGAAGCCCGATGAGGACGAAGGGCGTCGTCGTGATCGAGTGGTGCAGCGCAGGCACCTGGAAGTACACGAGCGTCACCGCGACGCTGATCGCGGTCACCGCGGCCGTCCGCCCCCAGATGTGTGGGAGCGCATTGCCGCCGAGGGCGACAGTTGCAATCCACGAGCGGCGCTTCTCGACGAACATCCGAGGTCGACTCTAGATCACCGAGCACGATTCTCGTCCCTCGAATCGCGCTTTGCCATCTAGAGCGCCCGCAGGACGTCGCGCGTGAGCCGCTGGGCATGGGTGTCGCAGCGCCAGTGCTCCTTCGCCCAGCCGGCGAGGAAGCGGTGGTAGTCGGCGCGAGCGATCGGATAGAGGGCGCGCCATTCGCGCTCGACCGCCTCGCGGTCGACGTGTGCGGCGAGCGCGCTGCGCAGATGCCCGAAGTAGACGTCGAGCCATCGCTCTTCGCCGGGCTCGTCGCTCAGGAGATAGGCGACGTCCTTCATCCCGCAGCCGCCGCCGACGTACTGGAAGTCGACGGCCGCGACCGAGCTGCCGCCCCGCGCGAAGCAGAAGTTCGCGGGCTTCGCGTCGCCGTGGACGAGCGTCTGGAACACGCACGCGCGGAGCTTCTTGTCGAGGAGGGGCGCCGCAGAGCGGAGCTCCGGGTCCTCGATCACGGCGAGCTCCTCCTGGCGCGTCGCGAGGTGCCAGTAGGTGCCCTGCTTCCACAGGCCCTCGGGGGCGACGCCGAGGAAGCGCGCGTGGAAGGCGGCGAGCCAGCGGAGGCAGGCGTCCATCCCGCCCGGGCCCGGGTCGCGACGGCGCTCCGGGAAGCCCGCGGCGTCGATGTCCTCGAGCACGATGAGCCACTCCTCCTTCGAGCCTCGGGCCTCGACGAGGCGCGGCACGCGACACGCGTCGTCGCAGCGCGCGGCGAGCGTGCGGTACCAGGTCGTCTCCACGTCGTAGGAGCGACACTTGCGCGCGTGGGAGGCGTCCTTCTTCCCGCCGCGGAGGCGCGCAGGAGGCTGCACTGACTTGACGACCACGCTCTCGACGTCGGCGCCGGTCAGCTCGACGCGAAAGAGCTCGCCGTACCCGCTCCAGAGCGACTGGATGCGCTCGCCGCGACGAGCGCTCTTCGCGCCCGTCGCCTTCGCGACCCAGTCGAGCTCGGCGCTCATTCACTCCGCCGGCGTGGGCGCCGGCGGGTGGTTCATCGAGTGGGGCGGCAGCCCGCGCCACACGCGGACGTGGGCCTTCATGCCCTCGACCGCGAGATAGAACGCGGGCACGACGATGAGCGACAGCGCCGTCGAGGCGACGACGCCGCCGATGACCGCGATCGCCATCGGCGAGCGGAACTCGCTGCCCTCGCCTCGCCCGATGGCGGTCGGGAGCATGCCGAGCACCATCGCGGCGCTCGTCATCAGGATGGGGCGAAGGCGCTCCGGCCCTGCCTCGAGGATCGCCTCGAGCGGAGTCTCGCCGTGATCGCGCACGCGCACGATGGCGCGGTCGACGACGAGGATCGCGTTCTTGGTGACGAGGCCGAGGAGGAAGATGATCCCGATGAAAGAGCCCATCGCGAGCGTCGTACCCGAGAGGAACACGCCGACGATCGCGCCGACCGCGGCGAGCGGCAGCGTGGTCGCCATGATCGTGACCGGGTGGAGGAAGCTCTCGAACTGCGACGCGAGCACGATGTAGATGAAGACGAGCGCGAGCAGGAACGCGAAGCCCATCGCGCTGTTCGACTCCTGCATCTGCCGCACCTGGCCGTCGAGGTGGAAGCTGCCGCCGGGCGGCAGCTTGATCTTGGCGAACGCCGCGTTCATCTCGGGAACGAGATCGCCTAGCGAGCGGCCCTTCGGCGCGGCCCAGATGACGATCTGACGCTCGCGGTCCTCGCGCTCGATCGCGCTCGGGCCTTCGCCGTGCTCGACCGTCGCGAGGTCGGCGAGCGCGACGGCGCCCTTGGGCGTCCAGATGGTCATCTGGAGGACGTCGTCCATCGTCGCGCGGTCGCCCTTGCCGAGGCGCACGCGGATGGGGACGTCGTCCTTGCCCTGACGGAGCTTGCCCGCCTCGTCACCCTCGATGGCGGCGCGGAGCGCGAGCGCGACGGTCGCCACGGGCACGCCCGCGCGCGCCGCGCGATCGCGATCGACGGCGACACGCAGCTCGGGCTGGCCGGGCGTGTACTTCATGTCGACGTCGATGATGCCGGGGATGCCCTTGAGCGCGGACTCGAACTGCTTCGCGAGCGGCGCCAGCGTGTCGTAGTCCGGCGCGCGCACCTGCACCATGATGGGCGCCTCGGTCATCGCGCCCTCGACGAACGGCGGGTCGGTCACGACGACGCGTGCGCCGGGGAGCGTCGTCTGGATGGTGACGCGAGCGATGTCGCGGAGCTCGTTCAGGCTCGCCGTGCGCTTGTCCTTCGGGAGCGTGACGATGCGCCACTTGACCTTGTTGACCTCGCCGTTCGGGCCGAGCGTCGACAGGACGGTGACGAAGCGCTTGTCCTCCATCAGCTTCGCCTCGGCGGGCAGGAGCTTCTGGGCCGTCTCGGTGAGCTTCGTGCCGGCGGGGAGCTCGATGTCGACGACGAACTGGCCGCGGTCCTCCTGGTTGACGAAGTCGACGCCCGTGAGGCCCGCGACGGGGAACATCACGAGGAAGGCCCCGACGGCGACGGCGCCGACCACCAGCTTGCGCCGGACCGTCCAGCGCAGGACGACGCGGTAGGTGCTCTCGAGGCCGCGGAAGAACGACTCGAACGGCGCCTTGAGCCGCGCGAACGCGACGGGTGCGCCCTTCACGTGCGCCTTCGAGAAGCGGCTCGAGAGCATCGGGTCGAGCGTGAACGCGACGAAGAGCGACACGAGCACGGCCGCGACGATGGTGAGGCCGAACTGGCGGAAGAACTGCCCGACGATGCCCGTCATGAACGCGACGGGGAGGAACACGGCGACGACCGTGAGCGTGGTCGCGAGGACCGACAGCGAGATCTCCTTGGTGCCCTTCAGCGAGGCGGTGCGAGGGTCCTCGCCGCGCTCGAGGTGCTTCTGGATGTTCTCGCGGACGACGACGGCGTCGTCGATGAGGAGGCCGATCGCGAGCGAGAGCGCGAGCAGCGTCATCATGTTCAGCGAAAAATGCAGCAGGTACATGACGAAGAACGTCGAGATGACGCTCGTCGGCAAGGCGACGGCGCTGATGAGCGTCGAGCGCAGGTCGAGCATGAAGAAGAGGATGACGAGGATCGCCATCGCTCCGCCGAACACGATCGAGACCTCGACCTCGTGCGTGTTCTCGCGGATGAAGCGCGCCTGCTCGATGATGAGGTCGGCCTGCATTCCCTTGGGGAACGTCTTCTGGATGACCTCGAGCTTCGCGCGGACGTCGTCGCTCACGGCGATGGTGTTGGTGCCCGACTGCTTGATCACGTCGAAGGCGACGGCGGACTCGCCGTTCACGCGAATGCGCGTGCGGAGCTCCTCGTGACCGTCCTCGACGCGTGCGATGTCGGAGAGGCGAACGCTCGAGCCGTCCTGCGCCGTGGCGACGATGAGGCTGCGGATCTCGTCGACGGTCTTCAGCTCGCCGACGGTGCGGACGCTGATCTCGCGAACGCCCTCGTCGTAGTGGCCGGCCGGGACGTTCAGGTTCTGCGACTTGATCGCCTCGAGGATGCCGAGCGTGGAGAGGTGGAGCGCGTCGATCTTCGCGCGATCGAGGTCGACGTGCACCTCGCGCTGCGCGCCGCCCTTCACCTCGACGGAGGCGACGCCGTCGACCTGCTCGAGCGACGGCTTGATGACGTCGCGAGCGAACTGACCGATCTCGGGGAGCGAGCGGCCAGGGCTGCTGAGCGTGTACGTGAGCACCGGCGCCGAGCCGACGTCGAAGCGCGCGACCGAAGGCTCCTTCACCTCGTTCGGGAGCTTGGCGCGCGTCTGGGCGACGCGCTCGCGGACCTGGGTCGCGCCGTCCTGGAGGTCGACACCGAGCTTGAAGATGATGACGGTGGTCGACAGGCCCTCGCGCGACGTCGTCTTCAGGCGGTCGATGCCGTTGAGCGAGACGACCGCGTCCTCGATGGGCTTCGAGACGAGCTGCTCGACCTCGCGCGGTGAGGCGCCGGGATAGGGCACGTTGACGACGACGACCGGGAACGAGACGTCGGGAAAGAGATCGGTGCCGAGGCGCGACAGACCCATCGCGCCGAGCACCATCAGCGCGACGGTCACCATGACGGTGAAGACCGGGCGCTTGATCGCGATCTCGGAGATGTTCATGGCGTCTTCTTCTCGGGAGAGGACGCCGGGGCGGGCGCGAGATCGAGCGGGGCGCCGTCCTTGAGGTCGGCGCTCGGGGAGAGCACGACCTCGTCGGCGACGGTGAGGCCGCGCTGCACGACGAGCGTGCCGTCCTCGTCGACGGCGAAGGAGACCTTCACGATCTTGGCATGCGCAGAGCTGACGACGACGACCTCGTCCTGCGAGCCGGCGCGACGCGCGAGCGCGGGCACGCGCACGGCGTCGACCTCGCCGCGGCCGGTGATGCGTGCGCGCACGAAGCTCCAGGCGAGCAGCTCGCCCGCCGCGCTCGTGTTCGGCACCTCGATCTCGACGGGGGCGCGGCGCGTGGCCTGATCGAGCGAGGGCACGATGGCGATGACCTTGCCCTCGACGGCGCGCTCTCGGTAGAGGATCCTCACGGACGCGCCGACACTGACGAGCGGCACGTCCTCCTCGCCGACGGTGGCGCTGAGGCGGAACCGCGACGTGTCCTCGATGTGAACCAGCGGCACGCCCTGGTTCACGACCGAGCCGATGCCCGTGGGCGCCTTGGTGACGACTCCGGGGAACGGCGCGGTGATGCTGTTCTGGCCCGCGCCCGTCTGCGCGAGGCGGGTCGAGGCATGCGCGCCGTCGAGCTGCGCCTTCGCGAGGGCGACCTGCGAGCGGGCCTGCTCGACCTGCGCCTCGGGGATCGATTTGGACGCGACGAGCGCCTCGGTTCGCTTGAGGTTGTCCTGCGCGAGGGCGAGGTTCGCCTGCGATGCTGCGACCTGCGACTCGGCCTGACCGACCTGCGCGGCCGCGCGCGACGTGTCGAGCACGGCGAGCACCTGGCCAGCCTTCACCACGTCACCGACCGCGACGCCGACGCGCACGAGGCGGCCGGGCGTCTCGAAGCCGACGTCCGCGTCGCGCCACGGCTTGAGCGTTCCGGTGAGGTCGACCCGCGGCACCCACTTGGCCGGGGTCGGGTGGGTCGTCTTGACTGGCTCCTTCTTCAGGATGCGCGCCTGCGCCTGCTCACGCTCGCCGGCGACTGCCTCCTTCTTCACGAGCGCCTGCTTCACGCGCACGCCGAGGAGACCGACGAAGCCGACGGCGACGGCAATGCCGAGGATGATGCCGACGCGCGCGCCGCGCGTGGATGCGGCCTGCATCGGCACCGCCTGGTTGGTGGGGGGTCCGCTCGATCCGTCCATCAGATGTGTCTCCCGTGCTTCAACGCGCGTGTGTCGCTCCTGGCCCCGCTCGCAGCCGAGCGGTGGGCAGGAGGACCGATTCCTTGACTGACCCGCTGGTTCCGAAGATCGACCGCGGCCACCATTTCCGGCGACCCGAAGGCCCGGAAGAACGTCTCCAGTGCGAAGCGGAGCCACTCCTCGAGCGGCGGGCGCTTCTCCTCGACGAGCATTCGCATCGATAGCTCGTGGTAGGCGCCGCCGATGAGGGTCGACGCGAGATCCGGATCGACCTCGGGGCGGAAGATGCCCTCGCGACGCCAGTGGTCGACCCACTCGCGCGTGATGCCGGCGATGTCCGCGCGGAAGGCGAGGACCAGGTAGTCGTACTCGCCCTGGCAGGTCGGCAAGATCCGCAAAAATGCCCTGTTTTGCCAGAGAAATTCGTAGATCTGCACGTCCCGCTCGAGGGTGAAGTCGAGGAGATCCGACGGGTCCTCAGGGAGGCCGGGGTACGCGCCGGGCGGAGCGAAGAACGACTGGCAGCGCGCGAGGAAGGACTCGACGAGCTGCTTCAGCGCCGCCTCCTTGCTCTCGAAGTGCAGGTAGAACGCGCCCTTGGAGACGCCGCCCCGGCGAGCGATCTCCTCGACCTTGGCGCCCGCGAGGCCCTTCTCGGCGAACACCTCCTCGGCGGCACGCAGGAGTGTGATCTTGGCTCTTGGATCGGCGACGCGAGACATTGCGACCCCCTTATAACTGACCGGCGGGTCAATCATAGGGATGCGTTTCGGGTGGGCAAGCTGGACAGGTCCCGTTTTTTGCCTTGTCCCATGCGCCCGTGCGATGGCCTAAGACAATGGAGAGGGCTCTACCGACCCGGGAGACGGAGCTTGTCGCGCTCCGCCGAACTGCTGAAGATCTCGCGAAGCAGCGAGGCCAGAAGCCGACCACCACGCACCTGCTCGCGGCCCTGGCGGGCGGACGGGACGACGCAGCCCAGCTGCTCCTCGACCGCCGGCTCGACGCCGAGGTCCTGCTGAAGGCCGCGCGGGTCACGGTCGACGACACGTCGGACGCCATCGCTCGCGCCATCCAGCGCGCGAGGGAGCTCGCGGGGCGCTCGGGGGCCGGGCGGACCGAGGCTCGGTCGGTCCACGTCCTCTTCTCGCTGTGCCAGGAGAGCGGGACCGCGGCGCACCGCGCGCTCGTGCAGTGCGGGACCGATGTCACGCGGCTGCGGACGAGCGCGATGCAGCTCGCGATGGGGCTCGCGCCGCCGAGGCGGACGACGCACTCCGCGGAGGCGGTGGCGCGGACCAGTGGGATCATGCCGGTCGGGCGGACGGTGACGACGACCCCCGTGCCCGGGACGGCGAAGCGTGACGGGGCGCCGGTGAGCAAGACGATCGCTCCTCCGCAGAAGGTGACGTTTCCGAGATCGGGCACGGGCACGGGGAAGATCGAGATTCCGGGGACCGAGCACCTCAAGGATGAGGTCGAGGCGAAGGTGGGGTCAGGGCACGCCAAGGGCAAGCGCAAGGAGCCCGTGATCGTTCCCGTGAAGGAGACGGCCAAGGCGACGAAGGCTCGCGCCGATCGATTTGCGCTGGATCCGAAGCAGTTTCCGCTGCTCTGTCAGCTCGGGCAGAACCTCACGCAGCTGGCCGCGCGGGGAGAGCTCGACCCGGTCGTCGGACGCGAGGCGGAGATCGAGCGCGCGCTCGACGTGCTCGCCAAGCGCAACGCGAACAACGCGTGCCTCATCGGCGCGCCGGGCGTCGGGAAGACGAGCGTCGTGCGCGGGCTCGCGGTGCGGATCGCGAACGGCGACGACGTGGCGTGCTTCGAGGACAAGATCCTCGTGGGCATCGAGCCCGCCGGGATGCTCGCCGGGACCGGCGTGCGCGGCTCGCTCGCCGAGCGCATCGGTCAGCTGAAGACGGAGCTCGCGCGCGCCAAGGGCCGCGTCATCCTGTTCTTCGACGAGATGCACGTCCTCTTCGGCCAGGACGCCGGCGACGAAGCGTCGAGCGAGCTGCGGCTCGCGCTCGCGCGCGGCGAGATCGTCTGCATCGGCGCGACGACGGAGATGGACTACCGCCGCGTGATCGACGGCGACCCGGCGCTCTCGCGCTGCTTCACGCCCATCGAGGTGTGCGAGCTGTCGGCCGAGGAGGCGCTGCTCGCGATCGAGGGGATCGCGCCGCTCTTCGAGAAGCACCACGGCTGCGCGTACGACGAGAACGCGCTCGCGAAGGCGATCACGTGGAGCGTGCGCTACTTGCCGAGCAAGGCGCTGCCCGACAAGGCCGTGCAGATCCTCGACCTCGCCGGCGCACGCGCGCGGCGTCGCGGCGGTCGACACGTCGAGTGCGAGCACGTCGCCGAGGTGGTGAGCGAGCTCGCCGGAGTTCCGGAAGAGCGCCTCCTCGAGAGCGATGCCGAGCGCCTCTTGCGCCTCGAGGAGCTGCTCGGGAATCGCATCGTCGGTCACGCGAATGCGCTCGAGCGGATCTCGCACGTGCTGCGTCGCAATGCGTCCGGGTTCCGTTCGCGGCGTCCGATCGGCACGTTCCTCCTGCTCGGCCCGACGGGCGTCGGCAAGACGGAGACCGCCAAGGCGATCGCCGAGTGCCTGTTCCACTCCGCCGATGCGATGACGCGGCTCGATCTCTCCGAGTACTCCGAGTCGCACGCGGTCTCGCGGCTCGTGGGCGCGCCTCCCGGCTACGTCGGCTACGAGGCGGGCGGGCAGCTCACCGAGTCGGTGCGGCGTCGCCCGTACCAGGTCATCCTCCTCGACGAGATCGAGAAGGCCCACCGCGACGTGCTCGAGAGCTTCCTCGGCGTGTTCGACGAGGGCCGCCTCACCGACGGCCGCGGGCGCACGGTGGACTTCACGAACACCGTGATTCTGCTCACGTCGAACATCGGCGCGGATCTCTCGCCGACGACCACGACGAGCCGCGCACGCATCGGCTTCGGCACGGCGGCGCGCGCGGGACGTGAGGTCCGCGAGCGCGAGATCTCGACGTACCAGGCGGCGGTCGCGGACGCGGCGCGCAAGGCGCTCCCGCCCGAGCTGTTCAACCGACTCGACGAGGTGCTCGCCTTCGCGCCGCTCTCGCGCGAGGACGTCGCCGAGGTCGCGCGTCGGATCCTGAAGGGTCTCGCCGTGGAGCTCGAGCGCGCACGTGGCGTGAAGCTCGACGCGAGCGACGCCGCCGTCGAGGCGCTGCTCGACGCGGGCGGCTTCGACCCCGAGATGGGCGCGAGGCCGATGCGCCGCGCGATCGGCCGGCACATCGAGGCGCCGATCGCCGAGATGATCCTGAAGGGCCTCTTGAGCCGCGGCGACGTCGCCACGGTCGACGTCGAGGCCGGCATGATCGTCGTCGACGCGGTCACGCCGAACAAGGCCACGAAGAAGCTCGCCTGACTCGCGCCCGACCCGCCGAGCGAGTCGCGAGCGACTCGAAATAGCTCCGACATCGGCGCCGGGATTTGACGGCCATGGTCGTCGCGAACGCTAGAATCTACGACGTCTCGTGAGCGCCGACATCGGCGCGCATTCCTCACGTGGACATGTGTCTTGCCCATCCAGGGGGCATGACCCGCGACGGGGGAGTACCGCAATCCGGTCGGTGGCGGGCACCCGCAGTTCGGCGGATTCTTCTCGGGGCGCGTGATCAGCGACGCGATAGCGGCCGTTCGCGTCGCGCCGCACGTGAAGCAACCCTCGGGCACGACGTCCATCCCGAGACCGCTGCCGGACGTGACGACGTACGCGAGGTTCTGTCAGCAGAACGCGAGTCTCGAATACAAGTGTCATGCGGACCCCAACATCCGCAACAATGCACTCAACGACTATTCGTCTAGTACGGCGGAGGGCCTCGATCCGGCGAAGCCCTGGCACCGAGTGAAGCTCAACATCAATACGAGCCGCGACGTCGGTTGGCACTGGGCCTACAACGACACCACGGCGATCAACCACACCTGGTCCTATGCGTCAGACTCCGCGTTCTGGACGAGCGGAGGCCGGATTCCGCAGCCCGAGGCAGGCTACGCGTCCACCTGCTCGAACACGGCGCTCGTCGGTGGCGGAACGTGTCTCGACGGCGCGCTCTGGTACCACGCCGCCTCGACCGTTGGGAGAACGACCAACCCGTACGCGAACGGCTACTTGGTCGGCGTGCACGACGGGGACATCACGAACCACTACTTCGACATTCCACCCGACCGCGCCTACGCGAAGACCTACTCGGGCACCGGCCTCATGCGTCAGTTCTTCTTCCTCATCCACACGCTCCCCGATCCCGCGCCCTACGAGACCGTTCTTCGGTCCCGGATACGCCCGCTCGTCGCTTTGACGGAGCTCGACCCGCCTCATCTGCTCGAAGACCACGGCGGCTCATGGGATGCGACCGAGATGGTGAGCCCCGCGGTCACGGCAAATCTCGCGTGGCCTGGAATCGTCTGGGCCAGCGCGATCGAACCCGCAGGGGTTGCGGCGAATCTCGATGACCGGGTTCAGGCCATGGGGCTGAGCGCGGACGGGAGCATCGTCTATGACACCGTCATTCTCGATCAGGGAACGCTGAAGTCGGGCGTCGATCTGGGGTACCCGACCTCGTTGCAGGGATCCGAGGGCCCTGCTCCGCGAAGCGGCTTCGTTTCCGTGCTCTCGAGACAGGCCGGAGGCGTTTCGTGATCGGTGGCCTCGACGTGACGACGAACCAGGAGCTGCGGGACGTGCACCTCTGGCGTCCCTACGTCGGTTGGTCAACGATCATCCCCAGCATCGCCTTCGCGAAGGCGAAGACCGCGACGTTCTCGCCGGCCGACGGCCAGCTGTGGATCCTCGAGCAACGCAACTCTTCCTACTCGCTGTTCCGGATGAGTCCGTGGACCGGCATCACGCAAGCGCTCGGGACGTGGACGCGCGGAACGACCTGGGACCAGCACTTCTTGGCCGTCGACCGCGACGGACAGGTGCTCCTCGTGGCGTCGTCGAGAACGAACCAGCAGAGCAAGTTCGGCAGGATCCGAGTCAACACGAGCGGCAACGCCTACGCTTCGCAGATCGATGCGGACTCGATCCCGTACACGACGAGCGGCCCCATCGTCGACAAGGACGAGTACGGCGTCATCGTGCGCGACGAGACCGGGGCCGTGACCTCGGTGTTCCGCCGCGCTAACCTTCTCGGTGGAACGGGAACGTTCTCGCTGAGCAGCTTCTTTCAATGAACCCCCGTCGCACGATCTCGGTGCTCCTCGCGGTCAGCGCTGCCGCCGCGCTCGTGCGCGGTGGCAGCGGCTGCTCCTCGGAGCCCGACGCGACGGCGACGGACGGCGGGCTCGATGCGCCCGTCGCCGACGTGCGCGTGGATCGCACCCAGCCCGAGGTCGACGCGACACACGCGAGTCCATTCGAGGGCTGGGACCACTACGCCGACTACGACCCCTTCTGTGAATTTTACGTGCCCCATGCGCACGAGAACCTCCCCGCTCCCATCCGATGGGAGGCCTGTCGCGCGAATGCGGAGACGTCGACGAAGACGTGTCGACAGATGGTGCTCGACTGGGAGCCTGCAAGGTTCGTCCAGGAGCTGATCTCGCCGGGCACTCGTGGCCTACGGCGACCCGACGGGCGTGTCTTGCTGATGACCGCGCGCTACCAGTCTGAGGGTACGTTCCGGCTCGTGGCCGATGTAGACGGTCCGGTCCTCGTGGCGATCCGAGAACAACGTCCAGAGCGCTGCGTCCTCAACAGCGAGCTGAGCGATGGCGACCACTACGCGTTTCGCGTCCTCGATAGCGAGGCGAAGGGAACGGTTAGCGAGTACGGCGGCGGTGCGCTCGGAGGGCGGCTCGACGAGCTTCGGCCGACCGTCCTCCGGCACTACCACGACTCGTTCACGCGCGGCTTCATCGCGGGCGATCCTGGACTGCTCGAAGTCTCGGGAGGGCTGATGAGCCTGCTTTCATGGAAGGACGGCTCGCTCGTGAAGGACATCTGGTCCTCGAGCCAGGACAACGGCCTCGCGCAGAACTACCAGTTCTTCCACGGCCAGACGCTCTTCTGGGCGTCGGATGACGACGCCGTCAACAAGCAAAAGGTCTACACGGCGACCGCTGGCGTGAAGGACTTCATCTCCTTCGGCGACGAGTTCACCAAGGGCATCGCCGACCTCGGCACCGACGGCCAGCAGCTCGTCTGGATCGAAGGCTACAACCGACCTGAGCCGAGCGGTGTCTACCCGGAAATCACCGCGTACGCCGCGCCCTTCACCACAGACCCCATGCAGATCGTGAAGCGCGCGCTCCGCAGCGACCTGAGCGGCTACCCGTTCGGGACGAGCCCCTTCATCGTGGGCTGCGGATACGCCGCGCGTGCCACGGAGATGAAACGCGACGGCGGATTCGAGAACGGTACTCTCCTGATCCGTCTCGCCGATGGGTATGCGTGGCACCTGCATGACGAGCCCGGCGCGGATTGGGGCTGGCGCACACCGCTCGCGATCACTTGCGACGAGATCTTCGTGAAGGTCGCGGAGCGCCCAACGCCCGCAGCTTCGCCTCGCTTCAACGTCGTCCGCGTCCGCATCGACTCCCTCGGCACGCCCACCGCGCCCTGACCCGAGCGGCTCGGCCTTATCGTGGTCTCCGACGAGTGCGGTTCGTTCTCGTCGGGGCCACGCAGTGGCGGAACAACGGCGAGCTGATTGACGCGCGCGGCAGGCGAACCAGCGTTGACTCCCTCCAACCGTGGCAGGGTCTGAGCGACGAGGGTACGCTCCAACCATGGCGCAGCCCGCGCAACCGCTACGCATGTCGTTCCTCGAGTACGTCGCGCTCGAGAAGACAGGTCTGGGCGATGGCCGGCGGAACGCTCGAGCACGCGCAGCTCGCCGCCAACATGATCGGCGAGCTCAGGGCGCGGTTGCACGACGGGCCGTGCAAGACCTTCACCGCGGACGCTCGCGTTCGCGCGAGCGCCACGGGCCTCACGACCTATCCGGACATCACCGTCATCTGCGGGCCAATCGAGCGCGACCCCGAGGACCCGAACACGGCCACCAACCCGACCGTCATCGTCGAGATCCTCTCCGACTCGACCGAGGCCTACGACCGTGGCGACAAGTTCGTCCACTACCGGCGCATCGCATCCTTGCAGGCGTACGTGCTCGTGTCGCAACACGAGGCACGAATCGAGGTCTATCGCCGCAACCCCGACGAGACCTGGACACTCGAGGACGCGCGCCCAGGAACCGACGCGAAGATCGCAGGCCTCTGTGCCGTGCCGGTGTCGGCCGTCTACGCCGGCGTCGAGCTCACGCCAGCGCCACCTCGCGCAGGCTGACGCCGCTGACGCAGCACGCAACATCGTTGCATGATGCAACGAGTTGAATACCCACGCACTCTCGCGCGTGCTCGTGTGGCATGGTCTTCTTCATGTTCGATCCTTCCGCGGCACGTGATCGGCTCGCGCGTCTCTGGGCGCTCCAGGGGCAGTTCGGTGTGGAGCGCGGCACCAACCGCGTCTTCCTCGACGAGATCGTGAGCGACCGCCTGCAGCTCTTCGCCGGGCTCCAGGTCCTGCGCGACGAGCTGCAGTTCGCGCCCTCACCCGCCGTCGAGGATCGCGGCGCGTGTCAGGCAGACCTCCGGCTCCCGAGCGTGGTCACGACGCTCGCCTTCACCAACTGTGGCGACCGCATCCACCAGGGCGAGGTCGATCGCTACGTGCAGGTCGTCGCGCTCCGCTTCGCGACGATCTCCGAGCTCGGCGTCCTCAAGCCCGAGGCCTTCCGCCCGACCGGCGGCGGCACCGACGACGGCGCGACGCTCGCGCACGTCACGTGGGCCCACGTGCTCGACGAGCCCTTGAGGCGACGCGTCTACGACGGCAACGCGCAGAGCTACGTGATGTGCGGCTTCGATCTGAAGGCCCACATCGGCCGCCTCGACACGGACCAAGGTGAGGTCCTCTTCGGCTCGACGCAGGAGTCGGAATGGCGCGAGGCCCGCGCGGCATGCGGGGCCATCGTCGGCACGCTGAAGGCGTTCGACGAGAAGAACGCCGTCCACGTGCGCATCCGGAGCGATCTCGGCGAGGCGAACTTCGCGTACCTCACCGAGCACGGCGTGCGCAGCGTCGAGGGCGTCGACATCACGGCCACGGTGGCCGCCGCGATCGTCGCGATCCAGGGGATGCTCGATACCGCACGAGCCCTCCAGCACGAGATGGACGAGCGCGGCGTCGCCCATCTCACCGCGAGCCTCACCGTCAATCGCTCGGGGATCCCCGACACGATGATCTACCTCGCGCGCGCCACGGTCTTCGGCGGAACGCTGACGACGCAAGGGCTCGGCTGCGATGCGCGCAAATTCGGCGCGCGGATGGCCGAGTACCGGTCGGACCGCAGGCTCCACCTCTCGTACGACGGCCACGAGTCCGGCGACTTCGCCGTCCAGACCGAGCATTACGACGTCCGGCAATCGACCTTGCCGCGCGACATCTTCGTGTAGAGCCCGTCGCAGCCGTGTGAATCACGTGGGCGACGCCCCCACAGGGCCCACCATTTCGACTGACGAGATTGGCCGCACCGGTCTAGAAGTGGGAACCTGACAGACGGAACCCCGGCGCATCGGCCATCGCTGAGACGGGGCCATCGCTCAGGGGGCCATCGGTTTTACTGAAAGGGACCCGCTTCGATGCTTCGCACGTCACTCTCCATTCTCGTCGTCGGCGCCATTCTCGCGGCCTGCGGTTCGTCCGAGGACTCGAAGTTCGGCGACGGCAACGGCAACGGGGAGGACTCCGGGGGCGGCTCGTCCGGCATTCTTCCGGGCGGTGACGGCGGGCCCAGCTCGGACGCAAAGCCCTGCACCAACCTTTGCCTGAAGCAGGTGCAGTGCGCCGGCGGCGGCACGACCTCGATCAGCGGCGTCATCAAGGACCCCGCGGGCAAGGTCCCCCTCTACAACATCCTCGTCTACGTCCCCAACGCACCCGTCGCGCCCATCGTGACCGGCGCCTCGTGCGAGCGATGCGGCAACGTCTCCGGCGAGCCGCTCGTCAGCGCGATCACCGACGCCGCCGGCAAGTTCAAGCTCGACAACGTGCCCGTCGGCAAGGACATCCCGCTCGTCATCCAGGTCGGCAAGTGGCGCCGGCAGATCACCGTCGCCACCGTCGCGGAGTGCGCGGACACGGCGCTCGACACGACGCTCTCGCGCCTCCCGCGGAACAAGGCCGAGGGCGACCTCCCGCAGATGGCCCTCGCCTCCGGCAGCGCCGACCCGTTCGAGTGCCTGCTCACCAAGATGGGCATCGACCTCACCGAGTTCACGCCGGACACCGGCGCGGGGCGCGTCCACTTCTACAAGGAGAACGGCGTCGACCTCAGCCCCGCCGCCCCCGCCGCGAGCACGCTCTACAACGACGCCGCCAAGCTGAAGAGCTACGACATCGTATTTCTCCCCTGCGAGGGCAACGAGAACGACAAGGCTGCCGCCGCCGACAAGAACCTCGTCGACTACACCGCCATCGGCGGTCGCGTGTTCACGACGCACTACAGCTACGCGTGGCTCCACCTCGGCGCCGCGCCGTTCCCCGCGACCGGCGTCTGGGCGCCCGAGCAGGCCGACAAGTACAGCTCGACCGTCCCGCAGATCGCCACCATCAACCAGGCCTTCCCCAAGGGCGCAGCCTTTGCGCAGTGGCTCGTCAACGTGAACGCCTCGACGACGCTCGGCCAGCTCGGCCTGCTCGAGGCGCGCCACGATCTGAACTCGGCTCCCGACCCGCCGTCGACGACGTGGATGACGGTCGCCGACATGCCGACGACCGACCCGAAGGCGACGATGCACATCACGTTCAACACGCCGACCGACGTGGCCGAGCCGATGCAGTGCGGCCGCGTCGTGTTCAGCGACTTTCACGTGAGCGCGTCTGCAAAGACTGCGGGGAACAACCCGTTCCCGCAGTCCTGCAAGGACGGTGACCTCTCCGCGCAGGAGAAGGCGCTCGAGTTCATGCTCTTCGATCTCTCGTCGTGCATCCAGAGCGACAAGGCTCCGCCGACTCCGCCCGCCGTCGTGAAGTGATCGAGTCGATCGGACCCGAGCGCACGAACGCCGCGGTGGGGCGCGATGCGCCACCGACAAACGCGGCCTGAGGGTCATCGGGGCGCGCGATCGCGCCTGGTGAGCCCATTGCAGACGGCGATGTGAAAAGGAAGACGACGATGGAATCGAAGAAGATCGACGCGAAGATCGACGACGTGGCGGCCGACGCCAAGAACCTGGTCGCCAAGGCGAAGGAGACGGCCTCGGAGCTCGCCGACAAGGCCCGTGAGCTGGCCGAGCGAACCGAAGCGAAGGTCGAGGCGCTCACCACCAAGGGCGAGAACCGGGTCGAAGAGACCGCGGACAAGGCAAGCCACGCCGCCGCGCAGCTCGCGAGCAAGGTCGTTCACGGCGCAAAGGAGACCGCGCAGAAGATCGTCCACACCGCGCAGGAGCTGGCGAGCAAGGTCGAGCACCGCGGCCAGGAGATGCCGGGCACGAAGTCGAACGGCGTCGCGAAGTCGAACGGTGCTCCGCCGAAGAGGCCGTGACCTGAAGCTCTGGCAGTCGGGCCGCCGGGTAAGGTGAGCCGCGGGGTGCTACACTTCGTGGTCCCTTGCGGCCCATCCTCGTCGCCCTGATCGCAGCGCTCTCCGCGGTGGCTTGTGCCCCTGCGGCCCCGGCCAAGCCGCCGCGCGCGCAGGCCCGCCTCGCGGCCGCCACGTCCGGGGGCGAGGACGCACCGCGCACGTACACGCCGCGCAAGGCGAAGCTTCGGTACGAGATCCGCGGGCGCGCCTTCCCACTCCCCCTCGTCACCGGGACGATCGCCGGGCAGCCGGTGCTCATGCTCGTCGACACGGGCGCGAACTCGCACGTCATCGCCGGCTGGTTCGCGCGCAAGCTCGGTCTCCCGATGAAGAAGCTCGGCGACGTCGGCACCGATCACGTCGGCAAGACGATCGCCACGTTCCGCATCGAGAAGCCGGACATGACGATCGACGACTGGGGCGCGCTCACCCCCGTCCCGGTGCTCGCCACCGACGTGCCCGAGGTCATCGAGAAGCTCGGGATCGGCGCGTTCATCTCGCCGCAGCGCCTCGTCGAGGAGGGCGACGCCGTCGTGCTCGATCTCGCCAAGGGAGAGCTCCGGCCCGCCTGGTGGGACGAGGCTCGCTACGAGCTCTCCGCCGTCGGCCTGCCGCTCATCACCGCCGAGCCCCGCGCGTGCGAGGAGACCGAGGGCCCCATCAAGGGCCTCGCGTTCGTCTTGCCCGCGACCGTCGAGTCGCAGCGCGTCGATCTTCTCCTCGACACCGGCGCGCAGCACTCCGACGTGTTCACGACGTCGCTTGCCGGTCAGAAGCTCGCCGCGCAGAGCACCGTGAACAAGGAGCCGATGTACACGGCCTCCGGCAAGATCTCCGCGCGCAAGCTGAAGGGCGCACGCGTCAGCGCCGGCTCGTTCTCGGTCACCACCGACGTCGACCTCATCGGCGGCGCCGCCGATTCGTCGTGCCCGCGCGACGGCGTGCTCGCGATGGACTTCCTCCGCTCGTGCACGCTCCTGCTCGGTCGCTCGCGCGTCTACGGGCGCTGCATGCCGCCGCCCGAGTCCGCGCCCGCGCCCGCGCCCGCG
>Ga0105047_10007165_pt1 | contig 18846 bp, 12 predicted proteins | sample MAT04_FD_78384 | JGI IMG/M metagenome (GOLD analysis project Ga0105047, IMG submission 78384) | Freshwater microbial communities from Lake Fryxell liftoff mats and glacier meltwater in Antarctica - MAT-04 (megahit assembly) | ecosystem: Environmental > Aquatic > Freshwater > Ice > Liftoff... | reverse complement strand
TGGTTCTTAATCCGTACCGCAGGCATCCTGCCTGCATGGTTCTTAATCCGTACCGCAGGCATCCTGCCTGCGTGGTTCTTAATCCGTACCGCAGGCATCCTGCCTGCATGGTTCTTTTTATGCGTAGCGCCGGCGTCCCGCTGGCCCGTTGCAACACGCCGGCCAGAGGCCAGCGGTACGCTTTATTTGTGTTGAGCACCTGCGACGATTTTGAGCGGCTCCTTCTTGGCCGGAATGCGCTTGCCATCCGAGTCCACTTTCCAGCGCCCCCACAGCTTCTTCGCTTCCGGGCCGGCGTCCTCGTCACCCGACTTAAAGTCAGTCGACAAGTCCGAGAGCCACTTGTCGTAATCTTTCTGCTCCATGATCTTGCAGATGGCGCGCATCTGCGAATGCTCATTCCCGCAGAGCTCGGCGCAGACGACCTCGTACTCCCACTTGACGATTTCGGTCTTGGTCTCGGTCGTGCCGTCTGGATTGGTGACGGTCTTGGTGCGCGTGTAATCCGGGCGCGTCTTGCGCATGGCATCGCTGGTCTTCGTCGCATTGAACCAGACTTTGATCTGCATTCCCGGCACTGCGTCCTGCTTCAGGCGCATATAAGGAATAAAGAAAGAATGGATCACGTCGTTGGAGGTCTGTTCGAGCACCACGTCTTTATTGACCGGCAACACCAGCAACCCCGCAGTGGTCACATCGTCCTTGGTTCCGAAAACCTTATCGTTGCCGGCGTAGCGGAAATTCCACTGAAATTGCTGCGCGTACGTTTGAACTCTGACCACATCGGCGTGCGCCGGCGTATCTTTCTTGATCTCGTCCCACGCGCCTTTCTGCATGAAGGCGATCGTGCCCAGGATCACAGCCGGAACCAGCGTCCAGACCATTTCGAGGGTGTGGTTGCCGTGCGTATATACAGCCCGGCGCCCTTCCTGATGGCGATACTTGACTAGAAACAGCAGCAGCAGAGCCTCGGTGATGACGAAGACAATACCCGTCAGATAAAGGATCCCGTAGAACAGACCGTCAACGCGGTCGGCATAGGTGCTGGTGCCTTCCGGCAGCCAGTAGCCTTCCGCTGCAGGCCACTTTTTTTCAGCGGCCACCACCGAGAAACCGACCACCAGCAGCACCGTCGCCAGTGCAAAAACAATCCTTCGAACTCGACCTGAATTCATGATGATTCCTTGAAAACCGCTTGTTGCAGATGCCTGAACTTAAACACGTTTCTTACCGCCTGAACGCCTTAAACGGACTTACCACTAAGGCACTAAGACACTAAGGAACACGAAGGAAAACGTAGAGGAACGTCCCGCTGTTGCTGTTCTTCGTGCCCCTTTGTGTCTTAGTGCCTTTGTGGTAAGTCCGTTCGTTCTGTCGTTACTTCTTACCCTTGACCGAAAAACTGATCTCCGCCGGATCGGTGCTGCCGTCGTCCTTGACCGTAACTTTCAATCCCTTGGGCAGTTCGACACGGTCGCCCGCTTCGTGCCACACTTCGAGCTCATACTCGCCCGCCGGAACGCCGCTGATCGAGAACGCTCCGTCGTCGCCCGTCACTGCATAGAAAGGGTGCTCGAAGATGCTGACCCACGAACTCATGTGCTGATGCACGTCGCACTTGATCTTAAAGCCCACTTCTGTTTCTTTGAAGACCTGCTTCTTCTCATCGCCGGCCTTGGGCTGGCTGATATTGAATTCAGGATTACTTTTTTCGGGCGACGGAACGCCGTGGACATTGTGAACGATTGCGTCTGAATTTTTGATCAGCAACGTCTGCCCGACCATCAGCGCGATCACGTGCGGATGATACCGGCAACCCTTCTGATCGAGTACCACCGCTTCAGTGTGGGTCGTGTAGCTGTATGTGTCAGCCTTCTTGATGTAGACGGTGGCATTCTGGAGCTTGCCGCCTTTGACGATCAACTCTTCGCGCAGCAGCGGCGCATCGCCGTGCAGCTTGGCGCAATCCGGATTGCCATCGAGCTTGATCCTAGGCTGCGGTGGAGCTTCGCCGACGAACGCAACGACGCCTTTGACGACGCCCTTATGCTTGGCCTTATCGTACGCCTCACCACCACCCGACTTCGGTGCGCCACCCGCGGTCGCGGTCGTCTTTCCACCTGAAGGCGTGGGCGCCGCTGGCTTAGGCGCATCGCCGCAACCCGTCAGCACAACCAACGTCAACGCCAGTAATGGAAACACCTGTTTGAACAATCTAACACCCCTTTAAAGAGAACTCTGTCTGTCTGGTGGCACTGGCTCAGCCGCAGCCGTATCGCGCCACCTTTTAAGGAAGGGGCCAGTGTTTTGACGTCTGATCCCATCCGCACTGGTAAGCGTCCTCGATAAAGCCCTCGGACGCGTACCAGTGGCACCATCTCATTTATCTAACGCCGTTGTTCTTGGCGCTATTGGCGTCTTGGCGGTTCAACCCGTTGTTCTTACTTCTTCTCTTTGACCACGAACTTGATCTCGGCCGGGTCGGTGCTGCCATCGTCCTTAACCGTGACCTTCACACTCTTGGGCAGTTCGACGCGCTCGCCCGCTTCGTGCCACAGTTCAAGCTCGTACGCGCCTGCCGGAACGCCGGCGATCGAGAATGCGCCGTCTTCACCCGTCACTGCATAGAAGGGATGTTCGAAGATGCTGACCCACGAGCTCATGTGCTGGTGCACGTCGCACTTGATCTTGTACCCGATTTCGGGCTCTTTGAAGATATGCTTCTTTTCATCGCCGGCCTTGGGCTGGCTGATGTTAAATTCCGGATTGTTCTTTTCCAGCGACACGCCGTGAACATTGTGAACGATGGAGTCCGAATTCTTGATCAACAAGGTCTGGCCGACCATCACCGCGAGGACATGCGGGCGATACTGGCAACCCTTCTGGTCGATGACCGCCGCCTCAGCGTTGACTGTGTAGGTGTACTTGTCGGCCTTCTTAATGTAGATCGTGGCGTTGGCGACCTTGCCACCTTTTACGATGAGCTCTTCGCGCAGCAGCGGCGCGTCGGAGTGCAGCTTGGCGCAATCCGGGTTGCCGTCGAGCTTGATCTTGGGCTGGCGCGGCGCCTCGCCTTCATAATCAACGACGCCCTTGATGGCGCCCTTATGCTTGGCCTTATCGTACGCTTCAGCTCCGCTTACCGCGCCCGACACCAGCGCCATGACGGCAAGTACTGCCAATGACTTTTTGAACATGTCCTGTGCTCCTAAGTTGATTCCTGTACTCCACACTGCCAAATGTTGCTTTTTATGGGTTCCAAGGAGCAATCGGCCGTTTGATTGTTCCTTGCTGAAACCCGTCACCCGTCACTTCGTCACGCGGCAATGACCCACCGCACGATCCCCTCTGGATTGTGAGCGCACCCTCATCGCCGTCACCTACGCCGAAGAGGGGTCAAGTTATAGCGAGCGACCTTTTTGATGTCAACGGAAACAACCGATCGCTTGCAATCACTTGTCCAGGGGCCAACTGCATCCGCTCGAAACACTTTTCTTCTACGCTGCGACTATATTTGCAACTATTTGGCCACACCGGCTTTGCCGCTCAATAACGCACGCTCGCTGGCGCCCGATATCAGAATCATCTGCGCCACGAGATAAATGACCGCGGCGCCGCTCATAAAGAGGAAGGGCGCCTGCAGCGCCTCGATCGTCTCATATCCCCTGCCCTTCAGATCGTTCACCAGCATCCCGGCCGCAAGCGGCGCCGTGCCCGCCATGCCGATCACCGTTTCATGAAACGTCGTCCCCGCTCGCGGCGAACTGAAAAAAGAAGTCGCCGCCAGCATCCCGCTCTGGAACGCCAGCGCCAGCACCACGCCATGCAAAATCACCGCGCCGAGCAGCACCGGAAAACTGCGCTCCCATGCAAAGATCAGATTGATCGCCACCAGCGCCACCGCCATCAGCACATACACGCGGCGCATGCCCAGCCAACGTTCGTAAAAGCTGCCCGCGCTAAAGGTGACCAGTTGAGCAATCAGCGGAGCCGCCGCAAAGTAGCCCATCCGCTCGGCGCCAAAATCGTAGGCTTTATTCAGCTCGGCATACGTATTCAGAATGAGCGTCCGAGTTCCCAGCGCCGAGAGATTCGCCAGCACCGCTGCCAACAGCAGCATCTTCGTAATATGCAGGGCTGAATGTGGCACACCGTCCGCGCCGCGAGCGTTCCTTAAAGGAGGATTCGCCGGCGGCACCATGGCCAGAAAAAAGATCGAAGCGATGACCGCGCCCCCGGCTAGGATCGTCTCAAAAATATATCCCTTCCGGCAGATCCACCCCGCGATCAACATCCCCGCCGCCGTACCGCTGGTCCATCCCACGTTGTAATGCCGGAGCAGCCGAGCGCGCGAGATCGACGGCGTTTCGAAATCCAATAACCAGGCTGAAGCAAAGGGCCAGAACGCGCCGCTCGCCAGACCAAATCCAAGCTGCGAGGCCACGCATCCCCACGCCGTCCGCGCCTGCGACATGCCCAGCATGGAAAGCGCCCCCCCGAGCAGCCCGCCCATGAGCACATACTTTCCCGGCACCGCACGAAAGAGCCGCCCGCAGAGTAGACAACTGATTGCATACCCGATCGGCAGCCCCGCCGCGATCATGCCGATATGATCCGACCCCAACTGCAAGCTCAAGCCTGCCTGCGGAGTCGCAATCAAAAGCAGCCCGTTGCCCAGGCCGTAAAGCACCACGATCGCAGAAACAATCCAGACGTTTTTCAATGCCACCTTCTCAGCAAGATTCAAAAGCGCAGAGCGTAGCGAGAAGCCGCTGCTTTACGAGTGTTACTTCGCCGCCGTTCCCCCCTCGCCCCCGCTGTATAGGGGGAGAGGGGCCGGGGGTGAGGGGCGGCGTTTACGCTTTCCTGCAATCCCCGCGCGCGCCGTTCCCCCCCTCGCCCCCGCCGTTCATGGGGAGAGGGGCCGGGGGTGAGGGGCGGCGTTTACGCTTTCCTGCAATCCCCGCGCGCGCCGTTCCCCCCCTCGCCCCCGCCGTATAGGGGGAGAGGGGCCGGGGGTGAGGGGCGGCGTTTACGCTTTGTTGCACGCATCATGCTCGCTAACATCCGCGCATGCGAATCCGCTCCATCACCGTCTTCACCAGCGCGCGCCCCAATCTGGATCGCGTCAGCACACTGCTCCGTAACGCGCGAAGCCGCCTGGAGTCCCTCGGCTACACCGTCCAGACCACGCGCCTGGCACTGCCGCCCGCCGCGCAATGGGCCGCAAAGCTCAGCGCGCAAGCCTTCATCAAATCATCGATCGAGCTCGAAAACTCCGCGCGCAACGCCGGAATCGATTACCTCTCGCTCGGCCCGCTGGTGATCACACCCGACCGCAAATCCAATACGCTGCTGGATGCTCTGCCTGAACTCTTCAGCCAAACCCAGAGCACCTTCGCAAGCGCACTGATCGCCGAAGAACACCGCGTGCACAGCGCCTCGCTGCCCGCCATCGCCCGCGCGATCAAATCAATCGCCAAGCTCGACGGCAACGGCTTTCACAATCTGCGCTTCGCCGCGCTGGCCTGCTGCGCGCCCGGAATCCCATTCTTTCCAGCCGCCTACGCACGAGCCGACGATTTCAGTTTCGCGCTGGCGATCGAAGGCGCCGACATGGCGCTGACTGCCGCGAAAAAAACCGGATCGATCACGCAGGCGCAGACGCGGCTCCGAAAAATTATCGAAAAACACGCCCGCCGCATCGAACCCGTCATGGACGCCGCGAGCAAATCCAGCGGAGCAAAGTTCACAGGCTGCGACTGGTCGCTCGCCCCGCATCCCCAGCCCGCCTGCTCCGTCGGCGCAGCGCTCGAAAAATTAAGCGGCGCGAAACTCGGCGAGTGGGGCACACTCAGCGCCGTCGCAGCGCTTACACGCGCCATCCGCCAGGCCAAAGTCCGCCACGTCGGTTTCTGCGGCGTCTTTCTGCCCGTGCTCGAAGACGCCGTCCTCGCCCGCCGCGCCGCCGAAAGTTCCTTCGATCTGCAGGGCCTCCTCCTTTATAGCTCCGTCTGCGGAACCGGCCTCGACACCATCCCCCTCCCCGCCGACACGTCTGTGGAGTCCATAACCGCGCTCCTCAGCGACGTCGCCAGCATGGCCGCCGTCCACCAAAAACCGCTGACCGTCCGCCTGATGCCCGTCCCCAAATTAAAATCCGGCCAGCCCACACGCTTCACATTCCCTTACCTGGTGAACTCCAAGACGATGCTCCTTAAAGGAGCCGCCCCCGGCCTTGCCCGTGACCGCTGGCTCTCCCTGATGTAAAACGTATAGTCGTTCTCCGTGACCTCCGGCGTCTCTCCACGCCTCCGTGTTAAAGTCGTTACGTGATTGCTTGCTGGAAATTTCAAATCTAAAATCCAAAACAGAACGGTTCGGCGTATAGTTGTAGATCGTTGTGAACCGCGTGGAATGGCTTGATGAACAAGTTCGATCTCATCCTCGGTACCCCCTGGCCCACGTGGCTGATATTGCTCGCCGGCGTCGGCGCGGGCGCGCTCACTCTGCGCGGCTATCGCAACCGCAGCAGCGAAGTGCCCCCCGCCAAATTAAACGTTCTCAAAATCCTGCGCATGACCGGCTGGGGCCTGCTTTTCATCTGCCTGCTTCAACCCATCTACCGACAGCTTGTTCAGGAACCCAAATCCAGCCGCCTGACCGTTCTCGTCGATGACAGCGAAAGCATGGGCTTCGTCGACGCACGCGGCGGCCCCACGCGTATCGATCGCGTTAAGACCGCGCTGATGGGCACGCCCGTCAAACCCAAGGAAGGCGCGCCGCAGCCGGGAAAAGACTCGCTGCTCGAAATCCTGCCGCGCAGCTTCAAAGTTCAGCTCGAAAGCTTCGCCGGCGGTTCGCATCCCATTCTCCATCCCGACGACCTGCAGGCCAAAGGCCCGAGCAGCGATGTCAGCAAGGCGCTGACCGAATCGTTCTCGCGCCTGAAGGGCCCCGACGCCGGCGGATTGATTCTGATCAGCGACGGCGCCGACACCGCGCGCGGCGAACTCACCCGCGTGGTCAACGCCTACAAACGCGCCGGCACGCCCATTTACGTGCTGGGCGTGGGCAACCCCGACGTCCAGGATCTGGCCATCACGCAAGTGCGCTCGCGCCGCACCGTCAGCAAAGACACGCTCGTCAAAGTCGAAGTCGACGTGCGCGCCGTGGGCATTCCCGACGGCAAGCACACTATTTCAATCACGCGCAACGGCCGCGCCGTCGGCAACCCCGTCGCACTCGACGTCAAAGATGGAGCCGGCACTGCGATCTTCGAATTCCTCCCCGATTCGCAAGGCTTCCTGATCTACGAAGCCGAGATCGAACGCTTTCCCGGCGAGCTCGTTGTTGAAAACAACAAGATGGCCTTCGGCCTGATGGCCTACTCCCGCAAGCTGCGCATCCTTTATATGGAAGGCAGCATGTACGTTCACAATATTTATTACGACCGCTACTCGCCGCGTACGTACAACAATCCGATGATGAACTGGTGGGAGCATCAGTTTCTCGAGAACGCGCTGACCGAGGACTCCGACGTCGAGATCGATGTGCTCGCCAAGAACGAATTTTCAGTCCCGCCCAACGCCGCCCCGCTCAGTTTGAAAACCGTTAAGGAAGGCTACCCCAAGACCAAGAAGGATCTTTATCAGTACGACGTGATCATCAGCGCCGACATCCCTTACAAATATTTCACCGATGAACAGATACAGTGGACCGTCGATTTCGTCGGCAAGCACGGCGGCGGCTTCATCATGATCGGCGGCTACGACGCCTTCGCCGAAGGCAAGTACGCCAAGACGCCCATCGACAAAATGCTTCCCGTGGAGATGCTCGACGAGAACCACATTGACCGCCGCGATTTCAGTTGGAAGCTGACCGACGAAGCATGGTCCGGCGGAAAGAACGGCCGGCCGCATCCGATCATGGAACTCGATAAAGATCCGGAGAAAAACAAGGAAGCCTGGGCGCGCCTGCCGGCCTTCCACGGCTTCTCAAAAACAACGCGCCCCAAGCCCGCCGCCACAACGCTGGCCGTCATCGCCGATGAGGAATTCGAAACCGCCTACGGCCCCGCCATCGTCGTCGCCGTCCAGCCCTTCGGCAACGGCCGCTCCATGGCCTTCACCACCGATTCAACCGGAAGCTGGGGCACCGAATGGGAAGATTCATGGGGCCCCAAAGACGCCACCGACCTGGCCACGCGCAACCTGTACTACAAAATTTTCTGGAAGAACGCGATCCGCTGGCTGGCCGAGTACCGCATGAAGGCGCCCAACCAGCTCGTCACCCTTGAGAGCGACCGGCTGGTCTACGGCCGCGGCGAAGAACCCGAACTGCGCGTCAAAGTGATGACCGAAGATTATGAACTGACCCACGACGCCAAAGTCAGCCTCAGCATCAAAGGCATCGAAGGCAATGCGAAAACAAAATCGCAAACCGTCACCGTCTTCCCGCGCTACGAAGAAGCCGGCATCTACGAACGCAAGCTGGAACTAACGGAGACCGGCGTCTACGAAATCGAAGCCATCGCCACGCTCGGCAAAGAAGAGATCGGCCGCGACAAAACCATCCTGCACGTCCAGGCCGCCACCCTCGAAACGCGCCAGCTCAGCCAGAACGTCACGCTGCTCAAACGCCTGGCCGAAGAGAGCGGCGGAAAATATCTCCCGCTGGAAAAAGCCAGCGAGCTCCCCGAATTCCTCCGCGCCGCCACGCACGTCATCGAGAAACACAAAGACCACGACATGTGGGACAAGCCCTGGATCTTCGCTGTGATCATCGGCCTCCTCTGCAGCGAATGGTTCCTCCGCAAACGGAGCGGCTTACCATGATTGATTCAGAGAAATCGTTGCCTGATTACTGCAGTCCGTCGCGCGCTATGGCCGTGCAGAATCACGGCGATAAATTCGCAAGAATCAAGAACCAAGAACCAAACAATAGGCAAACTGAAAAATGGAAAATGCAGGAAACTGCAAGGCGCCACGCCGTTTCCATCATTGCCCTTTGGTCATTGGATTTTGTTTGGTTCTTGGTTTTTGGTTCTTGGAATTTTCGAGCTGCCATTGTGGCGTTCTTATGCCTGTGCTCGTCTTTCGCGCACGCAGCAACAGTCTCCGAACCTCCTCCCGATCCCGGCTTCGAAATCTCCGTCCAGGCCGCCGACGTGATCGTCGATTGCGAGATCGTCGCCGGCGGTCCGTTCCGCGCCGCCGCCGTGACGAAGAAAGCGATCAAAGGAACCATTCCGCCGGTCTTCGAACTCGAAGGATTCAACAGTTACAACTGGGATTCCGTGCATCAGGGATTCGCCGCCGGATCGCGATTGATTCTTTTTCTCTCGCGCACCGAGAAGCCCGACGTCTTCGCCACACTGACGCCCGCCGCGCCGCGGCTGCGCGTGCAGCAGGAAGGCATTCTGCTGACGCTCGGCGATCCACCGTTTCGAATTCCGATCAAGCGCGCCGTGATGGAAGAAGCGCTCGCGCTGATGATGGAGCAGTCCGCCGACGGCAAATGCCCCGAGCGCGCTGAAAAATTCATCCGCGGCCTCTTCGACGCCGGCGACATCGAACCGCGCTATCTGGCCGTCACGCTGGCCGGATCGCTGCACGATCCGCGCTGCGCGCAGCTTCTGATCGACGCCAGCAAAGACAAGCTTTTGAAGATGCGCCTCACCGCCATCGACGCGCTTGGGAAAGTCTCCACGCCGCAAACGTCGAACACGCTCCGCATTCTGCTGCGCGATGAAAAAGCTACCGTCGCGCGCGAGGCCGCGCGCGTGCTCGTCGCGGTGCGCGACGCCGACGCGCTTCCCGATCTGCTCGAATGGGTTCGCAAGCACGCCAACTCGTTCTCCAAAACAAAAGACAAAGACCCCGACAAGCCCGCCGACGTCAACCGCGCCAGGGCCGATTCGGTCGCTGCGGATGCAATGGCTTTCGCCATCGTCGCCGCGCCGCTGCTCGATCCCGATTCGCTTTCGCGTCCGCTCTTCGAAATCGCGCGCTCCGCCGACGAGGCGCTCGGCCGGCAGGCCATCCAGGCTATTGCCGCCAATGCGCAGGCTCCGCAAATCATGGCGCTGCTGGAATTGGCTGACGACGCGGGATACGCGCTGCGCTCCCGCGCCGCCGATGCCTTGCAGCGCCTGACGCTGATGCCATTCAAAAATGCCGATGCCTTCCGTTCGTGGTGGGCGCAGGCCGGAAAAGGATTCGGCGAAGACCTCAAGCGCGATCGCGTCGAAGCCATCGTCAAAACGCTTCCAAAGATCGAAGATAACTACGATCGCCGCAACGCCGCTGAAAGCGTGCGCCTGGCGCCCGGCGAAATCGCGCTCGTCTCCGCCGCGCCATTGATGTTGAAGAAGGAGACGCAAACGCTCTTCAGTGCCGAGGACCTTACCAATTGGAACTCACCGCTGGCCGTGCCCTTCCTTATAGAGCGGCTCGGCCGCGAGGAACTGGGCGAGCGGCGCGACGCGCTCAATGGCCTGATCCAACTCTGTTCGCGGCATGCGCGACTGCGCGCGGCGCTCTGGCCGCTCATCCGCGGAAATCTCGCCGAAGAAGATTCAACGCTGCGCCGGACCGCTCAGTCCGCCGCCGGAAAGTTCAGCCAGACCGACGGGCTCACTGCGCTGGTCGACGTCATGCAATATTACGGCGGCTACGAGAGCGTCGACGCCGCGCGCGCCGCGTATGGCATGACCGCGCGCACGCTCGGTTTCGCCGGCGGAGAACCCATCCCCGACCAGCAGGCCGCCGCGCGCCGCTATCGCGGCTGGCTGAATGCAACGTCTGATTTTCGTCCGCTGCAAGTGATCAACGGGATCCCCCCGGCGCTCCGACTGTGGCCCGATCTCGACACTGCCGCGCGGCAGGCCAAAGTCGAAGCCATCATTCTCGAAGCCGACAGCCGCCGCGCCGGCGCAGCATTCGCGCTCGCCCTTGAAGAGCACCCTCCCGCCGATCCGCTCTGGAAAAAACTTCTCGCGCAAGGCCGACAGCGCGACCGCGCTCACGGAATGGCCGCGATGATCGGATCCGAGGCGCCCGTGGCCGACGCCGCGAAGTGGCTGGCCGCCGAAGGCGAGGGCGCGCAGCCTGCGCTGATTCGCGCGCTGTCCGCCGTCGTGCTTGCCACGCAAAAAGGTACCGCATCAAAAGCGGGTTCCGAAAAACTCGTCGAGTGGCTCAAGGGCCCGGGCGCAAAAGCCGAGCTTCCCTGGCGCCGCATGGGCATCGTTGCGCTCGGACTCGTCGACAACGATCCGGCCAGCATGTCATTTCTGGGAACCGTGCTGACCCCGGCGCTTGCCGAGAAAGACGACCCGACCGAGAAGGCCAACGACAATCAGCTACTTCTGCATGCGGTACTAACGGCGATCTGCGCGCGCGCCGATTGCACCCCGTTGCTGCAGAAGGCGCTCGACGAGAGCGGCAGCAAACGCGTGCGCGAAATCGCCACGCGGGCGCTTTCGATTCGGCGCTTCCGCGGAGCCATTCCGTCAATCGTTAAAGCCATCGATAAGTCCGACCGCACAGGCTGGCAGGACCTGGCCCGCTCGCTCGACCCGCTGGTCAGCGCCAACGATGCCGACAAAATCAATGAACTGCTCGACAGCGTCAACACTCCCGCGCGCAGCGCCGCCGCTTACCTGCTCGCCACGCGCCCCGATCTTGGAAACGATCCCGAAACGCGCGGCCGCCTGATCACCGGACTCTCCGACACCTCGTATATCGTGCGCTGGCAGTGCTGCATTGCGCTAGGCAAACGGCGTACGGTTTCGGCGATCAAGAAATTAATCGAACTGCTCGCCGACGACGAAGACGAAGTGCGCGCCGCCGCCGCCGAAGCGATCGGCCTGATCGGCGACCGCGACGCCTGCCGGGTGGCCGCGCTCGCCGTCGACCGCCAGGCGCGTCTGGACATCCGCTGGCTCCGCGCGATGGCCATCGCCGGGCAGCGCGCGCACATGGATTTGCTGATGAAAGTCGTCAACTCCACCGCCTACATCGAGCAGCGTTCGGGGCTGGAGGCCATCGCCGGTTCGCCCCTGCCAATCGGCCTGCAGACCGTGCTGAAAACATTCCGCAACGACGAGGCCGCACTGCAGACCATCGCCGCCGATGCGCTGGCCGCGCGCGGCGAGCAGGCCGTCACCGCTCTGCAGGACGATTTGAAAAACGAGGACAAGGAAGTGCGCGGCCGCGCCATTCACCTCCTCTCCCGCATCGACACGCCCGGCAGCAAGGCTGCGCTGGAGAACGCCGCGAGGGACGCCGACCCCAATCTGCGTGCGCTCGCCGAATTCGGATTGCAGCGGCTAACGAAGAAAGCAACGCTTAAATAAGCACCCATGGCATTGATCTCGTTCACCAATCTTGAAAAAGCATTCGGTCCGCGCGTCGTGCTGAAAAGCATTTCGCTCTCGCTCGATCGCGGCGACCGGCTCGGCTTCATCGGCCGGAACGGCTGTGGAAAATCGACGCTGCTCAACATCCTGATCGGCCGCGAAGAAGCCGACCGCGGCGAAGTCCATTTCGCGAAAGACCTGAAACTCGCATGGCTCGACCAGAGCCCGCAGTTTGAAAAAGAGCGCACCGTTCGCGACGAGGCGCGCACCGCGCTCGCCGACCTCGATCTGCTGGAGCAGCGCCTGGCACAGTGGCATCACAAGATCGCCGGCGCGCCCGATCACCAGCTCAGCAATGCCGAGCACGCCGCATTCGCGCGCGACGAAGCCGAATTCACCGCGCTGGCCGGCGAACAGCGTGAGCGCCAGCTCGATATCGCGCTCAAGACATTAGGCCTGGACGGATTGCTCGATTCGCCGTGCGGGCAACTCTCCGGCGGCGAGCGCACACGGCTGGCGCTGGCAAAATTCCTGGTCTCGCCCTTCGACGTGCTGATCCTCGACGAGCCCACCAATCACCTCGACATCACCGGCATCGAATGGCTGCAGGGCGCGCTGATGCAGGCGGCGAAAACGTTCATCGTCGTCAGCCACGACCGCGCGTTTCTCGATGCCGTCGCCACCAAGGTCGCCGAACTTGAAAGCGGCCAACTGACGGTGATCAGCGGCAACTACACACAGTTCGTCACCGTCAAAGCCGACCGCTTGAAATCGCTGCAGCGGAAGGCCGACCTGGAATCGATCTTCCTTGAGAAGGAAATGGATTTCATCCGTCGCCACATCAACAGCCAGCGCACGCGCGAAGCCAAGGGGCGCCTGACGCGCCTCAAGCGCCGCGAGAAAATCGTAGTGCCCGTCTCCGAACGCATCGTTCGCCTCAAGCTCAAAGGCGGACAGACGCACGCCGACGTGGTGCTCAACGTCGAGAAGCTCGGCAAGAAATTCGACGATCGCGTGCTCTTTGAAAATGTCACGTTCGAACTGCTGCGCGGCGAAAAGCTCGGCATCGTCGGCCCCAACGGCGCCGGCAAGACCACGCTCGCCAAAGTTTTATTGGGCCAGATTCCACTCTCCGGCGGTCGCTTGCGCATCGCGCCGCAGCTTGTCGTCGGCACATTCTCGCAGGATCTGCGTCATCTGCGCGACGACCGCACGGTGCTCGAAGAGTACGCGCGCCTGGTCGAACCGCCAAATTTAAACGTCGCCCGCGGCCCGCTGGGCGCTTATCTTTTTTCCGGCAACCGTGTCGAGCAGCGCGTCGGAAGCCTGAGCGGCGGCGAGCGCGCGCGCCTGGCGCTCTGCATTCTCGTCTCGCGCGACAACGACGTTCTGGTGCTCGACGAACCGACCAATCATCTCGATATTCCCTCGCGCCAGGCGCTCGAAGAATCGCTCGAAGATTATCCCGGAACCTGCCTGATCATCAGCCACGACCGCCGCTTCCTCGATCGCGTCACGCACAAAACATTGTGGATCGACGGCGCGCGCACCGAGGTTTACGACACGCCCTACACCGAAGCCCGCGAGCAGCGCGAGGTCGATCTGCAACCCGAGATCGACGCGCAGGCCGAGGCCGCGCGCAAAGTCGTGAAGGCGTCAAGCCCCGAGCCAGCACCCAAAGCCAAGAAGATTAATGAGTTCAAACTCAATGCGATTGAGTCTGAAATTCTGAAGCTGGAAGAGAAGAAGACAGGATTGACCGCGACGCTTGCCGATGAATCCGTTTATCGTGACAAGGCGAAGATGCGTGCGGCGAATATGGAACTGAGCGAAATCGAAAGCCGGCTTATGCAACTGAATAAGGACTGGGAAGAGGTGATCGACGCCGCAAATTGAATTGAGTGGGGCAGACATTTTTTTCCTGTCTGCCCGGTTCCTGCAGACAGGAATGTCTGCCCCACTTTTTCTCTACTCTTTATACTCGCCCAGCGTGCCGGACGGAATACGGAACTGATGCTGTGAGCCTTCCGGGCGGACGACCTGCAGCTTGATCTCTGCGCCGTTGCCCGCATCGTGGACCGCGGTGAGCAGCTTGACCGCGTCTTCGCTTCCGCCATTGTTGATCGCGATTTCAGTGCTGTTTGTCACCAGCGTGACAATGTAATCGCCGGGCTTGATGCCCATTACATGCGCTGGGCTGCCGCGCACCACATCCAGCACAAGCAGCCCCAGTTTGTCATCAACGCTGCGGTCGACCTCGCGTGTCGTTCGCAGATATACACCCAGCAACGGCCGCTGGCCGGGCGTTGTCTTCTCGGAAAAAATCAAATAACCCAGCTCGCCTTCATCTTTCTGCAATCCGGAGAGCGAGTGCTTGGCGGGGTCGTACTCTCGCACATTGCGCTTGGGGTGCATGACGTTCATCGCCGCAGTCTCGGCCTTCATCACCGACGGGCGGAGATTAAAAACGGGCGGGAGCGGGTTGGAGATCGCGCTGCCCGGAGTTTTCTCAGCGGTCGCAACAGTCGCCGGAGTGGACGTCATATCCGCAACCGGTGCGGTTGGAATTGAATCTGTATTCGCAACGGCAGTCTGGCGCGCGGGCGGCGTCAAGCCGAACGAGATCGCCATCACCACGGACGCGGCAGCGAGACTGGAGAGTGCGAATTTTGCAAAAATCGAACCGCGTGACTGAATCGGCGTAATGTTCGTTGCGGCGCTGGCGGTCTGCGCCATTCGCGCTCGCACTTTCGAGCCATAATCGGCGAAGTGCTGAACGGGAAGTTCGCCGACGTTGAAATCGACAAAGGCCGCGCCGGTTTCTTCAAGAATGAAGATTTCGTCGCGGCAACCCTGGCAGCCCGCCAGGTGAAGCTCAAGCGCCGCGCGCATTCCGCTCTCAGATAGAAGTGTTCCATCCGGATGTGGAAGCTCACCGCGGCGAACGTCGATCAAGTCGCTGAGGGAATCACGCACCTCAAGGCATGTCAAATTTCCGGGCTTGTGACTCGATTCCATACTGGGCTGTTAAACCTCCGGGATTGCCTTCACACAAGTTTGACGTCACTCAACTGCCCGCCTTCAGAAAACTCCTCAACGTGCGTTGAACATTTTTATTACTTATCAATTAAGCCTAGTGGTTCGTCACGTTTAAAATGAAGGGCTGTTTTCACCCGTCAACACAATCGTGACGAACCACTAGGGTGAATATCCCATGCGCCGCAATTTCTCCTGCAGCTTGCGCCGCGCGTAGCTCAATCGCGACCAGACGGTCCCTTCGGGAACATCCAACGTGCGAGCAATTTCAGCATGGCTAAGACCTTCAACTTCCTTCATTAAGAATGCTTCGCGATGTTTTTCATCCAGGCAATTGAGCGCCTCGGTGAGCGCCGAACGGAGCGACTCGCGTTCGATATTGCCAAGCGGTTCGTCGCGCGATTTAAGTTCAACCGCGCGGATTTCTTCCAGCGTCGTGGTGGCGTGATCCTGACGGACGGCGCGGCGGTAATGATCGTGCACCAGATTTAAAACGATGCGATAAAACCAGGTTTTGAACGCGCCTTCGCCAGCGATCTCATTGACATGTTTGTAGAGCCGCACGAGCGCCTCTTGCGCGATCTCTTCGGCTACATTGGTATCGGCGACGGAACGGAGCGCGAGGTGATAGGCCATGCGTCCGGCCAGCGGCGCAAGTTCGTCGAACGCGCCTTCTTCGCCGGCTCGAAGCCGAGCTACTAAGGAGACAATGCGCTGGTCGAGCGCCTGTCGCTCTTCGCTCTTCTCGCCCGAACGATGCGCGGACGAACTGCGTGGCACCTCCCGCAGCACGGCGGCAGATTTTTGCAAGCGTCCTGAACTGCCTGGGCCGGGCATGTCTGCTGCACTCCTGCGGGCCGGGTCAATCTCTCGTCCACTCATGGTAACCAAGGATAGTTCCACCACAGGACGCGCTACAAGTTTATTCTGCATCTTACTCAGATTCTTCGCTCCTTGAAAAACCTGCGGACACGGTTCCGCTTAATCCCCATCCGGTAATTGGACGCGCGATCAGGATGCACCTTGAATAAATTTGATAAAATATACGAAGTGGTGTGGGCCTCTGCGCCTCGCACATCGATTGCAACCGCGCGCGCAGAGACGCCCGCGCCACTGTTTTACAGTTCCATTTTGTCGAACTGCTCGGCGAGCTTTTCGACCTTTTCGGCACCGACGGGCTTGCGGCCGGCCTTGAGCAGTTCGCGGTCGCGTTCGAGCGCGGCCTGGTGGCGGCCTTTGGGCTTGCCGAAGATAGAGGAGAGGTCGAGCTTGATCGCGCCGCGGTCGCCGCCGCTATCCGATCCGGCAATGGCCTGATTGGTAATGTACTTGGGGAAGACGATCGCGCCAACGGGGCATACGCGCGAGCAGGCCGGGCAATCCTGGCGGCACTGGTCCTGCTGAACCACGCGCAGTGTCGTCGCATGATCGACGCCGTAGACACCGAAGAGGCAGAAATCCATGCACTCCATACAATTGGTGCACTGATCGTAGTCGATCACCGGATACCAGCGCGGCGAGAGCTCCGCGTTCGCAGGCGGCGCCAGTTCAATTTCGGCGAGTGCTCCGCGCTGGCTGGGCGTCAGCTCCCCCTGCCCTCTTCCTTCGGACTTTGGCGGAACGGGAACGATCGCGTGAGCGCGTCCGGCGAGAATATCTTTGAGCTTCAGCGCGATGGCGTCAGCCTTGAGTTCACGCGCATCGATGCAATGCAGCTTTCGCGTCGCGCCATTCACTTCGAGATTATGACGCGCCAGAATCCATTTTGTCGCGCGCGGATAATGCCAGCCCAGCACGAGCAGATCGCCGCTGACCGAGCGCAAAAACTCCGCGCCCGCTTCATGATCGTACATGTCATAGAGCGAGTCGACGATGCGCGCGGTGATGCCGGCCGCTTCGAGCGCCTTGAGCAGCGCGTCATATTTCGGCGCGTGCTTCTCCATCTCCTCGGGAGGAACGCGCGAGAGGACCACGGTTGTGGTCTTCGTGGCGGCGGGTTCGGTGAAACTCAGCAGGCCCATGTTGGCGAGTTGCTCTTAGCTCTTGGCTCTTGGGAGCGACGATTCGATTACAATGCGAAACGGCTGCAAGCTTATCTGGAATCCCGACTGCGGCAACGGCAGGCTCGGCACTAACCGATACGGGTGCGTATTAATCATGAATACCCCGCGCCTCAACTCCGCCGAATATAAATCCACCACATCTCGTCATCCGGGATGTCGCTCTCGATAATGCGGACGACTTCCAGGCCGGGGCGGTCGGCGACGGCGTAGGGGACTTCGAATTTGCTGCCGGGCCAGTCGCCGACCACCTCTAATATCTCGCCGGCGGACATGGCTTTGCTCTTCTCCAGACTCTTCAGCGCGGGCATCGGGCAGGTCATGCCGCGCACGTCGAGGTGCTGCGTGACCACGAAGAGTTTGCCGTCGTCGTCGAGCTGCTTTACGAAAAACGGTTCCCCGTCGGTTTTCTTTTCGGGTTGATCCATCACTTACACGCTCTCGCTTTTCGGCTTGGGTTTGAACATCGTGGCGACCACATTTTTCAGACCCGGGTAGTCGGTGCAGTGCGCGCCCGTTTCTGCGGGAAGCGTGCTCGGCGCAACCGACTGCGAAACGGGAACGGACGGACTCGCAGGCAGGATGCCTGCGCTACGCTTGGCAAGCTGCACTAAAATGCCCTGTCCGTTGTCCGCATATCCAGTCAGTGCGTTAATGCGACCCGGCTCGACGACCATGCCGTGCAGGTCGACTTTGCTGCGCTGCCACGCCAGATCACTCGATAGTAGTTTCTCCACTTCCACGCTGACGGCATCGGCGAGTTTCTTCGATTCGAGCAGTTCGCGCTCGGTGAGATCGGGCTCGTAGCAGAACTCGTCGCCTTTGTACTCCGGATCGAGGAGATGCAGATCGACGTGCGCCACTGCCGGAATGCCGTGGTGCTCGGCAGCGATGCTGGCGCAGCGCAGGCCGCAGCCGTTGACGGCGACCGACGGATAATTCTCGAACATCTCGATGTCTTCCTGCACGCCACCGGCCAGCGCCGAAATGCAGAGCACCTGCGACTTGCCCAGAAAACGGTCCTCGACCACATCGTACGCCGCCCGCTGTGTGATGCGCCCGCCGGTTCGCTTGATGCCCTGGCAAGGAATAACGGTAACAGCTCGAACGGCGGCTTCTGGTTTGTGGTTCTCGGTTTTTGGCTCTGCCGTACTGATTGTATCTAAAGGAGCGATTGCTTGTTTAGGTCGAGCAGACATCTCCTTGGGTGGAGTAGACATTCCTGTCTGCTCAATCTTTAAATGCGAAAGGTCGCGATGCGGGCAGCCGATTCCGGCGTCCGGCGACGGCTGCGAAAGATCATCGGGCGCGACGAACGCCGCCTCGATGCCTTCATCATTCAGAGCCAGAAGCACGCGCTCGGCGGTGAAGTCGGCGAGGCGCTTG
>Ga0105047_10007164_pt1 | contig 18848 bp, 16 predicted proteins | sample MAT04_FD_78384 | JGI IMG/M metagenome (GOLD analysis project Ga0105047, IMG submission 78384) | Freshwater microbial communities from Lake Fryxell liftoff mats and glacier meltwater in Antarctica - MAT-04 (megahit assembly) | ecosystem: Environmental > Aquatic > Freshwater > Ice > Liftoff... | reverse complement strand
TGAACCAAACAGGGCAACAAAATTGACACCGGTGCGGGGCCGTGCTACTCTTTTCGACAATTGTTGCAGGTACCCATTGTGAGCAAACGAGCGACCCAGGAACCAGATGCGCAGGCGCCAGCTTAGCCACCCAATCCAGCAGACACAGACGTGGGCAATGGCTGCCCAGCGCGCTGGCGCGTTGTCTGCCGATGCTGCCATTGTCAACCCGCTCCATGCCTGGCGCGGGTTTTTTGTCGCTTCGTTCTACTGGTTTGGCTTTTATTTTTATGGCTATCGCTACACGCCAGCCCGCGACGCAGCACGGAAGATGCTTGACTGACAAGCAAATGACGAAACGCTACGAGAGCGAGGTTGGCAAAAACCACCTCGCTCTTTTTTTATGCTTGCACGGATGGGGACGCACAGAGACGACGCCTCAGCAGGAAAAGGAGTAATGACGCAATGACAACACTTTGCCGCGGGGTGCGGGGCGCGACGACGGTCGAAACGGACGACCGCGAGACGATTCTGAAGGCGACGCGCGAGTTGCTGGCGTTGATCATTCATCTGAATGGGATCCACAAAGAAGATGTGGCCAGCGCCTTGTTTACGACGACGCCCGATCTGAATTCGGCGTTTCCAGCCACGGCGGCGCGCCAGATCGGCTGGCTGGACGTGCCGCTGATGTGTATGCACGAGATCGAGGTGCCGGGGTCACTCAGCCGCTGTATTCGCGTGCTCTTGCACTGGAACACGGAGACGCCGCAAGCGGCCATCCAACACGTCTACCTGAAAGAGGCGCAGAGCCTGCGCCCGGACAAGACCGTCGTCTTGTCCAACGTGGATATGCAAGAACTGTACCGCTGGATTGAAGAACAACTTGCGCACTGGCGGAATCCGTAAACCGGGACGCGCCAGCTAGAACACTCAGGAGTCTTTGTCATGACGATCGTCGCTTTCCAGGGAGAACAAGGCGCCTATTCAGAAGAGGCGTGCCGGCAGTACTTTGGCGCGGATGTGCAATCGTTGCCCTGCCGCGCCTTCGAGGATATTTTCGCGGCGGTCGATGGCGGCCAGGCCGATTTTGGCGCGGTGCCGGTCGAAAATTCCACGGCAGGCAGCATCAACAAATCCTTTGATCTGCTGCTGGAACACGATCTTAAGGTTCATGGCGAAATTCTGCTGCGCGTGCATCATAACTTGCTGGCAATTGCGGGCAACGCGGCGGCCATCACGCAGGTGCGCAGCCACCCGCAGGCGCTGGCGCAGTGCGAGAGCTACCTGAATCGCCACAAATACGCGGCGGTGCCCTGGTACGACACCGCCGGCAGCGCCAAGGACCTGGCAGCAGCGCCTGAGCCGGGCGTCGCCGTGATCGCCAGCCGGTTGGCCGCCGAAGTCTACGGGCTGGCGATCATCGACGAACAGATCGAAGATATGCCCAACAACTACACCCGGTTTTTTGTAGTCGGGCGTGGCGAGCCGCCGCACGCCGCGCGCTGCAAGACCTCGCTGGTCTTTGCAGTGCCCAACACACCCGGTTCTCTGTTCAATGCCCTGGGTGAGTTTGCGAACCGCAATGTCAACCTGACCAAACTGGAGAGCCGGCCGCGGCGCAACCGCCCCTGGCAATATGTCTTCTATCTGGACTTGGATGGCCACTGGCAGGACACACCGATCAGCGCTGCCATCGTCAGCTTGCTCAGCCGGGCAGCCTTCGTCAAGCTATTGGGCAGCTATCCGGCGGCACAACCGTTGGATGCCAATGGAACGAACGCCCAGGCGGAACTGTTACAAATCTAACGTACCAACGAGGAGGAAACCGATGATCGTCATCATGAAGCCCGGCGCCACGGCAGCCGAGATCGGCGCCGTGATCCGCAAGGCAGAATCGACCGGCGCCAAGACGCACCCCATCTATGGCGATAACCGCACGGTAGTGGCGCTGGTCGGCGACCTTACCGGCCTCACGCGCGAAATCTTCGACCAGATGGAAGGCGTGCTACAAACCGTGCGCATCCAGGAACCCTACAAACTGGCCAGCCGCACGACGCGGCCGGACAACACTGTCATCGAGCTGGTCGGCAGTCGCGTCCGCATTGGCGGCAACGAGGTGGTCGTGATGGCTGGCCCGTGTAGCGTGGAAAGCCGCGCGCAGATCTTGGAGATCGCCCACGCCGTCAAGGAAGCCGGCGCCACAATCTTGCGCGGCGGCGCCTTCAAACCGCGCACCAGCCCCTACGATTTCCAAGGGATGGGGTTGAAGGGGCTGGAGTATCTGGCCGAAGCGCGCGAGGCAACGGGGCTGCCGATCATCACCGAGGTGATGCGCGAAGAGGAAGTGCCGATGGTGGCCGAGTATGCCGACATCCTCCAGATCGGTGCGCGCAACATGCAGAACTATGGCCTTCTGCAGGCCGTCGGCAAGCAGGCACGACCGGTGATGCTCAAACGCGGCATCAGCGGCACGATTCGCGAGCTGCTCATGTGCGCCGAGTACATCGTCAGCAACGGCAACTACAACGTCATGCTGTGCGAGCGCGGCATCCGCACCTATGAGACGGCGACACGCAACACCTTCGACCTCAACGCGGTGCCCGTGCTCAAGGAAACGAGCCATCTACCGATTGTCGCCGACCCGTCGCATGGTACGGGGCTGCGTGAATTGGTGCCCGCCATGAGCCGCGCCGCCGTAGCCGCCGGCGCCGACGCCATTATTGTGGAGGTTCACCCGGACCCGGACAGCGCCGTGAGCGACGGGCGCCAGAGCCTGACCTTGCCCGATTTCGCCGCACTCATGCAGAGCCTGCGCCGGGTGGCCGCCGCCGTGGATCGCTCGGTGGCGGACCCGGTGCACGCGCGGGTCAACGCCTGACCGGCTCCGGTGTGATCGGTCTTTTCTGTGCTATCTGTATCCAATTCTCAAGAAGGTGCACGATGATTATCGTTATGAAGGCTCACGCCGAGCCAAAGCAGATCGAGGGTGTCGTCAAGCGGGTGGAAGAGCTTGGCTACAAGGTGCATTTGAGCCGTGGGGAGGCGCGCACGATCATCGGGGTGATCGGCGCCGACGAGCATCTGATCGCCGGTGAAGCATTCGAGGTGATGGACGGCGTCGACAAGACGATGCGCGTCATGCAACCCTTCAAGCTGGCCAGCCGCGACTTCAGCGAGGCCAACTCCGTGATCGACGCCGGCGGTGTGGCGATTGGCGGCCAGCGGATCGTCGTCATGGCCGGCCCGTGCAGTGTGGAGAGCCGCGCGATGATTCTCGAAACGGCGCACCTGGTCAAAGAGGCCGGCGCCACCATCCTGCGCGGCGGCGCCTTCAAACCGCGCAGCAGCCCGTACAGTTTCCAAGGTCTCGCCGAAGAAGGGCTCCGCTACCTGGCCGAAGCACGCGAAGCGACCGGGTTGCCCATCATCACCGAGGTGATGGGGCCGGACGACGTTGCGCTCGTGGGCGAATACACCGACATCTTCCAGGTCGGCGCCCGCAACACCCAGAACTACTCGCTCCTCAAAGCCCTCGGACGGCAAAAAAAGCCGGTCTTTCTCAAACGCGGCATCAGTGGCACGATCCAGGAACTGCTGATGAGCGCCGAGTACATCTTGGCCGGCGGCAACATGAACGTCATGGTCTGCGAACGCGGCATCCGCACCTACGAGACGGCCACGCGCAACACCTTCGACATCAACGCCATCCCGGTCCTCAAGGATCTGACGCACCTGCCCGTCGTCGCCGACCCCTCGCACGGCACGGGGATGTGGCAGTTGGTGGGACGCATCGCCCTGGCGGCAGTCGCTGCCGGCACCGACGCGCTCATGATCGAAGTGCACCCCGATCCCGCGCGTGCGTGGAGCGACGGCGCCCAAAGCTTGACGCCGGAACGCTTCACCACCTTGATGGGCGAACTGCGTCTGGTGGCGCAGGCGGTCGGCAGAACGATTTGAGATAGGGGACGTGGGGATGTGAAAGCGCTTCGTGAGTGCAGCGTCGCCGTCGTCGGCCTGGGGCTGATGGGCGCCAGTCTTTGTATGGATTTGAAGGCACAGCATCTGTGCCGGGAGGTGCGCGGGGTGGCGCGGCGCACACAGACGGTGCTCGACGCCTTTTTTGCCCACGCCGTGGATCTGGCGACCAACGACCTGCAGACCGGCATCCTTGGCGCCGACATCGTGATCCTGGCCACGCCGGTGCGCACGATTGTCGCCACGATCGAGGAGATCGGGCCGCGGCTGTGGCCAGGCTCGCTCGTCATGGATATGGGGAGCACAAAGGCTGACATCTGTGCGGCCATGGATCTCCTGCCGGCCGGGGTGCAGCCGGTGGGAGGGCATCCCATGTGCGGCAAGGAGACGGCCGGCTTCGAAGCGGCCGAGTGTGGCCTCTACCGCAACGCACCCTGGGTGCTGTCGCCGTTGGCGCGCACGGCTCCCGAAGCCCTGGCGCTGGCGATCGAACTGGCCAAGGCCGTGGGCGCGCGACCGGTCGTGCTGGAGGCCAGGCGCCATGATCGCCTGGTGGCCAGCATCAGCCACCTGCCGTTTCTCGTCGCCAGCGCCTTGACCGACGCCGTGGCGCAGGTCGGCGCCGGCGACCCGGCGGTGTGGGAATTGGCCGCCGGCGGCTTTCGCGACACCAGTCGCGTGGCCGCCAGCGATACACAGATGTTTCTGGATATCTTGATGACGAACCGTGCCGCCGTGATCGAGCAAGTTGAAAACTTCGAGCACCACTTGCGCCAACTGCGCCAGCTCCTGACCCAAGCGGACGAGCCGGCGCTGCGCCAAAAACTAAGCGAATCGCGGACAGCACGTGCCGAATGGAAAAAACGCTAAGGATCTCTTTATGACTCACTTAATCATCACACCGGGCCATCCAATCACCGGCAACTGCTCGGTTCCCGGCGACAAATCCATCAGCCATCGCGCCGTGATGTTCGGCAGCATTGCCGAGGGGGACACCACCATTCGCAATTTCCTCGACGGCGGCGATTGCCGGTCGACCGTGCACGTCATGCGCGGATTGGGCGTCACCATCGACATCGAGACGCCAACCGAACTGGTCGTGCATGGACGCGGCCTGAACGGTCTGCAGGAGCCGTCCGACGTCCTCGACTGCGGCAATTCTGGCACCACGATCCGCCTGCTCACCGGGCTGCTTGCCGGGCAGAAGTTTGCCAGTTTCTTGACTGGCAGCGCCCAGATCCGCCGCCGGCCCATGGGTCGCATCGTGCGGCCCATGCGCGGGATGGCCGCCGACATCATGGGGCGCCAGAATGGCGACTATGCGCCGCTCGGCATTCGTCCGGCGCGCCTGCGCGCTGTCGAGTACGATATGCCGGTGGCCAGCGCCCAGGTCAAGAGCTGCCTCCTCCTCGCCGGCCTCTATGCGCAAGGCCTCACCGTGATCCGCGAGCCAGGACCGGCGCGCGATCATACCGAACGCATGCTGGCGGCCATGGGGGGGCCGGTGCATATCTATGGCCGCAAAGTGACCAGCGAGCACCCGGATCAACCGCTGCGCGGCCTGGATATCACCATCCCCGGCGATCTTTCGTCGGCCGCCTTTTTGCTGGCCGCCGCCGCCATCGTGCCCGGCAGCCAGATTGTGGTCACCGGGGTTGGCATCAACCCGACGCGCACCGGCATCGTTGATGCCCTGCAGGCGATGGGCGCACAGATCGTCTACCAAAACGAGCGCATGGAAGGCGGCGAGCCGGTGGCCGATCTGGCGGTCAGCTTTTGCGAACTGCACGGCGCAACCTTTGGCGGCGAGCAGATCGTGACCATGATCGACGAGCTGCCGACCTTGGCCGTGGTCGCCACGCAAGCGCACGGCCGCACCATCGTGCGCGATGCCGGCGAACTGCGCGTCAAGGAAACCGACCGCATTGCCACCACCGTGAATGAACTGCGCAAAATGGGCGCCAAAATCGAAGCGACCCCCGATGGGTTTATCATCGACGGGCCGACACCGCTGGTTGGTGCACCGGTCGAAGCGCAGGGTGACCATCGGCTGGCCATGGCGCTGACCGTCGCCGGCATGGCGGCGCAAAAGCCCGCGGTCGTCTACGGTTCGGAAGTCACCGCCGACAGTTTCCCGGGTTTTGAGTTGACCTTGCAGGCATTGGGCGCACAACTCGAAGTTGTCTGAACCTTGATTCGCTTGCTTTGGGGATGACCTTGATGATGAGAGAAGCCATACCAATTTCCGGCAAGACGCATCTGGTTGGTCTGATCGGCTGGCCCGTCGGCCACAGCGTCAGCCCCGCCATGCACAATGCCGCGTTTGCGTATCTGGGGCTGGACTGGCGTTATGTGCCGTTCCCGGTCAACCCAGACGATGCCACCGGCATTGGTGCGGCGGTGCACGGACTGCGGGCCCTTGGGCTGCGCGGCGCCAATGTCACCGTGCCGCACAAACAGGCGGTCATGCCCCACCTGGACCGGCTCACGCCGGCCGCTCAGTTGATCGGCGCCGTCAATACCATCACGGTCGACGCCAACGGCGATCTGGTCGGTGACAACACGGATGCGCCCGGCTTTGTCGCCGATCTGCACAGCCACGGCGTGGACGCCGACGGCCTGCATGTCCTGGTCCTCGGCGCCGGCGGTTCAGCGCGTGCGGTGGTCTGCGGCCTGGCCACGGCCGGCGCCGCGCGCGTGGCAATCCTCAACCGGACGATCGAACGTGCGCAGGCGTTGGTGGATGACCTCCAGCCGCTTTACAAGCACTGCCATCTCTCCGCGCACCGGTTGCCGGAGGCAATCGGCGCCCTGGCGTCGCCGGCCGACCTGATCGTCAATTGCACGTCGCTGGGCATGACCCCCAACACGGAGACGAATCCCTGGGACGCGCAGACGCCCTTCCGCGCCGGGCAGGTGGTCTACGACCTGGTCTACAATCCTCCCGTCACGCGCCTGTTGCTGGCGGCCGCTGCGGATGGCGCCCGTCCGCTGGGCGGGCTTGGCATGTTGATCTGGCAGGGTGCGTTGGCCTTTGAGCAATGGACGGGACAGCCGGCGCCCGTGGATGCGATGCGTGGCGCCGCGGCGGCGCACTTTGCCCTGCGTGAGCGGGAAAAGTGCGAAACCCGCCCCGCGATCACGGTGCGACCGGCGCACGTGGCCGACGCCGGCGCGATTGCCGCGCTAAATGCCTTTTTGCAGCACGTCCATGCCGACGCACACCCCGAGTTCTTCAAACAGCCATCCTCGTTTACCTTCCCTGCCGCGTACGTCGCCGAACTGATGGTCAAACCGGACACGGTGATATTGGTCGTTACGCTGGACGGTACTGTCGCCGGCTATCTGTACGGCGATACAACGCCGGCGATCGAGACCACCATGACCTTCGCTTTTGCGCGGTTCTACATTCATCAGATCGCCGTTGCGCCCGCAGCGCAGGGCTGTGGATGTGGCGCCGCGCTGATCCAGGCGGCGCGTGAGCACGCACACACCCGTGGACTCGGCACGCTGGCGCTGAGTGTATGGGACTTCAACCGCAAGGCCCGCCGCTTCTTCGAGCGACAGGGTTTCACGAACTATAACCACCGTATGTGGATCAAAGGAGTCTGAACGCAGCCATGACCATCCCACCGCCTGCACCACGCCCGCCGATCAATTACAGCGCCTACCCGGACGAATCCGGCCATTTCGGTCCCTATGGCGGCAAGTTCGTGCCGGAGACCCTGATGCCGGCTTTGGAGGAGTTGGAAGAGGTCTATTTGAAGTCCAAGCACGACCGCGACTTCCAGGCCGAACTCGACTATCTGCTGCGCACCTTTGTGGGGCGCCCCACACCGATTACCTACGCCGAACGGCTGACCCGCCACTTTGGGGGAGCGCGCATCTACGTCAAGCGCGAGGACCTGGCCCACACCGGCGCACACAAGATCAACAACGCCCTGGGCCAGGCGCTGCTCATGAAACGCAAGATGAAGAAGACGCGCATCGTGGCCGAAACCGGCGCCGGACAGCACGGCGTCGCCACGGCGACGGTGGCCGCCAAGCTGGGCATTGACTGTGTGGTCTATATGGGCACCGTAGACATGGCACGGCAGCAGCCCAACGTCTACCGCATGCAGTTGTTGGGCACCGATGTGCGCGGCGTGGAATCGGGCAGCAAAACCCTCAAGGACGCCATCAACGACGCCATCCGTGACTGGGTGACCAATGTCCGTGACACCCACTATCTGCTCGGCAGCGCGCTGGGGCCTCATCCCTATCCGGCCATGGTGCGCGACTTTCAGAGCATCATCGGCAAAGAGAGCATGCGCCAGATGCTCGATGCGGAAACGGGACCGGGCCGGCTGCCGGATGTCGTGGTGGCTTGCGTGGGCGGCGGCAGCAATTCGATTGGCATCTTTCACCCCTTTCTCGACCACGCCGGCGTGCGCTTGATCGGCGTGGAAGCCGGCGGCCGCGGCATCGCCGGCGGCGAACACGCCGCCCGCTTTGCGGACCCAAAGATGGGCCGGCTGGGCGTGCTACAAGGCACCAAGAGTTACGTCTTGCAGGATGAAGATGGCCAGATTGCGCTCACGCACAGCATCAGCGCCGGATTGGACTATGCCAGCGTTGGGCCGGAGCATGCCTGGCTGCGTGATTTGGGCCGCACCGAATACAGCTACGCCACGGACGAAGAGGCATTGGCGGGCGTCAAGTTACTGAGCCGGATGGAGGGTATCATTCCTGCGCTGGAGAGCGCCCATGCCATTGCGGAAGTGGCCAAGTTGGCGCCGCAGATGGGCAAGGATGAGATCATCCTGGTCAATCTGAGTGGACGAGGCGACAAGGATTTGGCGACAATCATGCACGAGATGGGAACCCTAAAAAATGGATAAGCCACCAATGACCGGCGTTGCACGCATCAGCCGGGTCTTCGACCATGCCAAAGCATCGCACCGGGCTGTCTTCATGCCCTACCATGCCATGGGCTATCCGTCACGCGCCCAGACGCTCGCCATCATCGGCGCCCTGGGCGACACGGGCGCCGAGCTCTTTGAGATCGGCATCCCGCACAGCGACCCGCTGGCCGATGGCCCGACGATCCAGACCGCCACCTACACCGCGCTGATGCAAGGCACAACAGTGAAGGATTGCCTGGCCATGGTGCGCGAACTGCGGGCGAGCGGAATGCAGCAGCCCTTCTGCGCGATGACCTATTACAACCCGCTTTTCAGCTACGGCGTGGAACGCTTTGTGCAGGACGCCGCCGCCGCCGGCATCGACGGGTTGATCGTGCCCGATTTGCCGCCAGAAGAGGCCGAGGAATTGGAAGCAGCCGGCCGGCGCATGGGGCTGGCCACCATCTATCTCCTGGCGCCGACCTCCACCGACGAACGAATCCGTGCGGTTGCCCGTCACTGCACCGGCTTCATCTATCTGGTCAGCGTCGCCGGCATTACCGGCGCCCGCGCCGAACTGCCGCCCGACCTGGCGGAATTTGTGGCCCGCGTGCGCCAATACACAACGCTGCCGCTGGCGGTAGGCTTTGGCATCGCCACCGGCGCGCAGGCGGCTGCCGTCGCCCGCATCGCCGACGGCGTGATCGTGGGGTCGGCGCTGGTCAAGGCTGCCACGGCCGTCGATGGGCTGGCCGCCGTCCAACGCCTTGGCCGCGAACTGAGCGGGGCGATGGAGCGTTGATGAGACAGGCGCGAAGTCGAAGTTCCATCGCCACACTTGTGCAAACGCTATAGGATTTCTAGAAGTGTCTCGGTGACCTGGCGACAAACCTATGATAGAATACTGATAGGACACAAGCCTCAGCGTCAGGTTGGCTGCTTCTCGAGATAGATGGTGATTACTACGCGCCCCACAACAGCGCCGGACTTCCCAATAACGCAGACACCAGATCCCGCGCGTGTCACGTACTGGTTAAGGCTGTTCCTCACTTTGTCGGGTGTGGGAACCCTTGCGCTCGCTTCTTCCTTGCCTTTCAGCCCCCTAGACATGAAGAGCAAGAGCACGCTCGCGGTGTTTGATCTGGGTGCGCTGCTGGGTATTGGATTCCTATTCTGGCTTGTGCAGCGCGGTTCAATCCGCTTGGTTGCCATGCTGTTCGTGACGATTATATTGGCGAGCACTATCATCCCAATGGTTTTCATCTTTGGTACAATCAGCGCGCCGAACACGCTTGGCTATTTCATGGTCATCCCGCTGACTGGCCTATTGCTTGGCCGGCGCGAGATGCTCATGATTGTCGGGTTAAGCGTGATCAGCCTCACTGCAATCTATGCCATGGAGCAGATGGGCGTCATTACCTCAAGCACCGGGCAGATAGCGGCACCCGAGACCTATTTGGCCATCCTGCTTGTCATCGGCCTCAACACAGCGCTGTTGGTCTCCACGCTGCGTGACACTGAACGCAGCGCCGCAGAAGCGCACAGCATTGCCACGGAATTGGCCGATCGCAACCAAGAACTGCGCATCAACCAGACCCAACTCGAAGCGGCGCGCGATGAGTTGGAGGCGCGCGTGACCCAGCGTACGGTCGAACTGGATACCGCCAACCAGCAATTGCGCGTCGAGATTGTGCAACGCCAACAGAGTGAATTGCGGTTCCGCCGCCTGGCTGAACGCTCACCCGACTTTATTTTCATCCTGGATCTGAGTTCCCAGCGCATCAGTTACACAAACCGCGCCCAGATCTTCGGCCATGCCTTGGTTGGGCCCACGCAGGAGCAGGAATTTGCGCGCTGGATCCACGCCGACGATTGGGACGCCCTGCAAGCACGGTGGCGTCGCCTTGTGATCGACGCCGAGCCGGTTTCAGGAGCGGAGCTCCGTCTGGTGGGCACGGACGAGCAGTGGCGGTGGGTGCAAATGCGTGAAGCTATCCTGGAGCGGGACGCTGCCGGTCAGCCGGAATCGATCTTGGTCACCCTCAATGATATCACCGACATCAAGGCGCGTGAGGATGAACTGCGCGTGGCCAAAGAGCGGGCCGAAGCGGCGGTACGCATCAAGAGCGAATTTCTGGCCAACATGAGCCACGAGATTCGCACGCCAATGAACGGCGTCATCGGCTTCACCGATCTTCTGTTGGGCACCCCCCTGAGCGAAGAGCAACGGGATTTTGTCGACACCCTGCGCCAAAGCTCGCAAGCGCTGCTGGCCATCATCAACGACATCCTCGACTTTTCCAAGATCGAGTCCGGGGCGCTCCGCTTGGATACCCACCCAGTCGATCTGGCGCGTTGTATTGAGGAGGCGCTCGACGTCGTAGCGGCCGACGCGGCCGCCAAAAAACTGGAGTTGATCTATTTCCTGAACCCCAACCTACCGGCCACGATCACCGCCGACAAGCACCGCCTGCGCCAAATCCTGGTAAACCTGCTCTCGAATGCCGTCAAGTTCACGGACGCCGGCGAAATCTTTGTCGCCGCCGGCGCTCGTCCGTTGGATACCGGTGGCCAAGAAGTGCACTTTGCCGTCAAAGACAGCGGGATCGGGATTGCCCCCGACATGCTCGAGCTGATCTTCAAATCTTTCAGCCAGGTGGACAGCTCCTACACGCGCCGGTATGGGGGCACGGGCCTCGGTCTGTCGATCAGCAAGCAGTTGTGTGAACACATGGGCGGAACAATCTGGGTCGAAAGTACACCCGGTGCGGGATCGACCTTCCACTTCACCATTGGCGTGGCAGACGACCTGGCCAAGCAAGACCCTGTCGATGTGCCCGCAAGCGCCCTGTTGAAAGACAAGCGCATCTTGCTCCTCGACAGCAACACGACGAGTGGTGACGTGATCGCCGCCTATGCCACCAACTGGCAGATGGCGGTGGAAACGGTTGGCGTATGGAACGCAGCGCTGGCCCGAATCCAGCGTGACGCGTCAATCGATCTGCTGCTGATCAGTTCGCCAATGGCGGATCCTCAACTCATGGAGGCCGTCGCCGCCGTACGCCAGCTGCGCCCCAAGTTGCCGATGTTGGTCTATGTCCCAGTCAACCAAGGGCAACTGAGGGTGCAGATGGTGAGCCTGCCGTTTTGCGAAACTCTGTTCAAACCCGTGAAGCCCCGCGAACTACAGGCGGCGCTCGCCAAGCTTTGGGGAGAGGTTCAGGCCATCAAAGCCGCCGCGTCGCCGCCGATCTTCGACGCCACCTTCGCCGAGCGCCATCCCTGTGCGCTCCTCGTGGTCGAAGACAATCTGGTAAATCAGAAAGTTCTGCTGCGCATCCTCAATCGCCTGGGCTACCGCGCCGACCTTGCCATCAACGGGCTGGAAGCCCTGGCGGCCCTACAGCGTTCCCCCTACGACGTCATCTTTATGGATGTCCAAATGCCCGTCATGGATGGACTGGAGGCGACCCGGCGCATCCGCCAGATGGAGCCGCCGCCTGAGCAACGGCCCTATGTGATTGCGATGACGGCCGCCGTCACCGACGAAGACTACGCCAGGTGCATGCAAGCGGGGATGGACGACTTTGTCGCCAAACCGGCCAATGTGAAAGCATTGGTGCGTGCCCTCGAACGCAGGTTGGCGTAGGTCAGCTTGGGCAAATCGCCCTACGCGGCGCGGTGGCGGGCGACGACCTCGGCCACCGCGGTCAGATCGCGAATGACGCCGGCGGCGACGGCAGGGTTGTCGCGGCTGCGATCAACCTGGTAACTGGCCAACCCGATCGCGCGTGCCCCCTCGACACAGGGCAACTCGTCATCGAAAAACAGACACTCCTCCGGTTCGACCTGCAATGCGCGCAGCGCGCACCAATACGCCTCTGGGGCGGGCTTGGCAGCCCCAATCATGGTGGCGGAGAGGGCGACGTCAACCCAGGGCGCCAAACCGGCAGCCGCGAGTGTGGCGTCGATGCTGGCCAGCGAGAAGTTCGACAGGACCCCAATGCGCAGGCCGCGTGCGTGGAGCGCCGCCAGCGCCGGCGCAGCGTCAGGATAGCCAACCACATAGGCGGCATAGGTGAACCCGCGCAACTGCTCCCGTTGGCCTGGTGAAAGAGCAAATTGCACGCTCAGGCGATCCCAGAATTCGCCAAAGAACTGTTCTTCTTGCGCCAGGTTTGTTGGAAAACCGACTGCCGTACCCCATGCTTGCCAGTGTTGCGCAAGTTCGTAGACCGAAATCGGGAGTAGCGGACGCAGCACCGCCGTGGCGGCGGCGACGTCGAAATAAGTCAGCACGCCATCACGGTCGAAGAGAACAGCACGAATTGTCATGGTGCAGCCAACTCTTGCAGGAGATGCAGTGCCGGCTTTTCAGCACGGACGCTCTGATCCGCTAGATCTGGCATCGTGAAGGGTTGGGGATACCAAAATGGCCCGAGTCGTGTGCCCAACCCTAGGATCGGTCCCTGCTCCCAGGCCGCGCGCGTGGCCAGCGCCTGCTCGGCACGGCCGGTCTTGTCTTCCTGCCAGGTTGGGCGCAGAAAAGCGTAGTCGTAAAGAATCAAGCGGAACTCCTCGGCCGTCAAATGATATCCGGGACGTTGCGTCCAATAACATTGGACCGTACCGGCCAAGAGTGGCGGCAGCAAGTCCGGGGCTACGATTGGTTTCCCGAACGCGAGGTACAGGGTGATCAGCGGCACTTCTTCGCCGTACAAGGCATGTACGGCTGCCGTGCGCGTGCGCGCCTGCTCGCGCAGCACCGCCGCCAGCAGCCAGCGCCAGGGCGCCTCGGCGTCTGGCACCACTAAGAACCAGAGGGTTTTCTCGGCGGTCGCCGGTGTGGCCGCGTGTAAGCGGTACTGCACGGCGGGCATACCGGCGAGGTCGTCGTCGCAAAGCAGACGCACCCGCCAACCCAGACGCTGATAGTCAGCCAATGCCTCCGGCCCACCGACACCCCAGGTGATCCAGTCCAGCAATTTTGCGCGATATTGGCCAACCTCACGAAACTGACCCGGGGTTGCCAGCACAGTGAAAATGTGACGCACGCCGTGATCGAAGATGAGTTGACAGGCATCGATCATCTGCGTGCGCGACCAGCGCGGGTAAGCGTCGCTCGTCGAGGACAGTCCCGCAAGCGCGGCGCTGCGACGCGTTCCGGCTGCTGCGAAGACGATGGCCTCAGGCGCTACCTGTGCAATTTCAGACAACGGCGCGTTCAGGAATGCTTCCGGGGACGGACGCCAGCCGCTTAATGGTTTGCTCATGCCTTCTTCCTATCCAATTCCGTTGCCGGCGCAGACGGTTCTGGTTGACCAGTGGCGCCAATAACGCGCACAGGATAAATACCCTGTCTACCCGCTCAAGGCGGTAGAGATCCTTGCTAATCCAGATGCGGGCGTTGCCTACCTTACCAGTGACAACCGCATCCAACAAGAAGCAGTGGCTTCGCCGCAGTGCGTGCCGGCCTGCTGCGTCAAGCATGCCATCACAGGCAAGGGTATAGAGTGCCAATATGCCGTGTGCGGTTTCTTCCGGAGTCGATCGTGATCCACTCCCCCAACCGCCGTCGCTATGCTGATTCGTGATCAAAGCTTGGCGGCTGGCCAGTTTGGCATCCCAATGGTCTGCACCACGCAGGGCCAGCAAGGCAAGATTGGTGATGTAGAGAGGAGAAATATTCCATTTGTCGCCGTACCACCAGCCGTCGCCAGCCTGCGCGTTGATGATCGACGCGCGCCATGCCGATACATCGCGACCGGCAGCCGCCAGGGCGTGCGTGGCTCTGGCAGTCACCGTAAGCGACGCCTGTAACTCAAATGGATAGGTCGAAAAATGCGTGGCGCGTTCGAAAGGCGCTAACGCTGTATAGGACGTAGAGCGGCCGGAGCGACCAAGTACGGCCACAGCCGCTGCCGTATCGTCACCATCCAGGGCAAACCAATCGCTCATGCCCAACCCACCGGGAGTTATTGCCTGATGCAGATCCTCAAGTTGCGGAAGCAAGGCGTCCTGTAACTCATCCATCTCCAAAAGATCCGCCAGCAAAAGTGCGTGCAGTCCAAATGACTGCTCGAACCGCGTAACCGGCCAAGCACAGGGCACAACACCGGGAATGCCGAGTTGGGTCGACGCCGAAGCATCTTGCAGATAGGCAGCCGCGCGCCGGCGTGGTTCGTTCAATGCAGTGCACGGTTCGGCCAAGCACAACCAGGCCGCCGTTGCTGCCGGGTTATGGCCTACGCTGCCGATGGGGTCGACAAGCTGCGGATCGGGAACCATCCCCCATGCCTCCCACGAGAATACCGCAGGCGCGCTACAACCTGGGTTGATCTGTGCGATCAACTGGCGGCGTTTCTTGCCCAGTGCGACCACGTCAGCGCTGGCACCGTGCGCGATCGGGAGACCCGCCGCCGCCGCATCGGCGAGCAGTTGCGGAAGAATCAGTTCAAAGGCAACCGGGAGTGCGTCCGAGACGGAAGTGCACCAGAATACCGATTGACGGTCGATAAACGCCAGACCTGCGTCTATAGCCGCGTCTACGCTCACGGATTGGCGGTGCTGATACAGAGCCAATATGGCAGCCAACGTGGGCACATCTCGGTAGATTGGCGCAACCGAACTGCCCCACCCGCCATCCGACTGCTGCTGCGTCAATAGCCACTCTATCCCGGCACGCGGGCCTTCCGGCGGCGGGAAGAAGCGCAGCACCTGGGCTGTTTCATAGACGGACGGACTCATAGAACCACCGGCGCTGCCCAGAACCTTCAGCAGGGCGCTCAATTCGCTCATCAGAGAATGGATTACTGCGGTGTTTGCTGAAAACATGGCCTTGTCGCCTACCCCTTCTGCGAAATTCGCTTTCGCCCGGATCATTTGGGGTTTAATTGTCAAATATATAATACATCATATTTTCTACATAAGGTGCGCACTGGAAGTTGCGCAACAAAACGGTCCATGCGGTGTCACCCGCGGAGGGTGGCGCGGCATGGACCGTCAGGTCGGATGGAGCACAGTCAGCCCATGCGCCGTCTAGTCATGCCGTAGGACGGGCAGGACACTCTTGGTCAACAAGTTCGCCTTGACCACCGTGACAAACTGGGCGTTGTCAGGATTCAGATAGAGCGCCGTCCCTATTGCCGTGAACAGATCAAAGCCGGCGATTGGGCAATAGGCCGGCACAAAGGTGCAGAGCGCCCATGTAATCAGGTCGTCGTCGCTGACCACCATGGCGATGCGCTCTGCCGTCGACAGCCCAATGATCGACTGCCCTCCCGTGAGGTCGCCATCCGGAACGATCCGGATCAGGGCAGACTGGGTCATGCCGGCTGACGAATCCAGCATGTAGGCAGCCGCCACGGCGTCGGGTAGGGTCGCCTTGCCCGTATTCTGGATCTGGACGCTGGCATAGCTGGTGATCGCCGGCCCCAAGAACTGGATCGCCGGATTGCCTTTTGCCACCAGCTTGGCGATCTCCTTCATATTGACGGTGGTTTGGGTAAAGGCATCGAAGGGCACGACGGTCAGGCGAAGCCCGGCCTTGAAGACGATATCCGCCGCCGCCGGATCCTGCCAGAAGTTATACTCGGTGACCGGCGTCTTGTTGCCGCCGAACTTGGCGCCGCCCAGCACGACGACGGTGGCGTTCTTGAGGGCGAGCGTGCAGGCGGGGTCTGCGTGGGTAATGGCATTGGCCAGATTGGTCAGCGGGCCTAGCGCAAGAATCGTGAGGCCGGGCGTTGCCTTTGCCATTTCACAATAGAAAGCGTTCGGATCGAGCCCGACCCGGCCCAGATCGGCAGGGTCGGCCGGATTGCCGAACCCCAGGCCCCAAAGGCCATCGGGGCCGTGAATAAACCATCCCGTTTTGCTGGGGAGTCGTGCGATCGGCGCCGCCGCTCCCATCACAACCTGGGTGTCCAGCTTACCAACGATTTTTAGGATATTGAGGACGTTGTTGGTCGCAAAGTCGACGCTCGTGTTGCCGGCCACGGTGACAATGCCCACGACCTTGAGCGGGCGCGTGTGCTGGCTGAAGAGATAGACGAGCGCCAGGGCGTCATCCACCCCCGGATCCGTGTCCACGATGAGCGGCAGGGTGGATCCTCTGCCGGCGCCGGCATCCGCCACGACATCCTCCAGGAGGTCCATCGTGCCGAATGGGTCACGCGGAGCCGTGTTGACCAACAAGGGCAGAGAAGAGCCCGTTGCGGTCTCTACATCCTGTCCGCCATCCTCCCTCACCACCCCTGAGTCAAAGGCGGCACGCGGGGCGCTGTTGACCACCAAGGGAAAAAACAGCCCTTTTTCTGCCGTGCCGGGATCTGCGCCGGGTGTCTGGGCCTGGGCCACCCCGGTCCCAGCAAAACAAAGCAACCATCCAAACAAGAAGACGAGCACGGCCCGAATTTCCATTCTCGTGCGGCGATGTAAACTCTGCATAGCCAAATTCCTTTCGGACGCGTTGCGTCCTAGCCACTGTCGATAAACATGACGAGGTTGAGGCGATCAATGCAAAACCGAGCAGTTGGGTTGGCGGCGACCGGCAATGGCGCTGAAGTGCGACCTGGGCGCCGGCAGGAAATACCTGCATCCAGCCTCTAATCTATTATTCCAGATAGTGACGCTACTATCCTCTATCAAAGGTCCTGTTATAGTTACGACATCTGTCGATAGGTTTTTTTGCGGTTTGGTGTAATCTTTGACAAACAGAGCGTTGATAACATGGAAATGTCGTTGTCTGAATCGCGGATGAAAGGGACTCTGTGATCCCACGGATCTGGCCAGGCGCATCTTACGATACCCTGAAACGGTCGCAGCAGAAACAGTGTACGGGGGGGCGTACACGGGTAACCGCACTCCGCAACTCTATTTGATCAACGAGAATTGTGCGGCGCGTGGCTGCGTGCGCGGCGCAGCCGAAACTCTGTCTTTTGTCCTAGGCCCCTGTGTGACCTCTTGGTGTACGCAGCAAAGGTTTCTGCGGTTGGACAATTTGACGGCGTTGGGGCGTCAGCCGGTCCAGCAATGCAGGCGACGGTTGATAGCCAAAGCGGGAATTGCCCCACGACGGTCCATAGCGATAGACAATGATGCGTCGATTGCCGGGATTGACGCGGCGTGCGGAACCGTGCGAAATGGCATCGACAAAGAGCAACGCATCGCCGGCCTTCACGTTGGCCTCGATCGCGCCCTCGACGCCATCCACGCTATCGCCCTCGCGAAAATTATGATCCTTGAAGTGGGGATGGGCGAAATTGGATTTGTGGCTGCCGGGGATCAGCATGGTGGCGCCATCCCCAGGCATCATATCGGTGAGCGCGATCAGAATGTTGACTTGACCACACATAAAGCTGCCATTGCGCAGCAGGTATTGCGTGCGTTTGACATTTTCGTGTCCACCGGAGTGAAGCGGAATCGCTTCGCCGGAGGCACGGATATTGGCAAAGTTCTCGTCGATAAACAAGGGTCCCAGGAGCGCATCGAAGCTGTCTTGGCCACCGACAAAGTACTTAACCTTCTCAAACCACGACGGGTGATCGATCAGCCGTTCGAATGGCGCGCCGGCTTCGTAGATTTGCTGCAAATTGATGCCATCTTTGGCGCCAAAATTCGTGGCATGGACATAGCCGTCCCACTCGCCATCTTCGATCGGCAGCAACGCATCGATACCGGCATTGAGGTCAGCAACCTCGTGGGGCGACAGCGCGTTTTTCAAAATGAGATAGCCACGCAGATCGAACAGGTAAATCTCCATCTCGCTCGGTTGGTTGGACATTGGTTCCTCTTGAAATTGGGTTGAAGAAACGACTCGCGCCGCTGAAAGAGCCGAGAGCGGGGCGTACAGACCAGCAGCTTGACCCGGCCTTGGGGGGTGCGCCGGCTCGCGCAGATTTTAACACCGACGCTTGTGGAGTTCAAACTGGGTTTAATCGGGACGGTGACACCAACGGCATCCTAGGGACAGGCGCCGCATGGCCGAGAGCACCTACCCCAGCCTACCTT
>Ga0105047_10007163_pt1 | contig 18849 bp, 21 predicted proteins | sample MAT04_FD_78384 | JGI IMG/M metagenome (GOLD analysis project Ga0105047, IMG submission 78384) | Freshwater microbial communities from Lake Fryxell liftoff mats and glacier meltwater in Antarctica - MAT-04 (megahit assembly) | ecosystem: Environmental > Aquatic > Freshwater > Ice > Liftoff... | reverse complement strand
CGGGCTGCGTTTTAGCGTGGATCATACGGCGACTCATGCGTTCGTTGATCAATTTTGGAATCATGAATTAAACCAATTGCCTATGCGGGCGGTTGAGTGGTGCGACGAGTTGACCAGGTCGGGCGAAATATTTTTGCTGGTCACCACGGGGCCGGATGGGATGAGTTATGTGAGGATCATCCCGGCTTTGAATGTTAAGGAAATTATCACTGCTCCCAATGATGTGCAGCAGGAGCTTGAGTACGTTGTGATTAGTGCCGATCAATTGGATGAGTCGAGGTATCCGGGCGCGCCGTCGCGGTTGTCCAGGGCGCTGGATGGCGGGTATCTGCCGTTCGTGCTGCATTATGCAATTAATCGGCCGGCGGGTGCGGTGCGGGGTGAGAGTGATTTAGCGCCGCTGCTGCGCTGGTTGAGCCGGTATTCGGGGTGGCTGGAAGATCGCGCGCGCCTGAATCGCTTTAGAAACTCGTTCCTGTGGCAGGTCAGCGCGAAGTTTGCGACAGAAGCGGAGCGGCTGGCCAGGCAGTCAGCACTTGCTTTAAATCCGCCTGCGCCTGGGTCTATCCTGGTCACAGATGAGAGTGAGGTTTGGAGCGTAATGAGTCCGAAGCTGGAATCGGCGGACGCAGCAGAAGACGGGCTGGCGCTGAAGAAAATGATTGCGGCGGGGGCTGGGCTTCCGCTGCACTTCCTGGCCGAGCCGGAAGGCTCGACGCGCACCACGGCCGAGTCTGCGGGCGGGCCGACCTATCGCCGGTTTGAGCAGCGGCAGCAGTTTTTTACCTGGCTGATTGGCGATTTGCTGCGCCTGGTGATTGAGCGGCGGCGGTTGGTGGATGGATCGGTTAAGGCAGATGCGCGAATCGTGGTGCGGGGGGCGGATCTGAGCGCGCGTGATAATGCGGCACTGGCCGTGGCTGCGTCGACGGTGGTATCTGCGTTTCAGAGTTTTAGAGACCGTGGATTAATCGACGATTTAGAATTGATGCGCCTGGCGTATCGGTTTTTGGGTGAGGTTGTCGATCTGGAGAGTCTCATAGCGGCGGGTAAGCGGGCTGGGCCGGTGATGGATAAAAATCCAAAGCCAGAACCAGGCTCGGGCGCGGGTAGCGGCTCGGGCGTGGATCGGGTCGCGCGGGGTGCTGGCAGCGGGGTTAAGGTGGATGGGGAAACGGGTGAGGTTACGGGCAGGAAGTCGCCGGTGGATCTGAATACGGGGGATCCCAAGGGCGGGGCGTAGGATTGACGCACGTTTAAATCAATCTGTGTCCTGGAGGCCTGCGGGCGGCGGGGTCTCGCCGTTGGGCGCGCGTCTGGCGCGGATGGCCTGGCGGGCCTGGCCGGCAACGGTCATTGGCAGGGTGTAGAGTTGGATTTTGTGTCCGCACCAGTCGAGCGTCTCATCTCCCAGGATCTCGGCGATTTGGCGGCCGAGGGCCGGGGTGAGGATGACGCCTTTCTGCGCGCCGGTGAACCAGATGATGTATTTGTTATCCGCGGGTGCGCCTGGCTGGGTGTGGACCTGCTCCAGGGTGATTCGGGATATGGCGAGCGTGGGCGTTTTTCCTGCGAGGTCGTCGCCGTTGGCGAATTTGCGGGGGAAGAGGGTCGAGATTTTCATTTCAAATCCTTTCGTCGCGGAGCATGAAAAAGGTTACGTTTTGGAATGTGGTTTCGTAGCGAAAATATTCGCGGCCGTCGCTGCTGCGGAGTGGTTTTTCTGTCCAGTCCTGGGCGTCGGTGCCTGGGATCTCGTTTAGGTCTGTCAAGTGGACGGTTGGTCCATTGCCGCGATAGTTGTAAATTGATACGACTTCGTTGCCTTCAGTGGCATGCAGCAGGTTTGCGACTGCGAGTACAAGATTAAAGCGAGTTTGGTTCATTGGGTGGCTTTCTCCCGGTCTGTGACCTGGCCGGGAAGGTTTTGGAATTAGAGGGCGGCGGCGATTTTAAAATTTTTGTTGTGGAAGAACTCATCGATGCGGAAGCAGCGCAGCGACACGGTGCCGGGGCCTGGGCTGGCCATTTCCCAGGCGGGAACTGGCTGTCCGTTGCGGTCGCGGGTTGTCACTGCTGCATATAGGTAGGCGATTTCTCCGCATTCGGCTTTGATCAGGTCAACGATTTCGCATGTCCAGTTATCGAGCATGTAACGGCTGCGCGGGGCGTATTCGGGGCGGCGCACGCGGAACTGTTGCCCAACATAGATATTTTCTTGTTGTTCCAGGTCCGCAATCCGGCGGTTTTCTGTGTCTTCGCGCTCCTCGAATTTATCCAGGATGTAGCAGGCGAGTCTGTGTTTGCAAACGTAGCCGTCCGCACCATGGGCCAGGTGATCGGGGCAAGTGCAGGCATGGGCTGCCAGGCTGACATGATAGGATTTTTCGCGGGTCAGGCTCTTGACCTCAAAACCCTCGATGCTGCATCCACTGATTGTGTTGGGGGTGGCGGCGATTTGCGCAGCACTGGCCAGGCGGTCGGTGTTTTTTCCAGCCAGAATGCTGTAACGATTGCGGATCTCGTCCGCTATGCAAGAGGTTTGGATTAGGGTCGGGGTTGTCATGAGGTTTTTTCCTTTTGAGAAACGAGGCTTAGAAAAGGGAGACCTGGGCCGAAGACCAGCACCAGGCAGAAAGACCACAAAAAGAGCAAGGAGACCAGGCACCAGCGCAGCTGGCGAGGGCGGCCGGGGCGGAAGGGGCGAAGGCGACGACCGGGAGACCACGCGCAGCAGCAGCAGCGGCGACGGCGAGCGAACCCGGGCCGGGCTGGAAGAAGACGGCGAGCGCGCAGCCAGAGAGCGCAGCCAGAGAGCGGCGCAACAGGCGAGCGCGCAGCGGGAGCGAGAGAGCACCACCAGCGCACCAGGACACACGCGCACCCAGGGCCGCAGCCTCGGAGACCGCAGCGAAGGCCGAACCGGACCAGAACCCAGCGCCCGCAGCAGACCCAGCAGCGAAGACCGAGAGCCGAGCCGCAGCACCACAGGCCAGGACCGCACCCAGGGCGAGGGCGTCCGCGCCGGCAGAGCAGCCGACCGAGAGCGAGCACCCAGCAGCGAGGAGGCTTTCGACGACTGGGGCGACGGCAGGCGAGGAAACCAGGGATCTGGAGCCGCCAAGCAGGACACGGGAGGAAGGGGAGAAATTGAATTCCATGTCATTATTATACGCTATGTTAGCTTACATTAGATTAGAATTAGATTAGAATTAGATGAGAAAAGCTATGCGCAGGGCGGCGGGCTCCGATCCAGCGCGGCGAGGCGGCCCACTTATAGAATCTCTGGCGCGCGCGAGGGACGAGCGCGCGCATTCCTGGGGTAAAAAAATCCCCCTGGGAAGGGGGGAGGGGAGAAAACGGCTTAAACTAGAGGCGGGTGGAGGGCTTTGTTTTTTTTTTCGCGCCGCTTTTGGTGCGAAAAAAAAAACAAAGCCCGGAACCCAAGAGGAGCGATAGCGACCCGAACGGGTAAGAACAAACCAGGTTAGAAACGAAAACCCTGGAGAGATACCAATCTGGGATTTTAACGTGCGTTCCACCGGGAAGGGGCCCGCGCCGCGCGGGAAGGGGGTAGATCTGTATTAAAAACCTATGTTTGACCGAACAAACGAAGAAAGACGATTTGCGGGCTGTGGCGGGCTTGTGGCGGCCTGGAGGGGCTTAGATTAGAGTTTTCTCGAAAACGAATAGAAACGATTGACAAACTATGCTTATATCGCTATTATGTGTATATGCTCCAAATAAAAAAGGTTATTTATGAAAATATCGACGTGGATCGTGCTGATTTGGTCACTTTGGCCGAGGCGGTGCGTATCACGGGTTTAACTCTGCCTGGAATTTCAAACGCGATAGCACGCGGCCAGTTAACTGAGATTATAGATTCATCTGCTGGCTATCACGGTCGGCGGTTGTTGCTTCGCTCGGAAGTTGAGCGGTTTGAGCATGGTCGCGTAGTTCCTGCATGACCAGGCGGGTTGTTGTTCGTTCGGCTCGGCGGCTCTATGTCGAGTCTAGTTCAACGCGCTGGGATGCCTGGTCAATTGGCGGGCTGGTGGTTGTGGTCTGCCTGGCGGTTTGGTTGGTACGGTCGCTCTTTGGGCTTTAGCGGGGTCAATGGGCGGCGAGGTGAATGATCGGCACCTTAATAATCGAATAGATTTTAAAATTTACCAGACCCGATTAGCGGTCGGGCCTGGTCATAATGTGCCGGTGATCGGTCCGGCTTTGTGGCGAGGGTGGGATTCGAACCCACAACCAATGGCTTATGAGTTCCTGGTTTTAAATGGGCAATGGATTCGTAGTCCATTGGTTTAGTCTGTCCACTGGTAGTGGTCGAGGGCTGCCTGGAGCTCTGTCTGGTTACTGGTGCCGTAGATGTCGCCGGTCACTTTTACCGAAGAATGTCCAGCTAATTGGCTGGCTTTGCTGAGTGGCATTCCGTTGTTGAGCCATCCACGGATGGCGGCGTGTCGCCACTGGTGCGGACACCAGCGGCCGTCTACGTTGGCTTTGCTGGCGGCGCGGCGCAGTACCTGGTAGACGCCGGACGCGCTGAGCATGAAGATGCGAGTGTCGGGGGTTGTGGGGCGGGCTCGCAGCCAGGCGCGCAGGGCGGCGGCGGTGGAAAGTCCGAAATAAACCTGACGCTCCTTCTTGTTTCCTCCTTTGCCTTTTTCGTGCAGGGTGGCGCTGCGTTGTTCTACGTCGAGGTCGAAGATGGTCAGTCCGGCGGCTCCGGCGCGGCGACATGCGGTACTGGCCAGGAATCGCAATATTGCGTAGTCTCTGGCATTGCCGCGCACGGTGGCGAACATGCGGTCGCGGTCGGCGGGGGTGATGCCTTTGCGGTAGGGGGCGGGGGCGGGGGGTTTCTCCAGCCGGTGGGTGGGGTTGCGCTCGGTGATGCCTTCTTTCTGCAGCCAGGTCCATAGGCGGCGCACGGCGCGAATCGATCCGGCGATGTATTCGGGGGAGAGCGGTCCATTTTGGCGGCGGTGGTATTTGTCATCTTGATAACGGTGCGTTCGGTCGGTGAGGGTTTTACGCCAGGCGCGCAGGTGGTGGATGGTGATGGTGTCGATGTCGGTATCTCCCAGGCGGGCAACGAGACCTTTGAGGTGGGCGCGGTACCATTTGACGGTGGCGGGGGATAAGATGCCATCGATGGATAGGATAAATACGTCTGCGGCGGTTTTTAGTTCCATATTATTTTTTTTCTCATGTAGGTTTGCTCTATTTGCAAGTAACGGGCCTTAAACGCAAAAAGGCCAGATTTCTCTAGCCGGTTGTCGCGGCGCGTTGGCTGTGGTAGGCGGACGCTGCGTTCGTTCGGGCCGGGGTGGGGTTTGCTCATCCCGGAGTCACTGTTTGATTGTAGCAGAAAGGATCAACGATGTGCACGATTGTTTTACGCGAGGGTTTGACGTGGGACACGCTGCCGGTGATTGAGCAGGAGGTGCAATCATGAATCACTGGATGCTGGCGGTTTGTCTGCTGGGGGTTTTGTCGATGTGCGTGCTGCCTGGGCTGGGGGGGTCGATGAAGGTGATCCCCTCCCCTACTCCAGCGGTGGCCACTGCGACGGTGGTGCTGATCAAGACGAAGGCGGTGCTGCAGGGGACGCAAGAACCTTTGTTCAGGCTGCCCGAGTTGCCGCTGCCCGAGTTGCCGCGGATCCGCTGGTGCGTGGTGGGGACGGATGGGCAGGTGCTGAATTTGCGCAAGGGGCCATCGATGGACAGTGAAATCCTGAATGGGCTGCTGCCTGGCAAGTGGGTGCAAATATTGGATGTGTCGGGGGATGGGCGCTGGTGGCATGTGCGCGCGTGGGATGAGGAAACGGGTTGGATTCGGACGGAATTCTGTAAGGAGGTGCAATGAGTATCTTGGAAACGATTGTGAGTGTGGCGGGGCGCGTGGGCGTGAAGGTGGCGATTTCGCGGCCGGTGTTGCATGGGTCGATTTTGTGTAGTTGTGGGCGGTCGGTCGAGGTGCGCGAGTGTGATCGGGTGACGTGCCGCTGCGGGGCTACGCTCTGGATGGATGTGACGCGGTCGAATGGGGTTGTCAGCGCGTATGCGCGAATCAATTGGCCGGGGCCGTCTTATCCGTGGGGAGAGCTTGCGCCTTCGGTGTGTGCTTTGGCTTACAGGCCGGTGCGGGTTGATTAACGCGACACGCGCCAGGTAGCAACTGGCGCGTGTCTATGCGATGGAGCTTGGCCGGAATCGCAAACTTCCGGCCAGGTAATTATACATCTATGCGAATGGAGTTGAAATGAAACATGTAATTGGTTTTGCAAGCAAGATCGTTTTCTATGTCTTTCTCGTGTTGGTCGGGTTTTGGACGTGCAGCCTGACGGTGTCGTTTGTGGGTCGGGTGCTGCCTGGTGGCCAGGTGGAGCCTTACCTGGCCTTGGCGGTCTTCGATGGCGGGGCGCTGACGTGGCTGCTGGTCTTCCTGGGACACGCGAAGGGGCTGGGTCAGCGGGCGATTGCGCTGCTGATGCTGGTGATGGATCTCTTGGGGGTTGGGGTGATGTGCATCGCGGAGTTGTTCCTGGGTGGGCAGAATTTCACGACCGCGCCTGAGAATTTGGGCATGATCGCCGTTTGGGTGATCGGGATTTGGACGTTTGTTAATCTGGCGGCGGGGTATGCGATTCATGTGCTCTCACCCAGCGCGCACGAAGAGATCACAAAGGGGGTTGCGCTGGATCGGGTGCGCGAGAGTGGACTGCGTCAATTGGAGGCGAAATTGGAGGTATTGGGGGCTGAGTTGGCGGACGAGATGGGTTCGGATTTGTTGCAAGAGGCGCTGCGGGATTTGGGGTTAAGGCAGCGGGGGCCTCGGCAGTTGCCCAGTGGGCAGGGCGAGGTTATCGATGCGCCGGTGATGGTCTCCCCTGCCGTGGGTTTGCACTCTATTCGTCCGAAGATGCGGCGGTCGCAGCGGTTGCCTATGATGCGCGTGATGAATATGCAGAGTTTGCAGCGGGCGCAGTTGAGCGAGGATCCAACCATCAAATTGCCGGTGGTGTCAAAAAACGAAAACGCGCTGACCGGGAAGTAGAGCGGCCTGGCGGCGCGAGTAGAGTCTGTGCTCGATGTGGGCGGTCGTACTCTGGGGCGTTGCGCTCCAGGTGGTGTAGTGGCGCTTGTAAGCAAGCCGCGTATCGGTCGCGGCGGGGTCGGGATGTTACGGTATAGGTGTAACGTTGGCCGGGCGGGGCTTGCTGCCTCGCCTGGCCAAGGAGCGGTTTAATGTTTTCTGTTTCTATTGTGCGTTTGCTTAAGGGCGTGCCGTTGGCGTGTTGGGTGGCGTTGATAATCGCGAATGAAAACGGGCTGGGTCCGCAGGGCGCGGAGTGGCTGGAGCGGGCGACTGGATATACGGATAAGCCGGTGGGCCAGGCGCTTTTGTTCCTGGAAGAGAATGGGGTAATCTCCAGGAATGGGCGCTATTTGTGGCAGTTGTGCGGGGAGTTTGCGCAGCTGCCATTGGGCCGGGATGCGTTGCCACGCTCCGCGAAAGGAGTCGGAGAAACTCCGACTCATCCCTCTAGTAGTAGTAGTAGATATATAGATTCTAAATTAAGTGATTCCACCACTACCAGCCAGACTCTGAGCGCGGAGGAGTCGGAAAATCTCCGACTCGATGAGGGGCAGGTTTTGAACCTGCCCGTACTGGCTGCTTTGGATGCGGCGAAGATTCGGGAACCGGCGCGGGGTCAGTTGGCGCGGTTGGATTGGATCAGCGTGGAGTTGATTGAGTACCACGTCAGGACGGCGGACAAGATTGGTCAGGCTATTTATAGGATCAAAAATAAATGGCCGATCTGTGACAAGCCGGACTGTGGCTATGCGCAGGATGTTGAAGAGCGGAAAAAGTATGTGGGCGGGGCGTTTTCGGATTTCATCCAGCATTGATGTTGGTTTTTTAGAACGAATATGCTACACTGCATGTACGGTAACATGTCTATTTTTTAGGAGGTTTGCGTATATATGGTGGTGCGGAAGCGGGGCGGTCAGTTGGGGAATACGAATGCGAAGAAGCACGGTTTTTACTCGGTGAAGTTCACTGCGAGTGAAAGCCAGGACCTGGAGGCGGCGTTATCGGAGGGGGTTGGGGATGAGGTGACGCTGCTGCGGGTGGGTATCCGGCGCTTGTTTGAGTTGGCGGGGAAGAGCGCGGACGCGGGTGAGTGGGCGAGTATGCTGGACGCAATTGGGATGGCGAGTGTGCGTATCGCGGGGCTGCTGAAAACGCAGCGTTTGATCGAAGGAGGGCAGTCGAGTCTGTCGGATGCCTTAAGCCAGGCGTTGAATGAGGTGTGCAACGATGTATCTTGCAAATAAAAATCATATGCGGGTGGCGCTGGATGAGGCGCTAACGGAGTTGGGTTTTGGGAATGAAAGAGTGAGGGATGGACGATCAGAATCAGGCTGCGCTGATCGCGGAACAGCTCGCGCGGTTTCGAGATCAATTGAACGCAAGGATGGACCGGCTGGAGACTTCGCTGTCGCATCATTCGGAATTGGGCGGCGAACGGGCTTTGTCAATCCGGGATGAGTTGGGGTATATGCGCGAGACGTTGAAGGACCATGAAGCCAGGCTGCGGACGGTTACTGATGGGGTAACGACGTTCAAAACCTGGAGCGGGTTGGCCAGCGGGGGAAGTTCGATTTTGGCGGTGGTGGCTTTTGTGAAGGCTTTGATCGGGGGCTGATGGCTACTTTGGTTGAAAGACTCAAGGCTTTGATGCGGGATGAGGTGAAGTTTATTTCGGCTGCCTCTGGCCTGCAGCTGCGAGGGTACCAGGTGGAGATCTGTGAGGCGGTGGTGCGCAGTGTGCGCCAGCGGCTGGGCCTGTCGATTGTGGTGATGCTGCCAAGGCAGAGCGGGAAGAACGAGCTGCAGGCACAAATCGAATGTTATTTACTGACATTGTTCTCGCTGCAGGACGCTGAGATTGTGAAGGTCTCGCCGACGTGGAAGCCGCAATCGTTAAATGCTATGCGGCGGCTGGAGCGAGTGCTTAAAAGCAATATTATTACGGGGTCGATGTGGTGCAAGGAAAGTGGTTATATCTTTCGGGTTGGGCGGGCTAGAGTATTTTTTCTGTCGGGCGCGCCGGAGGCGAATATTGTCGGGGCGACGGCATCCACGCTGCTGGAGGTGGATGAGGCGCAGGATGTGCTTCCCAGTAAATTCGATAAGGATGTGAATCCGATGGCGGCCTCGACGAATGCGACTCGGGTCTTCTGGGGCACGGCCTGGACGAGTCGCACGCTGCTGGCCAGGGAGTTGCGCGCTGCGAGGGAAGCGGAGAAGCGTGACGGGGTGCGGCGGGCATTTGTGTTGACGGCTGAGGATGTGGCGAAGGAGGTCCCAGCGTATGGGGCTTTTGTGCGCGACCAGGTGGCGCGGCTCGGGCGGTCTCATCCGATGGTGCGGACGCAGTTTTTTAGCGAGGAGATCGACGCTGAGGGGGGAATGTTCCCAGCCGGGCGGGTGGCGATGATGTGGGGTGATCACCATGCGCGGTTGGAACCTGAGCCGGGCAAGTCCTATGCGCTGCTGCTGGATGTGGCGGGCGAGGATGAGGGTATCCTGGATGGGGGCGGGGGCGGGCTGGTCAACGATCGGCGCGATTCTACGGCGCTAACGGTGGTTGAGGTGGATCTGAGCGGGTTGAGTGATGAGCTGCTCAAAGCTCCGATTTACCGGGTGATGGACCGGCGGACGTGGATCGGGGTGAAGCATAGCCGGCTGTACAACGAAATCCGCGCGCTGTTTGAGTTGTGGCGGGCGAAGTACCTGGTCGCGGACGCGACGGGGGTAGGCGCGGGGCTGGTGTCTTTCCTGGGTAAGAGTCTGCAGGGGAAGGTGCTGCCGTTTGAGTTCAATAGTTCGACGAAGAGTAAGCTGGGTTGGGATTTTCTGACGGTGATCGATACGGGGCGGTGGAAGGAATCGGGGAAGGAGCGGACCTGGGGCAGTTCGAAGCTGCGGCAAGATGAGTTTTTCAATCAGCTTGAAAATTGCCAGTATGAGATTGTGCCGGGTCCGCAAAAACTGATGCGCTGGGGCGTGCCGGACGGGACGAGGGACGCGGGAAGCGGGGAGCTGGTGCATGATGACCTGATTCTTTCCAGCGCGCTTTGCAGTGTTTTGGATGGGCAGGAGTGGGGCGTTTCGGGTCCTGGTTTGGTGGTCTCGCGGGTTGATCCGTTGAAGGAGTTAGACCGTGGTTACTGACGAAATCGTGCTGAGCGAAGTGCAAATATATAAGCTGGCGCTGGTGTGCGTAGATAAACAGTTGCAGGTGTTGGCTGTGGACGCAAATTTAGCCGATGTGATGGGGCTGGCTGATCATGATGTGCGCCTGGCGGCTGTGAGTGTTGTGCGGCGCAAGCTGCGCCTGGTTCGCGGGTTCCTGCAGGAGAAAATTAAGAAATGATTATGTCGAAGTGGGTGAATGACCATAGCAAGTCGTCTTGTCCTTCTTGCACTGCTGCGGTTGGCCAGGTGCATCCGGTGGATGTTTGGGTGGGGCGCGATTTGTCGCCTGGCTGTCATGCGCTGCTGTGTGGCGTGGCGTGTACCTGCCGGTTTGAGTCTGTCGAGGCTGAGATAGAGGTTGGCAATCTGGAGGACATCCCAGTGGTTGGCAACAATCAACATGCCAGTGTGCGGCTGTCGGGCGAAGTCAATACGGCGGGGGAGTTTGAGGTGCTGGCGATTACGTCGGGGGTTGGGAATGGCTGGGAGTTTGGGGAGGAGGTGCTGCGGGAGTCGCTTGGTCTGTGGGAGGGTGCGGAGTGTTTTGTGAATCACAGTCTGGAGGGGCGCAGCATTAGAGATTTAGCGGGTCTCTGCCAGGCTCCAGCCTGGAATGAACAGGCGAGGGGAATCCAGGTGAAGCTGCGGGCGATGGGTCCGAGCGCGGGGCTGTTGGACCAGCTGGGGCGCGAGGTGCTGGCGGCCAAAGGCGCGCGCAGGCCGCGGGTGGGTTTCTCTGCGGATGTGGTTTTTGTGGCGGACGGCAAGCGCGTGACCAGGATTGTGAGGGTGAACTCGCTTGATCTGGTTTTTAATCCAGCACGCGGCGGGGCTTTTGTAAGGGCGCTGAACGCTGTCCCCTCTCGGCCCCAGGGCGGGCCTCCGGGCGGCGAAGCGCCGCGCTTTCCGCTGTCCGCTTCGGACGGGGAAAATCTTTATTCTGTTGGTGGTTTGGAGGATGTGGATATGTCGGAAGAAAAAGGTCGGTATGATGTTGGAACAGGGGCTGGGGCTGGTGAGGGCGGGTTTGGAACCCGCCCGTACGAACCCGCCCGTACTGGGCTGGGGATGCAGATGCAGGATGATTTGAATGCTGCCCGGTCGCTGCTGGCTGTGCAGCAGGAAAAAGATAAGCTGACGGCTGAGGCGAATGCCGCGCGCGAGGTTCGCACCTCGATGTGCGGGTATCTGCTGGAGTCGGGGCTGGCGGCGGCGAAGCTGCCGCAAGCGATGGCTGAGCATGTGCGCAAGCAGTTCCAGGGCAAGGTATTCGATGCGCAGGAGTTGGACGGGGCGATCACTTCGGCCAGGTCTTTGGTGGGGGAACTGATGGCGGGTGCCGTTGTACAGGGGCCTGGTCGAATTAATGCGATGTTTGACAGCAAGGACCAACTGCAGGCGGCTGTTTCGGATCTGTTCGAGGTGGAACGCGACGCTGGGACTGAGAAGCTGAAGGTGGCCAGGCTTTCGGGCATCCGCGAGTTGTACTTGATGCTGACGGGTGATATCGATCTGCATGGCGGTTATGACCGCGCACGCGTGCAGCTGGCGACTACGGCCGACTTCACGGGGCTGGTCAAGAACGCGCTGAACAAGATTGTGATTAATACCTGGGACCAGATGGGCCTGGCGGGCTATAACTGGTGGGAGCGGATTGTGCAGCAGGAGCACTTCCAAAGCCTGAATGATGTGACCGGCATTTTGGTGGGTACGGTGGGCGACCTGCCGCTGGTGGCTGAGGGCGGGGAGTATACCGAACTCGCGGTTGGTGACAGTCCGGAAGTGGCCAGTTTCAAAAAGTATGGCGGGTATGTGCCGCTGACTTTGGAACTGATTGACCGTGACAATACGCGCAAGCTGAAGGCGTATGCGCGCGAGTTGGGTACGGCGGGGTTGCGCAAGATTTCCAGTTTGGTGGCGGCGATCTTTACGGCCAACACTGCGGTTGGGCCGACTATGGCCGACGGCGGTGCGCTGTTTAATGCGACTGCGGTTACTACGGCGGGCGGACACGCGAACTTGCTGACGACTGCTCTGGCTGCGGCTCAGTGGGACGTGGTTGGCCAGGCGATGTTTAATCAACCGGCGCTGGTGAAGCAGGGCGTTGGTTACTACGGGACTGGGCCGAAGATCGGGGTCAATCCGAAGTACCTGCTGGTTCCGCGCGCTTTGATGCTGACGGGCAAGCAGATTTTGTATCCTGGGATGGAACGGGCGAGCAACATCATGTCTGAGAACATGCAGCAGGGCGCGCCTGGTGACGTGATTGTGGTGCCTGAGTGGACCGACGCCACGGACTACGCTGCGGTGGCGGATCCGCGTATTCTGCCTGGCATCTATGTGGGTGACCGCTTTGGCATCCGTCCGGAGATCTTTATTGCGGGGGATGAACTGAGCCCGGCTGTGTTTATGAACGATGAGAGCCGCATGAAGGTGCGTCACTTCCTGGCGGTGTGGGTGAATGATTTCCGGCCGCTGCATAAGTCGAATGTGGCTGGATAGGAAGCGGTCCGTTGGGAGGGGCGGGTGGATAAGAGGGCGGGTGGATAAGAGGGCGGGTTTAGAACCCGCCCCTACAATGGGGTTTTCTTTTTTTCTTGGGAGGTAATGAGATGGGATATACAACTGATACGGCGATGGCTTATTTTGTGGCACCGGCGAAGATTGCGAAGAGTGCTGGGACCTGGACGCCGACTTTGGGTACGAATACGGTCGGGGATGTGCGTACGGCTGGGGCGGCGACTTTCAATCTGTTTGTGCCGATGAATCCGCCGCTGAGTAATTCGGTGGGTTTGAAGGGTGTGCGGGTTAAGAGCGTTGAGTTGCTGTATACCAACGCGACGGCTGACCTGACTTCGGTTACTACGGTCGAGATTGAGAAGATGAGCGTGAGCAGCGCGGGGGCTGTGACCGGCGCGGCGGTGACTGCAACCATCAATAGCGCGGAAGACACTACGGCCAAACGGATTACGCAGGCCAACCATCGGGTGATTGTGACGATCACGACTCCGGTGTGGCTGGACAATGACGAGGCGCTGCATCTGTATGTGGCGTTCTCGGCGGCCGGGACCAGTGCGGTGACGCTTTGGGGCGCGATTGTGAATTACGATTTGAGGGTTTGAGGAAGCGGTCCCCTCTCGGTCCCAAAGCGAACCTCAGGGCGGCGACACTCGGCAGTGCACCCGAAGGGGTGAGCGCCGAGCGTTCAGCGGATAGCGTGAAAGGGGCATTATGGACAAGTTAAAGGCATTGGTGAAGTCGCGCAAGTTTTGGGCGGCGGTGGGCGGGCTGGTGGTGGTTGCAATCAAGGCAATCAAGCCGGATTTTCCGCTGAGTGATGAGCAGATTTTGGGTGTGGTGGCTGTGTTGAGCAGCTATATCATCGGTACGGGGCTGGATAGCCGAGCGGCTTCGTAGGGTTTATTGGTAGTATAGGGCGGGTTTGGAACCCGCCCGTACGGGCTGGATTCCGGCGCGGCGCTCTGATGTACAAGTCTCACGCCGCGCCGGTTGTTTTTTGGGGGAGAAGAAGGGCAGGTTTAGAACCTGCCCCTACGTGTCTGTACGGTATGGGAGGTGAATTATGGCGTTTGATTATTCGACGACTTTGAGCAGATTGCGGGTTTTTCTGATGGACGCGGGTTCGGGGGTTTGGGCGGACGCGGACCTGCAGGGGGCGATTCGGCTGGCGGTGGGTGAGGTGGGTCTGTACAATGGGGTGGCTGTGACGCTGAGCGGGCTGGATGCGGCTGTGACGACTACGATCCCAGCGGGGCTTGAGTCTGCGCTGCAGGTGGGGGCGGCGGGGTATGCGTCTGCTGCGCGAGGGGTGGACCGGGCTGAGGCTTTTGAGTTGGCTGGGGAAGCGGGGGCTTTGCTGAACTGGTCGGCGCTGCGTTTGGGGGAGTGGCGGGTGATGCTGGCGGCGCAGTATCCCAACGCGGGGGCGGCGTCTGATTTGATTGCGGCACGCGAGTTGGCGAAGGACACGCGGGCGAGTACGGAGGCGCTGGCCAGCGACTCGCGGTTGGCTGCACGCGAGTTGGCGACGGACACGCGCGCAAGCGCGGAGGCTGTGGCTGCTGCGGCGCGGGCGGCTGCGCTGGTGGCGGCGGAGGCGGCAAGAGTCAATCCGCTGCGGACGACGGCGAATAAGACGTTTGGGACGTGGGCGGATGATTTTGGGGAGAAGGGTGAACGTGAGCATTAAGCGGCGGGGGGTGGGGGTGTGTTTGGTGCGGAGGGTGAAGTGATTCCTTATGTTTTGGGGGTGGATGTGTGGGAGGGCAGCCTGGAGATCGATGAGCAGGTGCTGCGGGACGGCGGGGTGAGGTATGTGATCACCAGGCTCAACGATATGAACGGGGGGCACCACAGGGACCAGGGCTTTGACAAGCAGTGGGCTGAGTCTGCGCGGTTTGTGCGCTGGCCTTATTTTGTGTATAACCCGTGGGTGAAGGGCAAGAATAATTTTGAGTGGATGGCCGACAACATGCCGAGCGAAGCGACGTTCGTCAGCCTGGATATTGAGGTGGTTTATGAGGGGTACAGTGCGCTGGAGTATGCGAATCAAGTCGAGGATTTTATCGCTCGCGTGGGTCAGTACTGGAAGTTGGATATTTATACGGGCGGGTGGTTTCTTCCTCTGCTTTCACGCTGGCCAAAGGATGTTTATTACTGGTGGGCGCGATATCTGACGCGGTTTTACCCAGCGCAAACGGAACATCTGAGCTGGACTGAGCTGCATGAGCGCATCCGCGTGACCAGTTTTAACCCTGGGACGGCTGTACCGGGGCCGTGTAAGAACTGGCAGATTGGCGGGGACCGGATGATTTTGCCTGGGACGGTGCGGCCGATTGATATTTGCGTGTTCAATGGCAGCGAAGAGGATTTAGGGACGTATGCCGGGGCGAAGCCTTCGGCGCGCTCCTGGGCTGTGCAGGTGGATGCCTGGGCGCGAACGATGGGGTATGCGGGGGTTGGGCCGGAAGGGTGAGGGGAAGAGGGAGGGAAGCTATCAGCTTTCAGCTTTCAGCTTTCAGCCTGGGAGGAAGCGGTCAGCGGTCAGCTTTCAGCTTTCAGCCAGAGAAGAACCTGGTTGTTTTCTTCTCGGGGGCTGACCGCTGACCGCTGACCGCTTCGGAAAAGAGGCGATATGAATATTTCTTTGGTGCAGGGCAGTACGACGTTGGTGTTGAATGGGACGGGGGCGGCGGTGCCGCTGCGGGCGGGGAAGATTGATCTGTCTGCGCCTGGGCTGGCGGTGATTGAGTGCGCTTTGGATGGGACTGCGGCGCAGATTGCGAGTTTCCAGCAGAGTGCTGAGAAGATCTTGATGCTGGGAGGGCTGTATGCTTCTTTGCCTGGGGAGGATTGGGCTTATGTGTGGGTGACGCTGCCAGACGGTTCGGTGTGGCGGTCGCCGGTGCTAGGGAGCAAGACGGCGGCGGCGCCTGGGCCTGGGTCGAGGGGGGGCGGGTCGCAGGGGTTTAAGCTGTGGCTGGAGATTGCGCTGTGGTGGGAGAGCACGACGCTGACGGATGTGGCGCTTTCGAATCATTGGGGGACGCTGCAGACGGGCGGTCTGCAGGTGGATAATCACCAGGACGCGGGGCATGATGATTATGTGAATATTGCGGCGAGCACGATTTTGGGGGATGTGCCGGCGCCGGCGGTGCTGACTCTGTCTAGTTCGGTGAATGGGCTGGAGTACCTGGTTGGCCAGTGCGTGACGAATGGGGTGGCGGCTTTCACGGGGATGCTGGAGGGGGAGAGTATATCGGTAGGGGTTGGCGGTATTACGGTTACTCCTACGGCTGACGCGGCGTGCAGCAGCGGGAATTATGCGGCGTGTGGCTGGAATGGTGCGGGGGTGGTTGGGGGTGGCTGGGGGGTGGATCCAACCAGTTACGCGGCGCGAGTGTACCGGCCGGTGCTGCGGCTGCGTAACTTTGTGGCGGGGGGTGAGAAGATTTTGCTGTGGGTGCGGCTGACGGGTCCGGCGGGGGATATTCTGCTGGACGCTGAGGGGGTGATTATGCCGACGGACCGCAAGCTGGTGGTGCTGCCTCCGGTGGCGCTGCCACCATGGTCGAAGCCTCCGGCGGGGTTTAGCTGGGAAGGGTTGACGCCGTGGATGGTGGTGCAAGCGGAAGGGGCTGGGGCGCATGTGCTGAATGTGGATTTCTTCCAGATGCTGCCGACGGAAGGCTGGCTGCGCTTTTATTGCGTGCAGCCTTTGATGACGTATAGCCAGGTGCGGTATGACTGCGGGAGTGGGCAGAATACGCGTAGCGCGACGGCCGGGGTGACGCATGTTCCGGAAGGGCCGGGGATTTGGCTGTACCCTGGGGTGCAGCAGAAGATCTTTGTGTTGAACCAGAACGCTGCGGATAGCGCGATTGGGACGAACACGACGGTGAGGGTGCAGTATCGGGCGCGGAAGAGGGTGCTTTGAGGAAGCTTTCAGCGGAGGGGAAGCGGTCAGCGGTCAGCTTTCAGCTTTCAGCCTGGGAGGAAGCGGTCAGCGGTCAGCTTTCAGCTTTCAGCCAGAGAAGAACCTGGTTGTTTTCTTCTCGGGGGCTGACCGCTGACCGCTGAAAGCTGAACGCTTCGAGGGAGGGATGATGAATATTTTAATCACGGACCGGCGCTCTGGCGCGAAGATTTTCTTTCCTGGGCTGTTTTTCAAGGTGGCGCGGGCGAAGTGGGATATATACGGTGGACCGTCTACGGCTGAGGTTGTGGTGAGTGGCTCGGCGGCCAGGCTGGGGCAGCTGGTGCAGCTGCTGCGTTCGCCGGTGGTGCTGAGCGATGAGAGCGGAGCGCCTTCTTGGTGGGGGTATGTGCATGGGGTTGAGATTAGGGCGGGTTACGCAAAGCCTGAACCCGCCCGTACGGGGCTTGTGCTTTCGGTGTCTTTGGATGATTTGTATAATCGAGTGGCGGTGAGGTATCGGGATGAGCGGATTTCGCCGGATGTGAATGTGGGCTGGCAGTTTCAAACGGCCTGGCAGCAGGACGCTTATTCTGTGGCGGAGTATGGGAAAAAAGAGGGGATTTTCTCTCGGCCCGGGGTAAGCCGCGGGTTCGCGGAGGAGGCGGCGAGTTATGCGGCGAGTCTGCTGGCGAGGTATAAGAAGCCGGGGGTGAGGTCAGCGGCGGAGAAGAACCTAACCCTGCCCTTCCCTGAAGGGAAGGGTCAGAACGACGCTTTGGCGACGCTGCATCTTAGGGGGTGGTGGGAGACGTTGGGGTGGCAGTTTTTTAGCGAGGGGCGGGGTTATTTGGGTTTTAATGGCGGCGGGGCTGTGCAGGTGATGGGGAGCGGGGCGGCGAGTACGGCGGCGGCGGAAAGCTTTACGGTTGGGGCGGCCGGCTGGACGCTGGTAAATGGCTGGGTGAAGATGGCGAAGTATGGCGCGCCAGGTGACGGCGTGTACATGTCGATTTATGACAATAACGCCGGACTGCCGAATAACATCCTGGGGACTGTGTCGGTGGCGGGGTCTGCGCTGAGCGGCGATTTGGCCTGGACGCGGTTTCAGCTGGCGGCTGGGATTGCGCTGAGCGCGGGTGCAACCTATTGGATTGTGGTCTATCGAACGGGCGCGCTGGACGCGAATAATTATTATCGCGTGGCGGTGGATGAAGGCATGGCGTACCCGGGCGGGGCGATGAAGGTTTGGAACGGCGTTTCGTGGGTGGACAGAGCGCTAAACGCGGATATGGTCTTTGCGGTGAATGGCCAGGCGGTGAGTACGGAGCAGATCAAGGTGATGGCGGATCCGGCTGCTGGGGGCGGGCAGTTTTTGGCTGGGGTGTATGTGGTGGATGGCAGCGGGGTGAATGCGTGGCAGTTTCGCAATGGGAAGGAAAGCTGCTTGAGTGAGATCAAGGGTATGTTGGATATGGGTACGAGTGCGGGGGAGCGGCTGCAGGCGGTGGTGAACGCGGAGAAGTGGCTGGTGGTGCGAAAAGTGGCCAGTGCCTCAGCGCCTGGCTTTTTGATTTTGCCCAGCGGGGAACTGCGGGACCGGTCTGGGGGGCGGGTTGCGCCTGGGTTGGCGCCTGTGGGGAAGTGGGCGCGGGTGCAGGGGTTTGAGCAGGTGGGGGGTGAGAGCAGCGCATTGGGGGCGGTGCTGATCACGAGTGCGGAGTGGGACGGTCAACGGATGATTGTGAGTTGGGAGTAAAAATCATGCTAAAAAATCTATTGGGGCGGGTGTTGGCTGGGCAGATTGATGCGGCGGTTCGCACGCGCCTGGCAGTCGTCGAGAACGATAAATCGTTTTTAGTTGGCACCAGGTCGGTGACGGGTGACCGGGACCGGCAGAGTTACGATCGTGAAGATATCCTGGAAGATGCGCTGGAGGCGTGGCGGTTGAATCCGCTGGCAAGACGGATTGTCGAGTTAACTACTCAATATGTTGTCGGTGGCGGGCTGCGTTTTAGCGTGGATCATACGGCGACTCATGCGTTCGTTGATCAATTTTGGAATCATGAATTAAACCAATTGCCTATGCGGGCGGTTGAGTGGTGCGACGAGTTGACCAGGTCGGG
>Ga0105047_10007161_pt1 | contig 18851 bp, 19 predicted proteins | sample MAT04_FD_78384 | JGI IMG/M metagenome (GOLD analysis project Ga0105047, IMG submission 78384) | Freshwater microbial communities from Lake Fryxell liftoff mats and glacier meltwater in Antarctica - MAT-04 (megahit assembly) | ecosystem: Environmental > Aquatic > Freshwater > Ice > Liftoff... | reverse complement strand
CGGCCGGGGAGTTGTGAGCCGGTGGAGAGCAGGTACATGGCCGGCGCATGGTCGAAGGCATCGCCGTAGCAGGAGCGGACCAACACGAAATCGTCGGCATGACGCGCCATGTTGGGGAAGAGATCGGAGATTTCGGTGCCGCCGCGGCCATAGCGCTGGAACTTCCAGGCGGGTCCGCGGACGATGGCTTTGGTGAAGTCGATGCGGCTGGTTTTAAGGCCTTTGACGAAGCTGGCGGGCAAGGTCTGGCCGCTGCGGGCGGCGAGTTGGGGCTTGGGGTCCCAGGTGTCGACGTGGCTGACGCCGCCGTGCATGAAGAGCATGATGATGCGTTTGGCCTTGGGCAAGGCGTGGCCGGATTTAGGGGCCAAGGGGTCGGCGGATTGTAAGAGCGAGGCGGCGGCCAAGGTGCCAAACCCTTTGCCGGCACGAGCGAGTAACTGACGGCGAGAGTAGTTAGTCGACATAGAGAAACTCGTTTAAGTTTAAGAGTCCACGGAGGAGTTCGGCGGCGGCGGCTTCGCGGCTGCCGGTGTTGCGTGTTTGGCCGGTGAGGAAGTCGGCCGCGCGGGCGGATTCGGCGGCTAACGGGTCACGCAGAAGGACGCGCTGCCAGGCGGCTTTGACTAAGTCTTCGTTTTTGGGGAAGGACTTAGTGAGTTCAGTGCCTAGTTGTTGGGCATGGTTGAGTAAGAAGGCGCCGTTCAATAGAGTTAATGATTGCGGTGCGGTGGTGGACGAGTCGCGGCGGGAACAGGAGAGCATGGGCTCCGGGGCATCGAAGACTTCGAGCATGGGGATGCGAAAGGCGCGTTTTTGGAGTAAGTAGACGCTACGGCGGGCATAATCGCGGGAGTCGTAAGTGACGGGCCAGGCTTCGTGGGGGCGGCCGATCATACCGTACATCTCTTCCTGAGTAAGAGGGGGAATGACGGGCTTGCCGTACATTTTGAGATTGAGTTGGCCGGAGACGGCGAGGACGCTATCGCGAAGGTCCTCGGCGGCAAGGCGGCGACGGGCAAAGCGGGTTAAGAGTAAGTTCTGCGGATCCTTTTCGCGGACGGCGGGAGAGGGGGTGGAATCCTGCTGCCAAGTGGCGGACTGGAGAATGGTGCGTTGTAAGTGCTTGAGGGACCAGCCGTGGGCGATGAAGTCCGCAGCTAGCCAATCGAGTAACTCAGGATGGGTGGGCGGGCCTCCGCGGGAGCCAAAATCGGAGGGAGTGGCGACGAGTCCGCGCCCAAAGTGATATTGCCAGACACGATTGACGATGACGCGGGCGGTGAGCGGATTCTGCGGCGAAGCAATCCAATCGGCGAGGGCCCTCCGCCGGAAGGTGGTGGCATTTAGGGGAATCGGGCCGGTATTCTCGCGAGTTTCGGGGGCGGGCGCCACTTCCCCGCCCCCCAGTATGCTGAGCCAGCCGGGCTGGACGAGTTCGGGCGGACGGCCGTTGCGAGCGGGGATGAAAGTTTTAGGGCCGTAGTTACCGGGGTCGCTAACGCCACAGGCGAAGGGTTTGGCGCGATAGCCGGCGTAGAGGCCAACCAGCCGTTGTTCAATTCTGGCGAGCCGTTCGGATTCGGAAGGATTCAGGCAGGCTCGCAAGGCTTCGGGAGTAACATTGACCGCGGGGCCGTATTCGGTGGCTAACTCGCGCTGACGAGGCGTGCGTTGCTCATCGGGTTGGCGCAAAGCGGCTTGCGCTTCGGCAGGTAGCTTTGCCCTGGCCGACTCGTACAAGCTCGTGCGGCAACGTTGTTGGACGTCGCCAATTTCTTCGCCAATATCCTGTAACTTAATTTCGCGGTTATTTTCGGAGACCTCGTAACCCAAGCTGCCCAGGCGATTGAGGGCGACGCGGGTTTTGACCGCGGGGGCGAAAATGGCTTGGAGCCGGTAATAGTCTTTTTGCGAAATGGGATCGTACTTATGGTCGTGGCAGCGGGCGCAGCCGACGGTAAGTCCGAGGAAAACGGCGCCGGTGGTGTCGGTGTAGTCGGCCAGGGTTTCGACGCGATTGATGTCGGCTTGGTCGGGGAATCCATCGCGGTTGGGGCCGACGCAATAATAACCGGTGCCGGTGATGGCAGAGGGGTCTTCGGGAAAGAATTCGTCCCCAGCGAGTTGTTCGCGAATAAAACGATCGTAGGGTTTGTCGGCGTTGAAGGCCTGTATGACGTAATCGCGATAACGCCAAGCGTCGGCGACCCAGGAATCGAGCTCAAAGCCGGCGGTGTCGGCGTAGCGGACTAAGTCGAGCCAGTGGCGTCCCCATTTTTCACCGTAACGCGGAGAAGCGAGATAGCGGTCGATTTGTTGGGCGAAGGCGCCGGGCTGGTTGTCGAGGGCGAAGGCCTTTACTTCGTCGACGGTGGGCGGCAGGCCGGTGAGGGTGATAGCGAGGCGGCGCAGCAAAGTGGCGCGGTTGGCGCGGGGAGCCGCGGGCAGGCCGGCACGCTTTGCAGCCACGAAGTCATCGATACTGCCGTGCGGCAGGGCGGAGGGCGGCTGGAAGGACCACCAGGTGGAACGCTTGGTGATGGCAGTTTCCCACGGCGCGCCGGCCAGCACCCATTCCTTCAGCGCGGCCACCTCGGCGGCAGGCAGTGGTCCGGTGGGGGGCATCTTGACAGTGCCTTGGCGTTCGATCACTTTGAGGAGCAAAGAAGAGGCGTCGCCAGGGACGATGGCGGGGCCGCGGTTGCCGCCCTTCACAGCCGAAGCACGGGACGAAAGGTCGAGGCCGGAAAGCACGACTTGGCCGGCGTGGCAGGAGATGCAGCGCGATTCCAAGATCGCGACCGGCGACTGCGCCCGCAGGGCTATCGAGAGACAAAGGACGATGAGCAGAAAACGAGTGATCATCTGGCTGATAGCTTATCAAGTATGACTCGCCGCGTACTGTTGGCCCTGGCCGCCCGCTCCCGCCTGAAGGTGACCCGGCTTGAATTGCTGCCGATCCGCGCCACGGAGCGAACCATCTGGCTGATGGTGCGGGTGCACACCAACCAAGGGCTGACCGGGCTCGGCGAGGCCTCCGACGCCTTTGGATTCGCGGCCACCACGAAGGCCAATGCGCAGCAGATGGAGGCCGAGTTGGCGGCTTATGGCGGAATGATTGCGGGGCGGAGTCCGCTCGAGATCGAGCTATTTCGGCAGCGAGGCGAAGGGCGGGCGCGGGCAGGCGGCTTGGTGTCGGCGACGGCTTACAGCGCGGTGGAGCAAGCGCTGTGGGACCTGGCCGCGCAGTCGCTCGAGTGCCCCCTGCACGCGTTGCTGGGTACGGCCGTCGCCCACCGACTGCCGATTTACGCCAACATCAACCGAACGACGAAGCCGCGCACGCCGGCGGGCTTTGCGGCGACGGCGCAACGGGCGGCGGGCGAAGGGTTCCGGGCGATTAAGGCCGCGCCCTTCGACGGGTTTCCGGCTGACCCGGCGGAGCAGGAGCGGGCCGTGGACTTAGGCATCGCTTGCCTGAAGGCGATCCGAGGGGCAGTCGGGCCAGAGATCCAGCTGATGGTGGATTGCCATAGTTTCTTTTCGGTGGAGCGCGCGGTAGCCGTGGCGCGACGATTGGAGCCGGTGGAGCTGAGCTGGTATGAAGAGCCGGTGGACCCGAAATCGGTGGGAAATACGGTCGAAATTCGCCGTCGAATTCAGCAGAGAATGGCGGGCGGCGAAGTTCTTTTTGGGGTGGATGGTTTTGTGCCGCTGTGCCGAGAGCGGGCCGTGGAGGTGATCATGCCGGACGTGAAGCATTGCGGCGGCATCCGGGAGTTGGCAAACATTGCGGCCATGGCGCGGGCGGAGGGGGTAAAGGTGGCGCCGCACAATCCGTCAGGGCCGGTGGCAACGGCCGCCTCCGCACATTTGTGCTCGACGCTCGCCAACTTCGAGATTCTGGAACTGCAGTGGGGCGAGGTAGCGTGGCGCGGCGATCTACTGACGCCAGCCGAGCAGTTCGTGGGGGGTGAACTGGGTGTAACGGACCGGCCCGGACTGGGGCACCGGCTCAACGAGCGGATGGCGCAGAAACACCGGCTGTAAAGCTTGGGTTGAACCGGCTGGAACTACCGGGAGAGGCCGTACCGCTTCACTTTATTGTAAAGTGTCGTACGGTCGATGCCCAGCAGGCGGGCGGTTTTGGCGTAGTTGCCGTGGGTGAGATTTAAGACCTTGGCGATGTGATGGCTCTCCAGGGTATCGATGCTGAGGTCAGAATTTTCCGACGGCGGCGCGCCCGCCAGTTTCACGATCGGCACTCCCGGCAGCGCCGCTTCAATGCGATGGCGAACTTCGGGTCGCGAAGATGGCAAGTCCTCTTCCATCAACACCAAATCGTAGCTCTGGCCCGGTACCGCCATCGCGGCGTTTTCGGCGTCGTCGATTTGGGTGACTTGAAAGAAACGGTTACGCAGAGCGTGCCCTAATCCTTCGCCGCGGCCCAAAATGAGAATCTTGCCTTTTGTCGTAATCGGCTGCAAACCGACTGCTGTTGCTTCGTACATGGATCACCCTCCGGCCCGAAGGACCTTATCTTGTTTTTTGTTCAGGAGTGTAGCATCAATACTAGCTTAAGGGGAAGCTCTTTCTAACCCCTTTTTGTGGGTAGGACTACACGCCGTTGCGTGTACTAGAGTTTCTGCGGGAAAATACATCAGTCCTCGTCGTCATCGGGACCGAGCGGGCGGAAGACGGGGCTCTTGCCGGCCATACGCAGTCGTTCGTCGAGGGCGAGCATGACGAGTTCGGTTTCGTCCTCGGAGAGGTGGGCATCGGCCGTAATGCGCTTCAGAAGAGTGCGCAAGGCGCTGGGGGTGGGGTCAGACGGGGCGGCGAGGGCAAAAGCATAGAGCGCGTCCTCCCGGAGCTCTTCTTCGCCCCAGAAGGCCTTCAGGCGCGCTAACTCGCCACGCATCTGGAGATAGCCTACGCCACGGATGGCGATGCGCTGGGTTTCTAAATGCGGGTCGTCGAGGTGGCTGACAAAATACTTGCCGAAGCGGCGGTCCAGCGAGCGCCACATGGCTTCCAGTACCTTTGGACGAATCTCCGAAATCTGATACAGAAGTAACGCTTGATCGTAAATGGGCGCGTCCAGTAGGGCCAAGCCTACTAGACAGCCTGCGCGTTCCTCCGGGGCTACGCTCGGGTCGTTCAGGCGTTGGGTAAGTTGCTCGCGCAGGGGCGGCGAATCCTCGTGGGAGGCGACGGCTTCCCAGCAACGGCCGCGCACTGAGGCGTCAGCATCGGCCCGGGCGGCGGCCAACAGGGCCGTTACGGCATCGTCGGACATATCTTCCGTAAAGAAGCTATGGGCGGCCTCCGCACGGTCGAGCGGGTCGGAGCCGGTGCGCAGGATCTCGAGGCGGGCCGGCTCGTCCATGACGCTGAAATCGGGGGCGGAGACTTCGGGGTAAGAGGCCCAGATATCGAAGGGCTCATCTTCCACTTTGCTCGGCTCGCGCAATTCGTTCAGGGCAAAGAGTAACTGATTGTCGTTGGGTAGCTCGACCAGGAATTTTTCGATGGCCGGGATCGCGGCCGGATCCCCGTAGAGGCCGAGACAGAGCGCGCCGTCGCGGAGGTCATAGTCGAGACGATCGAGGAGTAACTCAAGGATACGCGGATCGCGCACGCCCTTTTGGCCGAGGCCCGCGAGCAGAAAAGCGACTTCGCCGGCCTGGTCTTCTTCTAACTCCTGTGCGAGTTGTAACAACGGTTCGACGGCGGCGGCACCGAAGGCGGGAAGGGCAAAGTTGACGTCGTCAGGCACGTCAGTGGGGTCGCGGCGGACGACTTGGACTAAGTAAGGCAAGGCGCGAGGATCGCGGAAGTAGCGCACCATGGCGACCAAGTCATCGGTAAGGTCGAGCCGGTTTTCGCCTTGCGGCGTCAAGCCAAAGCGGACGAGCTCTTCGATCGCGTCGGGGCCACGGTCCAAGATGGCGTGCAGCCAACGTTGGTCGATCCCGATGCGGCCTTGGGCGGCCTCGTCGAGTAAGGTAAAAACGGGCGTGGCGGAGTATTGGTCGGCGGCAAGCATGTTAGTAAGTGGCCCGGCCACCGCTCGCGTCGGCGACTTGTCCCGTGACGAAGCTCGCGTCGGGGCTCGCTAGATAGTGCACCACGGCGGCAATCTCTTCGGGCTCGCCGGTGCGGCGCATGGGGATCTTACTAGTCATATATTCCACCTGCTGCGGCGTTAATTGTTCGAGAATCTTAGTACGGACCACGGCCGGAGTTACCGCATTTACGGTGATACTTTCGGTGGCCACTTCCTTGGCGAGGCTCTTGGTGAAGCCAATCACTCCGGCTTTGGTGGCCGAGTAAGGGATCATATTTGGGTTCCCTTCCTTGCCGGCAATGGAGGCGATATTCACGATGCGCCCGTACTTACGTTCACGCATGGTGGGAATGACCGACTTACAAAAATTAAAGATACTCGTCAGGTTGACCGCGATGCAGGCCTGCCAATCCTCGGGCGTCTGCTCCCAGAGGGGTGCCGCCTTGCCTCCGATGCCGGCGTTGTTGACCAGGATGTCAATGCGGCCGGTTTCGGCCAGCACCCGGGCGACGCAGGCGTCGGTACTCGCCAACTGGGTAATGTCCACTTGCACGGCAAGCGCCTGGGGAATCGCATCCGCCACGGCCTGCGCGCCGGCCAGGTTAATGTCGGCGATCACCACACGGGCGCCGGCCTTGGCCAGGCGGTGCGCGACGGCTTCGCCAATGCCGGAGGCGGCTCCGGTGATAATGGCCACTTGGCCTTCTAAAGAAAAATAGCCCATAAAAAGTCTTTCCGTTGCCCAAAAATCAAAAAGGGGCCGGGAGTTTTGGAAAACACCCGGCCCCTGTATCTTACTCCGAAGGCTTCCTACTCGTCCTTGGTCACGCTGACCGGAATCTCCACTGAGACGTCCTTGTGCAGCTTGACGGTCACTTTGTAGTCACCCAATTGCTTGATCGGTTCGTCGAGCACGATCTTCTTGCGGTCGATCGTGTACTTTTGAGCCTCGAGCGCGTTGGCGATATCCTGCGCCGTCACCGAGCCGAAGAGGTGGTCGTTTTCGCCCGCCTTCTGCTTGATGACAATGCTGAGATTCGCCATCAGCTTGCCGAGATCTTCGGCCTGACCCTTGAGGGTGGCTTCTTTGCGCAGATGCGCCTGGCGCTCCTGCTCGACGATCTTTTTGTTGCTTTCGTTGGCCGTGACGGCCAGCCGGCGGGGCAGAAGAAAGTTCCGGGCGTAGCCGTCCTTCACCTTCACCATGTCGCCGCGGTTGCCGAGTTTGTCGATGTCTTCACGCAGAATGATTTGCATGTTGGTCTCCTTAGTACGGCATATGCGGGTTGCCCGCGAACGGCAGAAGCGCAATGTTGCGTGCCCGCTTGATCTCCTCGGTGATGCGCCGTTGGACGCGTGCCGAGACGTTGGTAATGCGACGCGGAATGATTTTGCCGCGTTCGGTGAGGAAGGTCCGCAGCAGGTCGACGTTTTTGTAGTCCACCTCGCCGATTCGCTTGTCAGAGATGCGCGCGACGCGCTTGCGACGCAGATATTGCTTGCGGCCAGTGATGACCGCCTTGTCCGTACCGGTCGGCCGCATGGAGGCCGAGATGGGACGTCCGCCTTTGGGTGTTTCAGCCATTGGTGATGTTTCCTTTCATTCCTCTATGTTTATTCGGCAGCCGGTTTGTCGGCAGCTGGGGTTTCAACCACGGGAGTCTTGACCGCTGGGGTTTCGACGACTGGAGTCTCCACCACGGGGGTTTCAACGACCGGCGTCGCAACCACCGGGGTTTCTACCACCGGAGCGTCAGGCAGCGCGGCTGACGGAGCAGCCGCCATGGCGGGAGCACCCGGCGCCGGAGCACCCGGCAACGCCGCACCCGGCAACACCACGCCCGGCAATAACGGTGCCGCGGAGGGCATCGGAGCGGGCGGAGGCTTGCGCGCGGCGCGCTTGTCGGCCTTCTTCTTGCGCTTTTCGGCGACCTTGAGTCGCTCGTCAATGCGCACGGTGATGAATTTCAGCACCGCGTCCTGCACGCGCAGGCGGCGTTCGATTTCTTTCACGGAGGCGGCGGGGCAGGTAAACTGCACCAGCACGTAGTAACCGTGGTCGAGCTTTTCGAGTTTGTAGGCCAAGCGACGCTTGCCCCACTTTTCCACTTTGTCAATCGTTCCCTCTTTGGAGAGAACTTCTTTGGTGATGATCTCCACCAGGGGATCGATCACCTCGTCCGTCGCATCGGGGCGGACGATGAACATTTCTTCGTAGATTCGATTCATCCGTTTGTTTCCGGTTCGCTTTGGGCGCGACGATTGTAAATCGCCATGGCCTGTTCGGCGCCTTTCGCGGTAATGGTCTCGATGGCTTGGGCGGTTAGATCCAAGGTCGAGTCCAGGTCTTTAGCCAACTCCCGCCGCATCGGCGAAAGCAAATACTCCTTGCCACCCTTGTGGCCCGGAGAGCAACCAATCCGCAACCGGCAGAATTCTTCCGAACCCACCGACTGGATGACGCTACTCACCCCGTTATGACCCGCGGCGGACCCTTTCGGGCGAATCCGCAACTGGCCAAACGGCAACGCTAACTCGTCATACACGAGCAGCAAACTCGCGAGTGGCAGGGCGTACTTTTCCAGTAACGCCTTCACTGACACACCACTCAAATTCATAAAGGTTTGCGGCTTCGCCACGACGACGTCGACGCCGCCAGCCTTACCCAAACCCACCCAGGCCTTGCACTCGGGCCGCGTGAGGCGGATCCCGTTGCGCTCAGCGAACCGGTCTACGGCCAGAAACCCAAGATTGTGCGGCGTACGCTCATACTCGGGCCCCGGATTGCCGAGACCGGCCACCAGCCAAACCATGGACGATTACTTCTTCTTAGCGGGAGCCTTCGCCGCCGGCGCTGCCGCCTTAGCGGGAGCCGCGCCGCCCTTGGCCGGAGCCGCACCCTTCGCCGGAGCCGCACCGGCCTCTTCCTTCTTGCCCTTCTTGATGACTTCCGGTTCCGCCACCCCAGCCGCGGCCGCTTCATCCGAGATACGCGTGGAGATGACGTGCGAGATCACCAGGCGGGGATCGGAAACCAGCTCCATGCCTTCCTTGAGGGGAATGTCACTCGCGCGCAAGGCGGAGTTAAGGGCCATGGAGGCGACATTCACTTCGAAGACTTCCGGGACATCGTCCGGCAGGCAGCGGATTTCGATTTCGCGGTTGATGATTTCGTATTGGCCGCCCTGGATCTTCACGCCCATGGGGTCGCCCGAAGTGTGCACCGGCACTTTCACGCGAATGCGCTTCGTCAAGTCGATGCGCAGCAGGTCGGCGTGCAGCAGGGTGTCCTTGATGGGGTCCATCTGCCAATCCACCATCATCACCGGCGTCGTTTCGCCGCCCGTGACGGCGACGTTGAAGATGGTGTTAGAGCCGGTGCCCGAATAGAGGATCTTGTTCAAGTCCTTCGGTTTGATGCTGACGGCGACCGGATCGATGCCGGCACCGTAAATCACGGCCGGGTTCATCCCCTTCACCCGCAGGCGGTTCATTTCGTTCTTGCCCCGCACCAGCCGCGGTTCGGCGATTACAGTAATGTCTTTGCGCATGTTTGCTTACCCTCTTTCTGCTATTTCGTTTTCTTGCATCGGCTTACTCAAACAGCACGCTGATGGAAGTTTCCCCGTGGATCGATTGAATGGCGCGCGCCAGTAACGGCGCCACGCTCATCACTTTAATCCGGCTACAAGCCGCGGCTTCCGGCCGCAGGGGGATGGAGTTTGTAATTACGAGCTCGCTTAAGCGAGACGCTTCAATTCGTTCAATGGCCGGCCCGGAGAGCACGGCGTGGGTGGCACAAGCCGACACGCTCTGGGCGCCGGCGGCGAACAGCGCTTCGGCACCCTTCACCAAGGTACCCGCGGTGTCGATCAAGTCGTCGAGCATGATGCACTTACGCCCGCGGACATCGCCGATGATATTCATGACTTCGGCCACATTGGCCTCTTCGCGGCGCTTGTCGATAATGGCCAATGGCGCGTTCAGCCGCTTGGCAAAAGCGCGCGCGCGTTCAACGCCACCGGCATCGGGCGAAATGACCGTGACTTCATCGAGATTCTGGTTGCGGTAATACTCCATCAACACCGGCGTCGCAAAGAGATGGTCGACCGGGATGTCAAAAAAGCCTTGAATTTGGGCGGCGTGGAGGTCCAGCGCCAAGATCCGGTCCGCGCCGGCGCGTTCGAGCAGGCTGGCCATCAAGCGGGCCGAGATCGGGACGCGGGGACGATCCTTACGGTCCTGCCGGGCGTAGCCGAAATAGGGGAGCACCGCCGTGATCCGGTCGGCCGAACTGCGGCGCAAGGCATCGATAATCAGCAGCAATTCCATCACGTGGTGGTTCACCGGATTCGAGGTGGGTTGAATGACAAAGACGTCGGCGCCGCGGACGTTCTCTTTGATCTGAATGCAGCTTTCGCCGTCGGAAAAATTCGACACGCGTGCGTCGCCCAAATCGACAAACAGCCGATCGGCGATTTCCGCCGCCAACCCACGGTTGGCGTTACCGGTAATGATCTTCAATCGATCGAAACGCATTGCTCTCGATGGCCGGACCGTCCGTTGAGGCTTCGGTACTGCCATTCCTACCTTCCCGACATTCCAGGCCTTCCCGACATTCCAGATTGAGCTGCGGCCAAGCACCGCTGCCAATCAACCGCATACTGCCGCCGGCTCACCAACCGAAACCGGTGAGTCACCTCGTCCGGAAACGATTTGCGCGCCTCTTCCGCTGCCCGGAGGGTGTCGAACAGCCCATACAGGGCGGCTCCGCTGCCCGTCATCACGGCCGGCAGCGCACCCAACCGAACCAACTTCCGCTTGATCTTTTTGAGATTGGGATGCTGGCGAAATACGGCTGGCTCAAAGTCATTCTCGCAGAGGCTAGCCCATTCGCCGGAAGACCGGCGAGCGGTCACACTCCGGGCTAGAACCTGAAACCCTTTCAGGATACGAGAGCCCACCGTCGAAGTCAATTCGTCATAGGGCGGCCGGGCCAGGGTACGGAAGGCCTCAGCGGTGGAAACATGCACCCGGGGGCAGACCAAAAGTCCTTTCGTTTGATTTAGATCCGGCAGAGTGTAGAGCTCTTCGCCACGGCCGAAACCGAGCGCCGTGCCCCCCAGCAGGAAGAACGGCACATCGGCACCCAACTGCACGGCCAACTCCGCCAAACGTCCAGGGTCGATCGGTCGTCCCACCAAGGCCGGCAACCCGCGCAAGACGGCCGCCGCGTCGGTGGACCCTCCACCTAGCCCGCCGCCCATGGGGATCCTCTTCTTCAGCGTCATCCCCACCCGGCCCTTCGCTTTAGTTTCGTCAAGCACCAAACGGGCGGCCCGCACCATCAGGTTGTCCGGAATGCCCAGCGGATCGTCGAGTTCGATTGCGGTCGAACGCCCCGGGGTCCACTCGATCGCGACTTGGTCAGCCAGCGAAATCGTCTGGAAGATCGTGCGCAGTTCGTGGTAATGGTCTGGACGGCGGTAGAGCACCTTCAGGCCGACGTTGATCTTGGCAAAGGCCTTCAGCTCAATCCGCATGGCGCCTCGTGCTCTGATTGCCCCGTAATTTCTGCCATGCCTAGCCTACCGCGTGAGCGGTGGGTCATAGTGACGCTAGGCGGCAAGTGGCGTAACAGCATAGAAATCATGCGGGCCAAGCCCTAGTAGTGCAGCAAAGAGAAGATGTCGTAGCCGCCCAGCTTTTGGCGCCCGGCCAGGAAGTCGAGCTCAATCACGAAGCCCAGTCCCGCTACCTTGCCGCCTTGCCGCTCCACCAACTGCGCCACCGCCGTGGCTGTGCCGCCAGTAGCGAGAACGTCGTCGATGATCAAAACCCGCTGGCCGGGCTGAACGGCGTCGGCGTGCATCTCCAGCTTATCGGTGCCGTATTCAAGCGCATACTCCACGCTCACCGTCTTCGCTGGCAGTTTGCCGGGCTTCCGCACCGGGACAAAACCCACGCCCAGGGCATAGGCGACGGCCGGGGCAAAGAAATAGCCCCGCGCTTCAATGCCGATAACCGCGCCGATGTCCTGGCCCCGGTAGCGTTCATGCAGAGCATCGAAGACCCGGCGCAAGCCCGGGCCGTCTTTCATAAGCGTGGTGATGTCGTAGAAGTTAACCCCGGGTTTGGGAAAGTCCTTGACTTCGCGGATGAGGGTCTTGAGGTCGTTCATAGATGGGTGGGAAACGATGGCAAACACTCTACTTTACCACCGGGCCACTCCGCCTAAAATAAAAGAAAGGAGCTCTGAACATGGCAGCGCTTGATTGGTCACCATGTCCCGCCGGGGACAGCGTACCCGGCCGAGTAAGCGGCACCTAGGTCTTCAAAAACACGCGGTTGCCGGTCGCCACGATCGCCGAGGTGGAAAATCCTCTTCCGCCGAAACGGCCATAGGTGCGAATTTAGTCGCTTGGGCTGGGCTTAAGCCTCAATCAGCCGGCCGGCAGCATATTTGTGGAGCAGGCTCGCGATCAGTGTCTGATACGGCAACCCCTCCGCCAGCGCTCGCCTTTGGATGGCCTCCAAATCTTTGCTGGAGATCCGAATATTCAGCCGACGGTCCTTGCGGAAAGTCGCCTTCGCATACTGCGCGTAACTACTTTTTTCCCGCTTGACGCCGGCCACCGATTTCCACTCGCCACGCTCTACTGACTCCCGCAGCTTCTTTTCTTCCAGGTCAAGTTTCATCTTTGTGGAACTCCTCACTCAGATACTGCTTCGCGGCCTTCGGGCTCGGAATGATGGTTTTTAAAAAGAGTGCCTGCTCATCTTCGACGAAAGGTACCAGGTACACATAATCCTCGTGCAGGACGACAAAAATTCGCTGTCCGGCGTACCGATCGGGGTTCGGGTGATCGAGAATGTCGAGCAGATCTCCTCGCTCGATGTGGAACACAATATCTTCGAATCCAATACCCCGTTTCTCCCGGAGTTGCGCGTTCTTGGCGTCATTCCAGTCGAAGTATTTCACTCGGGTTTAGGTTATCACAATGTGTGCCTCCTGGGCACACGCTGCGCCATTCATCGAATTGACGCATAGCCACGCTATCTTCGCAGGCGATGTTCTCCCGATTCATGCGTGTCCTTATCGTGATGGCCACCCACCGGCGCAGCGATCCTGCCGCTGCACCCCGCCAATTCCCGGCCCCAGGCCCTCGCCGTCAAGGACGGCCGCGTGCTGGCCTTAGACACCGCCGACGAGATCCGCCGCTTGCAAGGGATGTGAGAAATAAGGGCTAACGTCGAGGTCGCCACCGGGCAACGGCTTAGCCGGGGGCGAATTTTTGGGACGATCCTCGGGGTCTACGGCGTGACGCCTGCCGCGGCTGACGTTTGACTACCGGACTTGGCCGCCGAGCGCTTGTGTTGGGCCGCCAAGGCGAAGCATTCCCCGGCCGCGCGGCGAGCGCGCATCGCTTGGGAGCGGGCCCGGTCGATGGGGGCTTGCGCCATAGCGGGCCACTTGGACCGCAGCGGATTGTAGACATCCGGGCCGGCCAGTTTGGTGGCGTATTGCTCGTGCTCAACGGCCTTCGTCTCGAAGTGGTGGCCGCGGCCCTCATAAAGGCTCGCCACTTCCAAGTGCTCCGAGGCGGTCTTGGCGTTTTGGGCGAGCCGTTGCAATTGGCGTTCTTCCATGGGTTTCGCGGGATTGCTGGCGGCGGCGAGCGAGAGGGCGGTCAGGGTGATGAGGGCAATGATTTGGGTCATGTCTTTGTCTTCTGACCCTATTTAGCCGCACGAGGCACTCCGGTCGGCATCCGAAAATTTACGGAGGCGTGACGAGTCCTAACTTGATGGCGTGTTGCACGAGTTGGGCGGTTGACTTTACGCTGAGGTCATCCATCATCTTGTACTTGTGGGTTTCCACCGTTCGGGAGGAGATCTCGAGCAGGGCTCCTATTTCCTTGGCGGATTTGCCTTCGGCGAGCAACTGGAGGACTTCGCGCTGGCGCTGGGTTAACTCGATCGTCTGCTTCAGGTGACGCCGAGTGAGGTTCTGAAGTTCGTCGATGGCCGGGGTACACAATTGGGGTGAGAGGAATTGGCCGCCCCGGAGGGCCACGCCGATGGCGGAGATGAGTTCGTCGGATGCAGCATGCTTCAGGACATAGGCCGAGGCACCGGCAGCGAGCGCGCGAGAGACATAGGTGATGTCGGGGTGCATGGTGAGGAACACCACTTTGGCGGCCAGGCCCTCCTCGCGAAGCTTTCGCACCGCGTCAATTCCATTGAGCAACGGCAGGGAAATGTCGGCTACGATCACATCGGGTTGAAGTTCGCGGGCTCGCTCAATCAATTGATGGCCGTCCATCGCGGTGGCGCAGATATCGAATTCTTCGGCGAGCAGACGGCATAAACCGTCCAGGACAATCTGATGGTCGTCGGCGAGGAGGATGCGTTTCAGGGGAGCCATACTTCAATCTCCGTTCCTTGGCCGGGTTTTGAACGCGCGGTGAAGTGGCCGCCCAATTGGCGCGAGCGCTCTTCCATGCTGGTGAGGCCGAGTCCACGACGCCAACTCGGGGATTGGGCATCGAAGCCGCGGCCGTCATCGGCTATGCGCAAGCGAACGCCGTCGCGGCCGTCAATTCTTAAGCGTACATTTTCGGCCTGCGCATGTTTTTCGACATTGCGGAGCGCTTCCTGAACCAAGCGATAGATCGCGATCTGGGTTTCGGGGCGCACCGAGGCAAGATCACCGGTCGGCTCGAATTCTACCGGTGGGCCGCCGCGTTCGAAAAAAGCGCGGCATTCCTGTTCGATCGCGGCGATGAGGCCCAGATCGTCGAGGACGGCCGGATGGAGGCGGCGGGAGATGCGGTGAATATCGTCGGAGAGCTGGCCCATGTGCTGCTTGATGCGGGTAAGGCCGGCGCGGCGCCGCGCGGCTTCGCTCTCCGGAAGGCGTTCGAGTTGTCCGGCCTCAATCGCGATCGCCGCCATGCGCTGGGTAAGGTCATCGTGGAGTTCGCGGGCGATACGCCGACGTTCGTCCTCCTGAGCCGTGAGGAGTCGGCCGGCCAGCTGGGCCAACTCCTCCTTGGAGACGGTGGTGCGGGCGAGCGTTTCGGCCATGTGGTTAAAGGAGGAAGCTAACTGGCCGATCTCGTCTTTGGTTTCGACGGGCAGGCGATGGGAAAAATTGCCTCGGCCGATGTGCGCGGCGCCGTCAGCGAGAGCCCGCACCGGCCGGCTGACGGAACGCGCGAGCCAAGCCGCGGCGACAAAGAAGGCCGCCGCGATAAGCGCGCCGATCGCAAGGATTCGCTGGCGGAGTGCATACACAGGAGCGAGCGCTTCGCCCTGCTCGATTTCGGCCACCAAAGTCCAGTTGAGCCCCGATACGTGTAATGGAGCCTGCGAACGCAGGACGGGTACGCCACGGGCATCCACGCCGTGTTCGGTACGGGGAGGGGTTGGCTGGTTGAGGGCCGCCTCGGGCCCGACGGGAAGGCGGAGAATGGCAGTGCCGTGCTGACGCACCTGATCCACCACGGCGGGCGAAACGCCTGCGCGGAGCAGTTCAGTGTAGTAACGCTGAGGCTCCTCAATGCGCAGGCGCATGTCGCTGCGGAGCAAGCGGTCGGGGCCGACGGCATAGGCTTGACCGGTGCGGCCCAGGCCTTCCTCGCGCCAGCGCTGGTCACCGGTGAGCACGCGGTTCACCTCGCGGATGGAGACTTGGATGGCGAGCACCCCCACTTTATGGCCGGCGCGCCAGATGGGAGTGGCGACGAACGCCGCGGGGTCGTTGTGGGAGGGGACATACGGTTGGTAGTCTCGCAGGACGAAGTCTTCTTCGTCATTGAGCGCGAGGGCGCGGCGCGTGAGTTCACCCAGCGCCGAGTCGCGATAAGGGGCCTCGGTGAGGCGGACGCCGAAATCGATTTCTTTGAAGACGGTGTAGACGACCCGCAGATCCGCGGCGTCGATGAGGAAAATGTCGTAGAAACCGAAGGCGGTCTGATAGCGGTGGAATGTGGGATGGAACCGGGCATGCGCCGCACCGTAAGCCCCAGGCACGGCCAAGAGACGGTCCTTGCCGCCGATGGGATGGGGATTGGCGGCCAGGAATCGATATTGTAAGGCGATGGTCCGACGGTCACGAGGGAACCAGGAAGCGGCGGCTTCGCCGAAATGGGGGTAGTACGCTTGTAACGACTCGGTTTCTGGCGAGGTAGCGGACGGTGAAGATCGCCAGGCGGCACGGAACTGATCGAGCGCCTCACCCACACTCTCGTCAACGGCGAGCGCGGTGACGTGGGTGGCGAGGTCTTGGAAGTAGCGCTCTACCTGACGTGCGCGGGTCTGGCTGATGGCGGTAAGGCGGTCGGAGGTAGCACTTTCGAGAGCGGCGGTGGCACCAGCCGAGGCTTCCCAGCCGGTAAGTGCAATGGCCGCAAGTCCCAACAGAACGAAGGTCGTTTGCAACTTGGCCCGGTAAGATGGAAACATGCGTTCTGCCCTTAGTGTATCTGGTGCCGGCCAGAGATGGTGCTCTCCGCAAGGGGCCGGGCGACTCCCCCGTTTTCGGTAATCCCTAGCGCGAGAACTTGTGGGAAGACGCGCAGATTTACCGGGCCCTCCGCTTCGGCGACCTGACGGACCTCGTCATGCTCGTCACCCGCCTCGCCGGCCGGGGACCGAGTTACGGGACTATGCGGCGTTGATCTTACTCGAATACCGAACCACTCAAAGCGCGTTTCCCGACCGCGCGACCTTTCAGCCTTTCTTCCGGCGCGAGTTACTCCGCACGCGGACTTACTTCGGGAAGACTTACGAAGGTTCGAGCGGACCAACCGGCGGGGCCGACAATTAGTCATCAACCGGCCACGACGATTTGGTGATGGCGGTGGCAATCCGGGGATGGTCCGTGTGGACGAACCGGCGGCCATCGTTGTTGGGGCCCAGAACTGAAGCCGTTGGGGTGACCCGTTCGAAATCCCATTCCCGTGCCCAAAAACCGAGGGTTCTCAGGTGCTCGCTTGCATGAAAACGAAGCCTCGCGCTATGGCTGCGGACAAAGGTTGATCTGTTGCACAAAGCCGTCGCCGAACCCTTTCAGCTCCGTCTGATAGGCATTGGCGCTCACTCGCATGCCCGAGACACTCGAGGTGAATCCGCTAATCGTGATCTCGCAAGCGCTGGTCAAAGTTACGCTCGAAAACGTGTCCTGCCCGACGCCGCCCAGATAGGTCGTGTACGACAAAGCCGTGCCCGCCGGCGCATTCGGCAGGATCCGGGCCACGAAACCGTCATAAGTTCCGCCGTTCGTCCGTTGCGCCGATTCGCCACGCAGCGGGAAATCCGTCGAAGCCGTATACCCCACCACAAACACTTCGTTCTGCGCATTCACCGCCAACGCCTCCGCTACATCGCCGCCTGACCCGCCCAGCAAGGTCGAGTACAAAATCGGCTCCGGCACCGCCGGATCCAGCCGCACCCGCATCACGAATGCATCGCCCCGGCCTGCACCCGCCGCCTGCGCCGATCCCGACGTCGTTGGAAAATCATTCGACAACGAATAGCCCGTCACCACCAACGCGCCCGTCGTATCGAGCGCAATCGCCGTCGGCACGTCGTTATCCGCGCCACCCCACAAAGTGGAATAGATCGAAGCATTCTGCGCCGGATCAATCCGCACCAAAAACAAGTCCGTCACTCCGCGAAACGCCCGCTGCGGCGCATTGGGGCTCACCGGAAACCCCGGCGAACTCGTATAGCCCGCCACATAAATCAGGCCCTGCGCATCGGCCGTCACCGCCGTCGCCGCGTCCGCCTGTTCGCCGCCCAGCCGCGTGCCGTACACCAAAGTCTCCGACGCCGTGCCGCGATTCATATCGAGCACCGCCACCCAAGCATCCCAGCTACCCACCTGACCGCCCTGGAACGCATTACCCGTCGTCGGGAACGTCCCCGAATTCGTGTAGCCCGCCACATACACCCGACCATTGCGCACCGCCAAGGAATTGCACCCATCCGACCGGCTACCGCCCAGCAGCGTCGAGTAGATCAAGCCGCCGTCGCCGCCAATGCGCGGATCCAGCTTCAGCACAAACGCATCGCGATCGCCACCGGGCGCACCCTGAAACGCCGCCCCCGCCAGCGGAAAATTCGTCGACGTCGTCACCCCGCACACATAGACGAACTCGCCGTCCACCGCCAGCGCCGTCGGCTCATCCAAGCCGCCGCCGCCAATATAGCTGGCGTAAGTCAACGCTTCATCGCCAGACCTCCGCGGGTCAATCCGCACCAGGAAAATCTCGCGCCCGCCACCCGACGTATTCCGAAACGCGTCGCCCGCCAAAGGGAAACTGTCCGCGCTCGTATAGCCCGTCATCCAAATGTTGCCGCGGCTATCCACCGCCGACGCAATCACCGTGTCGAACAAATCGGTCCCCAAATAGGACCCATACCGCACCGGGCTCTGCGCCGCGCTTTGAGTAACCGCGCCCGCCGCGCAAATCAAAATAATAAGGACATTTTTCAGCATGGAGATTTCCCTCTATTCTAGCGGGGCGAGATCATCGAAAGCGAATCCACCGGCAAGGCCGTCCGCGGGAAGCGAGTCGCGTATGCCTCTAAGTACTTGAGTCCAGCACCCGTGTTGTAAATCACGATCTTCTCGGACGGCTTCAGGAAACCAGAATTTAACAAATGTTCACACGCCGCCACGCACGCCGCACCCACCGGCGCCACGAACATGCCCTCCCGCTTCGCCAACTCAATGCCCCAATCGAGCGACTCTTCATCGGTCACCGCG
>Ga0105047_10007160_pt1 | contig 18851 bp, 31 predicted proteins | sample MAT04_FD_78384 | JGI IMG/M metagenome (GOLD analysis project Ga0105047, IMG submission 78384) | Freshwater microbial communities from Lake Fryxell liftoff mats and glacier meltwater in Antarctica - MAT-04 (megahit assembly) | ecosystem: Environmental > Aquatic > Freshwater > Ice > Liftoff... | reverse complement strand
TGAGGCGATGCCTCTAATCGCCGTTACGCGGCGGAGCGGATGTTGGAGAACGCGAAGACGCTCGGGCTCCCGCTCACCAAGGCGCAGATGGCGAAGATCGAGCAGGCCACGATCATCAACAAGAGGCCCGCACAATGACCGATGCCAAGGCCACCATCAACTACACCGACTTGCCGGCACCGGACACGATGGTCCGGTGCAAGGACGGTAGCGAAATCGCCCTGATGTTCTACTTCGCTACAGAAGGGCAGAGCTTGACCAGTATCGCCTACGATCAGGGATTCGATGTCAAGGTGATCGATTTTGAGACAGCCCCTAACGCCAGCAGACTTCAGAGGCTGTATTTCGAGCGCGGCGTCTCTTTCGACTACATCCGCGATCAATGGATGCCGGCAGCGCCGGACGGTTTCAGTCTGGCTGCGAAGCTTGAAGTTGAAGATGGGCCTTTCGCGATGTTCGTTCGCCGCAAGTCGGGGAGGCCCGCACAATGAACCCCGCCCTTCTCGCACAGGCGCAAGCCTTCGTTGATCGTAAGTACGTCGCTCGCGCAGACGAGCGGCAGAAGTCCATGGGCCTCGCATACGTCGAGGTCGAACGCCAAGACCTGGCTCGCGAGATCGTGCGTTTTGCGGCCGGGCTCGTAGCCGGCACCGAGGCACCGGCACTCGGAGCCGAGAAGCATCCGCCCGGATTTCCAAGCGTCAAGCGAGACGACTTCAAGGAACACCACTACTTAATTCTCGAAGCTGCGGAACAAATCGGATTCGAGCCCATCAACGGTGATGCAACCGAGTATTTCGTGACCGACGAATGGCTGATCGAGTTCGTTAGTCGCATTTGGCAGTCGGTGGCTGCTCACATCGCAGCCACTGAAGCTCGGGCGATCGATGCCGAGAAGCGTCTCAATGCACTGCGCTGCGCAATCCGCGTCGGAGACGGCCAATGAGCACGGATCAGCACAAGGCACCTATCAGTGCGGAATCCGCCATCACGTTCGCCGTCGAGAAGATCGCGGACCATTACGACCGCTTCGATTTTCTTCGGATGTGGGCGCGCAATGAGTGGGAAGAGATGCGTGAATGGTGGCCGGAAGCGTTCGCTGGCGCGGAGGTCAAATGACTATCGAAGAGCACGCGGCCAAGCACCGATCAGGTCTTCAGCGTCTCAAGGATAGGGGAATGATCGTGGATTTCGATGTGACTATCAACGGAGGAACCATCATCTGCTCGGTGCAGCACCTTCCGCATGTCACCAGGATCAATCTCCCCTCCAACGTCATCGGAGACAAACTGTGACCACCCTCGTCCGCCTTCCTATCAGCCAAGCGGCGTTCCGCGAGATCGCCGATGCCCTGCTCGCTGCCGACTACGGCCACGTCTTCATGCCCGGTGGCAGCATCAATATGGACGGGATCGCCGTCGAGGCGGACCCTGCTCGCGCACTTCCGCCGAATGTCGTCGAGATCGACGCCGGCCAACTGTCCCGAGAAGCCATCCGCGAAATCTATCAGATCAAGATCGAGAAGCGGCCCGCATTGCAGCACGAACGCTATTCGTGTCGTAGCTATCGATTTCGCGTCACGCGAACCACCCAACTCAACGCTCTGCGGCGGAAGGGGGACATGGCGGATTACCGCTGGCTGATGGACCTTTGGCGTCGCGAATTGCTGCAAGCCCGAGCCCAACGCTTGGCTGGGGCGCGGTCAGGCTTCCACAAACTGAGCGAAGCGGCCGGGGATCGTCTTCACCGCCATTCCAATCCATCCACATAACCCAAAGGCACTCCCAAGATGAAACTTGAAGACTTCAGTCGCGTGTCGGCACTCGTTTCTGACCGTGAGTATTTGAAGGCGCTCAAAGCGAGACTTCATATGAAGTGCCGTGTGAGAATTGGCGACTACGACATTCACCCCGACCTGGCCGAGAAGATGATGCCGGAAATGCAACTCGTCATCGAGCAGCAGATTCAGGTCGTCGATCAGAAGCTCGCCGAGCTTGGGGTCACCGTGGAATGACCCCGGCGCGCATCCTCGCCGACGTTGACGTGCGGATCAGTCCGCGCATCAACGCTGAAGGCAAAGCCTTCACCGAACTCCATCACACCTGGACCGAGGGCGGCGTGCGGCGCTTCGCGTTGTCGCGCGTCGCCTACGCCATCCCCGACAACGACTACAGCCGAGCGATGCAGATCGTGGCTTTCAAGAAGAGGCAAGCGAGGGCGAACTAATGGCGTGGCGGTACTGCGAAGAATGTGGATCGCCCGTAGATCAGCCGACGCTTGCTGACGCTATTGCTGGTGAGCAGTATTGCGATTGCTGCGAGCACGTCCATTACCTTGCTGATTGGGAGAAGCGCCACGCGGCTGAAGCTGTGACGGAACGCCTCGAAGAGCTTGAGAAGCGTTTGGGGGTGCCCGAATGATCTCCCGGCGCGATCGTATCCGCGCGAAGGTTATGGCTCGGGTCAGGGTAGTTGATGGCCCGCTTGAAACGCCGTGTCACATTTGGACCGGACCAACGTCCGGTAGCTCAGGAAGGGGGAAAGACTATCCGCGAATGTGCCTCGATGGTGGCACCATGGCCGTCCATATCGTCATGTACGTTTTGGAGCATGGCCCGATCCCACCAAGAAAACAACTCGACCATTGCTGCCGCAACCGCCGATGCGTTTTCGCGGATCACCTTGAGATGGTGACGCACAGAGAGAACCAACGCCGCCGCGACGCGGCTCGCCAGTTCACCTGCGAAGCCCTCGCAGCTTAACCAAGGGAATGACATGAGAAACCTGCTCAACGCAGTCGCCTTCGCGGCTGTGATCGGAACCTCCATGCCCGCGCTCGGGGCGGACATTCACGCTATGGTCAGCGCCGCCGCCGCCGCCCATGGTATCCCTCGATCGCTTGCGCACGCTGTCGCCACCGTCGAGAGCAACTATAACTGCGGCCTTCGCGGCGGTGCCGGTGAGCGCGGAATCATGCAGGTGAAGCCGGCCACCGCGCGCAGCGTCGGCGTCACTGGCAACCTGTTCGACTGCGCCACTGGCCTGAAGGCCGGCATGCTCTATTTGCGGATCGCGCTGGCGCGCGGCGGAAGGGGCTGCGCTGGCGTCAGCCTCTATCAGAGGGGCGTCTACGGCCGTCCCGGCTGCACGGCCTACGGCCGCAAGGTCATGGCGCTTGCAGCCCGCCGTGGAGCGGTCGATTGACCTGGGAACTAATCGGTTGTGCCCTGCAATTGATCCACTGGATAACGACCCATCCGTTACGATTTCTGTATTGACGGATGATCGCGTATGGACCTATTCACTAGCCACATCGCGTAAAAACATTGCGGAATGTTCCACTTCGATGGAACATAATTTCGTGTTGGGTAGAAAGACTGAGCGCCGGGGCATGCAGTTCTCGGCTAATGGAGACTGGATCGTGACAACTCATAGTGACGCGCTGGCGCTGGCAGTTGTTCTAAGCAGCGAAGACGAGGTTCTGTTGGGGCCGACCGACAGCGCGCTTTGCGCCGAAGCGCTTCGGTACTACGCACGGTCGGAGCGCCATGCCGCCCTCATCAGGGAGCTTCGCGTTCCCGCCCTTGCGCTCGCCATCATGATCTGTGCGATTGCGTTTGTTCACGGCGTGCCGGTCGTTACTGCCGCACTCGGATAGTTGCTCGAACGAATGACGACCTAATGAAAAGGCCCGCTTCGCAGCGGGCCGCTTTCGTTTGTGTTGGTGATGGGCCATCCTCAAAGGATGACCCACCGGAAGGTCGGCCGACCGCCAGTCTTGCCGGACTGAAACCGGCGATCGATGACGCCGGACTCCTGAAGTTGCGTCAGGATCGCGGCGAGCCGCGCCAGGTCGAACTCGCCGTTGATCTGCGCCTTCAGCTTGCGGTCCGAGATGCCCTCCTTGCCGGCATCCTTGATCATGCGGCGAACCTTCAGGTACTCGGCCTGCTTGTCGGTAGATGCCAGACGGTCCGCGACTTCGACAAAGCACGACCGGACCGAAAGCTCGACCAACCGGATTGCCCAAAGCATGATCTCTTCGGTCACCACCGGGTATTCGGGATTGACGCCGATGGCGACGATGTGAGCGATCCGCAGCGCGATTTCCATCGTGCGGGTCCAGAGCTTCGAGGTTTCGTCCTTGATGGCGTTGCCACGGCGCTTGAACAGGTCGCGGTGCCACAAATAGCAAGCCTCGGCGTCCTTGCCCCAACCGGCCTTGAGCGCCTGTACGGGCCTCGCAGAGGTCGCCGGGAGGTTACCCTTCTGAGACAGGGTGACGATGGCCCTGCACCACTCGACCAGCCGATCGGGCGGGTCTTTGTCATGCGTTCGTTCCTGCAACGGAGGCTCATCGCCCGTGATCGTCAGGATCAGCCATCGCGGCAGGAAGCCGTCTCCGATGCCCCGGCTCGACATCGCCGGCCAGAAGTCATGCGGCGTGGACGTGCCGTAGATGGAGAAGTTCGGATTGAAGATCGGGGTCGCCTGCTCCATCGCGCCTTCCGTTCCGCCGTAGGACGAGTCCGACTGCGTGAACAGCTTGAGCAACATCTGACGCATGCCGGATTGATGGGTACCGGCCCGGCGATCCATGATCTTGTGAATGAAGCCGCCGAGTTCATCCATGACCGAGAGCAACGACGGCCGGCGCTCGATCGTCTTGCGCAGGGCCGAGTCAGACAGGAAGTCTTCCGGTCCGATGTAGTTGGTGTGCAACCCCGCCTTTTCAGCCAGCGCCAGGATGCGCTTTCTGGCGTGGTCCTTGCCATAGCCCGAGGGCGCGAGAGCGCAGACGTAGAGGTTCGTGCGCAGGTCGGTCGGCCCTTCATGATGACGGCCGGCCAGCGTGCCGACGAAAGTGATCGCCGCCCCCAAAGCCAACGGCCGGGAGGGTTGGTTCGAGCAGCCGGCGATCCAATCGACCATTTCGCTGATCAACCCGCCGCCGGGAATGGTCGCGCACAGATCCTCAAGCTCTTCCTGCGTCGGCGCGATGATCGGAACGTCGTCGGTGCCGACTTCCTCGGGCAACGCGCCAGCGGGCGCGGGAGCGGGCGTGGCGGGCGCGGTATTTGCCGGGGCTTCCGGTGCCGGCGCGAGGATGCCGACCAGGTTGCCATGCTTCCCCGGCTCCCAAACAAACGGCTTGATCGAGACGCCGTCCTCCGCGACCTCGTCCTTCTCCGTCACCGCTTGGACCGGCTCCGGAAACGTCAGCGCGGCCCCACCGTGCGTCGAGCCGACATCGTCGCCTCTCTGCTCGGGCGGCGACGCAAGGCGCTCAGTGGCCTTCGTAAGAGCCGCAGCTTCCTTCTTCCGGTTGCGCAGGTCGATCTCGATGCCGAAATTGTAGCCAAGGTTCTCGCCGAGCCACTGCACGGCCGCGTCCCGCTCGGAATCATTGATGCCCATGACCTTCATCACGACGTTGAGCGCCGTGAACTTCTCGCCGGTGCCGAAGTCCTCGATCCCCTTCGCCGAGAACGAGAGGTTCGGGTTGCGCCGCGACACCGGCCGTCCTGATCCCGACTGGCGCCACGACGCCACAGCGCGGTAGACGTTGCCGAACTGGCACCGGCACTTCGGGAGGCCGAGCTTCGGCACCCATGCGTGCAGGTTGTTAAGCGCATCCTCGTTGAGCTTCCGGTAGAAGTCGCTCGAATGCAGCAACGTGGTTTCGGGGATGTCGCCGGGCGCGACGTGCTGCACGACGCGGTCGTGTTCTGGATCGTAGCCGAACTCGCGCAACACTTCCGCGATCTGCTCGGCAATGTCGTCATCGAGTTCGGTCAAGTCTTCCAACGGACAATTGAGCAGGGTTTCCGGCGTCAGCCAGAAATACGGCTCGCCCGTGTCCGGATGGATCGACGGCGGCAGCACGGTTTGCTTGCCCTCGGCGAGCAGATCAACGAGACCGACCCGCTCGGGCGTGCGGAAGTTCTTCGACCTGATCTTCTCGGTGTTGCCGCGATAGAACAGCGAGACGCCCTTGCGGCCCTTTTTCTGCACGTTGGACAACGGCAGGATTTCGAGCAGCGCGCCGACAGCTTCTTCCAGGTCGATGTCGATGCAGATCAAGCCCTGTCCGCACGCGACGCCAACGCCGGCATTCGGCCATTTCGTCCACTGATTGATCTGGAACTGACTCGGCCTCGAAATGCAGAACTCGTTCCATCCCTTGAACAGGCGCCAGTCGTCCCCGACCATCATGCCGGGCTTCTTGTCGCCGGGCATGATCGGGATCGGATTGTAACCAAGCGCGTAGATGCTGGGACCGGCTACGGAAAACGGAGCTTCAGTCATGTTCTTGATGCCTCAGAACGGTGCGTCGTGAGAGAGAAGTTGCTGGCGCATGTTCTCGCCATAGCTATTGAGGACGATGGTCAGGAAGTTGAACCATTCGTCGGGGCTCAATTCGGAAAGATCGAACTTGCCGAGAGTTTCGAGGTACGCGCCAGCAGCGCCGCCAGCATCTTCGAGCGACTTCCGCTCGAAGCGAGTGAGTCTGCTAGGTGCCATGTGAAATACTACCCTCCCGAGTTCGATACACTCGATGTTCTTGCAAAGCCAAAGAACCGGCGTGCCCTGTTTCGGCGCGTAGCCGACAGCGATTGCTTCGCGACGGCAGACGCCGCAGCACACAGGTTCGATGTCGAATTTACGCGCCATGATAATTGCGGCCTCCAAGCCGTTCTCGAATGAGCCGCTTGATCTGCGCGACGCAGTTGCTCGCGGACCGCCGATCGCCGGCACTTGAAGGGAAGAAGAACTTCACCTTGGAGCCTTGCTTCAGGTCCACCACAAGATACGGGTGCTTCGACCCAATGGCGGGCTCGAAGTGGTATCCCTGCTCAGTCAGGTAGGCCGCAAGCTTCTGATACGATTCATTGCGTCGCATTGATTTGTGAACTTCACCCATGTTGCCGCCACTCAAAACGGAATGTCGTCGTCGTTGAGCGGACGCGGTGCCGGCGCGGCGGCCTTCTTCGCGTTCCACGGCTTCATGTTCGCAAGCTGCGTGACAGAGAAGTGTTTGATCGGGGCCTTGAAGATGTCGTTCGTGGCGGGCTTCTCCCATGGCGGCGGCGTCGTCGTTGCCGAAGGCGCTCTCACGCCGGGCATCGTCGGCTTCCGGTTGAGTTCGAAATTGCGAGCGATGGTCTGCTCGCGAGTCGGCTGCAAGGGCGGCAGTGCCGGGATCGTCGGATCGGGATCAGTCAGCTTGTGGCCGACGATTTCCCAATGCTTGCCGTTCGCCTTGATCTGGATTTCGGCGCATTGCTTCAAGTCATGCGCGACGGCGCACGCAGCGGCGATCGTGAGCGGCGCGTCGTCGCCACCACCATGCTTCCGCCACCACTTCTCGAAGAGGATGCGCGCGTAGCCCTTATGCTCGGGGCAAATCCATTCCTTGTGGACCACTGCGCCGCACAGATACTCGACGCGGATGCTCGGGGTGCCACCGGGTTTGTCGTGGCGGTAGAAGGTGCGACGCTTCACAGCGATCCACTTCGGCGCCGACGACGACAAGATCGGCACCGCGTCGGCGGTCTGCTTGATGTTCTTCTCGACATCACGCTCGAATTGATGCTCGCACACCGGGCATTTCGAAAGGCCAGCGAAGATTAGTTCATGGCACTTCGGGCATTCCTTGACCGGGGCCTCGCCGCCGCCCTTGCCGGGCTTCCTCACCGTGACGCGATCCACCGGCCCGTGCCGGCGGACGTTGCCGGCGAAGTCGAGCACAAGGCAATCCGACTTCCCGTTGCGGATGGACTCTTCGATGTCCTTGCCCATGCAGCGCGTGCCACGGCCGACCATCTGCACATAGAGCGCAGTGGACTCGGTCGGCCGAAGCATCGCGAGCAGATCGATGCGCGGTGCGTTGAAGCCCGTGGTCAGCACGTTGGCGTTGGTCAGCGCCGTAAGTTTGCCGGCCTTGAACTCTTCGATCCAGCGCGTGCGGTCGCCCTCTTCGGTCTCGCCGTGGATCGCCTCGCATGAGTACCCGCGCGCGCGAACTTCATCGCGGACGTGAATCGCGTGCTCGACGCCTGTGCAGAAGAACAGCCAGGAACGTCGCGGCTTCTCGTTGTTGGTCGCGTAGGCAATGACCTCATCAACCGCCGCCGCCGTGATCGGATGCTTATCGACGGCAAGCTGAAGAGCACCCGGCTTGAAGTCCGCACCGGCACGGCCAACGCCCTTCAAGTCGATCTGCGTCGCGGTTGCCTTCGATGTCAGCGGGACGAGATAGCCAAGGTCGATCAGTTCCTTGATCGTGATCTCGTAGATGATATCCGTGAAGAGCGCGTCGTCCCCTTCCGTCAGCAAGCCGGAGTCGATGCGGTACGGCGTAGCGGTCAGGCCGAGGATCAGCATCTTCGGATTGACTTCGCGAAGCGCCTTGATGAATTTGCCGTACATCGCGGCCTCATCCGGCGGGACCAGATGAGCTTCGTCGATGATCAGGACATCGACCGGACCGAACTTCGCGGCGACCCGGTACATCGACTGGATGCCGCCAAAGGTGATCTGGTGGTGAATTTCCTTCCGCTTGAGCGACGCCGAGTAAACACCAGCCGGTGCCCACGGCCAGATGCCGAGCAGTTCCTCAAAGTTCTGCGCGATCAATTCCTTGACGTGCGTCGCCATAATGATGCGCGTCGTCGGCTCGATCTCGATGAACTCTTGCGTGATGGTGCCGAGCACCAACGACTTGCCGCCGCCGGTCGGCAGCACGATCAGCGGATTGCCTTCAGGCTTCTTCTCCCAATGGGCATAGGGGGCGTCGGCCGCCTCGCGCTGATACTGGCGGAGAACGTGTGCCATCAGATCGATTCCCTGAAGAGTGAGTTGTCGTTCGCGGCGAACGCGCGAGCCGGGTAACCCGGCATGTGGATGAGGTTCGGGATGCCGCCGGTCTTGCCGACTTCGTTGCCCCATTGGTGCCAGCCAGGGTGGGCGTGCCGCGCAAACAGTTCGAGGTACGGACCGGGAAGAAGCTTCTCGATCCGGCTGTAAACTTCGAGCGGCTTCTCCGAGTGCAGAGTGCGCGGCGCGAGAATGACCTTGTCCTCGTAGTCGAGTTCGAGGATCAGCCGCTGCACTCCCTTCGACATGCGCTTGACGTTGCCGCGCGTACCAAGAAGGCAAATCTCCGGATTGGCTCGGGTCCAGTACCCCATGCCCGTGTGAGGCCGTAGACCGCGACCGACCTTCACGTAGTAGAAGCCGACCGTCTTGAACGTGAAGTCCCATGCCTTCAGAACCTCGAAGGCTTTGTCGAGCAGTGGGTCACAGCCCCACAGCAGGCACGCGCTATCGTCGGCCGCGAGATCAGCCACCGGAATTGCCTTGATCTGATCAAGGGTCATGCAGTCGTAGTGCTGCTCGGGCGAGCGTTCCTTGCCTTCCTCCGAATACGTCTCGAAGGTCCAAGCGGGGTCCGCATAGATCAGCGGAAACCTCACGACAGAAACTCCGACAGGTCGGACCCGTGGCCGGCGCTCTCGCCGATCTCGCCGTCCTCGAAGCGCCTCCGCCATGAGATCGGCAACACCGGCTTGAAGAGAACGCGATGATGTTGCGGGCAGTAAGAACTACCCTCCATCGTCGCGTCGGCGCATACGAGTCCATTCATCCCGGACTCGTTGTTGATGAAGTATCGGCACTGGCACTCGCCAGCATCGATAAATCGCACGCCACCGCGCTTGTCGGTCATGCGGCTCATTGTCAGTCCCCTTGATTTTCGTCGATCTGTTCGTAGCGGGCTGAGAGTTCGGCGAACTCGTCAGCGGAAAGCTCTTCGACAAGCGCGGCATCGCCGCCCGCTTCGCGAGGGTCGGGCTCATCGGTCATGGTGGTGAAGACTGAGCCGGACTCGGGGTGGTGCCAGTAGCGCCGAACCGGCTTTGCGCCGTCGCGCCACTCACATCCGTCGTGCAGCGTGTAGAGCACCCACTCTTCTTCCTCGCTGGAATCGATCGGCTCGCCAGGAACGAGCGACGGGATGTAGAGGTGCGCGGGACAGCCGGCCTTCTGCTCGGCGAACGACAGCGGCTTGTTCCACCGCGCGCACGACCACGCGGCATCGCCGAAGAACTCGGGCGTGGAGTGGAGGCATGTGCGGCACGAAATGCGGGAGAACTCTTTGTCGTGACAGATGCCCTTCGCCTTGCACATATGCTTGCACTTGAAGGCCGTCTTGGCCTCGGGGTCTACGTGCAGCTTCGGCGGCGGATTGGCGGCTCTGATGATGCGCTCGGCGCGCGCGAGAAGTCGGATAGCCTCGACGTGATCGGTCTCGATCCTCTCGCAGTAAACCTCGCCGGTGTTCTTGTTCCGGCAGATGTAGAGCCCGCGCTCGAAGCCGAAGAGATGGCAGTACGTGTTCAACTGCACCCAATGGGTGAAATAGCCCTGCCGGACGCCGTGCTTCACGACTTCCTTCCAGTAGACTTCCTTCATCGACTTGGCTTCGACGCAGTGCCAGACCTTCGGCGCTTCCGGCAGGCCGAGCACCTTGCCGTCCGTCTTGCCGCGAACGTGCCCGGCGACCGCGCTGGCGCGATACTGCTTGCCGCGCGCATCGACCTCGTCCACTTCGCAACCGATCATGCGAAGGGAGTTCATCAGCCGCGTTTCTTCGAGGTTGCCGGTCTCGAATGTGATCGCCTTCAGGCCATCGATTACTTCCGGTTTCGCGGCCCAATGCAATTCATACCAAAGCTGGCGCTCGCACTCTTCCCCGAGGATCGAGATCGAGATGCCGAGCGAGTCCCATGCCTGCTCGCGCGATTTCGCGTAGGCCGCATAGATGGCTTCGGTCGTCAGGCTGTGTGGACGGGGGATCGGAGCCATCAGGCAAGCCTCTAGCGTTCGCGCAAACGGACGCGTTGGTCAGGTTGAATTGTGCTGGGATTTGTAGAGAGCGCCGGGGCCGAAGCCCCGGTGCCAGATCAGAGCGATGTCGTTACTTCTTCCAGGGCATCGAGCGCGCGCCACCCGAGGCAGCGGCGGCCGGAGCGGCCGTGCGCTGATTGCTGTTCGCCGCAGTCGTCGGCGTCTTGACGTTGTCGTTCGCGACGGTCTTCGGCTCTTCCTTGCCCGGCGGCACGGAGTCGGCGTTGCCGGCGTGGATGAACTTCTTGATCACCATGCGTTCCTTGTCGCTGCCGTCGCGCCCCTTGTAGGACTCGACATCCAGATCGGCCATGAACGGCTGCCAGTTGTACTGCTCGGTGTCGCTCACCGTTGCGGGGTCCTGCCCCTGCGCCAGCGCCAGCGCCTTCAGTTGCGCCTGGCCGATCTTCTGCGCGGTCAGATTTTTGTGGCTGACGTTGATGTTGCCGAAGACTTTGACGCCCTGAAATTCGCCCTCGATGACTTCGGCTTTGTACTCGTAGAGCATGCCGGTGTGCTTCGAGTTTTCTTTCACGTCACCTTCGGTGATCTGAAGCATGTAGCGGTCGCGGGGGATGATTACCGACCCGCCGCCTTCCGCGTCGTTCTCGTTGACTTCGGACAGATTGAAACCAAGTTGTGCCACTGTGTTCTCCTGGATGGCGGTGCGATTGGTCGATTAGGAAGCCGACGCCGGGGCGGGCGGCAGATATTTGGCGAGCGCCGTGTAGCCCTCGCCCTTCTTGAACTGAAGCTCGGGCGGCATGTTGAAGCGATTGCCGGCGATGAAGCCGGGGCGCTCTTCGAGGAACATCCAGCGCGTGCCGCCACCCTCGCCGTGGCGGATGTCCTTATTGAAGCCGGCATCGACCTTCTTGATCGTCGCCTTGAAGTTGAGGAACGCGATCACGTCGCTGTTCGCCTCGATGGCGTCGGCCATGTCCTTGTGCATGTTCACGCGGTAGCGCGAATACGGATCAGTGGTCGGCGAGTCGAAGCGGTTGATGTCGCAGTGGCCGAGTTGCAGGATCGCCATGTTGCGCTCGCGCCGCAGCGTCGTGATGCCGTCGATGTATTCGAGGAACACTGAGTTCGCGACCTTGTAGCCCTTGCCGTAGCCGGGGTCTTCGAGGGTCTTCCAGCCATTGCGACTGCACGCCTCGGCATTGATCAGATTGGCGAGGCCGGTCGTCGAATCGACGACGGCCGTCGCGAAGTCATGCTCTTCGTTGACGAGCGCGCCGATCGCCTCGCACAGTTCGCCGTAGGTGCGGACCTCGATCGTGTCGGCCTCGACGCCGGACGGGACGCTTTCGCCCTCGGCGGTCTGGATGAAGATCGGACGCGGAAACTCGGACGCGAGCGACGACTTGCCGATCTTCGGCACGCCATAGATGGTGAAGATCGGCTGCAACTCGCCAGCGGTCTTCTTCTTGATCGACTTCAGTGAGATCGCCATGTGGCTCCCCGGTTAGCGCTCGGCCGGAATGTCGAGCTTCAAAGTCTTCGCCCACACGAGTCGATCGACCAGCCGGTAGCCGGTGCGGTTGATAGTCTCGATAGTGACGAAATGCGGTTTGGTTTTTTTGCGGATGCGCGAGAGAAAGACATCGACCGAATGCGAGGGGCGCTCTTCGGCGCCGTAGAGAAGAACGGTCGCCATCGGTTTCGTGACGACCTCGTTTCGGACCAAGGCCAGAAACAGCGCACGTTCTTTCGGCGTCAGTTTCCACTCGGCCGGAAGGGAACCAAAGCCAGACATCGACGTCCGAATGGCCTCGATGGTTTGGGTCAGCGACGCAACACGGCCGGCCAGGTCTCTATGGGTTGCTTCTGACAAGTTCATCCGTCGCACAATTGTTGACATCCATCGCTGATCCGGTTTAAGGCCGAATCAGTTGATGAGCTTCCGCTGACCGTGTTGAACGTTTTCTAACTGACGATCCAGCGGATGTCAACGGATCATCGCGGATATGGCGGCCGATGAGCCGCGCGCGACTAGATGTGCAGGGATTGGCGCTGTAGCTTTTGATATCTTTGAAGTTTGGCGCTCGTCGGCTAAAAGGATTTGAAAATGTTGAGCACAGAACGACCGGGGATTGAGCGGATGAAATCGAAGGGTGGCGTGATTGTGAAGCGCGGTCAGTCGCACCCCGCGATCGAAACGATCAAGGAGCGAGTCGAAGAACGACGGCTAGCGGCCAACCTTTCGCGCAACGAAGCTTCCCGCAAAGCCGGGCTCGGGTTGAGCTACATTAACGATCTGGTGTCGGGCAAATCCAACAACCCAGGCCATGAAGGTCTCACCAGACTCGCCGCACTACTCGATACAGATGTCGATTATTTTTACGGAAAACAGGCAACCCCTCGAAGGATTCCGGCATCCGCGCCAACTCCGAGTCCTTTGAAGCCTGACGCCGACGCCCCGCTCCCGTTGGTTCCCCTTTATCAAATTGGACTAACTGATCCAGACGGCTTCTTCGCTCTACCCGAATCGCGTCGTGTGCCGTGGCCGATGATGGCGGATAGTTCGAACGCTTATTGCATCACAGTCCCTGACGGGTCTATGTCGCCCCGGTTCCGGGTCGGTGAATTGGTCATCGTGAACCCAAGCAAGCCGGTGATTCACGGCGGTTTCGCTGTTGTCCGAATGCGCGATGGGCGCGTGGCTATCCGTGAAGTCGTGGAAATCGCATCGGATGTCATTTCCGTGCGGACATTGAGTGATCAAATCGTTCGCGAGATACCCCGCACTGAAGTTGATAGCCTCGAACGGATCATCGGGAGTTGCGATCAGATTTGATCCGTGATCATCCGTTGACATAACGGATAGATATGTTATTGATCCGTTGCCTCATGGGAGGGGCAACGGATGCAACCCATCAGACTCGTCATTCTCGAGTCGCCCTTCGCGGGCGACGTTGAGGCGAATGTCGCCTACGCGCGACGCGCCGCCAAAGACTGCGCAATGCGTGGCGAGAGCCCGCAGGCATCGCACCTTCTCATCACTCAATTCCTCGACGACAACGTTCCGGCCGAGCGCAAGCTCGGGATCGAACTTGGTCTCGCGTGGCGACGTGTCGCCGACTACTCGGTGTTCTACACCGACCGAGGATGGTCGCGCGGTATGTGCGACGCGCTGGATAGTGCGATCGCTGAGCGTCGGCGCTACTGCATTCGGGCGCTCGATGGTCCGCTCAAAATGCCGACCCACCGTGACCTTTCGATCGAAGCCCCGCCGTGGACTTATCCGTCATGAGCGGCCCCTCGCTCTTCGACGACACCGAGATCAAGCGCGCCCATGCGGCGCTTGCCGTTGGTGACTCGTCGGTCGCGCAACGCTGGCTGGCGTGCGTCGGCAGTGCCTTCAGTGGCGAGATCGACGCGCTGATCCGTGCCGGCCTTCACGATGACGCGCTCCATCGCATGAGCGTCTACCTCAACCCCAAGTTTCAGTCCGTCGAAGAGTGCGAGCAGCACGTCGGCGAGCCGATCCACTTCATCTAACGGGAGATACCACATTGAAGATCAAGATCAATCGCGACGCCCTGGCTGATATCGTCACGCGCGGCGTTTCCAGTGCGCCGAAGAACTCGCCATCCGTCATCGCCAACAACGCCAGAATCGTCGTTCGTGATTCGGTCATTTCCATCGCGTCCACCGACTTCGACATGATGGTGGAGGCGTCGGGCCTCTGCGAGATGTCCCGCCCCGGCGCAACCACCGTCGATGCCGCCAAGCTGAAGATGGTGGTCGATCGTCTGCCGAAGGGCGTCGATGTCTCGATCGAGTTCGACGACACGAAGTACGAAGTCATCGTCAAGGCTGGTCGCTCGCGTACCAGCTTCCCGGCGCTCGCCGCCGAAGATTGGCCGGCGCGCGACTCGAATGTGAGTGGGACGAAGTTCGCATTGTCGGGCGCTGATCTCGTCAAGCTCTTCAGCCACACGTCGCAAGCCTTGTCGAATGTGCCGAGTTCGCCGATGGCCGGCGTCTTCCTGCACGTCCGCGAGGACGGCGGACGCAAGCTGCTCGCCTCCGTTGGCACCACCGGCATGATCCTGATCCTTTCGACGATCGACTTGCCGAAGGGGGCCGAGGGAATGCCGTGTCAGGACGGTCAGCCGCCCGGCGTGATCCTGTCGTCTGAGACGGTCAACGCCGTCATGCGGCTCTTCAAGTCGGCCGACAAGGTCAACATCGAAGTCGATAAGAGCACGATCCTCTTCACCACCGAGAACATCCGCTTCTCGTCCGCGATGCTGGTCGGCGGCTATCCGAACTACGCTCCGCTGGTCGCCAACCCGTCGCCGACCCGCGTGCTCGTTGACCGCGCGTCGTGCATCAACACCGTCTCGCTGCTTGAGCCGTTCGCCTCGAAGGAATTGGGTCACCGCCTTCAGTGCGCCGGCACCGAGGACGGCTTCGTGGTCGCGGTCGGGAGCCAGGGAGGCGGCGGTGTGGACGTGGTCGAGGCCGAGATCGACGGCGAAGTGGCGGCCTTCGGTATCAACTGCCAGTTCCTGAAGACCATGCTGCACGCCTTCAAGGCTGAAGGGATCGTGCTGCACCCGGACACGCACAACCGCCGCGTCATGTTCAAGTCGGCCAGCGAGCCTGACCTGATCGGCGCCATCGCCATGATGAACATCACGACCGAGATGGCGGAAAGCCCGAAGCATGAGTAACCGCCAACGCGAGCGCGTTGCTCGGCGCACGGTGTCGATGCCCGAGCGCGTCGGGCCGCACGTCAAGTTGGTCTTCGCCGAGATGGCGAGACTTGGCGTGACGTATGACGCCTGCGAAGAAGGGTCCGGCGTCCGCCGGGCCAGTATCAAGGCGTGGCGAAGGAAGAACCGCCCCGGCCTCGAAAGCCTCGAAGCGGTGCTCGGCTGGCTCGGCTGGGATTTGGTCGCGGTCCCACGTGCCAAGGCTCTGCCGCCGGAAGTCCTCGAAGAGCTTCGCCCGATCGCCGCGAAGCTCGAACTCACCATGCCGCAGACGATCTGCGCGCTGGTCGAGATCGTGACTGGCATCCACGAACGGTTTCCGTTTCTGCGCGACCCGACCGCAACGCGGCCGGATCGATTCAGGGCGAGGCGCAAGGCGCTCCCGCCCATCCATCCCGATCAGCACGCCCTCTTGCAGGATGTCCCGACCCATGTCGCGCACTGACGACTCCACGACCAAGTTGATGATTGAGGCGGCCGTAGCTCGCAAAGCCAAGCCGGATGCAGACTCGGTTGCGCTCGCGCTGCTCGACGCTCGCTTCCAGTGCTTCGAGATCACGCTTCGCATCGACGCCGTCATTGCCGGCGTGCGCGCCGTACGCGGCGCTGTCGAGACTGCGCGGGAGTTGAACTGATGTCTGATTGGGGTCGCCGCTGGATGTCGCTGGCGCAGCACGTTGCGCAATGGAGCAAGGACCGCAGCCGGAAGGTCGGCTGCGTCATCGTGGATGACCGTCAAGTCTTGGTATCAGTCGGATGGAACGGCTTCCCGCGCGGGATCAATGACGACATCGACTGCCGGCACGACCGGCCTGAGAAGTACAAGTGGACTGAGCACGCCGAGCGCAACGCGATCTTCAACGCCGCCGCGAAGGGCGTCAGCACCTTCGGCTGCACGATCTACCTGCCGTGGTTTCCGTGCTCTGATTGCGCGCGCGGCATCATTCAGGCCGGGATCAGCGATGTCGTTTGCGTGAGGCCGGACCCCAAGGAGTCTCGCTGGGGCGAGGATATGGAACTGACGCGCCTGATGCTGCTCGAAGCTGACGTTCGCGTGCGCTTTGTCGATTGGCTCGAAGCGCCGAAGGCGGCGTCGTGAATGTGGCTGTACGTCCCCTCAACCTCATCTCCCTCTGCACTGGCGGCGGCGGGCTTGATCTCGGAATCGAGTTGGCAGTGCCAAGCGCTCGAAGCGTCGTGTGTGTCGAGAGGGAAGCCTTCGCCGTCACGAACCTGGTCGCAGCGATGCAACAGGGTCTCGTACATGAGGCTCCTATTTGGAGCGATGTCACCACCTTCAACGGCCGCCCGTGGCGTGGCCTTGTGGATGGCGTCGTTGGCGGCATCCCGTGCCAACCTCATTCCGTTGCCGGGCTCCGACTCGCAGAGGAAGACGAGCGCGACCTCTGGTCGGCAGCGCGCCGGATCATCGTCCAGAGCAGGCCGTGGTTCTTCTTCATCGAGAACGTCGGCGGCTTCGTCACGTCGGGCGGGCTGGAACGGCTCTGGCGAAATGTTCGCCGCCTTGGTTACGAGCCTGAGATCGGACTTTTCACTGCGTCAGAAGTCGGCGCGAGCCACCGGCGCGAGCGCTGCTTCGTTCTCTGCGTGGCCGTCGCCAGCTGCGCGGGACTGGAAGGGAGCGAACGGCGAAGCGCATTTGGAGAACGGCACGGGCCGGCTGCACCTGGATCAACTACCGAACTTCGTGGAGCACCTTTGGTACACGCCGAGCGTGCCGAACGGGGGGCGCGCGTTGAACGACAACACATCGCCGACCGGGATGCAGCCGGACGGCAAGAAGCGGCAAGCCGGGTTGGAGAATCAGGTTCGGCTCTGGCACGGCGACGTGCCGGCGATGAACGACAATCAGCCGCAGCAGTGGCCGACCCCGACCTCGCTGTCATTCTCGGAGAGTCGTCAGCCCGGCAATTCGCGCACCTACAATATCACGATGGACTTGGCGGATTCGCTCCGGGACCGTCTGACGCCGCAGGATGGCTCAGAGCCCTTGAAATTGCGCCGCACCTTGAACCCGCAGTTTGTCGAATGGCTGATGGGTTGGCCGCTCGGGTGGACCTCTCTGGCCCTCACGCCGCCCGCATTGAGAGATTGCGCATGCTCGGCAACGGCGTTGTCCCGCTGGAAGCGGCTTATGCGTTCCGCACTCTTGCAACTCGACTCTCCCGCCGATCCGCCCGTGCAGCACAGCTTGTTCGGTTGATGGAGATCGCATCGTGAGTGACTATTGGGTTGTTTGTCGCGCCGCATCAATGAGCGCGTTCGGGATGCTCGGCTACTCTCATGCGATTGGGAGATGCGATGGAACGCTGGCGCAAGCGCGTGAGAGCTTTCGCTTCATCCGAGACCAGGGTGCAGAATACCTCGTATCGATAAGCTTCGAGGCGATCGTCCGATCGGAAGAGATTGTCACCTATCTTCAGCGTCGCCACGCGCTCGCTATCGTCGTTTGTGACGCGCTAGAGGCATCTTCATCCCTTGACATCCGTTATCGTCCGGTCTAGGTCCGGAAAGACATCCTCGTGCATGGTTGGCTAGCAATGACCAATGACGTTCGAACGAACCGCGTCAAGCATATCCGCGACACACTCGAATGCGGCATGCAGCGGGCTGTCGAGATCGAGCGCGGCAGACTGATCTTGAAGAAGATTGACGCGGCTAGGTGGAGGGGGGCAAATCGCAACCTCTGCGACGCGATGCGAGAAATGGCCCTCGATCAGTATCGGATCAGAGACTTCGACATGAGGAAGCTCGATGAGTAGTAAATCATTCCTCATCCTAAATAATGGGAGGGTGCTCCATGCGGCGGGCTTCTATGAAGAGGATGTCGCCGCGTCGATTGCTCAGAAAGAAGCAAAGAACAACCCTGGCAGGACTTATACGGTCGTCCAAGTGATCGACCGCTTCCAGTTCCCCAAGCAGGCAAAATCGAAGTCATGAGGCACGACAACGACAATGCTCCGAGGCTGCTTACGGGCGCGCTGGCGCGCGCTCGTTGCGGGTTGTCCCCGACCGCTTTCTCGCAGTGGATGGCGAAGGGATGGATTCCGAGGCCCTTGCCGGGCACGCGGCGCTGGGATCGGGTCGCGCTCGATCTTGCGATTGACCAGCGGTCCGGGTTGAATCCGGGTGCGTCGGCGACTTCCACTGAGTCTGCGGCTGATCGGTGGTTCCGGGAGAGTGGCTATGA